>Ga0335069_10012298_pt1 | contig 12049 bp, 11 predicted proteins | sample Lox_Sample_11_FD_206714 | JGI IMG/M metagenome (GOLD analysis project Ga0335069, IMG submission 206714) | Soil microbial communities from Loxahatchee National Wildlife Refuge, Florida, United States - Lox_Sample_1.1 | ecosystem: Environmental > Terrestrial > Soil > Wetlands | place: USA...
CGCAACACCGCAATGCCGGCATTGTTGACCAGCACGTCGAGCCGGCCGTGTCCCGCGATGATGGCATCGATCACCCGGTCCCAGTCCTTCTCGGAGGTCACATCATGGGCCAGCGCGGTCGATTGTCCGCCGGCCTTGCGGATGCCGGCGGCAACCGCCTCGGCGCCCGGCAGATCGACATCCGTGACGTAAACGACCGCGCCTTCCTGCGCCAGCCGCTCCGCCGTGCCGCTGCCGAGCCCCGGAACCGAGGCTGCACCGGTCACGAGTGCCACTTTGCCGCTGACTCTGCCCATGTTTTACGTACCCCGCACCGGTGGCTGGCGGCCGCGTCGCTACGCCAGCCCCGGTGCGATTTCCTCAGTGCAGATCGAAGCCAACGCTCACGCCGTAGGAACGGGGTTCGCGTGCAGACGCGAACGAGAACAGTCCCGCCACCGTGAACGCCGCAGTCGGACCCAGATCGTTCGTGAGATTACGGCCGTAGACCGTCACGTGTGATTTGGCGCCTCTGATATCGAAATCCGCCGTCAGGCTCGCATCGACCAGATCCTGCGGTGCAGCCCGCACACGCGGGTCATTGCCGTGGACGATGATCGTGCCGTCCGGCGCCACGGTTGTGGGTCCCAGTGAGATCTGCTGGTCGTAGCTGGCAATGTGCCGGTAGCCGATATTGGCGTGCAGGTCGCCGAAGCTCATCGGTACCCGGTAATCTCCCGCCAGCGACAGCGTGATGCTCGGGTTGTAGATCAGGTTGTTGGCTGAGTAGTTGAACGGTGTGAGCACGCCGTTCACCGGCGCCTCGGTGATGAAGCCGTTGAAGTGCGAACTCAGCGTTCCCAGCGATCCGTTGAAGGTGAGCTGGGTGGTGGGGCGAGCGACGATCTGCATCTCGACGCCACGGATCACCGCGGAACCGACGTTCGTCACGATCGTCTGGTTGCCCGTGGGACCGCCCGAGATCGTCGTATTCTGCTGCATGTTCTTGTACTTCGCATCGAAGTACGCGAGATCCACGGACAGGCGCCGGTCCAGGAACTCCAGCTTGGTGCCGACCTCGGCCGAATCCACGGTCTCCGGCTGGAACGGCGTGTTGGTCGAATCCACCGTCGCCGCGCGGTTGCTGAAGCCGCCCGAGCGCTCGCCCACCGACCAGGAGGCGTAGAACATGTAGTCGGTGGTCGGCCGCCAGTCGACACTCACCTTCGGAGTGAACTTGCTGAACGTGGCGCTTGGTGATCCCAGGAAGCCCGGATCGTAGTTGAGCAGCGTCTTGCGGTCGGAGGTATAGCGGCCGCCGAAGTTCAGACGCCACTTGTCGTAGAACTGCCAGTCGAAGTCGGCGAAGCCGGCGACCGACCGGGCGGTACCGCTGACCACCTGCGGCGGCCCGTATCCGGTGCCGGTGATGTTGGTGTACTGCGTCAGCCTGTAGGCGCTGTCGTAGTAGTAGACACCGGCCACGTAGTCGAGCGTGTCGATGATGTTGCCGGCCGCACGGAACTCCTCGCTGAACTGGTGGAAGCTCTGGATGCGGTGCGCGTAATAAAGCGGCGCGAGAAACTCCAGTCCCGGCAGGAGCGCCTCGGAGGCGCCGTCGAAGTCCTGTGTCTGGTCCTCATCCGAGGATCGATACCCCGTGATCGATGTCAGCTTGACGCCGCCCAGGTTGTAATTCATCTGCAGCGTTTCCGCCGGCGCGCTGTAGTGCGCGGCGCCCGGCGTATTGAACACCGTGTACAGGTCCTTGCCGGTGTTGCGGTTGAGGGCGATCGGCTGCTCCAGCGCACCGAAAGCTTCGGTCGACAGCGTGAGATTGGAGTTGACCACGTCGAACCATTGCAGCTGCTTCTCCACCGTGAGGAGCGCTTCGAAGTCCGTATCCTTCGGGGTCAGCAGCAGCGTCACGCCGAAGTTCTGATTATGGGTGCCGCCGCGTGCCTTGCCGGTGATGCCATCGTGATAGTAGCCATCGCTCTGGGTGTCGAAGTAGAAGGCCTTGGCCGACAGCAGACCCTCGACGATCGGCGCGTTGAATACGCTGCGGATGGCCAGCTCGCCGAAACGGCCGTAGCTGAAGTCCACCTTGGCGCCCCACTGACCGGTGGGTCGCGTGCGGGTGACGCTGATGACGCCGCCGATGGTGTTGCGTCCGAACAGGGTTCCCTGCGGGCCGCGGAAGACTTCCAGGTCCTGGATGTCGAAGAAGTCCAGGTACTGGCCGGTGCTGGTACCGAGGAACACGCCATCGACCACCACGGCCACCGTGGGATCGAAGGATTTCTCGATGTCGGCGAACGTCAGGCCGCGCATGGAGAGATTCGCGGCGGCGGCGCCCGAGTTCTGCTGCGTGATGAGCAGGTTGGGCACCTGCCCCTGCAGGTCACCGATGTTGACGGCGGCCTTCGCCTCCAGCTGCGCGACCGACACGGAGGTGATGGACACCGGCGTGTCGTGCGAGGACTCCTCGCGACGCCGGGCCGTGACGATGACTTCCTGAACCGCGCCCGAGTCCGGCTCGGCCTCCGCCGCGTCGGCAGCCCGTGCAGCGGTCGGACCTGCACACAACAACAGCGGACTCAAGGCTGTCAGTAAGCCGTACGGTATCTTGCGCGACTCGCGTTTCATGACCCCCCCGGGAAGTGCAATGACGAGGCGCTGCAGGGCGCCCCAAACCCTTGTGCCGGGGATACTGCATGGTCACTGGGTGGTTGCGAACTGCGACATTGGATAGGTGCTCACGCCCCGGCCCGTTCGGCCTGCCGCCACGCACACTCCGCGAGTGCGGGCAGCGCCCGCACCAGCTTGATGGCATGCGGGGAGACCGCCGTGCCGCGCGCCAGCCTGCCCTTGATGCCGTGGAAGATGGCGGCCAGCCGGAACAGGTTGAAGGCGATGTAGAAGTCGAGGTGCTGGATGGCCGGCCGGCCCGTGCGCCGACAATAGTCCGCGACATAATCGGACTCGCCGGGCAGGTTCAGCGCGGCGAGGTCGGCACCCGCCAGACTCGGGATGGGCAGCGGTGGCAACCGATAGGCCATCAGGTGATAGGCGAAGTCCGACAGGGGATGACCCAGGGTGGCGAGTTCCCAGTCCAGCACGCCGATGACGCGCGGTTCGTGCGGATGAAAGACCAGATTGTCGATGCGGTAGTCGCCGTGCACCAGGCTCGTCTCATCCCCCGGCGGAATGTTGTCTGGCAGCCACGCGATCAGGCGGTCCAGGTTCGGGTCGCGCCCGGCCTCGGTGTCGGCCAGGTACTGCTTCGACCAGCGCGAGATCTGCCGCTGACAGTAGTTACCCGCATGGCCGAAGTCGGCCAGACCCAGCGCGGCCGGTTGCAAACCGTGCAACCGCGCCAGCGTCTCGTTCATGGAATCGTAAAGCGCCGGCCGCTCGGCGCGCGGTACCTCGGGCAAGGTGGCATCCCAGAAGATGCGCCCGCGCAGATAATCCATGACGTAGAACCACGTGCCGATCACCGCGTCGTCCGTGCACAGGCCGTGAATGTGCGGTACGGGAAAGCCCGCGCCCTCCAGCGCCTGCATGACGCGCGCTTCGCGCTCCACCGCATGCGCACCCTTGAGCAACGCTCCGGGCGGTTTGCGCCGCAAAACGTACGAGCCGCCAGGAGTGTCGAGCCGATAAGTTGGATTCGACTGGCCGCCGCGGAACTGGCTGACCGTCAGCGGTCCCTGGAATCCCGGGACCTGCCCCGCGAGCCACGCGAACAGGCGGCTCTCATCGAAACGGTGCGCGGCGGCCACCGCGCTGGTGCCGCTGAACTCCTCGGCGCTCATCGGGACGAATCGGCACTCATCGGGACGGGCCGGCGCTCATCGGGACAGTCGGTTGAGGGTGTCGCGCTTGATCTTCTTCGCCAGCGACCAGCGATGGACTTCGCTGGGTCCATCGTAGATACGGAACGCGCGCACTTCGCGAAACACCTGCTCGACGATGGTGTCGCGCGTGACACCGGTGCCGCCCATGACCTGTACACAGCGGTCGGCAATGCGGAACAGGGCCTCGGAGACGGCCACCTTGGCCATGGACGATTCGGTCGTACCCGGTTCGCCCGCATCCAGCACATCTGCCACCCAGTCGATCAGCAGCGCGGCCTGCTGCAGCTCGATCCGGTTGTCGGCCAGCATGAAGCCGACCCCTTCGTGATCGATGAGCGGTTTGCCGAACGCCTCGCGCCGCACGGCGTACTCACAGGCGATCTCATGAGCACGGGTGCAAGCGCCCAACCATCGCATGCAATGCGTGAGCCGGGCGGGCGCCAGGCGAACCTGGGCATACGCGAAGCCTTCGCCGGGCGCACCGAGAACCTGACTTCGATGCACGCGCAGCCCGTTCAACGCAACGATGGCGTGCCCACCCGGCATGCAGCCATCGATCGTCTCCAGTACCCGTTCGATGCGGATCGCCGGATCCGGGAGATCCACGAGAAACATCGTCGCGCCCACGTCGGTCTGGGCCATGACGATGCCGACCCGGGCACCGTCGGCTCCGGTGATGAACGCCTTGCGGCCGTCCACGATCCAGTGGTCGCCGTCGGTTCTCGCCCGGGTGCGCATCATGGATGGATCGGAACCAGCGCCCCCTTCCATGGCGGGTTCCGTCATGAAGAATGCCGATCGGACGCGCCCTTCCACGAGCGGTCTGAGGAAATGCTGCTGCTGTTCGGGAGTGGCGACGCGCCCGAGCAGGTACATGTTGCCCTCGTCCGGCGCGGCAACATTGAGCGCGACAGGCCCCAGAGGCGAGAGGCCGGAAGCCCGCAATACCAGAGCTGTGCCGCGATGTGACAGGTGTTTGCCGGCGCGGATGTGCGGAGTCAGGACACCGCGGGCGCGCGCCTCGTCGCGCAACTCCGCAACGAGCTCCTCGGTGGGACCATGAGTCGTCCAGCGCGGATCGCGCTCACGGGGAATGACGTGCTCGCGCACGAACCGCTCGACTTGCGCTGCGATCGCAGCCGCTTCGTCCAGCCCATTCAAAGGTGAGCCTCCGTAACGCCGGACCCGGGATTCCCGGGTCGCTTCAGGCTTTACCGCTGGCCTGCGCGATCGCCGCCGCCATCTCCTCAGAGGTGGGATTGCGCCGCAGGGTCAGACCACCATTGACCTGGAGATTCTCCCCGGTCATGTAGCACTCATCGCTGGCCAGCCACACCGCGGCGGCCGCGATGTCCTCGCTGGTGCCAATGCGTCCGAGAGGATAGCTCCTGAGGAAGGAATCGAACAGACCGGGGATCTGCTTCGCGGCGGCCGTCATGGGCGTTTCGGTGAGGCCGGGCGAGATGGAGTTGGCGCGGATGGCGCGTTTGCCGAATTCATGCGCGATGCAACGGATGACATGATCGGTGCCGGCCTTGGTGCCCATGTAGGCGGCATGGTCGTTCAGCATGATGGTGGCGGTGGCCGAGCTGATCTGTATCAGCGAGCCACCGCCGGTCATGCCGCGGATCATCGCCTGGAAGAACTGGAACGGGCCGATGAACTGCAGCGCCGTCATCTGCGCCAGCTCCGTGGAGCTGGTCTCGAGGAAGGGTTTCAGCAGGCCCCAGCCGGTGGCATTGACAGCGATGGAGATGCTGCCCATGGCCGCGAGCGCCGTCCTGGTCAGATTCTCCAGGTCGGCGGACCTGGTGATGTCGCACAGGGCGGCATGACCGCCGATCTCGGCCGCGAAGCGCTGCAGCTCATCCAGGTGCCGCCCGGCCACCAGCACCTGCGCGCCTTCGGCGCGGAATCGCCGGGCGATGGCCTGGGCCATGTTGCCGCGACTCGCCGCGCCCAGCACGACGGCCGCCTTGCCTTGCAGACGTCCCATGATGTCGGCCATTCTCGACGGTGGCGGGGCTCCCGCAACTGGCGGCAGTGCTAGGTGCGGGACTGGGGCGCGCGGTCCACGATCCGCCCGAGTACGGGTCGCGCTGTCGGGACCTGAGGAGCAGCTATGGATCTCGGCCTGAAGGGCAAGAAAGTCATCCTGACCGGTGGCAGCCGCGGGATCGGTCGCGCGGCGCTGGAGATCTTCGCCGCCGAAGGCTGCGACGTCGCCTTCTTCTCCCGCAACGCCGGGCAGGTGGAGGAGACCGCCAGATCCCTGGCACGCCACGGCGGCCAGGTGCACGGCTCGACCTACGACATGAACGACCTGAGCGGCTACCCGGCGTGGCTCAAGGCAGCCGCCGAGAAGCTGGGCGGTTGCGACATTTTCGTCCACGGCGCGAGTTCCTCGGGTTCGCAGGCCACCGGCGACTGGCACAAGAGCTTCCAGTTCGATCTGCTGGGCACAGTGCAGGGTTGCGAGGCGCTGCAGCCTTACCTGGAGCGCTCCGGGGCGGGCTCGGTCATCATCATGGCCAGCACGGCCGCGGTGGAGACCTTCCTCGTGCCGCAGGCCTTCAATGCCATCAAGGCCGCGCTGCTGACCTACAGCAAGCAGCTCAGCCAGGCCTGGGGCGCGAAGGGAATCCGGGTCAATGCCATCAGTCCGGGTCCGGTGAGTTTTCCGGGCGGCAACTGGGAGATGATTCGCCAGGCCATGCCCGATCTGTACAAGGCCACGGCGGCGCAGTTCGCGCTGGGCCGCTTCGGTGCGCCCGACGATGTGGCACGGACACTGGTGTTCCTCGCCAGCCCGGCCTCGTCCTATACGACGGGAACCAACATCGTCATCGACGGCGGCTACACCAAACGCGTGCAATTCTGATTGCGGCGCTCACGCACGCTGATCACGCGACGGCCAGGCGTCGCGGGCGCGCTCACGCGATCTGCAGCACCATCTTCCCGATGTTGCCGCCGGAGAACAGCTTCATGAAGGCCGGATAGGCGTTCTCCAGCCCACGCTCGATGTGCTCGTCGATCCGCAGGCGGCCCTCGCCTATCCAGGCGGCGATCTGTGCCCCGCCCTCCGCGAAGCGCGGCACGTAGTCCATGATCAGGAAGCCGTGGATCGAAGCCCGCTTGACGATCAGCTGCCAGAGATTGCGCGCGCCGTGCTTCTCGTCCGAGTTGTATTCGCTGATCAGGCCGCAGAGGATGACCCTGGCACGCGGCGCGAGGTTGTTCAGTCCGGCTTCGAGTATCTCGCCGCCGACGTTCTCGAAGATGATATCCACACCGCCGCCGGCCGCGGCGCCGATCTCGGCGGACAGCTGCTTGACGGACTTGCCGCGGTAGTCGATCGCGACATCGAAATGATAGTCGTGCAGGAGTCGCTGACACTTGGCGGCGCCTCCGGCGATACCGATGGTCCGGCAGCCCTTGATGCGCGCAATCTGTCCCACGACCGAACCCACTGCCCCGGCTGCACCGCTCACCAGCACCGTCTCCCCCGGCTGCGGTCGGCCGACTTCGAGCAGCCCGAAGTAACCCGTGAGCCCGACCGCACCCAGGGCCGAGAGCAGATAGCTGGGCGATGGCAGACGCGACACGTCCACCTTGGTGGTGAAGCCGCCGGGCGTCACGATGGAATAATCCTCGAGCGCATTCAGCCCCAGCACCCAGTCTCCTGGCGCGAAATCAGGATTCGCGGAAGCATGGACCCGCCCGACGGTCGTGGCCCGAACGGGCTGGCCCAGGGGGATGGGCGGCATGTAGGACGGCCGATCGTCCATCCAGCCGCGCTGCGCGGGATCGAGCGAGGCGAAATGATTGCGCAGGATGAATGAGCCCGGCGCCGGCTGCGGCACCGGTGTACTGGCCAGGCGGAAATCCTCCGGCACGGGCTCACCGCGCGGCCGGCGCACCAGCAGGAACCGACGATTCATCTCAGACAGCGGTGAACCCTCCATCGATGACGAACTCGCTGCCGGTCACGAAACTGGATTCGGCCGAACACAGATAGACCACGCCGCCTCCGATCTCCTCTGGTGTACCCAGCCGACCGATGGGATGCGCGGCGATGATGCCTTTCTCGGCCACTTCGCGCGAGGGTACTGCGCCCAGGTCCACGAAGCGCTGCAGCATTCCGTGCAGCATCTCCGTGTGAATCCCGCCGGGGTGCACACTGTTGACGCGGATATTGTAACGCAGCGCACCGAACTCCACAGCCAGCGACTTCGACAGCAGTTTCACCGCGCCCTTGCTGGTGCAGTAGGCCGAACAGAACGCGGCGCCGCGCTGGCCGCCGACCGAGGAGAAATTGACCATGGAGGCGCCACCGGGCCGGTTGGCGCCGCTGGCACGCAGCAGCGGCAGCATGACCTTGGTCCCGATCACGATCGATTCAACATTGACGGCGTTGATCCTGCGCCACGCCTCGAGCGTCGTCTCTTCGATGCTCGCCACCATCGCTATCGCGGCACCGTTGACCAACGCATCGAGACGGCCGTGTTGCGACTCGATCGCGGCGGCGATTCGGGTCCAGTCATCCTGACTCGTGACATCGTGTTGGTGATATTGCGCTGCGCCGGGCACCCTGGCGTCGGCGGCGAGATCCGTCGCGATGACCGTCGCGCCGGCCTTGCCGAGAGCCTGCACGACAGCACGGCCGATGCCGCCGGCGGCGCCCGTGACCAGTGCAACCGTTCCGTCCAGTCCGATGCTCATCTACTCACTCCCTCAGCGCGCCGTCCAGCCGCCATCCACCACGAGTTCCGAGCCCATGCAGTAGCTGCTGTCGTCGCAGGCAAGAAAGAAGGCGGCGCCGGCAATCTCCGCGGGTTCCGCCAGGCGGCCGTTGGGAGTGGCTGCCGCGATGCCATCGATGAGGTCCTGGGCCGTGGCGGCCAGCCCCTGCGCCACCCACTTCTGCATGCCGATCTCCAGCAGAGGCGTGCGCACGAACCCGGGATGGATGGAGTTGACGCGGATCGGCGTGCGCTTGGTCGCGAACTCGATGGCCACTGACTTCGTGAACAGACGCACGGCGCCCTTGCCAGCGTTGTAGGCGGAAGTGTCGGTATAGCCCACCAGGCCCATGATGGAGCTGATGTTGATGATGCTCGAGCCGAACGGCGTGGTGCGGCCCGACTCCGCCAGCAACGGCGTGAACGTCTTGGTGCCGAGAAATACCCCGTCCACGTTGATCGACATGATGCGGCGCCAGGCAGCGAACTCGAGTGTCTCGACCGGGCCGGTGCAGTCCACACCCGCGTTGTTCACCAGGATGTCGAGCCTCCCGTGGCGCTTGCGGACCTCCGGCACGGCAGCCTGCCAGTCCTCCTCGCGCGCCACATCCACGCGCACATAGCTGGCTCGCGGACCCAGACGGCCGAGCGTGCCTTGCACCGATGCCTCGCGTGCTTCGGCCAGGTCCGCCAGGACGACCGAGGCCCCCTCGGCCAGATACCGTTCGGCGATGGCCAGCCCGATCCCGCGCAAGGCCCCGGATACCAGTGCGACCCGTCCCCCCAGCCGGCTCATACGCCCATCATCCCGGCGGTGCTCGCGCCGTCGATGCCGTACTCGGAGCCCGATATGAAGGCGGCTTCGTCGCTGGCGAGGAAGGTAACCAGCGCGGCGATCTCATGCACCTGCGCCATGCGCTTCAGTGGCGCCATCCCTTCGAACTGCGCGCGCGCGGCCGCGGGATCGGGTGAACGATTGATCACTCCGCGGATCATGTCGGTCTCGACGACGCCCGGGTGGATCGAATTGCAGCGGATCTTGAGGCCGGCGTTCGCACAGTGAATGGCGATCGACTTGGTGAGCGCGATAAGCGCGCCCTTGGTGGTGGAGTACCCCACGAAGTTGCCCATCGGCCGGTAGGCGCTCATGGAGGAATTCACGATGATCGAGCCCACGGCGCCGCCCGGATTGTGGCGCATGGCGCGGATGGCCGACTGGGCCGTGAGCATGACACCCGTCAGGTTCACGGCCAGCAGGCGGTTCCACCCGTCGATGGTGATCGTCTCGACGCTGCTGTCGCCGGCCTCGATGCCCGCGTTGGCGAAGGCGATGTCCAGCCGCCCGTAGCGTTTGAGGAGTTCTTCCATCAGCGCAGGCCAGCTCGCCGCATCCTCGACCCGGTGCGGGTGGAAGCTCGCGCCGGTCTCCGCGCTGATGCGCGCCGCCGCGTCCCGGTTCGAGCCGGTGAATGCCACCCGGGCGCCATCGGCCGCGAGGCGGCGCACCACCCCCGCTCCGATGCCCGAAGTGCCCCCGGTGACCAGGGCGACTTTCCCCTCCAGCCGGCTTGCCATATCGTGTTCCGCCCGCCCCTGAGCAAGGGCCCGAAGAATGACGCACACCCGCCCGGCGCGAATCTATCCTTTCAACTAGGTGACCCTTTCCGGGCACCGCCGCCATACTCTTGCGCAAGGCCTATGAGCAGTAAAGTCCGCCCCGAAGCACCGCCCGCCGGCGGGACCGGCCGTTCCACCGGCCAGAGCTGGATCGACCTGATGCAGACCGACGCACGGCCCGTGCCGCGTTTCCTGCAGGAGGAGAGCTACAGCTATCGCGGCTCCGATCCGCTGCCTGCCAGCCGTTACACCAGCCCTGAGTTCGCCCGCCTGGAGCAGGAGCGTATGTGGCCCCACGTGTGGCAGTTTGCCGCACGCGAGGAAGATCTGCCTACTGCGGGCGACTACGTCGTATTCGAGAATGCGGGGCGGTCATACCTGGTCACCCGCCAGGACGACGGTTCGGTGCGTGCGTTCCACAATGTCTGCCTGCACCGCGGTCGCAAGCTGCGCACAGCGCCCGGTCAGGCCGACCAGTTTCGCTGTCCCTTCCATGGGTTCACCTGGAACAAGGACGGCACGCTCGCACGGATTCCGTGCCGGTGGGACTTCAGCCACCTGCGCAATGAGCAGATGAGCCTGCCGGAAGCGGAGGTTGGACGCTGGGGCGGTTACATCTTCCTGCGCGAGACCCCCGGCGGTCCGTCGCTGGAGGAATATCTCGCGCCACTGCCGGAGCACTTCAAGCGCTGGAAGCATGAGGAGTGCACCACGGCCATCTGGGTTGCCAAGGTGGTGCCGGCGAACTGGAAGGTCACCATGGAAGCCTTCATGGAGGCCTGGCATACGGTGGTCACCCACCCGCAACTCCTGCCCTTCACCGGGGATGAGAACAGTGCGTACTGGACCTGGGGTGACAACATCAACGTGAATCTCGTGCCCTTCGGTGTCATGTCGCCGCACATCAACCCGACAGGCAAGGCCCAGCAGTGGATCGTGGATGAGTTCGTCAAGTTCAACGGCCGCTCGGCCGAGAATTACGACGCGCAGCAGGACGCGTTCGCCATCAAGGTGCCGGAAGGGACCTCGGCGCGGCGGGCACTCGGCCAGGCCATGCGCGAGAACTACACCAAGCTGTTCGGCCACGATCACAGCGAAGCGACCGACTGCGAGCTGCTCGATGCGCTGGTGTACAACGTGTTTCCGAACTTCGCCCCCTGGGGCGGATTCATGCCCAACATCGTGTACCGCTGGCGGCCGTGGGGCGATGTGGATCATTGCCTGATGGAAGTGCGCATCCTGACGCGGGTGCCGCCGGGCAAGCCGATACCGCGCGGCGCACCGATGAAATTCCTGACTGACGCGCAGCCGTGGACGGAGGCGGCGGAACTCGGAGTGCTGGGCGCCGTGTTCGAACAGGACATGCAGAACCTGCCGTACGTCCAGGAAGGTCTCAAGGCCTCCAAGACCGGAAACGTCAATCTCGGCGATTACCAGGAAATCCGTATCCGCCAGTTCCATCAGACGCTGGACAAGTACCTCAAGGGCTGAAGGCACGAACGCCCGACATGATCTTCGTGGCCGGCACACTCAGCATCGATCCGGGCGTGGTGCGTGATTTCCAGAACGACGTGAGCGCGATGCTCGCCAAGGTCCGTGCGGAGCGCGGCTGCCGCCACTATTCACTGCTGGTGGAGGATGCGCAGAGCGGCCTGATCAACGTGCTGGAGAAGTGGGATAATGATGCGGCGCTCGTGGCCCACCTCGGGCAGCCCTGGATCGTGGAGTTCTTCACCCGTTACATTGGGCATGTGCGCGAATCGACGGTGAAGGTGTTCGACATCGCTGGCGAGCGGCCGCTGCCGGGCATGTGATGACCCCGCGGGCGGATCGCAACCGCTTCTGGCG
>Ga0335069_10012299_pt1 | contig 12048 bp, 7 predicted proteins | sample Lox_Sample_11_FD_206714 | JGI IMG/M metagenome (GOLD analysis project Ga0335069, IMG submission 206714) | Soil microbial communities from Loxahatchee National Wildlife Refuge, Florida, United States - Lox_Sample_1.1 | ecosystem: Environmental > Terrestrial > Soil > Wetlands | place: USA: Florida...
CTTCAACGACTCTACCCTCGCCATGTATGCGATGGAGAACGGACAGATCGAAATCCACTCGGCCGTGTCACAGGACAGCCGCGGCTGGCAGATCATTTTCGATCCAGGCGACGGAAATCCGGCAAATGCGGGAAGCACGGGCATGCATATCGTCGGAATGCGTAACACGTGGTCGAATACCGGATGCCGCTGGGCGGTGCAGCACGCGACCAGCGTTCAGCTAAACTCCGGTCCGCCTCCCTATTGGGTGTTTGCTTGTTATCCGTCACGAGGAAATCCGGCGAACTTCGGAACTGGCCCCTGGCAAGTCACGACACACGATTCGATCGAGCGAACGCCGAGCACAACCTGTCCAGCGAATAATCTCGGCGCGCCCACAACTGGCACGGCGTGCACGACGGTCAATATCGACAGTCACGGCGGGACACATCCGTTCGAGCCGTTCTATGCGGGCACGAACGCGAGCGAGCCAGCTTATCTGCAGGACGCCCAGGTTGGAGATGTAGTTGTAATCGGCTCGACTTCGCCGTGCATGAGCTGTCCGTTGACGTCGGGTACGGAGACCACCTACCTGGTGCAAAAAAATGGGGCATCCTGGGTGCTGTGGCGTGGGCAGTTTGGAACACAATCAACTGCTTTCAGCGGAGCGGGAGTGAAGTATCTCACCATGGGTACGGATGCTCTGCAGAACACCAATCCGCCGCAGGTGCTGAATGGGGGCCTGGCGGCTTGGCGAACATCCGATCCTCCCACGGGTTCCTTTGCAGTCGATCCGTTCAACTACCAGGCGCATTCGTTCGCCGTGAAATCGATGCTGGCCGATTATTCCGACGACCAAGCGCTCGGACTTTGCGGATCGGCTCGGCTGCAGGGCGGCGCTAGTTCTTGCGTGCGCGTCCGCTATCAAAATGGATCTGACTTCGCGACGCTCGCCACTCAGCCGATTCACTACGTCAACGTTCAGCCGCCGTTTGCAGGCATTTTCTCGGCTGTCGGGTCAACGGGAAATACCTATCCTTCGCACGTCACGCCGCCCGCGGCTGGCGTCGGCGCTGACAATAGCTGGTTCAGCGATTCACGGGCGTTTGTGAATCCGATGAGCACCACTACATGGACGCTCGTGCCTGGAACGGCTTCGGTATATATGGCCACGAATCTCACGCTGAACCGGAAACAGTTTTTCACGCAAGCGGTCGCGGGACCGCACCTGCTCACCGATATTTCCAGCCCCGCGACCGGAAACCAGATCGCCGATGCGCGGCCGTGGACTTACTGTGTCGCATCGGCGTCGAACGAGTGCCGCGCCGGTTCTTCCGCCGGCGATGTCTATGTCTCGGCCCCGAACCGCACATTTCTTTCTTGCCAGGGCGCCGGAGTCAGCGGCAACATGTTCGACGTGTCCGGCAATTCGTTCGAAGACATTTGCGTGAACGATTCGTTCGTGTTTGCCGCGACCATCACTCAGCAATTCGGTGATAAAGACGATCCATTTGGAAGCTACTCGCGCCGGGTCTCCAGCATGATCGGCTGGCCGAAGCGCGGCAACGGTTTCTCAAACGACCGCATCCGTCCGGATGGCAAAGCGATTCTGATGCAGTGCCTCGCGTGCGACGGGTTCGCGTCGCCGGTGCTGATGGTCAACATTCCACCGCGCCCGCCGGCCGATAGCGTTAATCGATCGCAGTTCGTTCCGCTTGAGATCAACGTGCATGGCATTCCCGGCGCCGACGGTATCGTTGCCGATTTTGGTTACATGGAATACGGCAGCGACGGCTCTACGGGCTTTTTCTGCACGACCCGTCAGGAGACCTGTGTGTCGCACCAGTCGATTCTGTCGGCTGTAGCAGGCACAACACCCTTCCATTTTGTGAGCGAGAGCTTTTCTCCGGCGTTCTGTCCGAGCAGCGGGTCTTGCAAATTGGTGATTCCGGCGATTTCGGGCCGGGTTGTTTATTACCGGATCCGGCGAACGCAGGCGGGCGTTACAGTCGCGGGAGGGCCGACCGAGGTGTCGGCGGTTCCGTAGTTCCCTAGCGCCAACATGTTAGCTGGCATGTCAGTTTCCGCTATAATGAAACTTCAGTCAGGTAAATCTCCCCTCACCTTGTAGGAGCCCTCATGTTTGATTTATTTCGCAGCCGGCAAAAGGCTGTTCGTATCCTGTTGAGCGTGCTGCTCGGAATGGTCGCGCTCTCGATGCTGGTCTATTTGATCCCCGGCGCGGGCGCGCCGACCGGCAATCGGAACGATCAGGTTGTCGCCGAAATCGGCAAGCAGGTTCTGACTGTGCAGGACGTCGAACAGGACATCCAGCGGGCCATGAGGGGACGCCAGCTTCCGCCCGATCTCGTACAGGCAGTGATTCCTCAACGCATCCAGGAGTTGACCGCCGAGCGCGCCCTGGCCTACGAAGCGCAACGCCTCGGATTCGAAATCAGTGACAAAGACCTGGCGGATAACATCCGCTCGATTGCTCCGCAGATCGCCAGTCTCACTCCGCAGCAGTACCGGGAATACGTCGAGCAGCAGATCGGCCAAACCGTACAGCAGTTCGAAAGCAACATGAGGCTGGGTCTCTACGGCAACGCGCTCGAACAGATCGCGACCGAAGGTGCGATCGCAACGCCGCAGGAAGTGGAAGCGGAGTTCAAGCGCCGCAACGAAAAGATCAAGCTGGACTATATCGGTTTCGATCCCGTGAAAGTGGCGGCAGAAGTCAAACCGACGACCGACGAACTGAAGGCTTACTTCGATAGGAACAAGGGATTCTTCACCGTTCCCGAGTCGCGCACCGTACAACTCATCGTTGCCGACCAATCCAAGGTGGCTGAGTCCATACCCGTCACAGATGCGCAAGTTCAGAGCTACTATAACGCGCACAAGGACGATTTCCGCACGCCCGAGCGTGTAAAGGCGCGGCACATCCTGGTGATGACCATGGATAAGCCGAAGGACCAGACCGACAAACTGAAGGCCAAGGCGGAAGACCTGCTGAAGCAGGTGAAGGCGGGCGGTGATTTCGCCAAACTGGCGGAAAAGAATTCAGACGACACTTCTTCGGCTAAGAATGGCGGCGATCTGGGTTGGGTTGTGCACGGCCAGATGGTCCCGGAGTTCGAGAAGGCGACGTTCGCCCTGAAGCCGGGCGAAACCAGCGGCATCATCACCACCCAATACGGCTTCCACATCATTCAAGTTCTCGAGCGCGAGTCGGCTCGACTCAAGCCGCTCGATGAAGTGAAGGCGGACATTTCCAAGGCCATCAAGAACCAGATGGTTGCCGACCGCATGCAGAATTTGGCGGATCAAGCGCGCGCGGAGCTGTTGAAGGCGCCGCAAAGTGCTCAGCAAATCGCCGCGAAGCTGAACCTCGAATTCGTCAACATCGATAAGTACAAGCAAGGCGATCCGATTCCGCAAGCGGGCGCTGACCCGCAGATCGGGCCGGCTGTTATGGCGTTGCAGAAGGGGGCTGTCAGCGAAGTCATGCAGGCGCAGGATAAATTGTCCGTCGCAACCGTGACGGCCATCAATCCGCCGCATCCGCCCGAGTTCTCTGAAATCGAAGGGCAAATCAAAACGCGTTTCCAGCAGGAGCGAGCCGTTCAGATTGTCGCCGACCGGTCGAAGAAAGCCGCCGATCTGTTGAAGTCGAACGGCGGAGATTTGAAGGCGGCCGCCAAGAGCGTGGGTTTGGAAGTCAAATCCAGCGACCTGTTCTCGCGCAATGGCGCGGCTGAGGGAATCGGTTCGGGCAGCTACTTCGCGGATGTATTCGACAAGCCTCTGGGTACGCTGGTCGGCCCGACGAACGTCGGGAACCAGACCGTGGTTGGAAAAATCGTCGAACGGCAGGCCGCCGACATGAGCAAGCTGGCGGAGCAGCGCGACTCGATCGTTACGCAGCTCAAGTCCAAACGCCGCAATGAACGCCAGGCGCTGCTTCGCGACAGCATCCTTGCGAAATTGACCGAGCAGGGCAAGGTCAAGATTCACAAAGACGTCGTGAATCGGTTGATTTCGCGCTATCGGAGCTAGTCTGTTCTTTCCGGGTCAATTGTGGGGCACACGCCCTCGTCTGCGCTGGACCCCCTGGTCCGGCTGTTGTGTAACCCGACCAGCGGGACGAGGGCGTCCCGCGCAGACCCGGGGGTCTGCCCCACTTTAATGATTCACGGGCTGCTGGATTTTTTGCGTACGCTTACTACGCCCGAGCGCTTGATTCATCTGCTATCGACAGTACTCTCCGGTTGGCTGGGTTATGCGATGCTCACCGGAATCGTTTTCGCTGAAACCGGTCTACTGGTTGGATTCGTGCTTCCTGGCGACTCGCTGCTGTTCACGATCGGCGTCGTTGCCGGAGCCGGACAACTCAATCTCGCAGTCATCATCATCCTGCTGACTTGCGCGTGCCTGCTCGGCGACTGGAGCGGCTATCTGCTCGGACGACGGACTGGCCCGGCGATCTTCAGCCGTCCGGATTCGCGTTTTTTCAAGCAGGAATACCTTCATCGCACGCAAGGTTTCTACGAAAAGCACGGCGGCAAGACGATCATCTACGCCAAATTCGTGCCCATTGTCCGCACGTTCGCGCCCTTCGTTGCGGGCGTGGCGAAGATGCGCTACTCGCGGTTCCTGTCCTTTGATATCTTCGGCGCGATCGGCTGGGTGGTATCGATGACCGTCCTCGGCTACCTGCTCGGCGAAGTCGGGTTTGTACGCAGGAACTTCGAGAAATTCGTTTTATTAGTGATCTTCGTATCCTTGTTGCCGATCATTACACAGGTGATCAAAGCCAGGATGCAAAAGCCTGTTCTAGAGTCCTAATTTCTGTATTGCGGCGCGCACCAGAGGATCGCGCTTCGCTTCCACTTCGTCGCCCTTCACGACGCCCAGCGGCGACTGATTGAATATCTCCTGCTGTAGACGGCTTTGCACCCAATCACGCTCTGCGAGCCATTCTCCGACGCTCGGTTGAATCCCGTGCTCGCTCGCGTAAACCTGAAAATCTTCCAGAATCACGGGCGTCACTTGGAAACTATCCGAGACCTTGTGCTTCTGCGTATAGTCGGTGGCGAACGAAGTCATGACGCCACTGGCATCGAGAGCTATGCGCAACCGCGTCGGATTATCCGGCGAGATCAGGACATCCGGTTGGATTCCTCCGCCGCCGGTCACCGTGCGTCCGGAATCGGTATGGAACAGTTCCTTCTGTTTCTCGATCGAGAGTTGACCGCTGGCCAGAGGCTTTTGAATCGACCGGCCGCTCGGCGTGTAGTAGAAGGCCGTCGTCAAAGCCACCGCTGTATTGCTGGAGAGGTTGAACACGTTCTGAACCAAGCCCTTGCCGTATGTCGGTTCGCCCAGGATCGTCGCGCGGTCATGATCCTGCAGTGCGCCGGATAGAATCTCAGCAGCACTTGCAGTCTTGGCGTTCACTACGACCGATACCGGAAACGGGTACGGGGTCGCGTTCGGCGGAACGTCGACAGTCTCGTCCTTGAGACTCCGACCCTTGACGCTGAGCAGCCGTTGGCCGGGCTTCAAGAAATAGGACGCGGCTTCGAGCGCTGTCTGCACAGTCCCGCCCGGATTGTCACGTAAATCCAGCACGAGCCCTTTCAACTTTGCGCCGCCCATCTTCTCGATCGCATCCTTTAGCTGCTTCGCAGTCTGCGGATCGAAACCGTTCACGCGCACATAGCCGACGCCCGGTTTGAGCAGAAAAGACCGGTCGACGCTCGGCGCGTCCACCAGCGCGGGGTCCAGCGTGAAGTTCATCAGGCGCACGTTCGTTGGGCGGCGAACAATCAGTTCCGCCCGGTGCTGGCGAGCTTCGCCGAGGTATCCGACAAGCTGGTCGAAGTTCAGCCGCGAGAGCGCTACATTATTCACAGCTAGAATCTCGTCACCCGGCTGCAGTCCGGCTTTCGCCGAGGGAGTTCCTGGCAGCGCCTGAAGTATGACGACGCGGCCCGGCAAAACCGAAACCACCGTACCGAATCCTTTGCGCTCGGAATGCTCCATCTCCTTCAACTGCTCGTACTGCTGCGGATCGAAGAAGATCGAATGCGGATCGAGCGGCCGCAGCATCCCGGGGATCGCGCCCTGGAAGATTGCGCCTTCGGTATTGACCTTGTCCGCCGCCTCGCGCTGCACGATCGCCAGCACATCAATGAAGCGCTTCAGTGAACTGTCAAGATCCGCCGTCTGGACCGGCGGCGCGAATAGGAGTATGAGCGGGAAGATCATCTACTTCGAGTAACGCAGACGCTTCTTGGTGTCGTGACGCTCGAATGCAAGCTCCACCAGACGCGTCACCAGCTTGGGCATAGGCACGCCCGAATATTCCCACATCTTCGGGTACATGCTGATGGATGTGAAACCCGGAAGGGTGTTGATCTCGTTGATATAGAGCTGATCGGTAGCAGTTTCGAGCAGAAAGTCTACGCGAGCCAGACCTTCGCACTCGACCGCGCGATAGCACTCAACAGCAAGCTTCTGCAGTTCCTGGGTCTTCTCCGGCGAGAGGTCCGCTGGAATTACAGTGCCCGCTTTGTCAAGAACGTACTTGTCGTCATAGTCGTAGAATTCTTGCGATGGAAGAATCTCGCAAGGTGTGGAAGCAATCGGATCATCATTGCCGAGAACGGAACATTCGAACTCGCGGCCTTGGATACCGCGCTCCACGATGATTTTGCGATCATACACCGCCGCCGTTTCGAGCGCTTTCTTCAACTCGACGCAATTGTGCGCTTTGGAAATCCCCACCGACGATCCAAGGTTGGCTGGCTTGACGAACATCGGAAAGTCGAATCGGGAGCACAGGCCTTCGGCATTCGCCAGGTCGCGGCTATAGAGGACCAGGTAATCGACAACCGGCAGGCCGCGTTCTTTCGCCAGGCGCTTCATCACGTCCTTGTCCATGGATGCTGCCGATGCGAGCACGCCGGCGCCGACGTACGGGAGATCCGCCAGTTCGAGCAGCCCTTGCAGCGTTCCATCTTCGCCGAACGTTCCGTGCAGCGCGGGAAATACGACGTCGATTCCGGAGTTCGCATTGGGCTCGGGCGCGATCGGCCGCGGGCTCCACTTGCCTTCCTTGGAAATCAAGTAATGAATCACTTTGTATCCGGCTGCTTCCAAGGCTTCGATGATCGATTTGGCGGAGCGAAGCGATACTTCATGTTCGCCGCTCCGGCCTCCGTAGATGACTGCGACTCTGGTAGTCATGATTGAATCGCGACCCAATTTGATAAAGCTTCGGTAGTTGGCCGTGGCGCATGCCTCCGGCTTGCGCGGGCACGGCGCGTAAGCGTGCAGTCTCCAGGGAGGCGACGTTCAAACGAACTGACGCATTCTCGCGACGCGCTCCGGCGTCGCGCCTGCGCAAGCCGGAGGCATGCGCTACAGGCTGCTCTAACGGGTGTCATAAGATTCGCTTGCCCATGGCTGACATCACCAGTTCCACAGCTAAAATCGCCGTGCGATTCGCTTCGTCGATCACTGGGTTGACCTCCACTACCTCCATTGATACCATCTGCCCCGTATCGTTCAACGTTTCCATAGCCAGATGCGCCTCGCGGTAGGTGATTCCGCCACGCACCGGCGTGCCGACCCCGGGAGCTTCCTGGGGGTCCACGACGTCCATGTCCAACGAGACATGAAAACCTGCAGTGCCGTCCGTAGCGACGCCAACACCTTGACGCCGGAAAGCTGAACGTTGTCGCGCTCCTTCTCGTCCACGGAGCGAATTCCCACCAGCGCGACATTTGCCGGATTAACCTTCGGCGAATAACCGAAGATTGCGGATAATTCCTCCGGCCCGAGTCCCACGCAACAGGCGAGTGGCATTCCATGCACGTTTCCGCTCGGACTCGTGTTCGGCGTGTTCATGTCGGTGTGGGCGTCGATCCAGATCACGCCGACTTTTTGATGCCGATTGTGGAAGTGTTTGGACACGCCGGAAATCGTGCCGACGGCGATGGAATGGTCCCCGCCGAGAACGAGCGGGAACTTGTCTTCTGCGAGCACCTGCGCGACTTGTTCTGCGAGCCGCGTGCAGATGTCGGTAATTTGCGGCAGAAATTTCGCGTGCGGATGGCCTTCTGGATAGCTTTCGCGTTGGACGACGGGAACGTTGCCGAAGTCTTGCACTTCATAGCCGAGATCCGATAGCCGCGTGTTCAGACTGGCCACGCGCACGGCAGACGGGCCCATGTCAACGCCGCGGCGGCCGGCGCCGAGATCAAGCGGCGCGCCGAGGATCGCGATGTGGGAATGACGCATCTTAATGGGCAGGCCGGGGACCTGCCCCACGTGGCGCAGGTCCCCGACCTGCACGAATAGTGGCGCATGAAATCATGGGCGTGTCCGGTACAGCATTCTCGGATACGGAATTGTTTCGCGGATGTGCTCCAAACCGCACATCCACGCGACGAATCGTTCGATGCCCATTCCGAACCCCGCGTGCGGCACGCTGCCGAATTTGCGCAAATCGATGTACCAGTTGAAGGCCTCGCGCGGCAGATGATGTTCTTCGAGGCGCTTCAATAATAGATCCAAATCATGGATGCGCTGGCCCCCGCCGATGATCTCACCGTAGCCTTCCGGTGCGATCACGTCCACGCCGAGTGCCAACTCCGGCCGATCCGCGTCGGGCTGGAAATAGAACGCCTTCACCTGCGTCGGATAACGATCCACCATCAGCGGGCGATCCAATCCTTCGGTGATCATCGTCTCATCAGTGGCGCCGAAATCGCCGCCCCATTGAATCTCGCTCCCTTTCGACTGCAACGCTTTCACTGCGTCGTTGTAGGTCATGCGCGGGAACGGCGCCTTGACGGTTTCGAGCTTGCTGATATCGCGGCCAAGCTCCTCCAGGTCCTTGCGGCGGTTCTCCAGCACGCGACCCACAACAAACACGATCAAGCCTTCCGCGAGTTCCTTCACATCCTCCAGCGTCGCGTAAGCCATCTCCGGCTCCACCATCCAGAACTCCGTGAGATGGCGCCGGGTTTTCGATTTTTCCGCTCGAAACGTCGGGCCGAAACAGTACACCTTCCCGAACGCCATTGCGTCGGCTTCGTTGTAAAGCTGGCCGGACTGCGTCAAATAGACCTTCTCGTCCTCGAAATAGTTCACTTCGAACAGCGTGGTGGTGCCTTCGCAAGCAGCGGGCGTGAAGATCGGCGTATCGACTAGCGTGAAGCCGTTCGAATCGAAGTAATCCCGGACGGCTTTGATCACTTCGTGGCGAACGCGAATAACAGCGTGCGGGCGGCGGCTCCGTAGCCAGACGTGCCGATGATCCTGCAAGAATTCGGGACCGTGCTCCTTCGGCGTGATCGGATAAGGATCGGATTCTGGCACGCGCTGGACGACTTCGGCGCCCTCCACATCCATCTCGTATCCGCCGGGCGCGCGCTGTTCAGCCCGGATCTTGCCGCGCAGGATCAAAGAAGACTCCTGGGTCAGGTTTTTCAGCGTCTCGAAGAGCGCTTCGTCGATGTTGGCCTTCACCGCCACACATTGCATGATGCCGGTACCATCGCGCATCAGCGGAAACACGATCTTTCCGGACTTGCGCAGGTTGTAAAGCCAGCCGGCGATCTCGACCGTCTCACCGGCATGACGGCCGGCATTCTCAATGGTGATTCGGGGGTAGGCCATTTCGGTACGCGTCGGAGTGGGGGTCACAGCGCCTCGAGTTTTTCGAAAATCTGCTTCACCATCTCAATCGAGTGTGGCAGCGGATAGTCAGGATTCTCGCGCAGTTCCAGCAACAGCGGATACTGGTCTCCTGCCGGCCGCAGCAGTTCCATGGCCTTCTTCCAGTCGATTGTTCCAGCCTGTGAGAAGAAGGGCCACAGATGATTGTCTTCCTTTCCGTCGTTGTCGTGCAGGTGGGTGGAGCGTATTCGGTTCCTCAGGATCGAATACGCCGTCGATATGCCCTCGCGCATGTTTGCGTGCCCGACATCGAGGCAGAAGTTCATCTTCAGGTGCGTTACTTCTAAGAAATTGAGCAGACGCTCGGCACTGGAAAGCTGGTTTGGAATGTTTTCCAGCAACACCTCGACTCCTCGTTCGCGCGCAAACAGGTTGATTTCTTCGAGCGACGAGAATCCTGCTTCAATACTCCGCTCATCGTACTCCTGATTGGACACGCCCAAGTGCTGGATCAGATAACGGAAGGGAATTACGTCCGCAATATCGAGCGCGCGCTTGATTTCGTCGAGCATCAACAGGCGCTTCGATTTGACCGGCTCAGTGATATTGAGATGCGAATTCGGTCCTGACCGGCCCCAAACATCATCGCTATACATCGGCGAGTGCAGAGAATGAAGCTTCAGTTCCGAGTCGCGAAACCAGTGGCCCAGTTCGTTGATTTGAGCCCGATCCCGATAATCCAGGTGCTGGCGGGCGCAAAAGATCTCCACAGCCGGTATTCCAGCCTGCCAGATTCTCTCCAACCAAACCGCGGTGAGCCGGTGATTGACAAAAAGGTGTGTCGATAAGACGTGATCCAATTTGGGTTCCTTAGTATCCTGCCGCTTTCCCGTTGCCTCGTCCGTCAGAGGCGCCCTGCAGCCAACCGCCATCGTTGAGGATTGCCTCGACGCGCGCCACTTCCGGCGACCGCGCATCGTAGTCGGCGATCTTATGCCCCATCCCGCGGAGCAGCGCGATGGTATCGGGCGAAAAGCCTTTTTCGAGATAAAGCTCGTCAGGCATCCACTGATGATGGAAACGGGGATAGTCGATTGCTTCCTGCATGTTCATGTGAAAGTCGATTTGATTCAGGATCACTTGGAAGACGCCGTTGATGATCCGGCCGCCGCCGGGCGCGCCGATGACCATGTAGACTTTGCCGCCACGCAACAGAATGGTTGGGGTCATCGAAGAGAGCGGACGCTTGCCGGGTTGAATCGCGTTCGCTTCACCTTGTATCAGGTGGAACATATTCTCCTGGCCGGGTGCTGCGGCGAAGTCGTCCATTTCGTTGTTCAGCAGGAAGCCGAGGCCGGGCACCGTCACCGAACTGCCGAATCCGCCGTTCAGCGTGTAGGTCACGGCCACGGCGTTTCCGTCGCGATCGATTACGTTGTAGTGCGTCGTTTCGGTGCTTTCATACGCCGTCAGGTTGCCGGGACGAATCTGTTCGCTCGAAGTCGCGTGCGCGGGATCGATACTGGCGCGGCGGCTGGCGATGTAACGCGGATCGAGCAGCTTGGTGACCGGTACTTTGTAGAAATCCGGATCGCCAAAGTACTCGCTGCGGTCGGCGTAGAAGCGGCGCATCACCTCGGCGACGTAATGGATGGAAGCTGCTGAACCTGCGCCCGGCTTTTCGTAGCCGGATCTTTCGAGCATCCCGAACATCTGCAGGATTCCGATGCCACCTGCGCTCGGCGGGGGCGAGGTGATCACTTCAAAATCGTGATAGCGCCCGCGCAAAGGAGTGCGTTCGGCAACTTGATAATCCTTCAGGTCCTGGAGCGTGATCAAGCCGCCGTTCGCTTCCATCGCGGCGGCCAGACGCTTTGCGGTTTCCCCTTCATAGAAGTCGCTTGCTCCCCGATCGCGAATGCGCCGGAGCGTTTCGGCGAGTTCGGATTGAACCAGTTTTTCGCCGAATTGAACGCCGAGGAAAATACGCTTCGAATCCGGAAATTGCGACATCCGGTCGGCGGTCAATTTGTTGCTCAACGATTGCGCCAGGCTATACGGAACCGTGAAACCGTCAGCCGCGAGTTTCACGGCCGGATCAACAAGTTCAGCCCAGGGTTTATAGCCGAATTTCTTGTGCGCTAATTCGAAGCCGCGCACCGATCCTGGAACACCAGCCGCGCGCCAGCCGACGAGGCTGTCCTTCGTCAGTTTGCCGTTGGCATCGAGATACATGTTCCGCGACGCCTTTGCCGGAGCTTTTTCGCGAAAATCGAGAAAAGTCGTCGTGCCGTCAGCGAGGTGAACCAGCATGAAGCCGCCGCCGCCGATATTTCCAGCCGTAGGATGCGTGACAGCCAGCGCGAATCCAATTGA
>Ga0335069_10012300_pt1 | contig 12045 bp, 10 predicted proteins | sample Lox_Sample_11_FD_206714 | JGI IMG/M metagenome (GOLD analysis project Ga0335069, IMG submission 206714) | Soil microbial communities from Loxahatchee National Wildlife Refuge, Florida, United States - Lox_Sample_1.1 | ecosystem: Environmental > Terrestrial > Soil > Wetlands | place: USA...
CGGCCACGCTGGTGCGCAGGAAGACGTTCTCGTACTGCCGGGACACCCGCTTGGCCAGCGGCGCCACCACATCGCGGTCGACGCCGGGAATGAGCTGGTCGAGCAGCTCCACGACGGTGATCTGCGCGCCCAGCTCGTGGTAGACGGTGGCCATCTCCAGTCCGATGATCCCGCCGCCCACGACGAGCAGCCGCCGCGGCACCTCGCCGATCTCCAGCGCGCCGGTGGAGTCGATGACCCGCGGATCCGAGGCGGGGATGAAGGGCAGCGTCGCCGCCTCCGAGCCCGCCGCGATGATGGCCTGCTCGAAACCGACCAGGACCTCACCGCCCTCGGCCAGCTCGACCCGCAGCTCGTTCGGCGAGGTGTACCGGCCGTAGCCGCGGATGGTGGTGACCTTGCGCTGCCGGGCCAGCGTGGCCAGGCCGCCGGTCAGCCGGCCGACGACGCCATCCTTCCAGGCCCGTAGCCGGTCGAGGTCGATGGCCGGAGGGCCGAACGAGACGCCGTTCTCGCTCATCTCACGGGTTTCTGCGATTACCTTGGCCGCGTGCAGCAGCGCCTTGGACGGGATACAGCCCACGTTCAGGCAGACTCCGCCCAAAGTCGCTCCGCTGTCCACGAGCACGACCTTCTTGCCCAGGTCGGCGGCCCGGAACGCGGCCGTGTACCCGCCCGGCCCGGCCCCGAGGACGAGCACCTCGGCCGTCTGGTTCTCCATGTCAGAGCACCAGCCGCCGGATGTCTTCCAGCACCTCGCCCAGGTACCGGACGAACCGGGCGGCCAGCGCGCCGTCGATGACCCGGTGGTCGTAGGACAGCGAGAGCGGCAGCATCAGCCGCGGCACGAAGGCCGAACCGTCCCACACCGGCGCCATCTTGGACCGGACCACGCCGAGGATGGCCACCTCCGGGGCGTTGACGATGGGCGTGAAGGCGGTTCCGCCGATGCCGCCCAGGCTGGAGATGGTGAAGCAGGCGCCGGCCAGGTCGGCCGGGCCGAGCTTGCCCTCCCGGACGCGGGCCGAGGTCGCGCCGAGCTCCCGGCTGAGCTCGATGATGCCCTTGCGGTCCACGTCGCGGATCACCGGGACCACCAGTCCCTCGGGCGTGTCCACGGCGACGCCGAGGTGATAGTAGCCCTTGTAGATCAGCGCGTCTTTCTCCGGCGTCAGCGAGCTGTTGAACTTGGGGAACTCGCGCAGCGCGGAGACACTGGCCTTCATCAGGAAGGCGAGCAGCGTGACCCGGTAGCCCTCCGCCTTGGCCGCGGTGTCGAGTTCACGCCGGTACCCGTCCAGGTCGGTGATGTCGGCCTCGTCGTCGTGGGTGACGTGCGGGACATTGAGCCAGGACCGGTGCAGCGCGGGCCCGGACAGCCGCTGGATCCGGGTCAGCGGCCGGACCTCGACCGGCCCGAACTTCGAGAAGTCCTGTGCCGGGACTTCCGGGATGCCCGCCCCCGTGACCGCCGCCGGAGCCGCGGCCGCCGCGCCGTCCGCAGGCCCGCGCACGGCTCCGACCACGTCCTCCTTGGTGATCCGCCCTTTCGGCCCCGTCCCGGACAGCGCGGTCAGGTCCAGCCCCAGCTCGCGAGCCAGCCGCCGCACCCCCGGGCTGGCGTGCACCCCGTCGAAGTCCGTGGGAGACTCGGGCGCCGTTACCGGCGGGCCGCCGGGCGGAGCCGCCACCGTCCCGTCCACTACCGCCGCTGAGGCCGAACGGTCCGCGGGCTCCCGCGCCGCCGCCACCGGGTCCGCCGCGTCCAGCGCGGGCGGCTCCTGCTGGTCGGTCAGCGGCGGCGGCTCGACCGCGGCGCCCTCGGTGTCGAGCAGCAGGATCGGCGACCCCCGGCTGACCAGGTCGCCCACCTTGACCCGCAGCTCGCGGACGGTGCCCGCGCCGGGGGAGGGGATGTCCATGGTCGCCTTGTCCGACTCGAGGGTGACCAGCGGGTCCTCGTTGTTGACCACGTCGCCGGGCGCGACGTGGATCTCGATGACCGGCACATCGGCGAAGTCGCCGAGATCCGGGACGCTGACTTCAGTGGCTGCGGCCACGGTCACTCCTTCCACGGCTCTGGCTTGCCCGGGTCGATGCCATACCGCTCGATCGCGTCGGCCACCCGGTCTGCGGGTACCGCCCCATCGGCGGCCAGTGACGTCAGCGCGGCCAGGGCGACGTAGTGCCGGTCGACCTCGAAGAAGCGGCGCAGGTTGCGCCGGTAGTCCGAACGACCATAGCCATCCGTCCCCAGCACCCGGTACCTGCCCGGCACGAAGGCGCGGATCTGATCAGCGAACGTCCTGACGTAGTCGGTCGCCGCGATCACCGGGCCGCCCGGCCGGGCTCCCAGGCATTCCTCCACGTACGAGCGCTTCGGCCCCGAACCTGGGTGCAGCATGTTCCACCGCTCGGCGGCCAGCCCGTCCCGCCGCAGCTCGGTGAAGCTGGTCGCGCTCCACACGTCGGCGGCCACGCCGTAGTCCGCGGCCAGCAGGTCCGCGCCGGCCAGCACCTCCCGCAGGATCGTCCCGCTACCGAGCAGCTGCACCGAAGGCTCCCCGGCCGAGCCGGAGGTGCCGTCCCGCAGCAGGTACATGCCGCGCAGGATCCCTGCCTCGGCGCCCTCGGGCAGCGCCGGGTGCTCGTAGTTCTCGTTCATCAGCGTGACGTAGAAGAACACGTCCTCCTGCTCCGCGAACATCCGCCGCAGCCCGTCCTGGACGATGACCGCGACCTCGTAGGAGTACGTCGGGTCGTAGGCCACGCAGTTGGGGACCACCGAGGCCAGCACGTGGCTGTGCCCGTCCTCGTGCTGCAGCCCTTCGCCGTTGAGCGTGGTCCGGCCGGCCGTCCCGCCGAGCAGGAAGCCGCGCGCCCGCGAGTCGCCGGCCGCCCAGATCAGGTCCATCACCCGCTGGAAGCCGAACATCGAGTAGAAGATGTAGAACGGGATCATCGGGATGTCGCTGGTGCTGTACGCGGTGGCCGCCGCGATCCAGGACGCGGTCGCCCCGGCCTCGTTGATGCCTTCCTGCAGCATCTGGCCGTCCGGCGCCTCCCGGTAGTACATCAGCTGGTTGGCGTCCTCGGGCTGGTACAGCTGCCCGGCCTGGCTGAAGATGCCGAACTGCCGGAACATGCCCTCCATCCCGAACGTGCGGGACTCGTCCGGCACGATCGGCACTACCCGTGACCCGATGGCCTTGTCCCGCAGCAGCGTGTTCAGGATCCGGACGAACGCCATCGTGGTGGAGATCTGCCGTCCCGGCGTGCCGCCCAGCTGCCCGCCGAACGCGGACAGCTCGGGCACGGCCAGCGTCTCGGTGGACCGCTGCCGCCGGGACGGCAGGTACCCGCCGAGGGCGGTCCGCCGTTCCCGCAGGTAGGCCAGCTCCTCGCTGTCCTCGTCGAAGCGCAGGAACGGCAGCTCGGCCAGTTGCTCGTCGGTCAGCGGCAGGCCGAACCGGTCCCGGAACTTGGTCAGCGCCGAGTCGGCCATATGCTTCTGCTGGTGGGTGATGTTCTGGCCCTCGCCTGATTCCCCCATCCCGTAGCCCTTGATCGTCTTGGCCAGGATGACGGTGGGCTGGCCGGTATGGCGCACCGCGGCCGAGTAGGCGGCGTAGATCTTGGTCGGGTCGTGACCGCCGCGGTTCAGCGCCCAGATCTCGTCGTCGGTCATCCCCGCGACCATCTCGAGCAGCTCGGGGTACTTGCCGAAGAACTTCTCCCGCACGTAGGCGCCGTCCTTGGACTTGAAGTCCTGGTACTCGCCGTCGACGGCCTCCTCCATCCGCTTGAGCAGCAGCCCGGTGGAATCCCGGGCGATCAGCGGGTCCCAGCCGCTGCCCCAGATGACCTTGATCACGTTCCAGCCCGCGCCGCGGAAGATGCCCTCGAGCTCCTGGATGATCTTGCCGTTGCCGCGCACCGGGCCGTCCAGGCGCTGCAGGTTGCAGTTGATCACGAAGATGAGGTTGTCCAGCTTCTCCCGGCTGGCCATCGAGATCGCGCCGAGCGACTCGGGCTCGTCGGTCTCCCCGTCGCCGAGGAACGCCCAGACCTTGCGGCCGGCGGTGTCGGCCAGACCGCGGTGCATCAGGTACTTCAGGAACCGCGCCTGGTAGATGGCCATGATCGGGCCGAGCCCCATGGACACCGTCGGCATCTGCCAGTAGTCGGGCATCAGCCACGGGTGCGGGTAGGAGGACAGGCCGCCCTGCCCATTTCCGGCGTCCACTTCCTGCCGGAACTTCGTCAGCTGCTCCTCGGTGAGCCTGCCCTCCACGAACGACCGGGCGTAGATGCCCGGCGACGAGTGCCCCTGGATGAACAGCAGGTCTCCGGCAGAACCACCCCGGAAGAAATGCTGGAACCCCACGTCGTACAGGGTCGCCGCGGACTGGAAGCTGGCGATGTGGCCGCCGAGCTCGGAGGATTCGGCGTTGGCCCGGAGCACCATGGCCAGCGCGTTCCACCGGATCATCGACCGGATGCGGTGGTCGACGGCCAGCTCCCGCGGGCTCAGCCGGTCTTCTTTCTGCGGCGGGATGGTGTTCAGGTACGGCGTGGTCGCGCTGTACGGGACCGGCGCGCCCTTCCGGCGGGCCTCCGCCGTCACCTCGTCCAGCAAGTAGAACGCACGGTCCGCGCCCTCGAAGGCGAGCACGGAGTCGAGCGCCTCCACCCATTCGCGCGTCTCGGCCGGGTCAAGATCGTCCAGCATCAGCGCCCCCTGCCCTCTCAGCGGTCCTTAAAGCATCTACCCTGGGGCGGTGGCAAATCCACTCGATCAGGTCGCGTCCTGGCCGGCCACCGCCGCGGTCGGCGTCGCGTCGGCCGCGGGCCTGATGGAGACGGCGGGTCCCGTCGGCCAGCCCTTCCGCTGGGCCTCGGTGACCAAGCTGCTGACCACGCTGGCCGCGCTCGACGCGGTGCAGCGCGGCCTGCTCGACCTGGACGAGCCGGCCGGGCCGCCGGGATCGACGATCCGGCACCTGCTGTCGCACGCGTCCGGGCTCGCCTTCGACAGCGACGCGGTGCTGGCCCGGCCCGGGACCCGGCGAATCTACTCCAACCGCGGGATCGAGATCGTCGCGGATACGGTCGCCGCCCGGTCCGGCCAGCCCTTCGAGCGGCTGCTCGCCGGCGAGATCTGCCTGCCGCTCGGCATGGCGGCCACCCGGCTGGACGGCTCCCCGGCCTGGGGCGCCGTCAGCCCGCTCGGCGACCTGATGAACCTGGCCGTCGAGCTGGCCAGCCCGTCCCTGGTCGACGAGGGGCTGCTAGCCGAGGCGACCCGGGTCGCCTTTCCGGGCCTGCCCGGCGTGCTGCCCGGCTTCGGCCGCCAGGCCAACTGCGACTGGGGCCTGGGCTTCGAGATCAGGGACAGCAAGGCGCCGCACTGGACCGGGTCGCGGAACTCGCCGCGGACGTTCGGTCACTTCGGGCGCTCCGGGAGCTTCCTGTGGGTGGATCCCGACGCCGGGCTCGCCTGCGTCGCCCTCGCCGACCGCGACTTCGACGACTGGGCCAAACAGGCCTGGCCGAAGCTGTCCGATGACCTGCTCGCCGCCCACGGCAGGTAATCCGGGGCTGCGGCGGGCGGCGGCCCGAGCGCGAAAGCGGACTCCCGTCACTCCAGCACCGCCCATACCAGATCATACGGCGCGGATGCCGCGTTCATGCAGCTGAAACGGCATGGCTGGGACATCTACGCCGTATGATCATCGCACTGGTCAGCGAATGAGCGTGCCGGTCGATTCTCTGGGGGAGGCAGCCATGATTCCGTGCGGTGACATCCATCATCTGCGACTGACCGTGACCGACGTGCAGCGCAGCCGCGAGTTCTACACCGGCCTGCTGGGCTTCGAGGTCATCGTGGAGTCGCCGCCGCCCGAGGACCCGGCCGCGGCCGAGACGTTCAAGATCCTTTTCGGCGGCGTGGTCATGATGCGCGGCAACCTGATCATGGGGCTGCGGCCGATGGCGTCGGCGGCGGACCGCTTCGACCCGGACCGGGCGGGCCTGGACCACCTCAGCTTCAGCGTCCCCGGGCGCGAGGACCTGGAACAGGCGATCCGGCTGTTCGACGAGCGCGGCGTGACGCGCGGCGAGATCACCCGGCTGCCCTCGTTCGGCATCGACGTGCTCTCGTTCGAGGACCCGGACGGCATCCAGCTCGAGCTCACCGCCCCTGTTCAGGCCGACAGCGTGCCGGCGGACGACTGACCGTCGCGTGACTGTAATCTCGTAATCTGCGAATCCGGAAGGTGATGATGCCCCGGCTTACCCGACAGGACTTCGAGCGGCTGCTCGAGTTCCGGGTCACCCTGCGCCGTTTCCAGCGCTGGAGTGAGGACCAGGCCCAGGCCGAGGGCCTGACCCACGTCCAGCACCAGCTGCTGGTGGCGATCAAGGGACACCACGAGAAACGCCCTCCCACCATGGGGGACCTGGCCGGCTACCTGCTGCTGCGGCCGCACAGCACGGTCGAGCTCGTCGACCGGGCCGAAGCGGCCGGGCTGGTGGAGCGGATGCCGGACGGCGACGACGGCCGCGTGGTCCGGGTCCAGCTGACCCGCGACGGCGACCGGGTCCTGCACAAGCTGACCCGGGCTCACCTGGAGCGCCTGCACGAGCTCGCGACCGTCCTGGATGAGCTCGTGAACAGGCACGAGGCCAGCCAGCACGCCTAGTTCGCGGGCCGGGCCCCGCGGCGATTACGCCGCGGGGCCCCAGCCTGCAGGGTTCGCCCGGTCAGCAGCCGTCGTAGCCGGACCAGTTGGACTGGCCGCCCTGCGCCACTGCGTTGGAGAACACCTGGTGCTGCTCAGCCGCGCTGGCATGCCCGAAGTCGCTCGCCGAACCGCCGTACGCGACCCAGGTCGATTCGCTGAACTGGTACAGCCCGTAGTGCCCGCTCGAGTTCATGACCTGCGAGTTGCCGCCCGACTCGCGGGCGATGACGCAGGACTCGAACGAACTGGACGCGCCGCCGGAGTAGCTGCCCGACGCCGAGCTGGTGGCCTGCACCGGTGCGGCGGACGCCGCGACGGGCGCCGGCGCCGCGGCCGGCGGTGGGGCCGCCGGGGCGAGCTGCGAGGGCGCGGCGGGGATCTTGGCGGGCAGGGCCGGGACCTTCAGGACCTGCCCCTCGCCGACGATGTTCGCCCAGCGGATCTTGCTGTGGTTAGCCCAGTACAGGACCGGCCACGCGTTCTGCTTGTGGTAGACCTTCCCGGCGATCGAGGAGAGCGAGTCACCCGACCGGACGGTGTAGCTGGTCGGCTTGGCCGGGGCGGCCGTGTGGACGGCCCGCTTCACCGCGGCCAGGGTCTCGTCCTGGGACATCAGCGTGCCCGCGACCGTCGCGGAGCGCGCGGCCGCATGAGCCGGTGCCGGGTTGGCCAGCGCCTGCGGCGCCATGCATATGGCGGCCGCCACGCCAGCCACGGCGGGCACGGCGGCCTTGGGTAGAAGCTGAGTGAAACGATTGCGGGGTGCTTTCCTGTGGCAGCCCAAAAGGGTCCTTCCCGAACAGTTCGCGCTCACTGGGAAGGCACCACCACACGGTGCGTACTGCCTTCTGAGGGCACCACGGGGTGCGTGCTGCCTTCGGAGCGCCTGACATCGGGGGAGCTTATACGCCACTCGGGACGTAATTTCCCAAAATGGACTAAATCGTCCGCAGCCTGCTAAACTGCGCGCGCCATGCACCAGAGGCCCCTCTCATTAACTTCAGTAACACACATCACCGGTATACTGTTGTCTGTCAACAAGGTCGGCGTTCGTCTCCGGGGCAGATCGTTCGCTTTTGTCGCTCCTGCCCGCTCCGCGCCCCCGCGGCCCAGCGGGCTGGATACGTCCGCCCAGCCGGATCAGCACGAGAGCATGCTGCTGGCCAGGGCCCGCCAGGTCTGGGGGCCGACGATCCCGTCGGCCCGGATCTGTTCCGCCGCCTGGAATTGCTCCACCGCCGCTTCGGTCTCCGGTCCGAATATCCCGTCGACGGTCACGTGGTGGCCGTGGTCCCGCAGCAGGAACTGGAGGGCCGGCACGGGATGCCCCTGGCTGCCCTGTTTCACCAGCGGCCAGGGCTGGATCTGGTCCCTCATCGTGTCCTCCTCTGCCTTGGGCCCCCAGACCACGCCATGGCCACGCAAAACGCTTGCAGGCCCGGTGTAGATCATGTGGAGCCCGCCGGCCGGGTGCCAGTCGGGCCGGGAGGTCAGGACAGCTCGAGTAGCAGCCGGGCGAGCTCATCCGGCCGGTTGCTGGGGATCATGTGGTTGGTGGCGATCTCCCGGTAACGCCAGGCCGGCGAGGCCATGGCCCGGTCCGCGGCATCCCAGAACGGCCCGCCGGATTCGGGCCGCGGCTCGCCGGTGGCCTTGATGTAGGTGCGCGTGAACGGGTAGTCCTCCAGCGGGCGCGCCAGCCGGACCGGCTCGGTGAAGCAGCCGGCCGGGTGCGGCGTGCGCCGCGCGCCGGACCACGCCGCCTCGGCCGGGTCGTCGAACTCGCGGGGCAGCGGCGGCACCAGCCAGTCGCGTCCCAGTTCCGGCGCGCCGTAGCCGCCGCCCGCACCGCCGATGCCGGTCACCGTGTCACCGTCGCCGGGCACGAAGGCGTCCAGGTAGACCAGGTGCCGTACCCGGTCGCCGATCCGCTCGAGCGCCCCGGTGACCACGAATCCGCCATAGGAGAAGCCGAGCAGCACGATGTCGGTGAGATCCTCGTACCAGATGGCGTTGACGACGTCGGCGACGTGGGTGGTCAGGCGCACCTGCGGACTGGTCAGGTGCGCGCGCTCGCCGATGCCGGTCAGGCTGGGCGTGAAGACCTCGTGGCCGGCCGCCCGGAGCGGACCGCGCACCTTGCGGAAGCCGTGCGCGCCACCCCAGGCCCCGTGGACCAGGACGAAGACCGCCATCTGCATCCCCCTTCCCGCGGCCAGGTCAGGTCAGCCGCCATCGAAGCCTCCCAGCATCTCCAGCAGTTCGTCGACCCCGCGTACCAGCAGGTGCGGGCGCCGCGACACGGGCAGCCCGTCGTAGGAAGCGGTCAGGCCGAGGCCGGTGCCGACCGCGATCGCCAGAGCCCGGCCGCGGTGCGCCATCGGCACCTCGAGGTGAGGGTCGTCGCCCACCACGGCCAGCTGCGCGGCGGGAACACCGAGCCGGTCCGCCGCGGTGCGCAGCGCGTCGAGCGACGGCTTTCCCACCACCCGCAGCCCGCAGCCGGTCAGCGACCTGATCATCGCGGAGATGGCCCGGGAGGTGCCGAGTGCCCGGCCGCCGGCCACCGCGAAGAACGGCGTCTGCGAGCAGCTGTACAGCTCGGCCCCGTCCCAGATCGCCTGGCACGCGGCCTCCAGCGCGGGCATGGTGAACTCGGGGAACCAGCCGGCCAGCACCGCATCAGCCGGCTCGCCGGCCACCGGAGCAACCACGGAAAGCCCGGCCTCCCGCAGCGGCCCGGCCAGCGCGGGCCCGCCCAGCAGCATGACCCGCTGGTGGCCGGCCTGGAGCAGGACCCGGATCGCGCTGCTGGCCGGCGTCAGCATCGCCTCGTCCGGCAGCGGGAACCCGAGCTCCCGCATGATCTGCGCGTAGGCCGCGGGCGTCCGGTTGGTCCCGTTGGTGAACACCACGTACGGCCGGCCGCGCCGCGCCGCCCACCGGGTGATCTCCAGCGCGCCGGGCAGCGGCCGCAGCCCGTTGCTGGTCCGGTCGCCGAGCACCAGCGTGCCGTCCATGTCGAAGATGAACCCGCGCGCCGCCGCCAGCCGCTCCCGGACCACGACGTTAGCCACGAGCCGCCTCCCCCGACGAGCCCGAGGCACTCAGCGAGAGCCGGAACCCCGGCTTGTCCACCACCAGCCGGGACACCGGCGGCCGCGAGCCGAGCTCGCGCAGCAGCCGCAGCACCGGCTGCACCTCCGGGGTGTAGTGCCGCGCGGCGGGCTGAGCGGCCAGCATCGCGTCCACCTCCTCGGCCGGCATGCCGAACCGCAGCAGCAGCTCCTCGTCGGAGATGCCGCGCGGCAGCCGCCGGCGCAGCTCGGCCACCGGCAGCGGCGGCGGCTCGGCGGCCAGCTCCCGGGCCCGCGGCCGGTCCATGATCGTGTCGAGCACGGCGGGCTCGACCGGGGCCGTCGGCTTGCCAAAGCTCCCCAGCACGTAACGAATGACCTGGTCGGGGACGACCCCATACCGCTCAGAACCAAGCACGTTCGCCAGCGCCTGCCCCATCACCATCTGCGGGAACGGCGTCACCATGATCGGGTAGCCAAGCTCCGCGCGCACCAGGCTCACCTCCTCGATCACCGCGCCGAACCGGTCTTCGAGCCCGAGCTCGGCCAGCTGCCGCCGCAGCGTGGTCAGCACGCCGCCGGCCAGCTGGTGCCGGGTGAACGCCTCGTCGTACGGCTGCGGCCGGCCGGACGGCAGCCCCTCGGCCGCGGCCAGCCGGCCGAAGTACCGCGCCGCCGCGGCCAGCAGCCGGTCGTCCACGTCCACCGTGTGCCCAAGCGCGCGCAGGTTCGCCACCACTCGCTGCGCGTCGGGCAGCGAGGACCCGTCGGCCAGCGCGCCGCAGCCCGTCTGGAGCACGGAAACGCCCAGGTCCGGGGCGGCCAGGTAGACCAGAGGCGACAGCCCGATCGTGCAGTGCGCGTGCAGCTCCAGCGGCTTGCCGCCGAGCCGCGCCCGGACCGCCGGGATCAGCGTCCGGGCCCGCTCTGGCGTCAGCAGCCCGGCCGGGTCCTTGATGTAGGCCCGGTCGATGTACGGCGACGCGGCGGCGGCCGCCGCGATCCCGGCGTAGAAGTCGTCGTCATGCACGGCCGAGATCGTGTAGGTCAGCGCCAGGATGGTCTCGGTCCCGCCGGCCCGCCTGACCATCCGGGCGCTCTGCCGCACCGCGTCCATGTCGTGCATCGGGTCGAGCAGCACGAACCGCGATATCCCCGCCGCGACCAGCCGCTCGTAGACCAGCTGCATCACCTCCGGGTGCGCCCGCTCCCAGGAGATGAACCGGAACCCGGTGCCGATCAGCTGGAGCGGCGTGTCCGGCATCGCGGCGCGGGTGAGCCGGATCCGCTCCCACGGATCCTCCCGGTGGGTCCGCACCGCCACCCCCATGGCGGTGCTCGACATGAAGTCGAGCGCCCGGAACCCGATCCGGTTGAGCACCGGGGCGATCTGCAGGATGTGGTCGGTGCGCAGCCCGGTGGCCCCCCATAGGCTCTGGTTGCCGTCCCGCAGCGAGACATCGACCAGCTGGACCTCAGCCACTTTGATCCCTAACGAGCCGGGTTTGCTGCTCCAGCCGCAGTGCGAGGAAATCCGTGCCGACGCCCCCGGCGGCGAACTCGTCGTCGGCGGCCAGTGCCGCGTGCACCGGCAGGGTCGTCGCCACCCCGCCGATCTCGCACCGGTCCAGCGCGCCGCGCAGCCGGTCCAGCGCCTCGGCCCGGCTGGTCCCGCTGGCCACGAGCTTGGCCAGCAGGCTGTCGTACTGCGGCGGCACGGCCGAACCCGCCTGGATGTGCGTGTCGACCCGGATGCCGGGCCCGGCCGGGAACACCGCGCTGGTCACCGTGCCGGGGCTCGGCCGGAACCCGGCCGCGGGGTCTTCGGCGTTGATCCGGCACTCGATCGCGTGGCCGTCCAGCCGCACGCTGGCCTGGGACAGCCGGAGCCGGCGCCCCTCCGCCACCGCGATCTGCTCGGCGACCAGGTCGAGCCCGGTGACCGCCTCGGTCACCGGGTGCTCCACCTGGATGCGCGCGTTCACCTCGAGGAACCAGAACTCCGAGCGTTCCGCGTCCACCAGGAACTCGACGGTGCCCAGCCCCTGGTACTTCAGGTGCAGGCCGAGCGCGACCGCCGCCGCGCGCATCCCGACCCGCAGCGTCTCGCCCAGCCGAGGCGCCGGGGCCTCCTCGATCAGCTTCTGGTAGCGCCGCTGCACTGAGCAGTCCCGGTCGCCGAGATGGATCACGTTCTCTCCGTCCCCGAGCAGCTGCACCTC
>Ga0335069_10012301_pt1 | contig 12044 bp, 12 predicted proteins | sample Lox_Sample_11_FD_206714 | JGI IMG/M metagenome (GOLD analysis project Ga0335069, IMG submission 206714) | Soil microbial communities from Loxahatchee National Wildlife Refuge, Florida, United States - Lox_Sample_1.1 | ecosystem: Environmental > Terrestrial > Soil > Wetlands | place: USA...
TGAAAAGACTTCGATTCCGCTTGAAGGAGTCTGTTGTTGTCAATAGCGATAGACAGGGAAGGAAGTGATCTGCGACGCTTCTGGACCCTGCGACTGCCAGCATCGAACGCGGAGGCGCCAACTCGTTTCTGCGACGAATTTCAGCGAAATTGGAGAGGTTGCCTGCGTTGGCGGCCCGCCAGCCTCGGCTCCGCAACTCAACGAGGATCGTGCTCTTTCCGGCCGATGTTGTCAGACGCCCAGACGAGTCTTGAGCGCGCGGACGACGACGGCCGGATCGCTCGGCTTGAGAAACACGCCCGATATGCCGAGTTCGCGTAAGCCGACCGCACCGACCAGCGCGTCGCTCGCGGCGCTCACGATGTAGATCGGGATCTGGGCGCCGAACGTCCTGAGCTTTTCCGCGATCGCGCCGCCCGCGTCGATCGTCTCCAGCATCAGATCGGCAAGGACCGCATCCGGCTTGATGCGCAGCGCTGTGCGCTCTCCGTCGAGTCCTGTCGCCGCTTCGCCCACGGTGAAGCCTGCTTCTTCAAGGGCGTTGCGCAGCACCGCGCGCGCATGAGGGTCGGCGTCGATGAGGAGAATCGTCTTTCGCTTCTCGCGCAGACCGATGTTCATTGCGCCAGTCCCCTGTCGTCACAGACGCGCCGTCGCATTTCCGCTACTGCTTGGGCGAGATTGCCGCGGGCGCGGTCGGTCAGACCCTCGCAGAACTCAAACTCGTAGCCGCGAATCGCCATGAGCCAGGCCTCGGGCGTCTTGCCGAAATAACCTTCGACGATCGCCAGGAGCGTCTCGGGCTTGAGCAGGTGGCTCGTGAACGCGATGTCGCGCTTCGGGGCCAGTCTGCGGATCTCGAATGGCCCGGCGCAGTCGCGCGCGGCATCGACGAACCAGACCACCTCGTGCTCGGCGATGTCCGCCGCGTCCTCGATGACAAGCTGGTAATTGTCCTGGGCGGAAACGCGGGGCCACGACATCTCCGTCACCGCCGCGATCGCCGCAGGCCCGAGCCCGTCATCCTGGCGCCCCGGATTGCCGTAACCCAGGATCAGCACGCGCGGACTGGAGTCGCCGGCAATCATTCCTTGCGCCTCGTCGCGATCACCGCGCCGTCCACGTCTTCGAGAGTGACGATCAGCGGCATCTGGCCGAGCGCGTGAGTGGCGCAGGACAGGCAGGGATCGTAGGCGCGGATCGCCACCTCGATATGGTTCAGAAGCCCCTCGGTGATCTCGCGGCCGGAAAGATCATGCTTCGCGACCTGCTTCACGGCCCGGTTGAGCGCCTCGTTGTTGCTGGTGGTCGACACGATCAGGTTGGCGCTGGCGATCTGGTCGTTGTCGTCGACCGTGTAGTGATGGAACAGGGTTCCGCGCGGGGCTTCGATGCAGGCTACGCCCTCCCGCCGCCGCTCTCCTCGCGCGATGAGATCGGAGCCCTGCAGCTCGTCGTCGAACAAAAGCTCCCTGATCTTCTCTGCGCAATGGACCACGCAGATCAGCCTCGCCCAGTGATAGGCGAGGGTCGGATGGACCGGCGAACCGCCGTTCATGGCGAAGAACTCGCGCCGCGCGGCCTCGGCGAGCGGGGTGTCGATCGAAGCGCAACAATTGATCTGGGCGAGCGGCCCGACGCGATACCATCCATGCTCACGGCCGAGCGAGCGGATGTGCGGGAATTTCATATAGCTCCAGGAGCGCACTTCCTCGACGAAGTGGTCGCGGTAGTCCGCGGGGGCCACGTCGTCGAAGATCGTCCCGCCGTCCGCATCGATGGCGCGCAGCCGGCCGTCGTAGAGATCCATCACCCCTTTCGGCCCGACCAGGCTCACGAAACTCGAGCGGAAAGCGGCGAAGCTGCGGTGCAGCTCCTGATGCGCTTCGACATACGCCTTGTGGTGTTCGAGCGCTTCGCAGCACCACGTCACGATCTGGTCAATCTCCTTGCGCAAAGCGTCGCGTTCTTCGACCGACAGGTTCTTGTTCACGCCTCCTGGGACGGCGCTCGTCGGATGGATCTTTCGTCCGCCGGTCGCCTTGATCACCTCCTGGCCGAACTTGCGGATGAAGATGGCCCATCTGCCGATCTTCGGATGCTCGGTGAGAATGTGGAGGATGTTGCGCTGCTCGGGCGGCGCATCGAACCCGAACAGGAGATCGGGCGCAGCCAGGTGGAAGAAATGCAGGGCGTTCGACTGAAGCAACTGTCCGTAATGCATGAGGCGGCGGACCTTCTCGGCCGTGGGCGGCGGCTTGTCCACGCCGACCACCATGTCCATCGCTTTCGCGGCGGCGAGATGGTGGCTGACCGGGCAGATGCCGCACAGGCGTTGAATGATGACCGGCGCCTCCCAGAACATCCGACCTCGGATGAACCGCTCAAAGCCGCGAAACTCGATGATGTGGAACCGGGCGTCATCCACCTCGCCATGTTCGTTGAGCCGTATCGTGACCTTGCCGTGGCCTTCGACCCGCGTCACCGGATCGATGACGATCTTGCGCGGACCCGGGGCCGCCTGAACAACGTCCATGGCGTTCTCCGTCATTCGTATTTGAGGAGCGGATAGGGCAGTTTCGGCGCATGGCCGCTGACGAGAGCCTTGAGAGCCTCCCAGATCGCGTCTCCGGACGGCGGGCAACCGGGGAGGAAATAGTCGATCTTGACGATCTCATGCGATGGATAGACGCGGTCGAGCAGCAGCGGCAGGTCCTCGTCGCTCGGGATCACGCCGCCGGCCTCGACCGTCGGGCCGCGCAAATAGGCCTCCTCCAGGCACTCGCGCAGGCCGACAAGGTTGCGCATCGCCGGGACGCCCCCGGTGATGGCGCATGCGCCGACCGAAACGAGAACCCGGCAATGATCGCGGAATTGCCTGAGCACATGGACGTCGTGGTCGTTGGCGCAGCCGCCCTCCACGAGTCCGACATCGACCACGCCGTCGAACTGCTTCTTGTCGTCGAGCGGGGACTTGTCGAGATCGACGAGGTCGATCAGCTCGACGATTCTTTCGTCGATATCGAGCAGCGACATGTGGCAGCCGAAACAGCCGGCCAGCGTGCATGTCGCCAGTTTGGGCTTCGCCATCCCTCGCCTCCGGTCAGGCTTTGCGCGGCGCGCGCTTGGCCTCGACATCCGCGCCGATCGGCTGGGTGTCGAAGCGGCGCTTGCCGTACGGGACCCGGTAGCCGTGGTCCTTGATGAGGATACAGCCGACCGGGCAGACTTGCGCCGCCTTGTCCGCCGCGCTGATCGCCGTCTCCCCCAGGCAATTCCCGTCTACGCTCAGGCGCATATGGATGCCGCGTCCCTCGAACCCGAACACCGATTTCCCGTCCACGTCGCGCGAAGCGCGAATGCAGCGGGAGCAGAGCACGCATCGATTGTGATCGATCCAGATGTCCGGGTGGGTCGCGTCCAGTTCGCGGCGCGGCCAAAGATAGGGAAAAGGCAAGGCCTGCATTCCCAGCCGATAGCCGAGCGCCTGCAATTCGCAATCGCCGCTCTTTTCGCATGCGGGGCAGAAATGATTGCCCTCGGCGAACAGCATCTCGATGATCGTGCGCCGGTCGCCGTTGAGCGAAGGCGTGTTGCTCTCGACCACCATGCCGGCGCTGGCGGGCATGGTGCAGGCGCTGCTGCGGCGTCCATCGACGTTGCACGTGCAGACCCGGCAATGCCCGGCCGGCTCAAGATCCGGATGGTGGCAGAGCCGCGGGATATACACGCCGACCGCGTCGCAAGCCTGGATGATCGTCTGGCCTTCCCGCGCCTCGACAGGAACTCCATCCACCGTGAAAGTAAAGCTCTCTTCGCTCATTCGGCCACCGTTTCGCCTGCCGGCTCGCGGCCCTGGACTTGCACGGCCTCGGCGAGCGCATCGCGCATCGTGACTTGGGGCAGGAAGGCTTCCGGCCGCAGCCGCGCCTCCCATGCGGTCGGGAAGTTTCTCATTGTGGTCAGGATCGGATTGGGAGCGGTCTGGCCCAATCCGCATCGGCTCATCCGCATGACCGTATTGGCCAGCGACTCGAGCGCCCCAACGTCCGCCAGCGTGCCGCGGCCGCCGAGAATCTTGTCGAGCGATCGCTGCATCAGCGTCGTTCCAACCCGGCAGGGCGCGCACCAGCCGCAGGATTCATCGACGAAGAATTCGGTGAAAAGCCGCGCCACATCCAGCACGTCCCGGCCGGGACCAAAGACGATCATCGAACCGCCTGTCGGCAGATCCTCGAACGCAATGCGCCGCCCGAAATCCTTCGGCGCGACGCATTGCCCGGAAGGGCCTCCGACCTGCACGAACGCCGCATCCGGCGCGCCGACAAGCTCGAGCAGCTTGTACAACGTGATCCCGAAACGGACTTCGTATACGCCGGGATGCTTGCAATCGCCCGACACGCTCAAAAGCTTGGTGCCGCTCGATTCTCCGGTGCCGACATTCGCGAACCATTCCGGCCCGTTTTCGAGGATGCGCGCGACGCAGGCGAAGGTCTCCACATTGTCGACCGCGGTCGGCTGATGCCGATAGCCGCGCTCGGTCGGGAAGGGCGGTCGATCGCGCGGGGCGCCGCGCTTGCCTTCGAGCGATTCAAGCAGGGCGGATTCCTCTCCGCAAATATACGCCCCGGCCCCGACCTGAATTCGGATGTCGAAGTCGAACCCCTCCTGACCGCAGATATTGGCCCCGAGCAGCCCGAGGCGGCGGCGGCGCTGCAACACGCCCTGCAGGATGCGGAACAGGTAGATGTATTCGCCGCGCAGATAGACGAGCCCGTGGCGCGCGCCGAGCGCATGGGCGGCGATCGTCATGCCGTCAAACACGACGTCGGGAATTTCCGTCAGCAACACGCGATCCTTGAAAGTGCCGGGCTCGCCCTCGTCGGCGTTGCACACCACGTAATGATCATCGCTGACCGACTGGCGGCAGAGTCTCCATTTCAAGCCGGTCGGGAAGCCGGCCCCGCCGCGGCCGCGAAGCCGCGACTTCGTCACCGCCTCGATGACCTTTTCGGGCGCGAGCGTGAGCGCCGCGCGCACGCCGTCGCCCCGGCCGCTTTGCCGGAAGAGGATCGGGCCGACCTGCCCAAGGCTTGACGCTACGTCCGCGCGAGGCAGACTGACGCCGTCCGAGCCCGACCCGGGAAAGAGCTGCAGCATGTCGCCGATCGGGCTCCCCCGCAGCGCGGCGACGATCACGGTCGCGTCAGCGGGCGTCAGCGCGGTCACGACCGTGCCGTTGATCAACCCAGCGGGTTCCTGATCCGCCATGCCGATGTCGGCCGTCCATTCGAGCGTGAACATGCCGTCCGGCGAAGTCGCGCCCATCGCAACGCCAATCGCCTTCTCGAACGCCTGCGCGACATCCGCGGCGCCGCTCATGAGCGACACCGGAGTCCTGGAGAGGCGAATGTGAAAACGGCCCTTCGGTTTGCGGTCGAGATAGGCGTAGAAGGACACCATGTCCTCAACCTCGACGGCGTGTATGCCGAGCGCGCCGGCCGCCAGACGGACCGCGGCGTCCGGAAAATAGCCGAGCCGCTTCTGGACCGCCTGGACGACATCCATGAGGCGGGTACGATCCGCCTTCACCTCCGCTACGGCCTCCCGCACCAGCGCCTCAACCTGCTCTGGGGGCGCAGGCGCCGTAAGGCCGCCGCTCGGACTGGGCGCTCGCTCCGCTTCGGGCTCCACCAAGGATATTCTCCTCGCCTTGATCTTTGGCTTCCTAGCGAGCGCGCCGCCGGGGCGCTCAAAACCGCTGCGATAGCCCTACTTCTCCGCCAATTTGGCCAGCATCCGCGCGCGCATGTTCAAGTCGCGTAGACTTTTCGGGCCCCCGGACTCGATCCTCCGACACTGGTCGTCATGCGTCAATCGGCCTCCGGGAGATCGGAGCGGCCGAGCAGACAATCCCAGTCACGAAGGGCTTCGCAATTGATCCAGATCAACGAGAGGGGGGCGCATGATCCGAAACGCAGGCGGCTGGTGATTGAGAGCGCCGACCCTTGGAGCGCCGAAGGCGGCCGTCGTTTTTGCGGAATGGGTCCGGCGCCATGCATTGCGGCACGGCGTAAGATAGTCAGCGTCAACCGTGCGCCTCGTAAGTGAAAAACCCCTTGCCGGTCTTGCGGCCGAGGTAGCCGGCATCGCACATCTGCTTGAGCAGCGGGCTCGGGCGATACTTCGAGTCGTCGAAGCCGTTGTAAAGCGTTTCCATGATATCAAGCACGATATCGAGGCCGATGAGGTCGGCAAGCGACAGGGGCCCCATTGGATGGTTGGCGCCGAGCTTCATCATCTGGTCGACGTCCTCGGGAGCGGCGAGGCCCTCATGCACGCAATTGATCGCCTCGTTGATCATCGGCACGAGCACGCGGTTCACGACGAAGCCGTAGGAGTCTTTGGATACGCGCGCCTTCTTGCCGATGTCCTCGGTGAGCGCGACGATCTTCGCGCAGGTCGCATCCGTCGTTTGCAGAGCGCGAATGATTTCGACGAGCGCCATCACGGGAACGGGATTGAAGAAATGCATGCCGATGACCCGTCCCGGGATCTTCGAAGTCGAAGCGATGCGGGTGACGGAAATTGATGAGGTGTTGGTGGCGAGAATGGTTTCTGGCCGGCAAACGCGGTCAAGATCTTCGATCACCGCCTTCTTGACATCGAACCGCTCGAGCACAGCCTCCACGACGACGTCGCACGCGGCGAAGTCGTCGATCTTGGTCGTTGGAGAGATGCGCGCGAGCGTTGCGTCTCGCTCTTCGGGTTTCAGCTTGCCCTTGGCCACGATCCGTTCAAGACTCTTCTTGATCGCGCTCATGCCGCGGGTGAGCGGCGCCTCGCCGACGTCCCTGAGCCGGACCGCGTAGCCCGCGGCAGCGAAGGTCTGGGCCACGCCCGCGCCCATCACGCCCGCACCCACGACACCGACATTTTTCACGCCCTCGATCATTCTGAAAGCTCCTCCTCGAACCCGCAGCCAACTCTATGACTAGATTGTAATCACCATGCGACCGTCGACCTTGCGGGCTTCGAGATCGTCAAAGATTTGATTGATGTCGTCGAGTCTCGCCTTGTGAATATGCGCTCGGACCCTGCCCTCCGACGCGAAATCGATCGCCTCGGCGAGGTCTTTCCTGGTGCCAACGATCGAGCCGCGGATGGTGATCCGATTCATGAATGCATTGCAGGGCGGCAGATGGTCGACATAGATGGGCCGCTGCCACCTCGCCGCGCTCGTGCCTTTGGCGCTCGTGGCCTTGTAGACCGGGGTCATGTCCTGCGGAATCGAGCTCATTGGGGGCCTCACGATAGCTGAGGAAGCCGGCGCCTTGCGGTTCGTGGACTATTGCGCAATCGCCTGGGCCGCCTTTCGCAAAATGTCGGCGCTGCGCTTCAGCCCTTCCTCCTCTTGGGTGGTCAGCGTGGATTTCAGCGTGGCCTCGATCCCGCGCGCTCCGAGGACGCGCAGAAGCGAGAAGCAAACATCGCCGATTGGCCCCTTTCCGTCCCCGGGGGCCGACAGCGTCACGACCAATTTCTCGTCATTGCGGATCGCCTGGACGATGCGGGCGAGCGACGCCCCGACGCCGAAATTGGTGAAGCCCTTGCCGTCAATGATGTGGTAGGCGGCGCGACGCACCCTCTCGTCGATTTGTTGCTTGACCTGATCTGTGACGGGGCGGCCGACCTGTTCTGCGTAGGCCGTCAGCGGGAAAACCCCAACCTGGATGCTCGACCACACCAGCACTTCCGAGTCGCCGTGCTCGCCGAGCACAACCGCGTGGACGGAAGGCGCCGCGACCCCGACATGCTCGGCGACGAGCGCGCGCAGGCAGGCGCTGTCGAGAATGGTGCCGGAGCCCATCACTCGGCCGGGGGGAAGCTTGGCGATGTTCGCGGTCAGTCCGGTGATGACGTCGCATGGGTTGGTGGCGACGACCAACACGGCGTCGGGCGCAGCGGCCACCACCTTGGGGACGACCTCGCGGAAGATGTCCGCGTTTCGTTGCAAGAGCTGCAGGCGGGTTTCCCCAGGGCGCTGCGCTACCCCGCAACACAGCAGGACGACCCCTGCACCCTGCAGTTGATCATGGTGCCCGTATGAAACGCGCGTCGCCGACAGGAAGGGCCCCGCATGCAACAGGTCTTCTGCCTGGGCGCGCGCCATTTTCTCATTGGCGTCAACGAGTACGACCTCGCTAGCCGCCGAGAGCAGCACGATGGCGTAAGCCGCGCTGCTGCCGACCATTCCGGTTCCTACGACTCCGACTTTCATTGTCAGACCTCGCGAAATGAGCGTTTTCAAAACCGAGCTAAGAGTTGCGTGACGCGTCAGTGTTGATATTGATCGAAAGGGTCCTCAGGACTTCATGCGATCCGCGGCGGAGCCGGTTTCGCGAAGGAACAGCATGAGCACGAGCGACAGGACGACGGCGCCGATCCAGGCCCAAAAGGCGGTCTGGAAGTCCTTCAACGTCAGCTCATGCCCGGCGGAGAGATGGGCGAGGGTCAGGCCATAGAGCGGTCCCAAAAGAGCGCTCATGCCGAACACCAAGAAGTTCATCGCGCCGGCGGCGCTGCCCTTCACGCGGTCGGGATTGACCTCCTTGATCATCGTATAGGGGATCATCGCCGCGCCCGAGCCGACGCCGAACAGAAGCCCGCCGGCATAGGGAGGAACGTATTCGTTGAAGAAGATGACGCCGACGAAATACCCGAGCATGATGAGGAGGCCGGCCAAGAGGACGGGCTTGCGGCGCCCGATGCGGTCGGCGACATAGCCGAGCAACGGCGCGCCGATGACCCAGCCGAGCGGCACCATCGAGGAGCGCGCGACCGCCTCGGCCGCCGAGAGGCCCATGGTCTCGCGGAACGGCACGCCCCAGATCATGTTGCTGATCATGGTGGGAATGAACATCAGCCCGCCGATGAGGCCGCAGACGTAGGATTGCGGATTGGAGAGTACGACCTTGTAGGGCGCGAAGATGCTCCAGATAGAGGAGGCAGGCGTGCTGTCAGCGCCTGGAATAAGCGCCAGAATGAGGACGGAAAGCAGGATCAGCAGCACGCCGGCGTAGAGCCAGAATTCCTGCCAGGTTGCGACGCTGTGCACGAGCGGGCCGACCACGAACTGTCCCGCGAAGCCGCCGAGCATTCCGGCGAACTGCGTGAATCCCATCGCCGTGGCCAGCCATCGGGAGGAGAAGGCGTGCGCGGCCAGATAGACCGCGCCCGGAAACGCGAAGCCCGATCCCGCACCCTGAAGGAGGCGTCCCCACTCGGCGCCGACGAGGGTGCCCATCCCGAATAGAATGCTGCCCAGGGCCACCGCGAAAACGCCGAGGCCTAACGGCAGCTTGGCGCCGTAGCGATCGAGGGCGGCGCCGGCGATGATGGCGAAACCGGCGTAGGTGTAAAAGTAGAGTCCGAGAAGCGCGGTAAGGCCGAGCGCCGTGAGACCGAAGGCGTTGCGAAGCTCGGGGACCATGACTCCCGGGGCCGAGCGCAGTGCGTACTGCAGAAAGTAAAAGACCAGGGCCAAGATCCAGGCGGCGACGAAAACCAGACGCGTTCCCTGCGCTGCCTTCGATGCGGGGATTACTCCTGGACGAGAGACGGTCCCAATCACCCGTTCGCTGGTTTCGGTTGACATTGCCTTAGAGCCCGTTGCTGCCGCGATCTCTCACGTCGAAGCTTGTCGTTTACTCTGGGTATTCCAAAGAATAATTGCCCTTGCCCAAGTCATCCTTCATGTATACAGCCTTATTTTGTCGAGGGTGGTCTGCAGTCGCAATATCGATAACCGAAGGATTTGGCAAAGATACTTATGATCCGTCGGCAAATCTATTATGCATCGATAGGATCCTTTGATACTTTGGTATAGAGCTTGGTGCGGCAATAGGCCGCAGGCAGAGGATCGGTTGAGCTCGGAGGAGTCGTGTGACGGCGATCGTGGTGGAGGGGGGCCGTGTGAAGCCTCTTGCGAACAGCGCCGAGTTTCGCGATCGCGTCGCGGCCAGCGCACTCGTCTGGCTGGACCTGATCGGGGAAGACAAGTATGCCCCGACCTACTTGTCGGAACTCGGGCTGGACAGCGCCGATGTGAGCTGGGCGCTTCGATTCGGACAAACGAGCCGGATGAACATCGGGCAAAAAAGACTGCGGGCCGCGACCTGGATCGCCGACCGCGAGGGCGCGCCGGTCGAGATTCATTTCATCGGGTCCGCGAAAGGGCTCGTCACCGTTTGGCGCGGCGATCCGACGATCCTAGATGCGATTCGTCTGCAATTCGCCGACCGCGTCGGCGCGCTCGAAGGCAACTTCTATGAGGCGTCGGGAATCCTGTTGCAGCTCCTCCTCGGAACGCTCGACGTTTTCCTGCAACGTCTCGATGAACGAATGGAAGAGCTGAGGCTCGGCCTCAATCGGAATTTGTCGGCCGCAGATTTCGTGACGACCATGAAGGGTCTTCAAAAGCTGCAGACGACTGCGGCCGGTTTCAGCCGCTACGCCAGCGCAGTCCGCTCGGCGACCGTCGGCGTGGAAACGGTGCCAGGCGCCGGCGTGCATGGGGCGGCTGAACTGAACGACTTTGCCGATCAGGTCGACGATTTCGAAGGGGAGCTTGTCGAACGCCGGCGGTGGATGTCGGACCTCACCCATGACTTTGCCACCACGGTGGCTCATCGTCAGGCCGAGCAAATCAATCGGTTGACCCTGGTGTCGTTGATCTTTCTCCCGGTGACTGCGCTCACGGGCTTTTTCGGCATGAATTTCGACTGGATGACCCGGATCATCGCCAGCCCGCAGGCGTTCTTCACGTTCGGCGTTGCGCTACCCTTGCTAAGCGTCGCCCTGACCACTGCCTGGCTTACCCGCGAGGGACTGATCCGCCTCATGATCCGTTTCGGCTTCCATCGCTGAACGTCGGACGTGTTTCGGTCAGCGCGCGGCCATCACCGCCTCCGCGACAACGCGACGTTCATCAAACGAACCGACCCACAGACAAGACACGGAGGCTGACTTCATACCGATCCCTGGAGTCATGATCGGAGGCGCTTGCCAAAGCTGCGCATTGCACGGGCTCCACCGAGGGGCGCTCGGAGCATCAAAGCAACGCTAGACGTCTCGCATCTCGACTAGAGCGGCGTGCCCAGCCCTACGGTCACGCGCTGGCCGACCTGAAGCAGCATTTCCTGGACGAAATCGGGTGCGAGAAACCGCGCGCAAGCCTGGTTGTCCGCAACCAGCGCAAGCATCACCGAGCCGCCCGAACTTGCCATCACCGCATGATCGCCGGGAGGAAGCGTTCGCGAAACAGGCGGAATCGCCACGTAAAGCGCCCGCACGAACTGGAATTGCTCGGCAGTGAGATCCGTCACTTCGGACACGGACTGGAGAGCGGAAACGGGCACGCACTCGGGCGCGCTCGCGTCTAACCATTTGTCGAAGACGCTTGAGTCGGCGCCGGCGGAGACTGGAGCGCACGACATGAGGCAACCGGCCACAAGCGCGGCGGCAGTTAAGGGTTTCATGACGTCCTCGCTTCGTTAGAGCAGTTACCTAACCGCACCGGACGGTGGGCGGTGAGGCGCAGCCGACCTGATGTTGATGAGCTCGCGCCACGCAAGGTTTTCAAACTGCCTAGCGGCGGACTGGCGACCTGGGGCGCTCGCCTGTTGCTAAGATCGCGGTTCACTTCGCCGTAGTCCATTGTGCGTGAGTGGTCCCGAGATTCGCTTTTGGTTGTAGAGCCCAACACCAAAGGTTATTCGATCTACGGACCTCGGCCCGAGCTCGGCGGAATGAATCGAGATGATCTTCGGATCGAATCGTTGCCAACTTCGACGCCGCAGCGGCGCGAATGGGGCTTTGGACCTTAGGCGCGCGGAGGCGCTTCAGCGCCTGCGAGATTTCCTAGGCGCTCGAAATGTCGTCAGACAAGCACATTCGACACGGCTCGCGGCTCTAGCTAGTGCCCGTCCATAAACGGTAAGATCTTGAAATTATTTGGTGAATCGCCATTTTGGCGAGTGCGA
>Ga0335069_10012302_pt1 | contig 12043 bp, 8 predicted proteins | sample Lox_Sample_11_FD_206714 | JGI IMG/M metagenome (GOLD analysis project Ga0335069, IMG submission 206714) | Soil microbial communities from Loxahatchee National Wildlife Refuge, Florida, United States - Lox_Sample_1.1 | ecosystem: Environmental > Terrestrial > Soil > Wetlands | place: USA: Florida...
CGACTCAGGAGCCCGGCTGATCCTGCTCGTGGCCCCGGCCGGCTACGGCAAGACGACCCTCGCCCGCGAGTGGACGAGCGCCTTCCGCCGCCCGCTGGCGTGGTACCAGGCCTCCACGGCCTCGTCCGACGTCGCCGCGCTGGCGACCGGCCTTGCCGTCGAGCTGGACCAGGCCGTCGGCGACGGGACCACCGCTGCGTACGACCGGATGGCGGCGATGACCCCGTACCAGCCGCAGCCGGACGTGCTTGCCAGAGCACTCGCTCGAAGCGTGGAATGGCCGAGAAACCTCATCGTGGTAGTCGACGACTACCACCGTTTGGCAGAGTCCGGCGCCGCAGAGCGGTTAGTGGACGGCCTCACTGAATTGATTCCGGCAACTTTCGTGGTGGCGTCAAGGGTCAGACCGACTTGGTTCAAACCCCGGCAGATCCTCTACGGGGAGGCCGTGATGCTTGGTCCGGACGAGTTAGCGATGACTGCGCCAGAGGCACAGGCCGTTCTCCCACAGAACACTCAGCCTTCAGGTCTTGAACCCGCACGAGGCTGGCCCGTCGCGATTGGCCTCGCCGCGCGGACAGGGCGCACGGCCTTTCCTCGCGGGGCCCTTCCCCGGCACCTGTACAGATTTTTGGCGGACGATCTGATTCAGACAACCACGCCCACGACGCAACGCGCACTCACCGTCCTCGCGCTTTCAGGAACGCGAGATGAGCCACTTGCGCGTCAGCTCATCGGCTCTGCTGCTGACGAGGCAATTAGCGAAGCCGAGAAGCGAGGGCTTCTCAATCTTGAGCCTGCAGGCCAGCTTGCGTTGCACCCTCTCCTCGCCGATTACCTAATCGAGCGGCTTCGAGGGGATACGCCGGCGATCCTAGATCCGCTCGTTCGAGACTTGACTAAACGCCGCCAATGGGACGAGTGCCTTCATGTCGCCGAGGCCTGCCCGGACGCGTCGGCCTTCGCAGGCGACGTCCTTAACCTCGCTCTCGAAGACCTCCTTCACAACGGGCGCACGGAGACGGTCTCGCGGTGGGTAGGGGTCGGCCGGACCCTTGGCCTCGACGATCCGATCTTCGATCTTGCCGAAGGAGAAGTTGCGTTCCGAAACGGCGCGCACGATCAAGCGCTCGGTCTTGCCTCTCACGCGTCACGCTGCCTACAACTCGATAAAGGCCGTCGGGCGCGAGCGGAGTTGCTTGCGGGGCGGGCGGCGCATTTCAGCGAACGACGCGACGAGGCACGAGCCTGGTTCAAGAGTGCCGAGTGCACAAGTGATTCTTCCTCGATCCGAGCCGATGCTCTTTGGGGGATCTTCATCGTCGAGTACGAGGAGGACACTCGAGAGCTCGAGCGTGCGCTTCTCGAGTTTGTGGCCGCCGGCAACGAGAGCGTTGGTCACGAGATCCGCGCCGCGACCGGAAAGGTCTTCTTGGCCCTTTCTGAGGGCAGCGTTGCCGACAGCCTGGACTCGGTCGATCGCGCACTCGCATTGGCTCCGCTGTGCGACGACCCTCTCCTTAGGCTCGCTGCCTACAGCGTATGCGCCTCAACACTGGTGTGTGCTGCACGCTACGACGAAGCGATGCAGGTCAGTGAGCGCTTTATCGAGGACGCTTTGGAGTCCGAGATTGCGTTTGCGGTGTGTCACGCGCTTGTGAGTAAGGCGAGCGCCATGATCGGAGCTCGTCGATTCGCCGCCGCTCGCGCAGCCTGCACAGAACTCCGCAAGCGATTGGACGAGGAGCCGTATGGGTGGGCCGAGACAAACTTGGCTCTTCGACACGCCCGCATCCGCCTCAGCCTCAACGACCTAGAAGGCGCTGCAGAGCATCTAGTTGGCACACCTCACGAACCCACGTACACCTCCAACCGCGCGGAGTGTGATGCATATCGAGCTTTGATCGAGGCAGCTCGCGGCCACGCGGCCACCGCCGAGTCGTGGGCCAGCCGTGCGGAAACAACGCGTCACGCAGAGTCGTACGGAGTCGCCTGCGTGGCTCGCGCCATTCTCAGTATCGATGCAGAGGATGGCTGCGACGCGGAGATGCTCCTGCATTTCGACCGAGCGCTGATGTCCGGACACAAAGACGCGATCGTGATCGGATGCCGCGCTCAGCCTGAACTAGCGAAGCGGGTCGCAACGCACCCCCGCTATCGTGACGACTTGCTCGCGATTCTCAACGCCTCGAACGACGAGCCGATCGCAAGGGCCGCTGGCCTTGAAGTCCCCAGAGCGAAACGACGAATCGCCACGTTGTCACCCCGCGAGGTCGAGGTCTACGAACTACTCGTGCAAGGTCGAACGAATCGCCAGATCGCACAAACGCTCTTCATCACCGAATCGACGACAAAGATTCACGTCCGGCACATCTTTGAGAAGCTCGGAGTAAGGACCCGCGTCGAAGCTGTTCGAGCTTGGTCGGAGTACGACGGTAGCTAGACTTCGGCCGCTACAAGCGCGGGCACAGCCGGATGACTCGCCGTCGCCTGAATGGCGCCGATTCCTTCAAAGACGAAGTCCGAGCGGGTGCCTCTTCGGTATGCCTCGTCTGCGCCGGTGAGGACTGCCTCGAAGGCAGCGACAACGGCAGTGTCAAACTGACTCTCGACTGCCTGGGCGAGCCGGAGTCGGGCAACCCGGCTCGGCATTGCGTCACGATACGGGCGATCGGAAGTCATCGCGTTGTAGGCGTCTGCGACTGCGATGATCCGCGCGAGGAGCGGGATATCGTCACCTACGAGACCGTCGGGATAGCCGTTGCCGTCGACACGCTCATGGTGGTGGCGGACGATGGCCGCGATCTCGCTGTAGTCCTCGACATTGCGAAGAATCCGCTCACCGATCGTCGAGTGAAGCTCCATCTGCTTCCGCTCGTCGAGCGTGAGCGCCCCCGGCTTTTCGAGGAGACCGGCAGGCAACCCAATCTTCCCGATGTCGTGGACGAGCCCACACAGCCGAACGAGCTTTTGCTCGTCGTCCGAGAGGTTCATTCTGTCCGCGATGTCACCGGCGTAGATGGCGACCGCCGCCGAGTGTCCGGCGGTATATCGATCTCTCGCATCAAGTGTGGCCACCAGGGCGGTCGCGAACGACAAGTTCGCGCCAGCCAATCGTGCATTCGCCTCTCCGAGGGCGCTCGCCGTGTCAATCTGCTGGCGATAGAGCAGAAGCAGCCGATGTGCCGCGAACGCCGGAATCGCAAATAACGCAACGCTCCACGGAGAAATGGTCTCGTAGGAGTAGGCGAGAAGGGCAACCAGAGGGACCTGCAACGGGATGCTCGACAGCTGCGCGGTACCCACAGTGCGCGCCGTTTCCGTCCAAGAACCTGTCCCCCGAATCGCTGGCGTGACGCCCGCTAACGCGAGATCCGTCGCAGCCTCGACAATGAACGCTGCTGTAACAGCGGCAAATACGCCCCAGAAGGCCACGTCTACCGCGCTGTTGACAGCAAGCGCAGCCAGGCCGGCGCAACCCGCGATGATGACGCTCATCGCGGTCCATGTGACCCATCTCAGAACCGGCTGCGTTACATCTCGCCGCGGCAGATTTGCCAGTACCGCCGCGGCGCTTACCACGATCGCGGCCAGCGGCCCCAAGACAACCGCAGCGAAGATACAGAGGAGCGAAGCAATCGACACCTCGGCAACGGGCGTGAGTCGAATGCTTTCGTGCTCGATCCCGATGGCTAGCAGAGCGAGAGCCGCGACCGTCCATGGATGACCAACGCGGTAACCAGCCGCTACGAGGCCGAGACACATCGACGCTGCGACCGCCACGAGAACAGCAACCCATGCCGCCAGCATGGCCTCGCGACTGAGCCTCGATCGGGAGAAACTCTGCGGGAAACTAGTCAAGGTTTAGTTGATTTCTCCCCCAAAAGGGGTATAAGCTGCACGTTGCCGTCAGTCCCCAACCGGAGGAGATCCCCGGTGTACAAGCGTCTTGGGTCGGTCGTCGTTCGTGCGGCGGTCATCGGGCAAACCAGAACCTGGTAGAAGCCGTCGAAGTCTCTTTTGTCCACTGACAAGGAGCATCCCCCTCATGAGGGATTTCCCCAGGTTGTGGACAACGGGTGAAACAGGGTAGCCATCAGGCGCCGGGTGGGTGAGCACCCGGCTCGTGGTGGGTTCCCGTCGGCGGTTGTCGACAGGACGTTGTGGAAAACTCGGGCCCGCTGGGCGGGTGCCGAGGCTTCGCTCTGCCGGCAGAGCCAGCCGGAGCTAGCCGATGATGCCGCGGCGGAAGCCGACGGCGACGGCGTGGGCGCGGGAGCGCGCCTGGAGCTTGGCCAGGAGGTGGCGGACGTGGGACTTGACCGTCTCCTCCGAGAGGAACAGGCGCACGCCGATCTCGCGGTTCACGAGGCCGTCCGAGATCAGTTGAAGGACCTCGATCTCCCGCATGGTCGGCTCCTGCTCCAGCTCCCGCAGCGGGCCCTGGAACGGGATGACCTCGGCGCCGCTGTCGGTCCGGCGCCGTGCCGCGACCTCTTCGAACCTGCGCGAATGGTCCCGGTAGCGGTCGAGGATCTCCTTGCGCTCTGCGGCGTCCACGCCTGGGGTATCGGCCGCCCCAGAGGGCCACTTTAGGACTAGCTACCCCTTTCCAGGGATCCCAGCGCCGGCCGCGGCCGCTCCCACGGCCGCATCGACATTCAGCGGGTGGTGGCAGGCGGCCAGATGGCCGTTCCCGTACTCCACGAGCGGGGGCTCGACCTCGCTGCAGACCTGGGTCGCGTAGCGGCACCTGGGGTGGAACCGGCAGCCGCTCGGCGGGTTGATCGGGCTCGGGACGTCCCCTTCGAGCACGATCCGCTCGCGCTTCTTCGCGAGGTCCGGGTCCGGCACCGGGACGGCCGAGAGGAGCGCCTCGGTGTACGGCATGATCGGCCGCGAGTACAGCTCCTCGGCCGGCGACATCTCGACGAGCTTCCCGAGGTACATGACCGCGATCCGGTCGCTCACGTGCCGGACCACCCCGAGGTCGTGGGCGATGAAGATGTACGTCAGCCGGAACTCGTTCTGGAGGTCCTCGAGGAGGTTCAGCATCTGGGACTGGATCGAGACGTCGAGGGCCGAGACCGGCTCGTCGGCGACGATCAGCTTCGGGCGCAGGGCGAGCGCGCGCGCGATCCCGATCCGCTGGCGCTGGCCGCCCGAGAACTCGTGGGGGAAGCGGTTGTAGTGCTCCGGCGAGAGGCCGACGACCTCGAGGAGCTCCTCGACCCGGGCCTTCCGCTCCGCCTTCGTCCCGAGCTTGTGGATCTTCAGGGGGTCGCCGATGATCGAGCCGACCCGCTTCCGGGGGTTGAGGCTCGCGTACGGATCCTGAAAGACCATCTGCATCTCCCGCCGCAGAGGCCGGAGCTGACGGGCGCCGTGGCCGTGGATCGCCTGGCCCTGGAAGATGATCTCGCCGGAGGTCGGCTCGAGCAGGCGGACGATCGTCCGGCCGAGCGTCGACTTCCCGCAGCCGGACTCGCCGACGAGGCCGAGCGTCTCGCCGGGCTGCACCGCGAAGCTCACGCCGTCGACGGCGTGGACGCGCGCGACCTCCTTCTGCATCACGCCCTTCCGGATCGGGAAGTACTTCTTGACGTCGCGGACCTCGATGAGCGGCTGGCCGTTCGGCGCGGGGTCGCTCACGCGGCCTCCGTGGCGCCGGAGATCGTCTCGTCGCGGTGCGACCGCTTGTAGGGGACGTCGAGCCAGCAGCGGTCGAGATGTGTCGCGACGTCGAGGTGGCTCTCGAGCGCCGGCCGCTCCATGCACCGGTTGAACGCGTGCTGGCAGCGTGGCCGGAAGGCGCAGCCCTGCGGGAGGTTGATCAGCGACGGCGGCGAGCCCTTGATCGAGTGCAGCCGGTCGGGGCGCGGCCGGTCGAGGCGCGGGATCGAGCCGAGGAGCCCCCACGTGTACGGATGCTGCGGGTCGTAGAAGAGGTCGCGCGTCGACGCCTGCTCGACGACCTGGCCCGCGTACATGACGATGATCTCGTCGGCGATGTCGGCGACGACCCCCAGGTCGTGCGTGATCATGATCACCGCCGAGTTGAAGTCGTCCTTCAGGCGGCCGATCAGCTCGATGATCTGCGCCTGGATCGTCACGTCGAGCGCGGTCGTCGGCTCGTCGGCGATGAGGAGGTCCGGGTTGCAGGAGAGCGCCATCGCGATCATCGCGCGCTGGCGCATCCCGCCCGAGAACTGGTGCGGGAAGTCGTCGACGCGCGCCTCGGGGTTCGGGATCCCGACGGCACGGAGCAGCTCGACCGACCGGTTCTTCGCCCCGCGCTTGTCGATCTTCTCGTGGGTCCGGATCGCCTCGGCGATCTGGTCGCCGATCCGGTACACGGGGTTGAGCGAGGTCATGGGGTCCTGGAAGATCATCCCGAGCTCGGGACCGCGGTACTGCTGCATCTGGTCGTCGCTGAGCGTCAGGAGATCGGTGCCCTTGTAGAGGATCTCGCCCTCGAACCGGGAGTTCACGCCGCCCGTGAGCCCCATCAGCGTCATCGCGGTGACGCTCTTGCCCGAGCCGGACTCGCCGACGATCCCGAGCACCTTCCCCCGCTCGAGCTCGAACGAGACGCCGTCGACCGCCTTCACCATCCCGTCCTCGGTCGCGAACTGAACCTTGAGATCCTTGACCTGCAGCAGGGTCTCGGCCATTACGTGGGCCGGATCCGCGGGTCGAGGTAGGCGTAGAGCAGGTCGACGAACACGCTGAAGACGACGATGAACATCGCGCCGTACAGCGTCACGCCCATGATCGGCGGCAGGTCGAAGTTGTTGATCGACTGCGCCGCGTACTGGCCGACGCCGTGCAGGTCGAACACGGTCTCCGTGAGGATCGCGCCGCCGCCGAGGACGCCCGCGAAGTCGAGGCCGAAGAGCGTGATGATCGGGATCAGCGAGAGCCGCAGGATGTGCTTGCGCATGATCCGCTTCGGCGGCAGGCCCTTCGCCTTCGCCGTGCGCACGTAGTCCTCGTTGGAGGTGTCGAGGACGTTGCCGCGCAGCACGCGGCCGTAGAAGCCGATGAACCCCACGGCGAGCACGGTCCACGGCAGGATCAGGTGGAAGAACCACTGCGCGGGATTGTCCGTCAGCGGCACGTACTCCCCGTCCGGGAAGAACGAGGTCAGCCCTCCCTCGGCGAGGTAGTAGCGCGTCACGATGCCGAGCCAGAAGATCGGCAGCGAGACCCCGACGAGGGCGAGCACGGTGATGGCGCGATCCGAGAACTTGCCCGCGGAGATCGCGGATATCACCCCCACCAGGATGCCGAAGAAGAGCCAGATCACGCCCGCGCCGATGCTGAGCGAGAACGTCGCCGGCATGCCCTGCTCGATCTGCTGGACCACGTTCTGCTGGCTCGTGTACGACACGAGGCTGCCGGTGGCCATCTTCTCCATCATCTTGTAGTACTGGACGTAGAACGGGCGGTCGAACCCCCAGTCGTGCCGGATGTTCTCGATGTTCTGCGGCGTCGCGTTCTTGCCGGCGATGCGCTCCGCAGGATCGCCCCCGGGGACGACGATGAAGATGACGAACACGAAGAACGTCACGGCGACGAGGACGAGGATCGCCCCGATCGTGCGCCTGACCAGGAACGCAGCCATCAGCGCTGGATCCTCACCTTCGCGCGCGGATCGAGGGCGTCGCGGAGGCCGTCGCCGAAGACGTTCAGCGCCACGACGGTGAGCACGATCATGATCCCGGGCGCGAGCGACAGCCACGGGCGCGTCACGATCAGGTCCTGTCCGTCGGCGATCTGCGTCCCCCACGACGCCGTCGGCGGCTGCACGCCCGCCCCGAGGAACGACAGCGCCGACTCGAGCAGGATGTTGGTGGCGATGATCAGCGTGAAGAACACGAGGACGGAGCTCATGATGTTCGGGAGGAGCTCGATGAACATCACGCGGAACGGGCTCGCGCCCTGCGCGATCGACGCCTCGATGAACTCCTTCTGACGCAGCGACAGCACCTGGCCGCGCAGCGGCCTCCCGACGTACGCCACGAGCACGTAGGAGATCACGAACGTCGGGATCCAGATGCTCCCGCTCTGGATGTTGATCCCCCAGTGGTGGAATCCGTTGATCGCGAGCGCCGACCCGAGCGCGATCCCGAGCAGGATCACGGGGAACGCGTACATGAGGTCGAAGAATCTCGTGATCGTGAAGTCGCCCCACCCCCCGTAGTAGGCCGCGAGGAGCGCGAGGATCACCGCGAAGAACGTGCAGATCAGCGACGAGACGATCCCGATGAAGAGCGACGTCCTCCCGCCGTAGAGCAAGCGGACCGCGACATCGCGACCGATCGCGTCGGCGCCGAGGACGAACTTCCCGCCGCCGCTGAACCACGTCGGGCCGATCGGGATCGCCGAGGTCAGCTTCCCGTTGACGATGCCGCCGGAGGAGACGACGGGGACGAGCTTCCCGTTGACCCGCACGTTCTCGAGGACGTGCTGCTGGTTCGGCCCTGTGCCGGCGACGTGCTTCGCGTAGACCGGCGCGAGCAGGCACGCGACGCAGATGAGGATGAAGAGGCCGAGGAAGAAGAACGCGACATAGTTCCGCCGCAACCGCCGCCACGCGAGATACCACGGACTGCGGCCCCGGATCGCGGACGCGGGCTCCCCGGCGGCAAGCACGGCCGCCGTGTCGAGCGTGAACTCGCCCTCGGTCGCCTGCTGTGCCACGAATCCCTCCGGTTAGATCGGCGTCGGGGGCGCCGTCACCGGCGCCCCCGACAGTCTTGCATCTCGGCTCCCGCTAGTTGTGGCAGATCGTCGAGAAGTCGAACTGGTACAGCACGTGGTTGATGTAGCAGCTCAGATCCATGGACGTGTAGAAGAAGTCCGTGAACTGCCGGTTGAGGAACGGGGCCCACGGGGCCTGTTCCATGACCGCCTTGTCGACGCTCGCCCACTGCGCGTTCACCGTCGCCGTGAGCGTCGGCTGCTTCTTCAACGTGTCGATCTGGCGGTTGACGCCCGCGTCGTTGAAGTTCGCGTAGTTGTTGTTGTGGGTCTGCGTGATCCGCTCGCCGTTCAGGAGAACGTCGAACCAGTCGAGCGGGTGCGGGTAGTCCTGGAACCAGTCGGCGAAGCCGATCTGAGCTTTCGTCGCCTGGTTGCCGATCGTCGTCCAGTAGACGGCGGAGTTGATGATCTTCTCCTTCGCCTTGAGGCCGATCGAGTTGAGGACGTCCGTCAGGTAGGCGGTCGCCTTCGGGTCGTAGCCGCGGTCGTGGTTCCAGACCGTCACCGACATCCCCTTGTCCCCGGACGCCGCGATCAGCTGCTTCGCCTTCGCGAGGTTGTACGGGTACAGGTTGAGCTTCTTGTACTGCGGGTACGTCGGCGGAAGCACGTTCTGCGTCGGCTGCGCGAGACCAGCGTAGATGCGGACCAGCGCCTCACGGTTGATCGCGTAGTTCACAGCCTGCCGCACCTGGAGCTTGTCGAACGGCGGCATCCGCGTGTTCATGAAGAAGTAGTACGTGTTCGCGGGCGTGTAGACCTTGATCTGATTCGCGTGCTGCGACTGCACCTGTGCAAGGCGGTCGGCCGGAATCTGATGGAAGTCGTAGTCGTCCTGACCCGAGATCACGCGCTGCAGAGCGACATTGTCGTCGCCGATGATGTTGAACGTCATCTTGTCCGGGTTCCCGACCGGGACGTTCCCGTCGAACTGGGACGCGTCGTAGTTCGGGTTGCGGACGACGATGGCGATCTTGTTCGGCTGGTAGCTCTGGATCATGTACGGGCCCGTCGAGGGGGCCGGCGTCGTCGACTGATCCTTCGCGGGCGTGCCTGCCGGGACCGGAGCCGCGAAGAGGGTGGCCAGGATGTTCATGAAGTCGCCCTGCGGCGCATTCAGGTGGATCGTGATCTGGCCGGTCGAGTCGTTGACGACGATCCCGGAGATGTGCCCGGTCTTCGTCTTGGAGAACTGGTCGGCACCGACGATGTTCCCGAAGAAGCCGACGCCGGGCGAGTCGACCTTGAAGTCGCGCTCGATCGTGGCCCGGAAATCGCTTGCCTTGACGGTGGCGCCGTTCGAGTACTTGATGTTCTTCCGCAGCGTCAGGGTGTAGGTCTTCCCGTCGGACGAGACGGTCGGGAGCGAGTCCGCGAGGTACGGGACGATCGTCGCGCCGTCAGGGCCGTTGACATGCTTGTAGCCGAGGAGCGGCAGATAGACGTTCCACATGATCTGCCAGCCCTCGACCGTGTACGAGAGGCCCGGATCGAGATAGTCGATGCCGGTGTCGTACGCAACGCGGAAGTTCGCAAAGCTCTTGCTCGACGACGAGCTGCCGGACGAGCTCGAGGAGCCCGACGACGACGTCGTTGTGCTGCTGCTCCCGCCGCCTCCGCACGCCGCTGCGATCAGCGCGATGCCGACGGAGAAAGAGGCGGCCGCGAGCAGCCACTTCAACCGATGCCTACGGTCCAAATCCGTACCTCCCGGGCTTGAGTCTGTTCCGCGGCAAACGGCGATCCCCGCCTCCGCGCGCCGTGCATTCTTACATGACGCCTTCCGATGCAACCTGGTTAGGCGCCGTGCAAACCGCAAATCGGAATACCTTGCGACGGCGGTCGCGCAGTGCCTCGGGCTCGGGCTCCTCGACCACTCCGTCGACGCCGTCGCGCTGCGTCGAGTGGAGGATGCGGCCGCCGCCGAGCCAGAAGGCGATGTGGTCGGCGGCCGACGCGTCGCCGTAGGTGACGAGGTCGCCCGGCCGCGCGTCGGCCTCGTCGACCGGGACGCCTACGTCCTCCTGCTGGTCGGCGTCGCGCGGCACGAGCCGGCCCGCCGCGCGGTAGCTCATGTGGACGAGACCGGAGCAATCGATCCCCGCGGCGGTCATCCCGCCCCAGAGATACGGGCTCCCGAGCAGGCTGCGGGCGTGGTCGAGGGGGTCGGCCGCGGTCGCCGCGAGCCAGCCCGGGTCCGGATCGCCGCCGAGCGCGCCGGCCCGGACCCAGCCCGGGTAGTCGTAGGCGGTGCGGATCCGGGCCCAGCCCGCGCGCGTCTCCTCGACGTCGATCGGCTCGCCCGGGAGCACCTGGGTCACCTGCTCGGCGCCGTCGTCGGGCTCGGCGCGGACGGGCGCGAGCTGGTAAACGAACGTATGTTCGCCTACGCTGTCGGGCATGCAGCTCAGGCTAGACGCGGCCGACCGGCTGGTCGACCTGGTCGAGGAGCGGCGCGGGCCGGTCGTCGCCGACGAGGCGGCGCGGCGGCTCTTCGCGCTGCGCGCGGCCCCGGTCGCGCTCGCGCGGTCGCTGCTCGAGGAGGTCGTCGAGGCGGACGCGCGGCTCGCGTGGTCGGGCGACGCGGTCGCGCTCGCGCGGCCGCTCGGGGCGGAGCTCCCGCTCGAGGAGGCGACGTACGTCGTCGTCGACCTCGAGACGACGGGTCTCCGGCCGGGGTCGTCGCAGATCTGCGAGATCGGCGCGGTGCGCGTGCGCGGGTTCGAGCTCGCGGACGAGTTCCAGACGCTCGTCGACCCCGGCATCCCGATGGCGCCCGCGGCGGCGGCGCTGACCGGGCTGCGCGACGAGCAGCTGCGGCGGGCGCCGTCGCCGTCGGTCGCGGTGCGGCGGTTCCTCGAGTTCGCGGGAGGCGACGCGGTGCTCGTGGCGCACAACGCGCGCTTCGACCTCGCGTTCCTGGACCGGGAGACGGAGCGGCTCACGGGGTCGCGGATCGCCGCGCCGGTCGTCGACACCGTTCCGCTGGCGCGGCGCTTGCTGGCCGGCCGCGTGCCGCGCGCGAGCCTCGCGCAGCTCTCGCACTTCGTCGGGACGTCCGTCGAGCCGTGCCATCGCGCGCTGCCCGATGCGCTCGCGACCGCCGAGGTGCTCCTGACGCTGATCGGGCTCGCGCAGGAGCGCGGCGCGCGGACCGTCGCCGACCTCGTCGCGATGGCGGCGACCCGCACGCGGCGGGTCTGGGACCGGCGTCACCTCACGTTCGGCGCGCCGGCGCGGCCGGGCGTCTATCTCTTCCGCGACCGGAACGACC
>Ga0335069_10012303_pt1 | contig 12042 bp, 11 predicted proteins | sample Lox_Sample_11_FD_206714 | JGI IMG/M metagenome (GOLD analysis project Ga0335069, IMG submission 206714) | Soil microbial communities from Loxahatchee National Wildlife Refuge, Florida, United States - Lox_Sample_1.1 | ecosystem: Environmental > Terrestrial > Soil > Wetlands | place: USA...
CGAGAGCCGCGCAGTACAGCGCCGCCGGGGAGTCCGTCGGCACGGCGAGCGCCGGCAGGGCCAGGCAGCAATATCGGCGCCAGTCGCCGGGGGTCGGGTCGTCGCTCCGAAGCAGGCAGAGCCCGAAGACCGCCGTGATGGCGACCAAGCCGTGCAGCATCGAATGTCCCAGGATCAGATGGATGAACGGCCCGCCGTCGGCCAGGACCGCGACATCGGGAATCCGGAAAAGGATGGCCCCGGTGACCGGGCTCGTGCTGTTCGCCGCGTCGGTGAACAGCGAGAGCAGCGAACCGTAGAAGAACAGCCCGGCCACGGCGGCGATGCCGCCAAACGTCCCGTTGCCGGCCCGCCGGGACAGCAGGAGCCCGACGCCGTAGGCGGAGAGGACGAGCCCCCAGAGCGACGCGCTCCGCGTCACCCGGACCAGCGCATCGCCCAGGTCGATCGCCGTGAACCGGGAAGTGGCGGCCGCGACGGCGTATTCTCCGAAGTGGTAGCGGAGATTGGCCGTCGCCGTACCCGCCATCTTGGGCTTGCCCTCGCAGTACTTGATGCTGGCTGCGATCGAGTGGAAGTACTGGGTGTCGACATAGATCCAGTTGTAGCTGCCGTCGGGACGCCGGACGGCGTCGTGCCGGATGCCCGGGAGCGCATAGACGACGCAGATCAACGCGGAGAGCACGACGAGCGCGACGCCGTGGGCGAGGCGTTCCCGGACCAGGGCGAGCCGATCGCGCCAAAGAGCCAGCGTCCCGAGGCCGGCGAGCAGGAGCCAGAGCGGCCAGACCCGGCCGAGGGGCATGTCCAGCCGGACGCAGAACGAGGTCAGGGCCGCGATCGTCAGGTCGCCGACGGCGGGCGCGAGCACCAAGGCGGACGGGCGGACGCCCGCGGGCAGTGTCACGGCCAGCACGCCGTAACCCGCAACGATCAGGAAGAGGCCATGCGCCAGGAGGTGCGCCAGCACGCCGGGCCCGGAGACGAGTCCGACGGCGATCGCCCAGGGTGCGAGCATCAGGCCCATCACGACCAGGGCCCGAGGCGCGGACCACGGCGATCGATTGGGAACGGGGTCCTGCATGGGGGAAAGACGGTGCGCGCCTTGCACGGGGCCGGGCGCCGGCGGGAGTTTCAGGTGAATCCGATTGGGTTGCCGCCGCCGTCGCCATGAGGGGCGGGCGGCCCGCCCGGTCACCAGGCGGTGAGCCCGCCGTCGACGACGAGGCACTGGCCGGTCATGTAGCTCGAGGCATCGGAGGCGAGGTAGACCACCGCGCCGACCAGTTCGTCGCCGTTGGCCATGCGGCCCAGCGGGACGCGGGCCGAGTAGCGGGCCTTGAAGGTGTCGTTCTGCCCGCTTTCGACGCCGCCCGGCACGAGGGCGTTGACGCGGATTCCCGCCGAGCCCCAGAGCGCGGCGAGGTGCCGCGTGAGGCCGACGACCGCGGCCTTCGACGTCGAGTACACGGCGGGGTTGCTGATCTGGCGGCCCAGGTAGAAGGAGCCCTCGTAGATGCGGTTGTCGGACCCGACCAGCCCGTAGATCGAGGCGGTCTGGATGATGCTGCCCCCTTTGCCCTGCTGCAGCATGCGCGCGCCGACGGCCTGCGCGACGAGGAACATGCCGTCGATGTTCACCGCCATGATTTTCCGCCATTCGGCGAGCGAGTACTTCTCAAACGGCGCGAAGAACGCGTCCAGGTTCGCGGATTTCGACGCCGCGTTGTTGTGCAGGACGTCAATCGCCCCGAACCGGCCGGCGACCTGTTCGATCATCCGGCCGACCGAGGCGGGGTCGGCCACGTCGCAGCCGACGCCGAGGGCGGAGGCGCCGTGCTCGCGCTGGAGCTCGTCCGCGAACGCCGCGCAGCGGGCCTCGTCCAGGTCGACCACGGCCACGTTGGCCCCGAATTCGGCCAGGCCCCGGCAGAAGCGCTGCCCGAGGATGCCCAGACCCCCGGTGACCACCGCGGTCTTTCCCTTCAGTTCGAACAGGCGTCTATAGCTGGATTTCATCAAGGGAGACCTCCCGGTTCTCGGCGCGGGCCATGCGCCCGGCAATGAGCACCCGCATGATCTCGAGCGTCCGCGCCGCCGGGATGGCCGGCCGGCCCGTCCGGATCGACTCGGCGAACTGCCAGAGCATGCGCCGGAACATGGAGAAATTGTCGGTGATCTCGACGGTCGAGAGGCGCTGGCTGCCGAACAGCTCCACGCGGAACGCCCGCGGCGATTCGCCGAGGGCGTCGATCTGGACGAGGACCCCGTCGTCCAGGCTCACGGCGGCGGATACGTGCGCGGCGGGCAGCATCCGGACCGAGACCGGATGCGCCGGCGTCACCGCCAGGATGGCCTCGAGCAGATGGACCCCGTATTTCTCCCACGACAGCACGATCGCGCCGCGGATCAGCTTGAGGCGGCCCCAGGGGGCGAGGTCGGCGCGCGGCTCGTCCAGCTCCCGCGCGTAGCGCATCCCGGAACAGGACATGAGGCGGCCGCTCTCCAGGTAGGGGCGGAAGGCGCGCAGTTCCGCGGGATCGAGGCTCAGGGGTTTGTCGACGAAGACGGGCAGGCCCGCCTCGAGGAAGGGTCGCGCCATCGCGAAATGATTCTCGTGGTCATCGCGGGCGATGATGACGGCATCGACCGCGCCGAGGAACTCCCGGTAGTCGCCGGCGGCGTGGGCGATGCGGCAGGCTGCGCAGAGCCGCGCGGTCATGGCGGGATCCTGGGTCCAGGCGTGAGAGATGCTCCAGCCGTCGATCCCGAACTCCGAGGCGTGGCGGCGGCGCACGTAATCGTGGATGCCGGGCCACCCGGAGGCGGCAAGGCCCGCCTCCGAATAGCCGTTGATGATGGACCCGTAGGAGAACGGGTGGCCGTTGCCCTCGCTGACGCCGATGATGCCGAAAGTTTTCACCAGATGGTCCACCCGCCGTCGACGCAGATGTTCTGCCCCGTCATGTAGCAGCCGGCGTCTGAGCACAGGAGCGCGACCGCGCCCTTGAGGTCGTCGGGCTGGCCGATGCGGTTCAGGGGGTTCTTGGCTGACAGCCGTTCCATGAAGTCCCCGAACTTCTGCGTCGGCGGATGGGGAAACGCGCCCGGGCTGAGCGCGTTCACGCGGATGCCGTGGGGCGAGAGGAAGCTGGCGAGGTACCGCGTGAACTGCAGCACGCCCGCCTTGGCGGCGCCGTAGCTGGGCGGATTGGCGAACCGCTCGCCGTCGTAGATGCGGTAGTCGGGGCCGATGTGGCCGTACATGGACGCGATGTTGAGGATCACACCCCGCGATTGCTTGAGGTCCGGGAAGAAGGCCTTGGTCATCCGGAAGACGGAATTCAGGCTCATCTGGATGTCGTACTCCCAATCCTGGTCGCCGATCGACTCCCAGGTGTTCTTCTTCCCGGACCAGGCGTTGTTGATCAGGATGTCGATCGCGGGAAACTGCGCGTGCACGGCGTCCACGAACCGGGCGATCGAGTCCTTCTGCAGCACGTCGAGCTCGAGCGCCAGGCCGCGAACCGCGCCCCCGGAGGCGCGGACGATCTCCTCGCACCGGCTGGCGCACTTTGCCTGGTCGCGGCTGGCGAGGACGATGTTCGCGCCCAGTTCGACGAGCGTCTCGCTCATGGCGGTGCCGAGGTAGCCGGCGCCGCCGGTGATGATCGCCGTCCTGCCCTTGAGGGACAGCAGTTCGTGCAGGGATTTGCTCATGGTTGCGAATGGGTGAGGAGGGACTCGGCGACGGTGAAATCGACGAGGGTGTCGATGTCCTGCGAGCGGCTGTCCGGCATGAGCACGGCTCCCGTCCGGCCGACCAGGAGCGACCGGGCCTCGCCGGCCAGCAGGTCCGCGCGGAATGCGTAGACCGCGCCGTTGAGCTGATACGCCGGAGGCAGCTGCTGGCGGGGCAGCCAGGGGATGGCGCCGGGGATGAAGGTCTCGGGCGTCCCGTCGACGATGCGCCAGGCCCGGTGGGGATTGAGCGCCGCCGCGGTGAAGGTTGCGACGGAATCGCACGGCTTGCGGACGAGGAGCTGCAGGCAGTCGCGCACGTCCGCCGCGGTGCGCAGCGGGCACGTCGGCTCGAGCAGCACCATCCACTCGGCGGGCTCCTGCTCGGCGCGCAGGGTGTGCAGCAGATCTTTCAGCGCGTCGATCACGAGGGCCTGGTCCGTCGCCAGGTGGGCGGGGCGGGGGTAGACCTCGGCCCCCGCCTGCCGGCTGACCGCGGCGATCTGGGCGTCGTCCGTCGACACGATGACGCGGTCGATCTCCGCGACCTGGCGCGCGACCGCGATCGACCACGCGATCAGCGGCCGGCCGGCGAGCGGGCGGAGGTTCTTGCCGGGGATCGTCTTGCTGCCGCCGCGGGCGGGGACGACCGCAATGACTCGTTTGCCTTCCAGCATGGGTTTATGCGCCGGGTCGGGGTGCGGGCGCTCGGCGGCCCGGCGGCTTCAGAGGGAGGGCGCGGGCCCCCCCAGGCGGTTGAGGTGGTCGAGCGCCTTCCGGTATTCGGTCCACTCGCCGGTGTCGACCCAGGCGGTCTCGCTGATCGGGAAGACGCCCACGCGTCCGCCGGCCTCCTTGATCAGGCGCATGAAATCGGGCATGTCGCAGGGGCCGTGCTCGGGGATCAGGCCGAGCCGGTCGCGCCGCACGACGTACATGCCCGTGTTGACGAGGAAGCTGTACTGGGGCTTCTCCGTGATCCGGGAGAGGCTGCCGCCGCTCTCGATCTCGCACACGCCGTAAGGGATGTGGTAATCCTTGAGCGAGGCGACGAGCGTGAGGTCATAGCGGTTCGCCGCGTGGAACGCCGCCAGCTCGGCGTAGTCCGCCTGGATCACGATGTCGCAGTTGGTGACCACGATGGACTCGGCCGGGAACGCCATCAGTGGCCGCAGGCCGCCGGCCGTGCCGCGCGGCTCCTCCTCCTCGAGAAACTCGACCGAATACGCCGGCGCCAGCTCCTCGAAGAAGGACTTGATGATTTTCGACTTGTAGTTGACGGACAGGAAGAACCGGTCGACGCCGTAGGGGCGGAACTGGTCGATGATGATCTCGATGATCGTGCGGCCGCCCACCGGGATCAACGGTTTCGGCAGGATGCTGGTGAACGGTTCCAGCCGCGTGCCGCGCCCGCCCGCCATGATGACGACGGGGAGGTCGAGGCGTCCCTTGGGCTTGCGCGAGGCCGACCCCTGAAAGACCTCCTTCCAGAACAGCAGTTGCACGATTTCGCGCGACGGATTCAGGACGGGGACGCAGCCGATGTTGCGATTCAGCATGTCGGCCCGCACGGCTTCCAGATCGTAGCCTTCGTGCACGACGTACGGCGAGGGGTTGCAGATGCGGTGGGCCTGCGCCTTGAGGTCGCCGTCGGACAGGATCCAGCGCCGGATGTCGCCGTCCGTCAGCGAGCCGAGCAGCCGCGATTCCGCGTCGACGACGAACACGATCTTCTCCTCCGTCTTTTCGAGCTGCTCCATCGCCTGGCGGACGGTGTGGGTCCGCGGCACGAGAAACGGCCTGACTTGTTCGTTCAGGGGCATCGGGGGGAGAGGGTCGGGGGGATTCCAGCAGCCGCCGGGCGGCAAGGCAATGGCGCAGGCGTCACGGCAGGTCGTGGAACCGCTTCTTCAAAAAGCCGCCGGAGAGGTCCGCGCGTTTGAGCGCATCCTTGATGCGTTCGCTGGCGCGGCCGTCGTGAAACCGATCGTAGGGATTCCGCAGGTGCCGCAGCGAGGCGCGGAAGCGGGGGGAGCAGGCCCGCCGGATGCCCGCGAGGATCGCCGCCGCGGTGGGGGCCACGTCGATCACGTTGGCGGCGTGGATGCGGCCGCGCTGCCGGTCGCCGATGTTGACCACGGGAAGGCGGAACGACGGGGCCTCGGTCAGGCCGCTCGAGGAATTCCCGACCATGAGGGCGCAATGCCGCAGGCACCCCAGGTAGCGGCGGTGCCCGAGATGGGGGATCCAGACGAAGCGGCCGGGGTGCCGGGCGCACAGGGCGCGCCAGGCCGCGTTGATCCGGGCGCCCTGGGCATCCGCATTGGCGGCCGTGAACACGGCGCGGAGCCCGCTGCGCCGCAGCGCGGCCGCCAGGTGGCGCAGCGGGGCCATGATCCCCGCCGGATCGAGGGTGGCGGGATGGTAGGTGACCAGCGCCACCGGATCCCGCAGGCTGAGCCCGAGCTCCGCCTCCAGTTCCGCGCGCGTCAGCAGGGGCTCCCGGTGCAGGCGGTCCAGCCCGGGCGCGCCGAAATTGAAGACGCGGGCGGGCGCCTCGCCCATCTGGATGATGCGCCGCCGGTAGGTTTCAGCGGCGGCGAAATGGAGCGAGGCCATCTTGGTCAGGGCGTGGCGGACCGATTCGTCGATCGCGCCTTCGCTGCGCTCGCCGCCGTGGAGGTGCGCGATCGGGATCCGCAGCAGCAGGGCCGGGATGGCGGCGGCGAGCAATTCGAACCGGTCGCCGAGCAGGACGATGATCGCGGGCCGGAGGGCGGCGAAGGCATCGCCGAACCCGGCCAGGCCGAGGCCCAGGGACTTCACGTTGGCCAGGCCGGAGCCGCCCGCCAACCGCAGGTCGATCTTCCGGTCGATGCGCACGCCGGCCGCGGCGATCTCCCGCCAGGTGTCGCCGAAGCCGCGCGCCAGGTGCATCCCCGAGACGACGACCTGCAGGCGGAGGCCGGGATCGCCGCGGATGGCCTCGATCAGCCCGCCGAGCAGGCCGAAGTCGGCCCGGCTCGTCGTCACCACGCAGATCTTGCGGCGTGTCATGTGAGCAGCTCCCAGGTGATCACCTCGTCCCGGGCGACCGCGGTGCGCAGCACGCGGCCGACCAAGGCCGGCAGGTGCTTCGGGGCCAGCCCGCTGCCGGGGCGCTTGATGTCGAGGTCGGCGGCGGTCAGGGCGTGGCCCGCCGGCAGGGCGCGCGCCGCCACCACGCTTTTCCGGGCGACGGCCATGTTGGGCCGCTCGCAGGGCGCCGGAGCCTTGACCCCGTCACCGATGGCCGCCTCGACGTGGCGGATCGACTCGACCATCCGCCGCAGTTCCGGCGGCTCCAGCGAGGCGGCGTGATCCGGGCCGGGCAGCGCCCGGTCGAGCGTGAAATGCTTTTCGATGACCACTGCGCCCAGGGCCGCGGCGGCGACGGCGATCTCGATGCCCGGGGTATGGTCCGAGTAGCCCACCGGCAGACCGAAAGCCGCCCGCAGGGTCTCCATGGCCCGCAGGTTGATCTCGGCATACGGCGCCGGGTACTCCGTCACGCAATGGAGCAGCGTGACCGGGACGGGCCGCGCCTCCCGCAGGACCTGCACCGCCTCGGCCACCTCGGCCAGGGTCGACATCCCGGTGGAGACGATCAGGGGCCGGCCCTTCGCGGCGAGGTGCCGCAGAAACGGCAGGTTGGTGATCTCGCCCGACGGCACCTTGAACAGCGGCACGCCCAGCGCCTCGAGCAGGTCGGCGCTCGCCGGATCGAACGGGCTGGACAGAAACTGGATCCCGATCCCGCGGCAGTGCCCGAGAATGCGCCGGTGCGCCTCCGCATCGAGTTCCAGGCGCTTCAGCATCTCGAACTGGGACTCCGGCGCCGCCTGGGCGCGCTCCTGGTACGCGGCCTTGGGCGCGGTGCGGGTGGCGAGCAGGTCGGCGCGGAAGGTCTGGAACTTGACGGCGTCGGCGCCGCTGGCCCGCGCCGCGTCGGCGAGCCGGAGCGCCTGGTCGACCGAGCCGTTGTGGTTCACGCCGGCCTCGGCGATGATGAACACGGGTGGCATGGGTTCCCCTATTTGATGCGGCGGGCCGGGCAACCCACGTAGACGCCGGGCGCGTCCAGATTCCGGACCACCACGGCGCCCGCGCCCACGAAGCAGCCGGGGGCGATGGCGATGCCCTCGATGACCGTGGCGCCCGCGCCGATCATCGAACCGGCCCCGATGGTCGCGCCGCCGGAGATCGTCGCCCCGGGCGCCACGTGCACCCAGTCCCCGACCACGACGTCGTGCTCGATCGTGCTGTGCGTGTTCACGATGGCGCCGCGGCCGACCACGGCCCCCGCGTTGATGATGGCGCCGTCCATGACGACAGTGGCCTCGGCGAGCGACACGCCCGCGTTGACCACCGCGTCCGGCGAGACGATGACCGGGAAGCGGAGGGGGGGGGCGTTCACCCGGGACCAGAGTTCCCGGCGTTGCCCGCCCGTTCCGACCTGGCCCACCCCCAGGACCGCGTGCAGCGATTTGCGCCGGGCCGCCAAGGCGGCGAGATCACGGTCCGTGCCCAGGTACGCGGCCCCGAGCACGACGCCGCGGTCGCGGAGGTCCGCATAGCCGAGTATCCGGTAGCGTTTCAGCTTCCGCAGGATGCTGAGGACGACCTTGGCGTGGCCGCCGCCGCCCAATACGATGATCGCGTCCATTGCTTGGATACGGGGCTTGCGGGTGTCAGGAGGCGCGGCGGACGGGGCCCGGCCGGCCGGGCGCCGGCGGCTCCGGCGCACGACCACTGGCGGGGCCCGGCTGGCCGGCGTGCTGCTCGATGTAGGCTGGCAGGCCGGCGGCCTCGTCGCAACGCCTTTTGGCCACCGCGCGGATCCGGGCGCGCAACGCGTCGCCCTGCTCGAGGTAGTCGCGGGCGCGGGCGGCGATGGCGGCGACGCCGGCCGGGTCCGGAGTGGCGTGGAATTCCCCCGCGCCGGGATAATCCAGCAGCCGGGCCAGGCTGCGCATCTTGTGCGCGTGGGATCCGAGAAAGATGCACGGCGTGCCGCCCAGCGCGGCGAGGATGGAGGGATGGTAGCGGCCGGAGACGAACAGGCGGGCGTGGGCGAGGATGGCGCCGGCCATGAGAATGGAGGTGTGCGCGGGCACCAGACCGGCCCCCGTCGCGGCCGCGACCTGCCGGAGAAACGCATCCGGCGTGTCGTTCTCCGTCAGGTAGACCGGGCAGCCCAGGCCGCGGAGCGTCTCGACCAGGCGGACATAGGCGGGCACGGATTTCTCCGGCTGGCTGGCGGCGAGCGCCCCGCCGCCCACGCAGAGGTACGGCCGGGAGAAATCGAGCGTGCCCCAAAGCCCGTCCTGCTCGGGATAGGGCAGGAGGAAGTCGCCATTGCCAGGCGGGAGGGCGTCGGCGAGCAGGGGAGACCAGGAAAACAGCGAGTCCGGGATGCAGCGGCAGTTGACCCCCGGCATTTCCGTCTGCACGTAGGCGAGCGACTCGGGGTCGCGGAGGGCGACCGCGGCGCACCGGGCCAGCAGCCGGGCGGTCGTGGCGAGCGTCTGCGCGTTCCGCCCGCTCAGGGGACAATCGGAAATCATCGAATTGACCAGAAACACGGGCTTGCCCAGGCGCAGGCCGAGTTCCATGGCCGCGAGGAGGAAAAGCGTTTCCCGGCGGGGCGGGGTGGAGAAGATGATGTCGCCGTCGCCGTCGATGACCATGAGGTCGGCGTCCCGCGCCTGCTCGTAGATCCGCGCCAGCGCGGGGTGCCGGCTCCGGTTTGCGACCAGGCGGTCGACGCTCCGCACCGGATCCTCGGAAACGAAATCCCGGGCGCCCAGCAGCTGCAGCAGGCGGGCACCCCAGGAGACCACGCGGTGCCGGTAGCGGTGGATGAGGACCCAGCGGGCGAGCGGATCGCACGCGGCGGGCAGCGCGCCGCCCACATAACCCACGGGCGCTTGGTCGAGGACGAAGAAGTCGCCCGCGACGCGCCCGCTGATCTCGAACCGGCTCGACAGCAGGCGGAGCAGGGCGAGGCTGGCGCCGCGGCCCCAGTTGGCGCCGGCCTGGTTGTCCCCGACGAAGAATATCCTCATGGGCGGGGGGGGGCGTCCGGGTGGGCGCCGACCGGCAGCGTCAAGGCGACCGGGGCGCGCCGGCCGTCGGGCAGCTGCCATTCATAGGGGACGACGACGGGCGTCGAGTGCGGCGCCAGCGACAGGAATTCGCCGCGATAGCCATAGTCGACCAGGTTGCAGGACACCGCGAACTGGGCGACCTCGTGGTAATTCACGATCATGCTCCTGCCGTCCCGCGCCCGGATCGCCAGGAGCACCGAGTAGTCCTGGGGCAGGAGCGGAATCGCGCGAAACCGGCAGGCGATCCGCCCGTTGCCCTCGAGCGCCGCGGGCCGGTGCCCGTCGAGCAGCATGTTGGCGGTGAAACAGAATCCCTTGATGCCTTGGACGACCAGGGCGAGGTAGGGGTGGTCGACCGGCCGGCTCGCCGCGTAGGCGATGTCGACCACCAGGTCCTCCCCGGGGCGGAAGGTGGCCGTGGCCTCGCCCGAACCGTTGCGAAGGGTCACGCCGGTGATGGCCAGCCCGTATTCGTCGTTGGCGATCCGCACCGGGCTCTCGGTCCGGGCGCTGTTGAAGTAGGCCTGCGCAATCGACTCGATCTCGCCGTCGGCCCGGATCCGGCCGCCCTCCAGCCAGACTCCCCGCCGGCACAGGCGCCGGACCGCCTCCATGTTGTGGCTGACAAACAGGATGGTCCGGCCGCCGCTGGCGACGTCGCCCATCTTGCCCAGGCACTTGCGCTGGAACGAGGCATCGCCCACGGCCAGCACCTCGTCGACCAGCATGATCTCCGCCTCGAGGTGGGCCGCCACCGCGAAGGCCAGCCGGACGTACATGCCGGATGAATACCGTTTGACGGGGGTGTCGAGGAACTGCTCGATCTCCGAGAACGCGACAATCTCGTCGAACTTCCGCCGGATCTCCGCCCGCGTCATGCCGAGGATGGCGCCGTTGAGGTAGATGTTCTCGCGGCCGGTCAGCTCCTGGTGGAAGCCGGTGCCCACCTCGAGCAGGCTCGCGACCCGCCCCCGGAGGCGGATGCGTCCCGTCGTGGGCTCGGTGATGCGGCTGAGGAGCTTGAGCAGGGTGGACTTGCCGGCGCCGTTGCGGCCCAGGATGCCCACCACCTCGCCCGGGGCGACGCGCAGGTCGAGCCCCCGGAGCGCCCAGAACTCCTCCTTCGGTCCCCGGTGCTGCGCGCGGCCGCGGCGGAGCCAGGCGAACGGCGCGCGGACGGCAGCCTCGATCACATGCCGCAGCCCGTCGTCGCGCGAACGTTTCCGGCCGATCACGTACCGCTTGCTGAGATTCTCGACGGTGATGATGGGATCACCCATGGGAAAACACTGAAAAGCTCACAAGCGAAAGCGCTGAAACAAGAGTCAGCTTCTCTCCTTCGTCTTGCGGACGATCGTCGTGAAAATGGCGATCAATTCACCAGTTTCCTGGTGCAACTGGGCCAGTTGTGTCGTTTCGATGGCGCAGTCATCCCGCAGCAGTTCCAACCATAACTGGGATTCATCGGCCTCTTGCAGGAGTCCGTCCAGCTTGGAGCAAAACTCGGCGTCCGACCTGGCGCGGGAGGCTTCGCGCACGTGGGCGGCGACTGAAGTGCCAGAACGCAGCAATTGATTTCCCAGAACTTCGACCTCCTTGCGGCGCCGCGGCAAAACCATGTAGAGGCGAATGATGCCGGAGGCGTACCGCTTCGTTCGTTGGCGCAGTTCTTCTGAGAGTCGACTCATTCTCGGCCTTTGAGTACCGTCGCGTTCGACCGTCGTTTTCGGGTTTCAGGTTGTCAGTTTTTCAGCGCTCGGCTCTCAAATGACATCGGCAAAAGTCCGTTCGGTCCTGCGAAAGTACCACAGTCCCGTCGCCAGGATGATCGTGATGCCGACGAGCGAGGCGGCCAGTCCGGGCAGGTAGAGGGACTGCGGATCTCCCAGGATGCACCAGCGGAAGCCGTCGATCACACCGACCATGGGATTGAGCGAATAGAGAAGGCGGAAGCGGTCGGGGACGATGCTGCTGACGAAACCCACGGGCGACACGTAGAGGCCGAACTGCACGGCGAACTGGATGATGAAACGCAGGTCCCGGTACTGCACCATCAGGGCGGCCACCCACAATCCGATGCCGAACGACGCGGCGAAGGCCGGCACGAGGAAGACGGGGAGGAGGAGAATCTGGGCGGGCGGCACGAACCGGT
>Ga0335069_10012304_pt1 | contig 12042 bp, 7 predicted proteins | sample Lox_Sample_11_FD_206714 | JGI IMG/M metagenome (GOLD analysis project Ga0335069, IMG submission 206714) | Soil microbial communities from Loxahatchee National Wildlife Refuge, Florida, United States - Lox_Sample_1.1 | ecosystem: Environmental > Terrestrial > Soil > Wetlands | place: USA: Florida...
ACAGCACGCCGGTCGGCATGTGCAGATCCTCGCACAGCGTGCGGTACATGGTGACCGTTTCGTTGACCGGCATCTCCTCCGCGGTCGTCACCAGGTTGACCGCGGTGTGCGCCGGATCGGTGAGCAGGTCGACCAGGCGCTGCGCCTCGCGGTGCACGAGACCGATCTCGAACGCGTCGCGCGCCGCCGCCGGCATGCGCAGGTACTGGAGGCCGTGCCCGGTGGCGGGGGCGTCCAGGATGACGAGGTCCCACAGGGGGGCTCCGCTGCGCGCGTCGACCCGCTCGGCCTCGTACCAGATCTTGCCGATGGTCATCAGCTCCTTGAGGCCCGGCGCCGCGGCGACGAAGTACTGGTAGATCTGGCTCTTGAACACGCTCTGCAGGAGGCGCTTCACCGGGATCATCATGCCGAGGTACTCGGCGAGCGCCGCCTTGCCTTCGACCGCCATGAGGGAGACGCCGGCCGGAGTCGGCACCGCCTGGCCGAGCGGCCCCGGCTCGGCCTGCAGGAGCTGCGGCGCTCGCGCCACGCCGTCCAGCTCGCAGAGCAGCACCCTCCGCCCGCGCCGCACCGCCTCGAGGGCCAGGGCGCAGGCGACGGTGGTCTTACCGACCCCGCCCTTGCCGACGACGACGAGGAGGCGGCGCGTGAAGAGGTCGTCGAGCGTCATGCCATTCGCGCCGCGTGCGCGGCTGCGCCGGCGCGCTCACTCCTCCCAGCGTCGAAACGCCACGCACGCGTTGGCACCGCCGAAGCCGAACGAGTTGGACAGCGCGACCGCGACGGTCGCCTGGCGCGCGGTGTTGGGCACGTAGTCGAGATCGCAGTCGGGATCGGGCTCCTCGTAGTTGATGGTCGGCGGAATCCAGCCGCGGTCGAGCGTCAGCGCGGTGTAGACCGCCTCGATCCCGCCGGCGCCGCCGAGCAAATGCCCGGTCATCGACTTGGTGGAGCTCACCGCGACACGCGCCGCGTGCTCGCCGAACACCGCCTTGATCGCCTGGGTCTCGTTGAGATCGTTGTAGGGCGTCGAGGTGCCGTGGGCGTTGATGTAGTCGACGTCGAGCGGGTTGATCTCGCCGCTCGCCAGCGCCAGCCGCATGCACTCGGCGGCGCCCCGCCCGTCGGGAGCCGGCGAGGTGATGTGGTAGGCATCGCTGTTGGCGCCGTAGCCGACCACCTCGCAATAGATGCGCGCCCCGCGCGCCCGCGCGTGGGCGAGCGACTCGAGGGTCAGGACACCAGCGCCCTCGCCGATCACGAACCCATCGCGTCCGCGGTCGAAGGGGCGGCTGGCACGCTCGGGCTCGTCGTTGCGCGTCGACATCGCGCGCATCGCGGCGAAGCCGCCCACGCTCATCGGCGTCACCGCGGCTTCGGCGCCGCCGGTGATCACCACGTCCTGCTCGCCGTAGCGGATCAGGCGGAACGCCTCGCCCACCGCCTGGCCGCCCGACGCACAGGCGCTGGTCGGGGCGTAGTTGACACCCGTGCAGCCGAAGCGAATGGCGATGTGCCCGGGCGCCATGTTGGCGATCAGCCGGGGGATGATGAACGGCGACATGCGCTTGACCCCGCCCTCGAGGAAGGCCGAGTGACTCTCCTCGATCGTGCCGATCCCGCCGATCCCGACCCCGATCACGACGCCGACGCGCGCGGCGTTCTCCGGCGTCACCCGCAGGCGCGCATCGTCGACCGCCTGCTGCGCCGCGGCGACCGCGAACTGGGCGAAGCGGTCCGCCTTCTTGATGTCCTTCTTCTCGAAATAGTCGGCCGGATCGAAGTCGCGCACTTCGCCGGCGATACGCACCGGAAAGTCGGACGTGTCGAAGGCGGTGATCGGACCGATGCCTGAGCGCCCCGCGAGCACGGCTCGCCAGTTCGCGTCCGTCCCGCAGCCGAGCGGACTGACGGCGCCGAGCCCCGTCACGACGACACGCTGCACGTCGCGACTCATCTCTCACGACATACGCGACCCCGCGCCGGCGGGTCAAGATGAGGGGAGCCGAGCAGCCCCCGCCGGGCATCCTGACGGTGCGCTTGCCGCACGCGGCCGGGAGGCAATCAGCCCGATTCGGCGCGCGCTTCCGGGCGCCCGGGTCGTCTCGGTTGCTCCCTTTCGGCCTGCAAGGTAGTTTCGGCCCGCAGTGGCACTCGAAGGCGATCCCGACCTCCAGCCGCCACGGAGCGCATGGAGTCCATCACCTACCTGTTGATCCTGCTCGTCTGCCTGGTGGGCGCGGCGTTCTTTTCGGGCAGCGAGACCGCCCTCCTGCGTGTGCATCGATCCGAGCTCGATGAGGATGCCAAGACCGCGCGCGGACCCAGCGTCCTGGCGGCGCGCGAGCTGCTGCAGTCGATGCAGCGCCTGCTGGTGACCGTCCTGCTCGGCAACAACGTCGTCAACATCCTCGGCGCGGCGGTCGCCTCGGCGCTGGCGGTGCGCTATCTGGGCGACAAGTGGGGCATCGTCGTCGCCACCGTGGTGATGACCATCGTCACGCTGCTGCTCGGCGAGGTCATCCCCAAGGCCTTCGCCGCCAGCCGCCCCAAGCGCGTCGCCTACGCGGTCGCCCTGCCCCTCTACCTCTTCCATCAGATCCTGCGCCCGCTGCACATCTTCTACGACCGCGTCCTCGACCCCATCATCGAGCGCCTGGCCGGGCCCGACGTCGGGCCGCAGGTGAGCTCGACCGAGGAGCTGATGCGCCTCGCACGCGGCGCCGCCGAGGCGCCGCCGAGCGATGGTGAACACCGGCCGATCGGCATCATCGCCGCGGCCGCGCGGGCGACCGACATGCCGGTCGGCGACATCATGGTGCCACGCACCGAGGTGGTCGCGTTCTCGGTCGACACGCCGCCCGGCGAGCTGCTGAAGAGCGTGCTCGAAGAGGGCTACACGCGCGTCCCGATCTACGAGGGATCGATCGATCGCGTGCTCGGCGTCGCCCATCTCAAGGACCTGGTCGAGTTGGAACGGGACGGCAAAGCGGACCTGCGGCGCATCCTGCGCCCCGTGCTGCAGGTGCCGGAGCGCAAGTTGATCCTCCAGCTGCTCACCGACATGCAGAACGCGTTCGTGCATTTCGCCATCGTCAAGGACGAGTTCGGGGTCACGCTCGGCATCGTCACCCAGGAAGACATCCTCGAAGAGCTGGTGGGCGAGATTCGTGACGAGTTCGATCGCGACGAGCTGTTGACCATCCGGCAGGTGGCCGCGGGCCGCTTTCAGGCGCTCGGGCGCGTCAAGGTGCGTGACTTCAACCGCCAGACCGGCTGGAAAGTGCCGTCCGAGAGCAGCGACACCCTCGCCGGCCTGGTCTTCAACACCCTGGGCCGTACCCCACGCCGCGGTGAGTCGATCCATCTGCCGGGCTACGAGATCGTCGTCGCCGACCTGTCGCGCAACCGCGTCACCCAGGTCCAAGTGATCGAGCGGCCCGATATGGCGTTGCCCGCCCTGGATGCTTTTTTGGGGCGGGGGTCTGGGGTGGGGGGTCTGGGACCGACCCCCCGACCCCTGACCCCCGTCTCTCTCTCATTTGCCGATGCGGATCCGGGCGTCGAGCACGACGGCGCCGCTGCCCGGCGGCAACACCTTCACCGGGTTGAGATCGAGCTCGAGCAGCTCGGGGACGATCTCGACCAGCGCGGAGACGCGCCGGATGACGTCGGCGAGCGCGCCGCGGTCGCCGGCGGGGGCGCCGCGGTACCCGTCGAGCAGCGCGGCCAGGCGAAGCGAGCCGATCATCTCGGCGGCATCGACGTCGGTGACGGGCGGCAGGCTGTAGGCCGCGTCGCGCAACAGCTCGACCAGTACGCCGCCCATTCCGCACACGATGAGCGGACCGAAGACCGGGTCGGTGGTGACGCCGACCAGCGCCTCGATGCCGCCTTCGACCTGCCGCTGCAGCTGAACCGACTCGAGCTCCGGGATGCGCTCGCGCAGCCGTGCGACGGCCGCGGCGACATCGTCCGACGAGCGCAGACCGAGAATGACCCCGCCGCGATCGCTCTTGTGGACCAGACCGGGCGCGACCGCTTTGGCCACCAGCGGGTAGCCCATGCGCTCCGCGGTGGCCACCGCATCGCCGGGCGCGACCGTCTGCGCCATCGCGCCGTCGATCCCGGCCGCGCAGAGCATGGTGGCGACGTCCTGGGGCGGCACCCAGAGCGGTCCGCTCGCGGCGGCGAGCAACCGGTCGACGACGGCGCGGATCGCCGCGGCGGCAAAATCGGCCAGCTCGATGGGCGTCCCGCGCGGGCGCCGCCGCCAGCGTGCGTAGCGGGCGGCCGCCGCCAGGGCACGCGCGGCATTCTCGGGGAACTCGTAGACCGGCAGCCGGCCGCGCGGTCCACCGTGCAGCGCCGCCGGCGCGCCCGCCCCGTGCATGAACACCGTCAGCACGGGTTTGTGCGCCGGCACCGTGCCGGCGCTGCGGGCGATCGCCGCGGCGACCTCCTCGGGGCGGGTGACGAGCGGCGTGATGTACACCGCCACCACCGCATCGATCGCGGCATCGGCGCCGATCAGCTCGATCGCCCGTTCGTAATCCGCCGCGGCGGCGGGCGCGGTCACGTCGACCGGATTGGCCAGCCCGGCCGCCGGCGACAACACCGCGCGCAACGCATCGCGCGTCGCCGCGCTCAGCGCCGGCAGCATCAACCCGTTGGCCTCGCACGCATCGGCGAGCAGAATGCCGAGACCGCCGGCGTTGGTCACCACGCCCACCGCCGACCCGGGCGGCACTGGCTGGGTGGCCAGCAGGCCGGCGACGTCGAAGAGCTCCTCGAGCGTCTCGGTGCGGATGACGCCGGCCTGCTCGAACAGCGCGTCGACGGCCACGTCGAGGTTGGCGAGCGCCGCGGAGTGACTGGCCGCGGCGCGCCGCCCCGCCGCCGAGCGCCCGGCCTTCACCGCCACGATCGGCTTGCGGCGCGCCACCTCGGGGGCGACCCGGGCAAACTTGCGCGGGTTCCCGAAGCTCTCGAGATAGAGCAGGATCACGGCGCTGCGCGGGTCGTCGGCCCAGTACGCGAGCAGGTCGTTGCTCGAGACGTCCGCCTTGTTGCCCACCGAGACGAAGTTCGCGAGGCCCAAACCGAGGCGCTCGAAGCGTTCGAGGATGGCGAGCCCGAGCGCACCGCTCTGCGACAGCATGGCGACGTTGCCGGCGGCCGGCCAGTGCGGCGCGAACGTGCCGTTGAACGACACCGCCGGGTCGGTGTTCAATACGCCCATGCAGTTGGGACCGACCATGCGCATGCCCGAGGCGCGCACCAGCTCGGTCAGCTGCCGCTGCCGCGCCGCCCCGTCGCTGACCTCGGCGAAGCCGGACGAGATGACGACCACGCCGCGCACCCCGGCGCGCGCGCAGTCCGCCACGACCGCTTCGACGCCCGCGGCCGGCACGGCGATGATGGCGAGATCGACCTTGGCGCCGATGGCGCTCACCGTCGGGAAGGCCTGCAGCTCCTCGATCGTCGCGGCGTGCGGGTGGACCGGATAGATGGCGCCGGTGAAGCCGCAGCGCCGCACGTTGCCGATCAGCGCGGCGCCGATCGAGCCCGGCCGCGACGAGGCGCCGACCACGGCGACCGAGCGGGGCTGCAGGAAGACGCGGACGCTGGCCGCCGCGGCGGCCCGATCGCGGCGCAGCTCCGCGGCCACCGACTGTTCGGTCTCCTCGGTCGGAAAGCGGACGTGGAAGATGCCGTCCGCGATCGATCGCCGCACGGCGAATCCGCTCTGCGCGAACACCGACATCATGCTGTTGTTCTCGCCCAGCACGTCGGCCTCGAACTCCTCGATGCCGGCGGCGCGCGCGACCGCCGCGAGATGTTCGAGGAGGACGGTTGCGACGCCGCGGCCCTGGTGGGCATCGGCGACCGCGAAGGCGACTTCGGCCCGCCGCGGCTCGCCGGGGGGCGAGTCGAGCCGCGCGTAGCGGCCGACCCCGACGATCTCCTCGCCGCCCTCGCGCTGCAACGTCGCCACCAGGCCGACGTTGCGATCGAAGTCGAGCTCGGTGAACTGGCGCAGCTCGTCGTCGTTGAGCCGCTTCTTGACGCGGAAGAAGCGAAAGTAGACCGAGCGCGCGCCGAGGCGGTTGAAGTGATCGAGCAGCCGCGCCTTGTCGTCCGGCCGGATGGCGCGCACGTGGATCGAGCCGCCGTCGCGCAGGACGCGGTCGGCGGCGAAGGTGCGCGGATTGGTGCGCATACCGCGACGTATGCTGGCGATCTGCGGCGCAGCTTTCAACCGTCGGCCGCCTTCGATGTTTGACCTGCGCCGACCGGACACAGTACGAGATCTCCGATGGCCGGGGGCATTCAGGCCGAGTACCGCCGCAAGCTGCGCAGTGCGCGCGATGCCGCCGACCTGCTCCGGCGGGCGGACACCGCCGCCGTGCCGCTCGCCACCGGCCAGCCGCCGGCGTTCCTCGCCGCGCTCGGCGAACGCGACGACTGGCGAGAGCTGGTGCTTTTCGGCGGTCTGCTGATCGAGCCGTACGGTCTTCTACAGCGCCGCGGGGTGCGCTTCATCAGCGGCTTCTACGGTCCGATCGAGCGCATGTTGAAGACGGCGGGCGCGAACATCGAATACCTGCCGGCCGACTTCCTCGGCTGGGACCGCTACGCGCGCGTAGCCAAGCCGCGGGTCGTGGCCACCGCGACCGCGCCGATCGACGAGCGCGGCTTCTTCAGCCTCGGCCTGCATTCGGGGGCGACGTTCAACGCGCTGCTGGCCGCGGGACGCGACCCGGATCGCCTCGCCATCGTCGAGGTGGTGCGCGACATGCCGCACATCTTCGGCCTCGGCCAGTACGGCGGCCATCGGATCCACGTCTCGGAGGTCGACTGCGTGATCGAGTCGGACCGCTCGGTCTTCGTCCTCCCGGACGCGCCGATCACCGAGGAGGACGAGCGGATCGCCCGGCACGTCGAGCACCTGATCGACGACGGCGCCACCCTCCAGTTCGGCATCGGCGGCATCCCCAACAGCGTCGCGCAGCTGCTCGCCAGCGGTCAGAAGGGCGACTTCGGCATCCACACCGAGATGTTCGTCGACGGCATCATGCACCTGCATCGCGCCGGCAAGATCTCCAACCAGAAGGGCATGTTCGACGGCTTCTCGATCGCGACGTTCGGCGCCGGCAGCGCCGCGCTGTACCGCTGGATGGACCGCAATCCGGAGGTGCGCATGCTGCCCGTGGCCCAAGTGAACGACCCGGCCATCATTCGCCAGAACCGCCGCATGGTCAGCATCAACGGCGCGCTCTCGGTCGATCTCAGCGGCCAGGTCATGGCCGACACGGTCGGCCCACGGCAGTACTCGGGCGTCGGCGGGCACGAGCTGTTCGTCATCGGCGCGCACGACTGTCCGGACGGCAAGAGCATCATCTGTCTGCACTCGACCGCGACGGCCAACGGGCAGCGCCTGTCGAGCATCGCCGACTCGTTTCCTGCCGGCACGCCGGTGAGCACGCCGCGGCACCATGTCCAATTCGTCGTCACCGAGCACGGGGTCGCGAGCCTCGGCATGCTCACCGCCCGCGAGCGCGTCGACGCGCTGATCGAGATCGCGCACCCGGATTTTCGCGACGCGCTCCGCGCCGCCGCCCCCGGCCGCTGACGCAACGGCGGGTGCGCCGCGGGCGCGGATCCGTCCCGCACCTGTATCTTGACGACCCCTCGGCGACGGAGCATTAGGGAGGCGTGCTTCCGTCATTCGACATCACCGGGTCGATGGGGTGGAGCGCTTCAAGCCCCGGCGCCGCGGCCGGGGATTGCGCACGGTGCACCACTCCCGCCGGCGCACCTGGGCATCGGTCACCGGTACGAGCCATGGAGGTCGAGTCATGCAGACGCAGCCGTCCGTTCACCCGAGTGGGGCCGCGCACATCACCGGCCCGGCGCGCGCGCTGACCACGCGCGCCACCCGCACGCTCCCCATCGACCGCTGGCTTTTGCGCACCTTCTTGCGCGCCGCCGGCAACCCGCCGGTTCGCTGTGTGCTGCCGAACGGCGAAGCGGTGTATACCGGCGACGGCGCGCCGGTGGGCACCGTGCGTTTCAACGACCGCCGCGCGCTGCATCGCTTCCTGCGGCAGCCGGAGCTGGCCTTCGGCGAGGGCTACACGGACGGCGCGATCGAGATCGACGGCGATCTCGTCGAGGTGGTGGCCGCGGCCTACGGCAAGCCCATGCACCCGCTCGTCGACCGCCTTTTCTTCAGCGCCCGGCGCCCGCGCGCCAACACGCTCGCCGGCTCGCGCTCGAACATCCACACCCATTACGATCTCGGCAACGACTTCTATCGCCTGTGGCTCGACGACCGCATGCTGTACACGTGCGCGTACTTCCCCACCCCGGAGGCAACCCTGGAGGACGCGCAGATCGCCAAGATGCACCACGTCTGCCGCAAGGTGGCGCTGCGCCCCGGGGAGCGCGTGGTCGAGGCGGGCTGCGGTTGGGGCGCGTTGGCCATTCACATGGCGCGCCACTACGGCGTCACGGTGCGGGCGTTCAACATCTCGCACGAGCAGATCGCCTACGGGCGCGAGCAAGCCGCCCGCGAGGGCGTGGACGACCGGGTCGAATTCATCGAGGACGACTACCGCAACATCACCGGCACCTACGACTGCTTCATGTCGGTCGGGATGCTCGAGCACGTCGGCCCTGACAACTACCGCGAGCTCGGAGCGGTGATCGACCGCAGCTTGCTGCCGCACGGTCGCGGGCTCATCCACACCATCGGGCGCACACGCCCGGCGCGCCTCAACGCCTGGATCGAGAAGCACATCTTCCCGGGCGGATACCCTCCGACGCTGCGCGAGATGATGGACATCTTCGAGCCCTACCGCTTCTCGGTGCTCGACGCCGAGAACCTGCGCCTGCACTACGAGCTGACCGCCGCCCACTGGCTGCGGCGCTTCGAACAGCACCGCAGCGAGGTCGCACGGATGTTCGACGAGCGCTTCGTGCGCGCCTGGCGGCTCTATCTCGCCGGCACGACCGTCGCGTTCCGCACCAGCCTCCTGCAGCTCTTCCAGGTCGCCTTCGCCCGCGACCGCTTCAACGGCGTCCCGTGGACGCGCGCGCATGTCTACGCATCCCCGGCCAGCGCGTGATGCGTAGCGCCGACGTCCTCATCGTCGGCGGCGGCCCCGCCGGCTCGACCTGCGCCTGGGAGCTGCGGCGGCGCGGCTTCGACGTCGTCGTGTGGGATCGAAAGCGGTTCCCGCGCGACAAGATCTGCGCCGGCTGGATCACGCCGCAGGTCTGCTCAACGCTCGAGCTCGATCTCGAGGCCTATGCCAGCGGCGGACGCACCTGCCAGCCGATCCTCGGGTTCCAGGTGAGCCGGCAGGGCGACCGCGAGGCGCGCGTACGCTATCCCACGCCGGTCAGCTACGGCATCCGCCGCTGCGAGTTCGACCACTATCTCCTCGCCCGCTCCGGCGCCGAGACCCGCCTGGGCGAGCCGCTGCGGACGCTCGAGCGCCGCGACGACACCTGGGTGGTGAACGGTGCCGTGCGCGCGCCAGTCCTGGTGGGCGCCGGCGGCCACTTCTGCCCGGTCGCGCAGCACCTCGGCGCGCGGCTCGGCCAGGGCGAACCGGTGATCGCCGCGCAGGAATGCGAGTTCGCCCTCACCCCGGAGCAAGCGCGCGCCTGCCGGGTCGAGCCCGATCTGCCGGAGATCTTCTTCACCCGCGACCTGAAGGGGTACGGATGGGTGTTTCGCAAGGGCGACTACATCAACATCGGCCTCGGCCGGCAGGGCAACGAGAAGCTCGCGGCGCACGTCGCAGCGTTCCTGCAATGGCTCAGCGCGCGCGGCAAAGTGCCCGCCGAGCTGGGCACCAAGATGTGCGGACACCCCTACCTGCTCTACGACCAGGCACCGCGCCCACTGGTGAGCGACGCGGCGCTGCTGATCGGCGACGCCGCCGGGCTGGCCTACCCGAAGAGTGGGGAAGGCATCCGCCCGGCCATCGAGTCGGGCATTCTCGCCGCGCTCACGATCACCGAGGCCGCCGGCGCGTACGACCGCGCGCACCTGGCGGCATACGCCCGGCGCATGACCGACCGGTTCGGTCCGCGCGGCCCCGCGCCCAGCCTCCTCGATCTGGTGCCCGAGTGGTTGCTCAAGCCGCTCGCCGGCCAGCTCTTCGGCCGTCAGTGGTTCGCGCGCCGCGTGGTGCTCGACGACTGGTTCTTCCATGCCCGGCAACCGGCACTGAACGCCGGCGCCCGCGACGACGCACGGGCGACGGCCGCGAACCTGGCGCCGTCGGCCGGCTGAAGGCGCGGCGCGCCGCGAGGCGCCCACGCGCCGATCACTCGCCGCTCGCCTGCTTGGACAAGCGCGCGAGCGTCGCGCGGACGCCGATGCCGAGCGCGGGCTGCGGCGGCAGGTAACTGGGTCCGGGCAGGGCCTGCATGTCGGCGAGCAGGGCGGAGTCGACCCCGAGCGCCAGCTCGGCGAGCAGCACGCCGGAGATCGTGCCCATCGCGATGCCGACGCCGTTGTAGCCGGCGGCGGCGTAGAGATCGGGCGCCAGGCGCCCGAAGAACTGCGCGCCGTTGAACGACACCCCCATCACGCCGCCCCAGGTGTATTCGAAGTCCACGGCGTCGAGCCCCGGGAAGCGGGCGCGGAACGCGTGCCGATGCAGCTCGCGGACGCGGCGGCGAAACTCCGTGTCGGTGCCCAACGTCGGGCGGTAGTGCACGGTGTTGCGGATCAGCAGGCGACCGCCCGGCAAGCGGCGCACCGTCGTACCCATCGCCGCCTCGGACACCACCCCCCACACCGGGTCGCCGCCCAGCGCCGTCGCCTCGGCCGCCGTCAGCGGCCGGGTGAGGCTGCCAAAGGTCATGAGCGGGAACAGCCGGCGCCGGAGAAAGCCGAGCGCGGGGGTCCATCCGTTGGTGGCGACGAAGAGCCGCGCCGCGTCGAGCGCGCCCGCATCGCTGTCGAGCCGAAAACCGGCGCCGGTCTGGATCGCCCGCACCGGTGATTCCTCGCGCAGATCGACGTTGGCCGGCAGGCTCTGCGCCAACCCGCGCGCCAGCGCCGCCGGCTGCACCATGGCCGAGCCGGGCGTCCGGGCTCCGGCGTCGTAGTACGCGCTGCCGGTGATCCGCGCGAGCCCGGCGCGATCGAGGCGCTCGTAGGGCTCGCCGAGGGCGTCGGCGCCGGCGAAAAACGTCTGCAGGGCGCGGCGGCCGGTGTCCGTCGCGGCGCCGTGCAAGCGCCCGCACTCGGTCCAGTCGCAGGCGATCGCGTGCGCGTGCACCAGCTCGCGCAGCCGCTGCAGCCCGGCGCGGCCCAGGTGCAACAGCCGGCGGTTGCCGTCCACGCCGCGGCCGGGATCGTAGTGCGGCAGGTCGACGACGAAACCCGAGTTGCGACCGCTGGCCCCGGCCCCGACGCGCTGCGCGTCGAGCACGACGATACGCCAGTCCGGGCGCAGGACGGCGAGACGGCGCGCCACGGCGAGGCCGGTGAAGCCGGCGCCGACGACGGCGCAGTCGGCGTGCTCGTTGCCGCACAGCCGCCGCGCCGAGGGCAGCGGCGGCAGCAGGGCCGTCCAGCCGCATGCGTCGTCGTCGTTCGGCAAGCGGCGCACGCGCATGACGCTTCGCTAACTCCGCGTCCGTCGCGAGGCAAACGCACGCCGCCGCGGCGCGGCGCTACCCGTCGATCCGATGACGTGGTAAGCCCTGCCCATGCAGAACCTCCAGCGCGTCTGTGTGGGCACCAACTTCTCGCCCGAGGCCGACCTGGCCGTGCAGTCGGCGGTGAGGTTGGCCCGCGCCACCGGAGCCCGCCTCGATCTCCTCCACGTCGTCCATCGTCCGGCGCTCTACGAGCGCGTCATCCACCGTCACGCCGCGGACGAGGCGGAGTTGGTGGCGCGCGCCACCGAGCACCTGCGCCAATCCGCCAGCGGCGCGCCGTTCGCCGGGCTCTCCGTCGGCCACCACGTGCGCGTCGGGGCGCCGCACACCGAGCTGATCGCCGGC
>Ga0335069_10012305_pt1 | contig 12042 bp, 10 predicted proteins | sample Lox_Sample_11_FD_206714 | JGI IMG/M metagenome (GOLD analysis project Ga0335069, IMG submission 206714) | Soil microbial communities from Loxahatchee National Wildlife Refuge, Florida, United States - Lox_Sample_1.1 | ecosystem: Environmental > Terrestrial > Soil > Wetlands | place: USA...
CCCTAAGAATGATTCTGCTGCGATCTGGGCTCTGCTTCATGAACTTCGGGACTTGTTCGGCAAATCCGTTGTTATGCAGGAGGATTTACTCCGGATGCGTAGCATTCGGAACGCGGCTGCGTGGCGTGACGAGAGCGGGGCGCCTCAAACACCGTCAGACGAATTCCTTCGATCTGCTGAAGCTCGCATCTCATTTGAGTGCGGCCGATCCGGCGCCGATGTTCGAGCATTCGAATTAGTGAACAAGACCAATCAGTTCAACCTGAATGGCAGACGCTATACCGAGGCAGAGTGGCGGCAGTTCCTTGGCGATCCGTCCGCGTTTTTGCTCACGGCAACATATGAAGACAAGTACGGTGCCCTAGGCAAAGTCGCTGTTCTGATGGGAACCATTCAAGCTGGCAAAGTCCAATTGCGGACTTGGGTGATGAGTTGCAGAGCGTTCTCCCGTCGAATCGAGCATCAATGTCTTCGTTATCTTTTTGATGAATTGGGGGCAGAGCGGATCTTGTTCGAATACCAGCCGACAGATCGCAACGGTCCGATACTGGACCTCTTGACATCTGTTGCAGGTACCCCGCTCGATGCGCCCATTACCCTGTCCAAAGAGCATTTTTCAGCAGGGATTCCCCAACTGTTTCATCGTGTGGAGGTGAACGTTCATGCGTGATCAGGACGAGCGGCTGATCCGCTGTTTTGCGTCTGTTTTTCCCCACCTGACAGAAGAACAGATTGAGAGAGCGTCTTCTGATTCCGTGGGCGTGTGGGATTCACTCTCCTCTGTCACGCTGGCCGCTGTCATTCAGGAAGAATTCAACGTAGAAGTTGAGCCCGACGCTCTTCCGGATCTGGATTCTTTCCGGGCATTTCGCGACTACCTGAGCTCCCGCTGAATCAAGCGGTCCTTTCACTGTAATCATGAAAGAATCTCCTCTACGCGGTTTCCTGAACCGGATCCTTCAGCAGCTGGCGAAAGCTGCTCCTGGCGCTACGAGTCTGCGTGTTGCATTGCATCGCAAGCGCGGAGTTCGGATTGGCAAGAATGTCTGGATCGGCTACGACGTGGTGCTCGACACTTCGCGCCCGTTCGCCATCACCCTCGAAGACGGGTGCGTCTTGAGTCTGAGGGTGACCGTGCTGGCTCACTTTCGCGAGGTCCAGGGCGTAACGATCGGGCGCGAGGCATTTATTGGCGCTGGCGCCTTGATCTTGCCAGGTGTTGCTATCGGAGAAGGCGCAGTTGTCGCAGCAGGCAGCGTCGTTACACGATCTGTCGCGCCGTTCACAATGGTGCAGGGGAATCCGGCGGTTCCGGTGGCACAATGCGGCGTTCCACTCGGCCGCGCAGAAACATTGAAGGAATTTACCCGGAGCCTCCGGCCCATTGCCGCTCGCGCTCCGAAGCGAGCGCCTTCGTCGGTGGATGAAGAAACAGCTCTCAAAGGGGAAGGGAAGCGATAGTGAAACTGGTCGTGCCCTATCTCGGCGAACTCCACCCTGCAGACGCGCGCCTGATTCGCCTGGCCGAGTTTCTGGGGATTGCCTGCGTGACCGTACCGGCGCCGATCGCGGAGAAGAATGGAATAGGGGTTCCTGAGCCAGAAGCAGCCAGCGGCGACGGATCGTGCCTGGTGATCAATCCAGAGGTTCTTTGTCAGGGCCTGCGCGGCGACTCTCCTTCTCCCGAATTCGTTTCAAGGCTGTGCTCTCCGTTTTGTCGGGTGCTCGTCCATTGCGTGCGCTCTGACCCGTTTCACCACGCTTTGCTTTTGGCTCTCACGACCGGCCGCATTCAAGCCGTCAGAAAGGCGCAGGATTCCTCCGGAGCGCTCGACATCACTTCCGACTCGCGAGATATCTGCGACGCCTTCACAGGGATGTCCATCCCTGCGCCGAATCTGGCGGACGAATGGGTGTTCGTTGGAGGAGAGGGCAGCGGATGCAGAAAGCTGATCACAATCGGCAAAGATGCCTTCTTCGCGATCTGTAGGTCAGAAGAGACCGAAATCCTGCTGCTGGGAAGTGGAGATGTGATCGATCTCGACATCGAGGCGGGTGATGCCTGGCTGGGCGAGACCTTTACAAGGTTCGTTCCCTATGCCATGGCGCTCAGGCACGTCTTCGGTGACCAGTGCTGGCGTCCGGTGCAGAGCTGCGCCAGCGTGATTGTTGATGATCCACTCCTGCGCCCAAGCTACGGATTCCTGAATTTTGAACGCTTGCTAAAGCTGATGAACGAGCATGATTTCAAGACCACGATCGCGTTTATTCCGCATAACTTCCGGCGCAGCTCATCGCGGATAGCCCGGTTCTTCCGGCAGAACACGCATCGGCTCTCGCTTTGCTTTCACGGCAATGATCACACCGGCGCTGAGTTTGCCGCTACGAATCCCGCATTGCTGAATACGATGCTCCAGACTGCGGAGCGGCGCATGGCAGTCCATGACAAAATGACCGGCCTGTCTTGCGACCGCATCATGGTTTTCCCGCAGGGGAGATTCTCGATCGATGCAATGGCCGCATTACGATCTCACAACTTCGACGCGGCGGTCAATACGGTCCCAAGGCCCTACGGGCAACACGAAGGGCTTACGGTTCGGGAACTCTCTGAACCCGCCGTGCTTCGGTATTCGGGATTCCCGCTCTTCCTTCGCAAGTGCAGTCTGGATACGCAGGATGTCGACGTCGCGTTCAAGCTGTTCTTTGGGATTCCAATTCTCATTGTGGAGCATCACCATATCTTTTCCGATCCACAGAGACTCATCGATGCAGTCCATAGGATCAACCTTCGCGCACCGGGCATCCGCTGGTCCAGCGCCGGCGATGCGGTTCGGGGATCGATTCTTCAAAGACGAGTCTCACATGATCTTGTCCAATTGAAAGCCTACGCCCGCAGTATCGGCGTGGAGAACCGGAGTTCAGCGGCGCAAATGTATCGAATTGAGTGGAGCTATCCAGGGGCAGGATCGTCCTTAGAAGGTATTTACCAGAGCGATCACCGCTGCGCTGAATATAGCGTCGACGAATTTGCGGTTAGCATCGCCACCCGGATCGATCCGGGGGAGACAGGATGTTTTTCCATCCGTGACTTCCCGACCAATGCAAACACAACGCGCTTCGGATTCCGTCACACAGCTCGCGCGTTCATACGGAGAAGACTCTCCGAGATGAGAGATAACTACATCTGCAAGAGTCCTGCACTCCTTGCTGCTGCCAAGTCTCTCCAGCGGTCCTTTCAGCGCTGACGCCGCGCATTTCTTATTTGCTCTTGAGATTCGAATATAAGGCAGACCTGACCATGACAAGAAAAGTATTGATCATTGTTGAGAATCTTCCTGTTCCATTTGACACGCGGGTTTGGAAAGAAGCGCGGGCGCTTCGCGCAAACGGATATGAAGTGACAGTACTTTGTCCACGTGGGAAAGGCTTCGTAAAGGGCCGCGAGATTCTTGAGGGTGTTCACATTTATCGTCATCCGATGTCGCCGGAAGGGAACTCGCCGCTGGGATATGTGCTGGAGTACACCTGCGCGCTCTTCTGGGAGTTTCTCTTCGCATGGTGGATATTCCTTACCCGCGGCTTTGATGTGATCCAGGGCTGTAATCCGCCCGACGATATTTTTCTGGTAGCGCTTCCTTTCAGGATCTTCGGAGTCAGGTACATCTTTGACCATCACGACGCAAACCCTGAGCTATACCTGTCAAAGTATGAGCGGCGAGATATCTTCTACAAGATCCAGCTCTGGCTGGAGAAGCTTACCTACCGCTCTGCGTCTGTCGTGATGGCAACAAACGAGAGCTACAAATCCCTGGCCGTGAGCAGAGGAGGCCTTGATGAGCGGGATGTGTTTGTAGTCCGAAACGGCCCGGATCTCAAGACGTTCAAGCCCGTTCCTGCACAACGCGATCTAAAGCATGGAAAGGCCTTCCTTGTTGGATATGTCGGCACCATGAGCATCCAGGAAGGACTCGACATCCTTGTCGATGTTGCAGCGGAGATCAAGACTCGCGGTCGAACCGACGTTCACTTTACCTGCGTGGGTGGGGGGCCCGGCTTGCCGGCGTTACGGCGGATGGTTGAGGAGCGCAACCTCGGAGACATGATGAACTTCACAGGCAGGGTGCCAGACAGAGAGCTGCTGGAGATCCTCTCCACTGCGGATGTCTGTATAAACCCTGACAAACCTTGTGAAATGAACGATATCTCAACAATGATCAAGATTGCGGAATACATGGCGCTCAGCAAGCCAATCGTTCAATTCGATTTGAAGGAAGGGCGCTTCACGGCCGGCGAGGCGTCACTTTACAGCAATCAGAGCGATCAGATAGGCAGTTTTGCGGGCAATATTCTGTGGTTGCTCGATCACCCCGAAGAACGAATGCGGATGGGAAAATACGGGCGGGAGCGGGTCGAAAGCCATCTTTCATGGGAGCATTCCATAGGTAACCTATTGGCCGCGTACGAAAGAGTCTTTGAGAAGAGGGAGCGGATGCGTCACAATACTCCAGCCACGATCGACGCCTGTTCATCCGTTTCCCCGATCTCAGCGAACCAGAACCTGGGCCAACCCAAATCAGATCAGATCGGGTGGAGGGATGGTGCGACCAGCGGAGGATCAATCTCAAGAAATGACTGAAATCGCAATCATCGGAGCCGGTCCATACGGCCTTTCAATTGCCGCCCATTTGGCGGCTCGCGACATCTCGTTCCGTATCTTCGGCAAGCCTATGGCTAGCTGGTCGGATCACATGCCCGAAGGCATGCAACTGAAATCGGAAGGGTTTGCATCCTCCATTTCTCATCCGCGAGGAGAATTCACACTCAAGGACTACTGCGCAAAGGCCGGCATAGCCTACAAGGACACTGGACTTCCGGTGAAGCTGGAAACCTTCGTAGCCTACGGGCTTGCATTTCAGAAGATGTTCGTTCCGAATCTAGAGGAGAGACTGGTCACCTCTGTTCAGCAGGCGAAAAAGGGGTTTCAACTTGTACTCGACAACCAGGAAAGAGTGTTTGCAAAGAAGGTAGTCGTGGCAACAGGCATTACAGGTTTTGCGCGGATTCCTGAGATTCTAAATGGGCTTCCGGCGGGAACGGTCAGCCATAGCTCAGAGCACAGCGACTTAGAGCAATTTCGAGGTCGCCGCGTGGCTGTAGTAGGAGCAGGCGCTTCGGCTTTGGATCTGGCAACACTTCTGCACGAGAGCGGCGCGGATGTGGAGTTGGTTGCGCGCAACTCGACCATTCGATTCCACGACCCACCGTTGAATCGGCGGCGATCTCTCAGGGATCGCCTGATGCAGCCGGTTACCCCGATTGGGTCCGGTTTGCGCTTGCTCTTTTTCGTACACGCAGCCGGCCTTTTTCGACTTCTGCCTGAGAGCGTGCGCCTCGACCGAATGCGAAAGACCCTTGGTCCTGCGCCTGGATGGTTCGTTAGGGACCGGATTGTCGACAAAGTGCCCTTTCATCTTGGTGTCGAAATCGCCGGCGCGAACGCGAAGGATGGCAAGGTAGATATCGAATTGAGAGACAAGGCTGGACGTGTCGAAACCGTTGAAGTTGATCACGTCATAGCCGCAACCGGATATTTCGTCGACGTAGAGCGTTTGTCTTTTCTCAGTACCGCCCTACGGCAGAACATCCGACGTACTGAGAAGGCCCCTGCGTTGTCTGCAAACTTTGAATCTTCGGTTCCAGGTCTCTTTTTTGTTGGCCTGGCGGCGGCAAATGCATTTGGTCCGCTCCTACGCTTCGCCTGCGGCGCCGATTTTGCGGCTGGGCGTGTGGCAAAGCACTTGGCTAAACGGGTGCCGAGTGCAGCACCTATGCGGGCAGCCGAGGAGGCCGAAGTCTGAAGGCGCAATCGATTTTGCAAGAGGAAAGATTCTAGAAGTATGGACAACCATGGCACTTGGCCCGTGCGGCATCCACTACCGGGTCCCGGCATTCTCCTGCTGAATTCGAATAGATGGCCACTCGGAGCACGACTAGCTTCGGGCTTCTTAGAACTCGGATGTCGCGTCGGTGCCGTATGTCCCGTCCCTGGCCACCCGATCAGTAAGGTGCGTGGGCCCAAGAGCCTTTATCGATATGACGGCCGGCATCCCCTGGAATCGATGAGCGCGGCGATAGAATCATTCGAACCAGATATTATCGTTCCTCTGTGCGACCGGAGCGTGCAGCACCTTCATGAGTTGCACGCTAGGTGCAACTCGGAGAGTGAGTTCGATCGTCGGACCGAAAAGCTGATCGAGCGATCTTTGGGAAAGGTGACGAGCTATCCCGTCGTTTCCAGCCGCCACGATCTGCTGATGCTGGCAAAAGACGAGGATATCCGCGTGCCGGAAACGGTTAAAGTTGATTCGGTTGAAGATCTGAAGAAGTGGGAAAACCGTCTGCCTTGGCTGCTAAAGGCCAATGGTACCTGGGGCGGGCGAGGTGTGCGGAGAGTAGAAACCATCGATTGCGCCGAAGAAGCCCTACGGGAACTCACAAGCAGGATCAGCGCATTTCGACTGGTCAAGCAATTGGTGCTGAATCGAGATCGAGATTGGGCGATTTCGAGCTTGCATGGCAGCCGGCCTGGGATCATCGCCCAGGCTATCGTGCCTGGGCGGCCGGCGAACTGCGCAGTTGCATGCTGGGAGGGGGAAGTATTGGCGGGGATCGCGGTAGAAGTTGTCCAGGCAGACGGACCGTGGCATCCGGCAATCGTTGTGCAAGTAGTTGAGGGCCGTGAGATGCTCGACGCGGCGAAGTGCATTGCTCGCCGTCTCCAATTAACCGGATTCTTTGGGCTTGATTTCATGATTGAAGATGGCACAGGAGATTTGTATCTGATAGAGATGAATCCGCGCTGCACTCCACCTAGTTCGCTCAATCTAGGTGAGGGGCGCGACCTGTTAGCTGCATTCTGGGCACAATTGGCGAAGCAGAGAACTCCTCGAAGACAGGCGATAACTCAGAAAGCGAGAATCGCTTACTTCCCCCAAGCCACGCTGCGCGGTGCAGATGCAACCGGTGCTTCCCAATTGGATTCCGCCTATCTTGATATCCCAAACGACGAGCCGGAACTGGTCCAGGAACTTCTTCACCCTTGGTCGGAAAGGAGCCTGGTGGGCAAGTTGTTGGATTGTTTTCGCCAGAAGTTTTCCGTAAAGCAGGACTTTCCACCATATGTTTTCAAAGTGGCGCAATCCGAAGATAACGGCAAAGCATCTCAACGAGAATTGGCACAAACTTCGGAACTGCGCCTGTGACAAGAAATGGCTGGGGGTCGGTGGCAATCTACTTGCCTCGCCGTGCTCCGCGGTCAGATTCGACCGATCTTTCTTGAACTGATTCTACGGGCAGAGCAAACTGATGAAGTTTTCAAAAACTGCGATTGAGGGAGTTTGGGTGATCGAGCCGGAGTTTCACCAAGATGACCGGGGAAGCTTTTTTCGGGCATGGTGCCTTCGCGAGTTTGCGGAGCAGGGGATCAATTTCGTTCCGGTCCAGGCGAATATGGGCTTCAGTCTGCTCAAGGGTACTGTGCGAGGAATGCACTACCAGGTGGAGCCCGCGCTCGAGGCAAAGCTTGTGAGGTGCACCAGGGGCGCAATCTTCGATGTAGCACTCGATCTTCGCCAGGGTTCATCGACTTATGGAAAATGGTTCGGTGCAGAACTCACTGCAGAAAACGGCCGCATGTTATTTGTGCCTGAAGCGTGCGCTCACGGATACGAGTCACTCGAAGACCGCACAGAGATGCACTACATGGCCTCTCAGTATTACGCCCCGGCTTCAGCCCGGGGGGCTCGATTCGATGATCCGATATTTGGAATTCAATGGCCGTTGATTCCTTCCGTAATCTCTGTGCAGGATCGCACCTGGCCGCTGGTAACAGAATCGGCCGAGAATTAGAAGGCCCAAATGAGCAGAGAATTCAATTGGAGCGCTGACGCTGGTTCTGATGTCCGAGGAGATTGTGCCGGAGTCGTAGCACCGCCAAATCCGCAAAAGAGAGTCAACTGAAGCCATGACGACGACACTCGCCAGAGACAAAAGCAGTGAAGCAGAACTAGGTCGTCCCCGCACACTGATCTTTTCGCAGCGAAACCTCACCAAGATCCTGCCATTTCGTTGCGCTCATTTTGAATTTGAAGACATCATTACGCAAGTAGACAACGCAATGGTATTGGCGCCTAGAATCGATCCCTCGACGCGCCGTCAGAATATTGCAAAGATGCTTGCTTACCACACTCCTCTGAAGCTAAACCCGGGAGTCGAATCGGCTGTCCTGCCTGAAGAATTTGAGCTGTTTTTTGCAACTTGCGGCAATCCAACAGACTTGTTGCGGATCAATGCCATCGGAGACTGGAGGAGCCGTTGTAGAAAGGCAATTTGTCTCATCGATGAAGTGTGGGCCAGGGAAGTCCGAGCTTATCGCAACTATCTCCGCATGCTCAGTCAATACGATCTTGTTGTTCTCTATTACAGTCAGAGCGTTGGGCCGGTTGACGAAATGATCGGAGAAAAGAAGTGCACCTTTCTCCCTCCAGGAGTCGACACAATTCGCTTCTGCCCATATCCGGATCCTCCAGCGCGGATGGTGGACGTCTACAGCATCGGCCGCAGGTCCGCGGTCACGCACAAGGCCTTCTTAGGAATGGCGGCCCAACGTGGAATGTTCTATCTGCATGACAGCACATCTGCAGATCACGTACTGGATCCGGTTGAACACCGGATACTCTTTGCGAACATAGCGAAGAGGAGCCGCTATTTTATCGTCAATCCCGGGTTGATTGATCGACCCGACATACGCGGAAACCAGATTGAGATTGGGAATCGCTATTTTGAAGCGGCAGCTTCGGGAAGCGTCCTTCTGGGGGAAAGGCCTCGAAATGGGGAATTTGAGAAATTCTTTGACTGGCCGGATGCACTGATCGATTTGCCTTATAACTCGCCTGACGCCGAAGCTATCGTCCGGGAACTCGACCAGTTGCCAGACCGGCAAGCTAGAATGCGAAGACAGAATATTCAACAATGTCTGCTTCGGCACGATTGGGCATACCGCTGGGAAGCAATTCTTGAGGCCGTTGGGCTTAATCCCTTACCACATCTCGCCGCAAGAAAAGACCAGTTACGCCATCTGGCGGACCACGTAATCAAAGACGAAGCTGTAAATCCTCAGGCCTCATCCCATGTTACTTCTGGGTCTGGGCTGCTAATGAAGCGCTAAGGCGACTCTGGCTGTCCGAAGGTGTAACCCGAATGGAACGGTCAACAAGGCGAATCGCACTTTTGCATCACACAGGTTGGGGAAACCTGGGTGATGATGCAGTCGTGAACGCGGTCTTGAGCAGTATCGGACAGAGATGGGAGAATACCCAATTCACTATCCTCTCAATGAATCCTATGGATTCCCAAAAGCGTCATGGTCTCCCGTGCTACCCGATCCGACGACATCAATTCGGATATGGCCTCGATCCTTCGGCTCCTACTCCGGACCAGAATAAACAGGGCCGGTTCCGAACCTGGCTGAAAGAGACACGGAATCCGGCGATTCGCTTTCCCAGAGGCATTCTCGGCGAGCTGCTCTTTCTGAAGAGGTCTTACGAGTTCCTCAAGGCTTTCGACTTTCTTGTCGTGACGGGCGGGGGGCAATTGACAGAACGTGGCGGGCCGTTGAGTTTCCCATATGCTCTGTTCATTTGGAGTCTTCTGGCTAAGCTCGCGGGAGTCAAGTTTATGCTCCTTAGCGTCGGCGCTGGCCCTTTGAACCATCCACTAAGTCGATTCCTTGTTCTACGTACTCTGCGGAGAGCTGAATACGTATCTTTCCGCGACCAGGAATCCCGGAATCTAGTTCGCAGCCTCGGATTCACTGGACCCGCCGATGTCTGTCCGGACAACGTCTACTCTTTTCAGGGAGTGCCGGCGACAATCAAGACTCCCTGCGCGCGCGTCGTAGGTATTGCGCCGATGCCATTTCCTTTTGGAGACATGGCAGTATGTCCACAGAATGCCCAGGAGATCCGGGAGATTCTCGTTAGGAGAATGGCTGCTTTTGCATCTCTCGTCGCGAACATGGCGTTTTCACTTGTATTGTTCGGCTCTGACATCCGATCAGATCCCCCGGAAATTGAACGACTGCGGACTGCATTGTTAAATCGCCATGGTGTAGCATTGCCGGAATATGTCCCCCACAATTCGATCTCAGAGCTCTTGAATCGAATGTCGGACATGGACTATGTCGTGACGAGCCGGTTGCACGGTGTCGTGTTTGCGCACCTTCTGAACAAGCCCGTCCTGGCCATTGCACATCACCCCAAAGTGACGCATTTGATGAAGGACCTCGGGCTATCTGAATACTGCGTTGAGATGGTGGACTTCGACCCAGTCCAGCTGGCGGAGAAATTTCAATTGCTCGTCGCGAATGAAAATATTGTGAAGGAAAAGATGGCAACGAAGTTGGCCGAATACCGAGCGCGATCGACAGCACAGTTCGACTGTGTGTTTCCTCCGGGTCCGTCCGAGGCATGCGCGTCGAAGACAGAACCGGTCAGCAGGGCAGGGCCTGCGATCGCCTAAATAATCCGGATGCGCGCTTTGTTGTGAGGGCCCTCGCGACAAAGGCGGACTTGTGGAAGATGGGCCTCTTCTGAAAGGCGAATGAACGCGATGGAGCAAGGGTTGGCAAAATTCTATTTGAAGCAGTTGCGCCGTTTTTGGAGTCGTCTGCCTGGTGGAGTTCAGCGTTCCGGGCCCGGCCTTGCCTTTGGGCGTCATGTCGATCGGATGGTGCGCTGCTACTCCGATCGCAATCAGCATTTCGCGACCTTTTTCATGCGCAATCGACCTGAGCTCGAGCTTTTGCTGCGCCTTGCAGATCCGACGCCTCAGGGAGGCCGCCTCAATATGACGATCCTGGCATGCAGCAAGGGCGCGGAAGTCTATTCGATGGCCTGGACAATCCGCTCGGCTCGCCCGGACATCGATCTTCATATCAACGCAATTGATATCTCGCATGAGATCGTTGAGTTTGCAGAACGCGGCGTTTATTCCATGAGCAAGCCGGGGCTTCAGGATCTCTCGACTGAGGAAGTGGTCCGGCAGAAGAAGGATCTCACTTCAATACCGTCGAGCGATCGGTATGCCTGGATCTTCGAACGGATTTCTCCGGCAGAGATCGAATCGATGTTCGATGTGAGCGGGGAAGAGGCGACAGTCAAGCAACGGTTACGCGACGGTATCACATGGCGGACCGGCGATGCCGGCGATCCAGCTCTCGCGGCGGAAATTGGCCCGCAGGATATCGTCGTTGCGAACCGGTTTCTCTGTCACATGGTCCCAAGGGAGGCAGAGAAATGCCTTCGTAACATCGACCGCTTTGTCAGGCCCGGGGGCTATCTCTTTGTTTGCGGCGTCGACGTTGATGTCAGGACCAGGATTGCGTCGGAGCGCGGTTGGTCTCCAGTGACCGAACTGATTCGCGAAATTCACCATTCCGATGATCTGGGTCCGGCGTGGCCTGTCGACTATTGGGGCCTCGAGCCACTGGACGATCGTCGTCCTGACTGGCAAGTCCGCTACGCGTCCGCGTTTCGGATTGGACCTCCGTCCAGGCCATCGGAGGAGCTTTCCCCTTCTGGGAATCAGCAATACGACGAAATCGCCATTGAATCCGATTCCTGAGAAAAAATACTCTTCAATCGAGCGCAGTTTCCTTTGTTTTGGGTCCGTGGAGAGGCTGTGTTGCGAGCCGGTCGGCGTAATCCTGCAGCGCAAGCAAGAAAGTTGGCACATGGTAGGCAAGGTCGTGGACAGAGTGAAGGGGGTCTTGGTTGACTGAGCACCGGAAAAGCTATTGGAGAACGGCCGTAATCGCGGCGGTGCTTATTCTCGCGGGGTGTGCCGATCTCGTTTGGCTCATCATTGGGAAACAGGCAGTACAGGTGCCATGGCCACTCTATCTCACTCTGGCCTGGTGGGCGGGCATCCTTCTGCTTTTATTCGGCGAGACTGTGATCGCTTTCGTGCTGGCGGGAGCGTTGA
>Ga0335069_10012307_pt1 | contig 12040 bp, 5 predicted proteins | sample Lox_Sample_11_FD_206714 | JGI IMG/M metagenome (GOLD analysis project Ga0335069, IMG submission 206714) | Soil microbial communities from Loxahatchee National Wildlife Refuge, Florida, United States - Lox_Sample_1.1 | ecosystem: Environmental > Terrestrial > Soil > Wetlands | place: USA: Florida...
GAGGATATTCGGAGGGTTGTTGGGATCCGGCACATCGAAGCTGAAGAAATTGAGGTTCGCGATATAGCCGAAGGGGGGTTGCCCGCCAAACTGCAAGTTGAGGGCGCCGTCCTCGATATCGTAGAAGATTCCGAAGCCCCCGCGGACAACGAACTTGGCATTGCCCTTCACGTCCCAAGCAAAACCAAGCCGGGGCGCGAAGTTATTCTTGTCGGGGTAAACCAGCGCATCATTCGGCGTGCCGGGATCGCCCGGGTAGAGAATTCCCGGAGGGGCGTCCGGGAAGACGGTGGACTGCGCGCCGGGGCCAAAGTAGCCGAGGATATTGTTGTGAATGTCGTGCTGCGGCGTGTTGTACTCGTAGCGCAGGCCGAGGACCAGCGTTAGCCGCGGAACAATCTTGTAGGTGTCCTGCCCATAAAAATAGAGGGAAGTGGTCCGAATGCCATAGAGCGAGTTCGCCGTCTGATAGTAGTTGTCCGGAAAGCCGCCAACAAAGTCGGCCAGACTGTTCCCCGTAAAAGTGCCCTGGTACGGCGCCTGTCCGTAGAGGCCGAAATCGAAACTTCCGTTGTTGTAGAAATCGTAGTTGAAGTTGTTTTGCACGCGGCGCACATCCGCGCCAAATTTGATTTCGTGACGCCCATGAGGAATCGTCACATGGTCCTGTTCCTGGAAAACCATGTTATGCAGGGTGGTTGGTCCTTGCGGTGAGGGCCCGATGTTGAATCCCGAAGTGTAGATAAGAGGCGGCGCCGTTCCCAAAGGGTCGTCGGGATTCACGTTGGTGAAACCCAGGTCGCTCGGCGAGGTGTGATCGTCTGGATTGGCCTGAGCCGTTGCCGTCCGGTTAGCCGAAACGCGCACCTCGTTGATCCACCCGCGTTCAAAGGAGTGCGTCCACGTTCCGCCGAGCACTTGATCCCGATAGTTCGTCGTGAATCCAGAGCCATCGGGGAGGTTGCCACCGGTGGAAGCGCCTTTTGCATTGATGAAGGGATAGGCTTGTCTCTGATCGTCGATCAGATAGTTGACCGACAGAGTATCGCGTTTGCTGAAGTTGTGATCCAGCCGCAGAATACCCTGATCTTCATCCACCGCCGCCGTGGCAGCAAACTGATAACCGTTGGTGCTGGCGAGATTCGGACTGGGAAGCGGCAGGTACTTCGCGATGTAGTTCGCCGAAATCGGGTTTACCGGAATTTGGTTATTCGGATAAGGTGTTCCCGTAAAGGCTTGCACGGGATTTCCGCTCGAGTCCGTGTGCGTGCAGGTAATCTGGCTCGTGGTGCCCGGCACAAAGAGCTGGCCAGAATCGAACTGCGGATCCTGGGGCGTCGGATTTGGGCACGCCGTAGTTCCGGTATAGAGTTCGCTGAAATTGCCCGTCCTCTCCGCGGGACTCAGAACGGTGAGGGCTTGTGAAGCCTGCCCTTCCCTACGGCGCGCACCCTGGTAAGCCCCAAAAATGAACGTCTTGTCTTTCTTCAGCGGCGCGCCGATGGTGCCTCCAAATACGTTGCGTTTGAAGGCGGCCCGCTCCGTCAGGAAATAATCCCGAGCGTTAAACACGTCATTGCGCAGGAATTCGAAGGCCGTGCCGTGCAACTGGTTGGTGCCGGACTTGAGCACCTGATTGACGATTCCGCCCGAGGACCGGCCGAACTCCGCATCATAATTATTCGTCAGGATCTTGAATTCTCCGACGGCGTCGGGATTGGGACTCACGACAATATTGTTGTTGAGAAAATCGGTGTTGTCCGAACCATCCACAAGAAAGGTCAGCGACTCGGAACGCTGGCCGCTCACATTGAACGGATTCCCCGAGCCGTCGTCGGGGTCGGGCGTAAACACGCCCGCCTGCAGCAAGCCGAGTTGCAAAGTGTCGCGATCGACTAGGGGCAGGTCCTCGATGCGCTTTGAGTCCTCCACTTTGCCCAGCACCGCGCCGGAGGTGTCCACCTGGGGCACGCTAGCCGTCACTTCGATGGTCTCCGTGTTCTGGCCGATTTCGAGAATCGCGTCCGCGCGGCCATTCTGGTTGATTTCCAGCGTGATTCCTGATTGCACATATTTCTTGAAGCCGCCGTGTTCCACGGTCAGGGTGTAGGTGCCGACATCCACCAGCGAGAACAGGTAGGATCCTTCGGCGTCCGATTTTGCCGTCCGGCTGATATTCGTGGCCTGGTTGGTCAAGGTGATCAGCGCCCCCGGCACACCGGAGCCGGATTTGTCCCGGATCACGCCGGTCAAGCGCGCATTCGCCTGCCCGTACGTGGCCTGCGCGCAGCCAAGCACAGCGGCGAGAATGATGACGAAAACAATGCAAATGCCTTGGAATCTGGAACGGTTCATGAGCGCTCCTCAATGCAGCCGTATAATTTCCAAATCAAATAAGAAAGCACATTCGCGCGGAAACGGAACTGCCCTGCACTTACACCGGCGAGATGAGAAGGAAGGCCGCGGACCTTGCGATCCGCCTGGAATGAAGAAAAATGAAGACCGACCCCGGTCCCCATTCGGGAACCTTCTCCCACCACTCGCTTGCACCGGAATTAACCTACCTTTTAGGACAGAACCCTTGCGCTGTCAAGCAGGTTGCGCTGATAGCTGGCCAAGGATTTTCAAATAATCGGAGACAATCGTTGGCTAAAAACGAAGCCGCCGGAGATATATCTCCGGCGGCCAGATCACTGAAGTTTTTCTATGTTTAGAACGAGTACCGCAGGGCGAATTCCATCACGCGCGGCTTGGTGAGCGTCCCGGAATAGAGCCCAATCGTGCTCGGATTGGTAAACGCGCTGTTGTTGGTGAGGGTTGCGGCGTCAAACCTCACCGAATTGGTCAGATTGTAGGCATACGCACTGAAGCGGAGCGCCTGGCGTTCCGTGATGCTGAACGTCTTGTTCACCCCCGCGTCAATCCCGAAGAAGCCCTGGCCGCGGAAGTTGTTGCGCTCTCCGGATTCGCCGGGATACGGCAGCCGCAGCACGCTGTTCCAGAAGGTCGAAGGATTGGCATTGCCGATGCTGAAGGCATACGGCTGGCCGTCCACGTACGTCAGCTTCTGGTTCACGGGCGCGATCTGCACGGTCTTCCCTTCCAACTGGAAGTTGGTGTTGTAGGTCCCGCCGGCGTCCACGCTGAACGGGAAGCCGCTGGTCCACCGGTAGATTCCAACGATCTGCCAGCCGCCCAGAAACACGTCCGTGGCCCGATTCCAATTGTGGCCGAACCGTTTGCCCCGGCCGAACGGCAGGTCGTACACCCAGTTCGAATTGATCTGGTGCCGCGTGTCGAAATCGGAGGGCCCCCGCATCTGTTGCGGGTCCCACGTGTTGATCACCGCGCTTAAGCCGCCGAAGGCCGGCACGCGTTCCGCGTCCGAACCCTCGTCGAGGGATTTCGAGAGCACATAGTTGAAGTCGAACTGCAGGCCGTGCATGTTACGGCTGCGCAGCATGAACTGGCCGGCGTTGTACGCGCTGTTTCCGACGCTCGACCAGGCATAGAGCGCCGAAAACTCCGTGTTGTAGAACTCGTACGGCTGCGCCACGCCGTTGAGGGTCGCGCATGCCGGGAAGCAGAAAGAGTCGAAGATATTCGTGAAGTTGGTGGCCCCGAGCGACGAACTGCCCCAATTACAGTAGAACAACTCGTACATAGATTGCGTTGCCGTCGGATTGGCCACGGCATTTTGCCCAGGCGCTCCGCCGCAACTGAAAAATCCGCCTGTGACTGGGTTGGTAACGCCCGCAGCGCCCGGAAACAGATCCTGCCAGTAAGCAAGCTGGGGCACCTGCGCCACCGGCGTATTGTTTTGCGCGAGTTTGGCGAACTGCGTCGCCGCCGTGAAGTAATCCACGCCGGACTTCGGGTCCTTGATATTCAGCGGCATGGCCAGATCGCGCTGCTGCAGCAGCCGGTGGCCAAAACGCCCAACGTAGGCGGCCTCAAACGTCAGTCCGCCCGGCAGTTCGCGGGACACCGAAAAATCGACGGTCTCGGAATACGGCGTTCGCAGTTTGTCGTCGAATCCCCAAGTGATCTGTTGCAGGGGATTCCCGAGGGTGCTCACCGGAGGCGTGTAGGGAAATCCTCCTACGGGCGGAGGTTGCAGCAAGATACCGTCGGAGCTCGAAGCGGGTATTATCCCGGGCCCCGTATAGCGTGCCCCGCCGTCGAGCGTTTGGATCGAAGCAGGGTTGCTGATTACCGTGTTCAAACCGAAGGCCCCGTTCGTATCAAACGTGTCCACCAGCCCCGTTCCGAAGTGGTCGTAGACAATCCCGAAGCCACCTCGAATGGAAGTCTTCCCGCTGCCGCCGAACAGCGCCTGCCACAATCCTCCGCTCGGGTTGGGAGCGTAGGCAAAAGCTATCCTCGGCCCAAGGTCCTTGTAGTCCCACGGCCACAGAGGGGATTTCCCGTTCACTTTGCCACTCGGGCTGTAGGAAATGGTTTGGTCGAAGAACGAGCCTTGCTCCATCGCGGCGGCGCGCTGGCTGACAAACGCGTTGAGGCTAACATCCGGGGAGACCTGATTTCCGTTCAACTCAAAAACCGGCTGCAGCAAGCTGTAGCGCAAACCCGCGGTGATAGTCAGAGTTGGCCGGATGTGCCACACGTCTTGCACGTAAAAATCCGACTCCCAGGAACGGAAATTTTTCGACACTAATGTCCCTTGTGGAATCGGAGCGGCCTGGGCCGTACGGTTATATTGTCCGGTCACTTCGGCAATCACCCCCAGCAGGTTTCCGACGGCGTAGTTATAGGGATTCGCGTTGTTTGGGTCCACCGCCGGAAAGTTCCAGGTGCAAAACGCCGGTGGCGTGGCTCCGCTCGGCTGATCCGTAGCGCACGAAGGATCCAGGCTTGCCCCTCCTCCCGCGGGCTGCGCGGCGAGGTAGTTCGGGTTCGTCGAAGCGTAGTTGATGTTCGCCTGGTCCGTTGCGCGGGAATTGGTAATGCGCCGGATGTTCGCGCCGAACTGGATCGTGTGCTTCCCTTTGGTCCAGCTCACATCGTCCAGCCAGTTGTAGACCGGAATATGATAGTCCTGCGTATACGACTGCGACGGTGACAACGTTCCTACGCTTGGATGCAGATCATCAAAATAGCGGAAGGTGATGTTCTGCCCGTTCCCCAGCCCCTGCTGCCCGACGCTTTCTCTTGTCAGGCCAAACCGGAGACTGTTGACCAGTGTATTGGAGAATGTCGCGGTGTACCCGGCGGCAATCGCCTTGCTCGTCGTCCGCAGCGCCGTGATCGGCGGCTGCCCGGGATATTCGGGTGGATTGTCCGTGGTGTCGTCCTGGTAGTTTCCGCGCAGAAACAACCGGTGGGTCCCGGAGCGGTTGATGTTGTAATCAATTTTAGCGATGGAAGTGTTCAAGCGTGTTGGATTCGGCGCGGAGAAGCTGAAGCAACTGATATTGAAGCCATCGGCGTTCGAGCAAGCCGAGGAATTCGGCAGGGGGAACTGCTGGAAGAGCCCGGTCCCTTGCGCGTTGGCCACGAACCGATTCACTCCCGGGCCGTTGGGGCACGTCCCGTTGCCGGAGCACAGCGCGTCCATCTGCGCGAGCTGCGCGGGGCTCACGGCGTACGCCCCCGCCGGCGCGGTCCATGACTGCGTGAGTCCCTGCACGGTGTTTCCCGGGCAGTCCGTTGGGGTGGCGCAAGGATAGAAGATGACCCCGTCGCGCAAATTTGCGCTCGGCACATTCCGCTGTTCCTGCTCGTTTTCCGCCAGGCGCTGGCCTTCGTACGTGCCGAAGAAAAAGAGGCGGTCCTTAATGATCGGGCCGCCCAGCGATCCGCCAAAGGTATTGCGAATGATCTTTCCGGGAACATTCGGCAGGCCGCTGGAAAGCTCCGCCTGTTTGTTGAACCAATCGTTCGCCGCTGTCACCGTCGGACGGTTCTGTTCGTAAAGCGAGCCGTGAAACGTATTCGTTCCGCTCTTGGTCACCAGGGCGATCTGCCCGCCCGACGACCTTCCCTGATCGGCGTTGTCGCCCACCGTGGTCACGCGAAATTCTTCAATCGAGTCCAGGGTCGAGCGCACTGCGCCCTGAAATGCCCGGCCGGTGCTCTGCAGATTATTGTCCACGCCGTCCAGCGTGATGTTGGCCTGGTCGCTGCGGCCGCCGTTCAGCGCGCCGTTCCGGGTATCAATGTTGTCGTCGGGATTCGTTCCCACGTAGGTCACGCCGGGCTGCAGACTCAGCACACCGGCCGCGTCGCGCCCTTCAAACGGCAACGCCAGAATTTGCTTGGAATCAAAGGTATTGCCGATGGTGGCATCCTGCGTGTTCAACGTCTGGGTGGTGGCCTGGACTTCCACGGTCGTCGTCCCCGAAGCCACTTGCAGTTGAATGTCGCTCGTTGCCGGCGTCGAAACGAGCAGCGCTAAACCCGATTGCTTGAACGGCGCAAATCCCGATGCGTTCACGGTCAGCACATAGGTTGCCGGGCGCACTTCCTGAAACTGGTAGTAGCCGCTCTTGTCCGTCTGCGTGGTCAGGTTTACCGCGATATCCGCGCTCGCCAGCGTGATCGTGGCCCCAGGGATCACCGCTCCCATGGGATCCGTGACCGTTCCGCGCAGCGAAGTCGTGCTGGATTGCCCGAAAGCCAGAGTTGTGAGGGAGACAAAGAGGATAAGGAAAAAAAGAGAACGCTCGGGAAGATTCCGAGTCATGGCAGAGCCCCTTTCGTGCACCGGAAAGATTCAAGGCAACGAAATGAGTGCCACCACAAAAAAGAGCGCCGCTATCCACGGAGAAGCTTCGTGCGGAAACGGACAAACCCGAGCAACCAAACACACCCAACGCAATCCTCGCGTTGGAGGAGTAGACGTTAGGTTTAAAAAAAGGTTAGCAACCCCGGAACCACCGGCTTCGGACCGGCATGTCGAGACGCCTGGATTCGACCCGGCCAGAACTTCAGCAAAATGGTGTATTGGCCGACCGCCACATCGGCACTTCGAATCGCCTAACTTTTCCCCAAATGAATCACCCGCGCTTCGGTCATCGCCGGGTGCTTCCGCACTTCCTCGAGCACTTTATCCGACACTTCGCCATCCACTCGAATCAGCGACACAGCCTCCGCTCCCTGGGCGTTATCCCGGCGCCCCAGTGCAAAAGTGGCAATGTTTACGCCGCTCTTCCCCAGCGTCGTACCTACGTGCCCGATCACGCCCGGCCGATCCTGATTTCGCAGGAACAAGACGGTGCCGTCCAACTGAGCCTCTAGCGGTATGCCGTCAATCTGGATCACCCGCGGCGAGCCATCGTGCAGCACTGTGCCTTCCGCGGAAAAGCCCTGTTCCCCACCCTTGGCTGGGTACGCGGATACTTCCAATGTGTGCGGAAAACCATGACCGCGCTTCCGCGTTTCCTCTTCCACCGTCAGCCCGCGGCCCGTCGCTACTGCCGGCGCATTGACTACGGTTACCTTCTCATCGAGGATGGCGTTCAGCATCCCTGCCAACACCGCGCTCCGCAAAAGATGCGTTCCGACTTCGGCAACCTCTCCCGCATAGCGGATGCGAATCCGCGCCGGCCGCGTCTCCGCCGCCTGCGAGACCAGCGACCCCAGGCGCTCCGCTAGACCGAGATACGGCCGTACGCGCCGGTACTGATCCGGCGAAAGCGCCGGCAGATTCACGGCGTTCTTGATAATTCCTTCCACCAGGTAGTCGCGCACCTGCACCGCCACCTGCGTGCCCAACTCTTCCTGCGCCTCCGCCGTCGATCCCGCAACGTGCGGCGTCGCCACAACGTTCGGCAATCCGATCAGCGGACAACTCTTCGGCGGCTCTTCGACGAACACGTCCAGCGCCGCGCCTCCGACCTGCCCGCTCTTGATTGCCGCCGCCAGATCCGCCTCGTTGATGAGTTCTCCGCGCGCCGTGTTGATGATCCGCACACCCTTCTTCATCTTTGCGATGCTCGCTGCGTTGATCATATCTTTCGTCTGCGGGCTGACGGCGGTATGCAACGAGATGAAATCGCTTTCCGCGTACACTTTTTCCAACGGCACCAACTCCACCGACAGCTCCTTCGCCGCCGCCTCGCTGATAAACGGGTCAAATGCCAGCACGCGCATCTCGAATCCATCCGCGCGTGTAGCCACTTCGCTGCCGATGCGCCCCAATCCGATTAATCCCAGCGTCTTCCCGCGCACTTCCGCGCCCGAGGACGATTTTTCCCACTTCCCTTCCCGCATCGCCGCGTCGAACTTCGGCACCTGGCGCACCAGCGCCAGCAGCAGCGCAAACGCATGCTCGGCGACGCTTACGGAGCTGCCGCCCGGCGTGCTCATCACCAGGATTCCGCGCTTGGTCGCCTCGTCCAAATCAATGTTGTCCACGCCCACGCCGGCGCGCCCGATCACCCGCAACCGCGGCGCGTGATCCAGCAGCGCGGGCGTCACCTTCGTGGCGCTGCGCACAATCAACGCATCGGCGTCCGCCAACTCCGCATTCAGAGTGTCTTTGGAAGTGAAAACGATGTTCCAGCCGGTCTGCTTCAGGATTTCTATGCCGCGATCGCTGATTTTGTCCGCAACGATGACCTTCATAATTCCTCTATTCCGGGTAAAAGCCATTGCGAGCGCTCAGTGGTCTCTTCCCGCGTATGGGTAGCCTTCCAACTTACTTTGCCCGCGAAACGCTGTCAAACGTGTGTTTCGCAGAAATTTTTATGACCCGAATGCGCGTCTGTTATAGTTCACAAAGGGAGTGAAGCATGAGCCTTGCCGAGCAGATTCAAAAAGACATTGTCGTCGCCATGAAATCGAAAGAAGAACTCCGCCTGAGCGTCCTGCGCATGTTCAAGGCCGCGTTTCAGCTCAAGGAAGTCGAAAAAATGCGCAAGCTCGACGACGCCGAATCCATTCAACTCCTCCAAACCCTCGTCAAACAGCGCAAAGAATCCATCGAGCAGTTCACCAAGGGCGGCCGCATGGACCTTGCCGAGAAAGAATCCTCCGAACTCAAAATTCTCGAATCCTATCTTCCCGCCGGTGCCAGCGAAGCCGAAATGGACGCGGCCATCACCCAGGCCATCGCCTCCACCGGCGCCGCTTCCATGAAACAAATGGGCGCCGTCGTCAAAGCCGCCAAAGACGCCCTCACCGGCAAAACTGTCGACGGCAAGCTCCTCAGCGATCTAGTCCGCGCACGTCTCTCCAAACTCGGCTGAAGTCCCGGCCCATTGGACCAAAACATCCGGCCATGGCTCTCCCCGAGCAAATCCCTCTCCGCTACACCGAAGAAGACGCCGGCTACATGTCTGTACGCCCCGTCGTCAAACAGACTTTCCGCCTAACTGAACTTGCAGACATGGTCGTGAGCGTCGCCGGCAAAGACGCCGCCCGAGTGCAACAAATCTTCCGTAGCGGCACCGTCGTCTACCACGGCTACCGCTACTGGTGGGACGCACTCTCCGTGGAACTTCCCGAATTGGAGAAGCTCCTCGCCGGATTTGACGACGACGATCCCAAACGCACATTCGTTCCGGGCGAAGCGGTTGCTGTCCTGTTCGAAATGGGTGGAGGTACGCAACGTGTTGTCAACGAAATCGCCCAGCGCGAAGCCTCCGCTAAAAAACTTTTCGCCAAACTGTCTCCGTGGGACGTCGTTCTCTCCGCCACCGCCTCGCACCCCGCCCGGTACGAGAAATTCGATCACGGCCGAAAAGCCGATCTCTTCCGCTTTTCTCTTCCCTTCGACCAAGCCCGATCCTTGCTCGCGGCCATGCTTCAGTCCGCCCCGCGCAAGCTCCGTTACCGTTGGTCCACCCTCCGGCCTCCTGCCGCGCTCACCTTCGTCTGTCCGCGCGGGAGAAAATCTTGACGGCCGCTGAGTTTCGTTAAGACACCTCCACTCCGCGGAAAACGCCTGGGTGTTCCACCGGTTGTTATACTCGCAGCAGCTCAGATGAAAACTCCCCGGAATTCACCGTCGAACAGCGTCATAGAGCCTGGCGATCGCTCTCGCAGCTGGATCGAGAGCTATTTCGCGAACCTATTCCAGATGTCGGCCAAAAGCGCCGCGTGGAATCGCATCACCTTTGCGGCTTTGCTTGCGCTGGTTTCGCTTTGGGCCCTCCGCGTCTACCTCACCTGGGCCACCTGGGGCAATCTCTCCATTGATTGCGGCCGCGAAATGTACGTGCCCGCCGTCCTGGCTCAAGGGAAAACCCTATACAAGGACGTGTGGTTTGGTTACATGCCGGCCGCGCCGTATATCAACGCGACGTTGTACCGTATGTTTGGAATTTCGCTGACCACGCTCTATTGGGCCGGATGTCTCTCCGCACTGACGTGCGCCGTCCTGTTGTTTCTGACGGGCAAGCGGCTGGGCTCGTGGATCGCGGGCTGGGGCGCAGGGGCCGTGGTATTGTTTCAGTCCTTTCACGCCTGGCATTTTTGTTTTCCGCTGCCGTACAGTTTTTCATCCGTCTATGGTTGCGTGTCCGCTTGCCTGTTCCTTTACCTGCTGATCCATGTCTGGGATGCGGGGTCGCGGTTATGGCTATGGGCCGCGGGTCTTTTGGCGGGCATTGCGTTGTGCCTCAAGTTGGAATTTGGCGTCGCTTGTTTTGCCGCTCTGGGCGTTGCATTGGGGCTTCGCGTTTTGAACAAGAAGTCGCTTCCATTTTTCGTGAGAGATCTCGCTGCAATCTCGCCGGGGCTCATTCTTGTTTTCGTTGTCCTGGTCTGGATGCTTTCCCTGGGCGGATTTGCGTTTATTACCCAGGAAAATCTAGCCGGCACCTGGCCTTTTGACTACTTCATGAAAACCTATGGGAAGCTCTGGCTGCAGCGGTCGGGACTCGCGCTGGATGGCGAGTCGCTCCGTGCAGCCGCGGTTCGCGGACTTTTCTCCCTGGGAGCCTGGACCGAAATCTTCCTACTGTTGCTCTGGAAGCGCAGAGATCTCAAATCGCATTTGGTTCGGATCGCCGTGTTTCTCTGCTTGCTTCCGTATATCGCCTTGTCGCTTCACTGGCGCTTGTTCAACACTCTCGGCGCCGTCTTCTTTCCTCGCGATATGGTTCTTTACGTAAGCCTGGCTGGGGCGCTGGGCCTTACCTTTGGATGGGCTCACCGAAAGGAGCGCGGCTTCGCCATTCTTCTGCTGATGCTCTTCGCGGGGCTCCTGGGGTCGCGCATTTTGTTGCGAAATACGCCCGGCGGCTACGCCATTTACTATAACGGTCCCGCGATTCTGGGCTTTCTGTTGCTGGTCCGGGCCTTGTTTCCGGAGGTCAAGGATACGAAGCCAATTTTGAGGCGTCCGGAAACCTTGCTTTGCCTCGCCTGCGTAGGCGTGGCGGCTTTCTATTCTCTCGACTATCTCGCGGATCCTTCGGACCTGGTTCCACTGAAAACCGACCGGGGCACGATCAAGGTCGCGCGGCAAGTGGCGGCCAATTACACCGCAGGAATACGGCTGATGAAAGAGAGCGCCAGGAAGGGCGAGTACGTGCTTTCTGTTCCCGAAGATGTCAGCTTGTATTTTCTTTCGGAAGCGGATTGTCCCACACGGCTCTACTATTTCCAGCCGGGAGTTATTTCCCCGGGAAAAATCACAGAAGAGGTGATGCAGCAACTGCGCGAGAAAAACGTGAGATATCTGCTGTGGTCAAATCGCGACTATTCCGATTATGGGGCGCCAAAATTCGGAACCGATTACGCCCAGGATTTGGGGGATTATTTCCGCAGCCATTACCATAAGGTGGGTCTCATCGCGCCGGATTCCTTCCTGGACTGGCAGACCATGTTTACGCTTTGGGAGAAAAACGAGCCGCCGACGACGCGTTAGACAGACCCGCTCTTTTTCTCTGCAAAGGCCTTCCCGACCAGAAGTGCCGACGGTCCGCGAGCTTTTTGCTCAATCGAATAAGTCCCAAATACGAGTCATTCCCGTTACCCATAGGTTTAGGCTCCAAAGACTCTCCAAATTCGGCCAGGGGAACCAGTAGACTGGACGTGAGCTTCATTTGCTTTTGCATTCGGGGAAAAG
>Ga0335069_10012308_pt1 | contig 12040 bp, 10 predicted proteins | sample Lox_Sample_11_FD_206714 | JGI IMG/M metagenome (GOLD analysis project Ga0335069, IMG submission 206714) | Soil microbial communities from Loxahatchee National Wildlife Refuge, Florida, United States - Lox_Sample_1.1 | ecosystem: Environmental > Terrestrial > Soil > Wetlands | place: USA...
CGCTCTTCGAGGTACTTGCGTCGCAGCGCCGCCTTGTCGAGCGAGGAGCCGGTCGTGCCATGTGCGGGATCGGGAAGGGTCATGCCGGTCCTTCGGGACTCAACGGGCGGCGCTCATGTCGATGTGCGCCCAGCGCCGAAGGATAGCGCCGGCGGCCACGTCGCCGGGGTAGCATGCGCGCGAACCTACTTCCCGCATCGGCACACCCATGAGATTCAACGGAAAGATCGCGGTGGTCACGGGTGCGGCCTCGGGCATCGGCAAGGCCACCGCGCTGCGGCTCGCGAGCGAGGGCGCTTGCGTGCTCGCTGCCGACATCGACGGGCACGGTGGGGAGGCGCTGTGCCGTCAGGCGGAGGGGCGCATCGTCTTCAAGCAGACCGATGTCTGCGTCGAAGGCGACCTCGAGGCACTCATGGCGTTCGCGCGGCAAAGCCTCGGCGGCATCGACATCCTCTTCAACAACGCCGGTGCGGGCGGTGCGCGCGAACCGATCGACGAGATCGATGCAAGCGGCTGGGATCGGACGATGAATCTGCTGCTGCGCTCGGTCGCGCTGGGCATCCGCCACGCGGTTCCGCACATGGTCGCACGCGGCGGTGGTGCGATCGTCAACACCGCGAGCGTCGCAGCGTTGTCCGCCGGCATGGCGCCCACCGCGTATTCGGTCGCGAAGGCGGGCGTGCTCCACCTCACCAAGCTCGCCGCCGCCGACCTCGCGAAGCACCGAATCCGGGTGAACGCGATCTGCCCCGGCTTCATCAAGACCAACATCTTCGCCGCGTCGATGGAGGTCCCGGCATCGTTGGTGCCGCGCGCCAACGAGCTCATCGCAGGCTTTGCCGACCAGGCGCAGCCGGTGGCACGCGGCGGCCGGCCCGAGGACATCGCGGGCGTGGTGGCGTTCCTCGCGTCCGAGGATGCCGCGTTCGTCACGGGCACCCACGTCCTCGCCGACGGCGGCCTGCTCGTCGGCCCGCGGCACAGCTGGGATCCCGCGGTCCCCCGCATGTCGGACGCGATCCGTCAGTTGATCCAGGCCACACCCGGCTGAGGCGCTGGGCTACAGTGCAACCGGCTTCGCCTCGAAGTCGACACAAAGCAAAAGGGGGAAATCGTGAGGAAGATCAAAGGACTCGTGGGCATCGGGCTGCTCTCGCTCGCGTTCTCGTTCGTCGCGGGCACCGCCAGCGCGCAGGACAAGGCTGCCAAGCAGGCGGAGATCGTCCAGAAGACCCAGGCAACGCTCGAGCGCTTCTACAAGGAGAAGCCCGCGCTGAAGGCGGCCGTCGAGAAGGCCCCGGGCTACGGCGTCTTCACCACCTACGGTGTCAGCTTCATCGTCGGAGGCGGGGGCGGCGCCGGCCTGGTCCACGACAACCAGACCAAGCAGAACACGTTCATGGACGTGGGTGGCGCGAGCGTCGGTCTCCAGCTCGGCGCCTCGCAGACCGAGGTGCTGATGATCTTCAAGTCGGCCGCCCAGATGAAGAAGTTCATCGAGAGCGGCTGGGAGGCGGGCGGCAGCGCCACCGCGTCGGCCGGTGCGAGCGGAGCGACCGCGGGCGGCGGTCGGGCGGCGACCACCAAGGACGACGCGGAGACGTACACGCTGACGAAGAACGGCCTTCAGGCCGGGCTGGCCGTCGGCGGCTCCAAGTTCTGGAAGGACAAGGACCTCAACTGATCTTTATCCGAGCGCCGCGCCGCCCGTCTCGCGGCGGGGCGCCGCCCGACGGCGCAGCCGTTCCCCGCGACAATGCGCGGGCGCTCGAACGGATGGCGGGCGATCGGTGACTCACATGAAGCTGCGTGCCTTGGCCCTCGCTGTGCTGGTGGCGGCGACGTCCGTCTCGTTCGCGGCCTTGAAGGCAGGCGATCCGGCGCCTTCGTTCGTCGCGCCCGCTTCGCTCGCGGGCAAGCCCTTCACGTATTCGCTGAAGGACGCCCTCGCGAAAGGTGCGGTGGTCGTGTACTTCTATCCGTCAGCCTACACGCAGGGCTGCAACGTCCAGGCGCACGAGTTCTCCGTGAACGCGGATCAGTTCGCCGCGGCGGGCGCCACGGTGATCGGTGTCTCGCTCGACAGCATCGAGCGACTGAACGAGTTTTCCGCGGACCCCGACTACTGCGCCGGCAAGCTCGCCGTCGCATCGGACGGCGATGGCAGGATCGCGCGCGCGTTCGGACTGCGCGTGAGCGCCGTCCGGCGCGGCATCACCGACACGCGCGGCCGGGAGATCGACCACGGTTTCGCCGAGCGGACGACCTTCGTCGTCAAGCGCGACGGAACCGTTCTTGAGGTGGTCGGCGGCGTCTCGCCGGACGCGAACGTCGCCCGCGCGCTCGAGCTGGTACGGCAGTTGAGCGCGCGTTAGCCGCAGCGCTCAGGCCGTGCGGCGCGTGCGCTTGGCCGAGCCCTTCTTGGCGGCCGGCTTGGCTGCGGGTTGCACGCGTGCGCCTTCCGCGCGGGTGCTGAGTGCGCTGGCGGCATCGTCGATGCGCACCGCGATCTCGAGCGACAGCTTGGCGGCGGGCATTTGCAGCCGGCGCAGCGCGTCGACGACGAACATGTCCTTGGCCCAGTCGGTGCGCCGTGCGAAGGCTTCGAGGCTCTTCAGGGCGGGTGCGGAGCCGAGCTCGATGGCGCGGTCGAATCCGTCGGCCATGCGTTCGACGCCTTCGGCGATCACCACGGCGTAACGGCCGTCCTTGGCGTCGAGCGCGCGCTTCGAAGCGGCGCGGTACGCGGAAACGAGGCTCTTCGCCGCGTTGGTGTAGTGGCCGACGATGTCGGTGGCGATGCCGTGGAGGGTGACGGTTGCGGTCATGATCGGTCCTCTTCGCTTGTCGTTGGGATGCGCGCATCTTCTCGCGCCTGCACTAGTGAGCGAAACCTAAACGGCACTCGCATTTAGGTTGCAGCCCCTAGCTCGGCTAGAGTGGCCGCTGTCACGGGGCTGCCCGCGTGAGACCGCATGCGCAGACGGTCATGGCCATGCGGCGGGCTGGTCCGGCCCTGTCGCGCGTGCCGAGGCACCCGTCCCCTGACCGCAGGATGTCGGCGGGAGGGACAGCCGCGTAGGCTTGCGCGACGCGAGAAGCGGGGCCTGCTCGGCGGCACGATGGACCGCGCCTGGGCACGGCTCGCCGGTCGCCTGAATGGAGGACGATGTCGTTCATGCCGACATCCGCGAAGGGTACCGATCGTCCGCGTGGCGACGCGCGGACGACGATCGCCTGGCCCCGTCGTGAACATCGGCCGCTCGCGATCGCCTTCGCGATATCGCTGCTGGCGCACGGGCTGCTGCTCAGCCTGAAGTTCGCTGGCGACGGGCTTGGATGGGCTCCCTTCACCTTCCGCTGGTGGGACCGGGGCGGCGACGGCTCGAGCCTGCGCGTCGTGCTGGTCCCGTCGCGCGCGGAGCTTCCGAGGCCCGTCGTTCCCGCCGCTCCTGAAAGTCCGCAGCCGATTGCGGCACAGCCAGCCATCCCGGCCGATCGCACGCCGGCGCGATCGGTGCCGCCTGCACGCAACGCGCACCCGGATGCACCGCGAAAGGCAGCGGTCGCCGACCCCAGCACACAGGCCCGCGCCGAGTCGACGCCTGCGCCGGCGGAGCCGGTGCCGACGACGCCGGTAAACGCCGAACCCCGGGTTGCGCCGCCGTCGGTCGTCCTTCCTGTGCCCGACGCTCCCGCAGTGGTCATCGCGGCGAGGCCGAGCGCGTCGAGCCCCGAGCCGACGCTTGCGCCGGGTCGCGATGCGGATGCGGCGGTCGAGACGCAGCGTGAACAAGCGGCGGTGCGCCGGCAAGCGGAGCGCATCGAGGCCGATCGCCTGGAAGCGGAGCGCACGTCGGCTGCCCGCGTGGAAGCGGAACGTCTCTTGGCGGCTCGCGCGGAAGCAGAGCGCATCGAGGCGGCTCGGCTGGAGGCGGAACGCGTGGAGGCCGCGCGATTGGAGGCCGAGCGCATCGAGGCCGCGCGTCTGCAAGCTGAACGTGCGGAGGCCGCCCGTCGTCAGGCCGATCGCGAAGAGTCCGTGCGACAGGCTGCGGCGGAGGTCGAAGCCCGGCGACTGCAAGCGGCTCGTGACGAAGTGGCTCGCCTGGAGGTCGCGCGCGAAGCCGCGGCGCGCCTTGAACGCGAGCGCGCGGAGGCCGCGCGAGAGGAGGCCGTGCGCGTCGAGACCGCGCGTGTGCAGGCCGAGCGTCTCGAAACGGCGCGGCTCGACGCCGAACGCCAGGCGCTGGCACGGCAGGCCGCAGCGGAACTCGAGGCGCAGCGTCGCGAGGCCGCTCGCCTCGAGGTGACGCGAGCCGAGGCCGCGCGTCTCGAGGCCGAACGCCAGGACGCCGCACGACAAGAGGCCGCGCGCCAGGAGGTCGCTCGACAAGAGGCGGCACGACAAGAGGCCGCGCGCCAGGAGGTCGCTCGACAAGAGGCGGCACGACAGGAGGCCGCGCGCCAGGAGGTCGCTCGACAAGAGGCGGCACGGCAAGAGGCCGCGCGCCAGGAGGTCGCTCGACAAGAGGCGGCACGACAGGAGGCCGCGCGCCAGGAGGTCGCTCGACAAGAGGCGGCGCGACAGGAGGTCGCGCGCCAGGAGGTCGCCCGACAAGAGGCGGCACGACAGGAGGCCGCGCAACAAGAGGCTGCACGGCAGGCCGCCGCGCAGCAGGAGGCTCAGCGCCGGGAGATCGCTCGCCAGGATGCCGCTCGGCTCGAAGCGGCACGGCTTGACGCCGAGCGCCGCGATGCAGCCCGGAATGCGTCGGCACCGCCGGAGCCGGCGCGCATCGCGGCGGAGTCCGACGAGGCACGGCGCGAAGCCAGGCTTCGCGCCATCGGGCGGCAACTCGACGAGGAAGCCGCACGGCGCGACGCCGCGACCGCACCCGCAGCGCCGGGCAGCACGCTGCCGCTTTCGCTCAGCACCGCACGACGGGTGAGGCTGTGGGGTCGCACCGACAGGAACGCCGAGCTCGTGGAGTACGCCGAAGCATGGGCGCGCCGCATTCAGCTGAACACGAGCATCGACACCGTCCGCGAGCTGGCGAAGCGGCCTCATACGCCGCCCATGGTCACGGTGGCCATCCGAAGCGATGGCTCGATGGAGTCGGTGACCTTCTTCGTCTCGAGCGGCGTGGCGGAGATCGACGAGACAATCGTCCGCATCCTGCAGACACTTCGGCCGTATCAGGTCTTTCCTCCCGCGCTGGCGCGAGATTTCGACGTGATCGAGATCCGCCGCACGTGGTATTTCGATCCGGCCGTGCGGCTCTACTGAGTGTTTACCCGCAGCTAATCCCCCAGATCAGGGTGGCGCATCCGCGTGCGCGCGGCGGCCGAGACGCGATCCGATCGAAGATGTCCGGCGCGGGATCCTTTCCGGGACTCGCTTGCGCAAGAAGGAGACATCAATGCATTTCAAGGCAGCAGCGATCGCCGCTTGCGGGACGTTGACTCTCGCATTACCCGCCATGGCCGCCGACCCGATTCGGATCGGTGTCATCTCCGAGGCCCAGGCCGTCGCCGGATCGTCCATCGGCCCCGCCGCTCAGCTGGCGGCCGAGGAGATCAACGCCAAGGGGGGCGTCGATGGTCGCAAGATCGAGATCGTCGTCTACGACAACCACTCGTCTTCCGCCGAGTCGGTGCGCGCGTTCCAGCGCGCGGTCAACGAAGACAAGGTCAACGCGGTCATCGCAAGCTACATCTCCGAGGTCGTGCTGGCGCTCGAGCCGTGGGCCGGGCGGCTGAAGACGCTGATGATCACGCCCGGGGCAGCCTCCGACGTCATCACGCAGAACATCGCCAAGGACTACGAGCACAACAAGTACACCTTCCACGGCTATCTGACGTCCAGCGCGCTCGCGGGCCTCGTCTGCGACGCGGCAAAGGACCTGCTGGTGACGCCGCTGAAGATGAAGAGTGCCGTGATCGTCAGCGAGGACGCTGCATGGACGACGCCGCTCGACACCGGCTACGAGGCCTGCCTTCCGAAGGTCGGCTTGAAGGTGCTCGACCACGTGCGCTTCTCGCCCGACACCACCGACTTCACGCCGATCTTCAACAAGATCGAGGGCGAGAAGCCCGACGTGATGATCACCGGCATCTCGCACGTCGGCACCCAGCCGACGGTGCAGTGGAAGAGCCAGCAGGTGCCGATCCCCATGTTCGGCATCTCGTCGCAGGCGACCAACTCCACCTTCTGGAACGACACCAACGGCGCGACCGAAGGCGTGCTCTTCAACGCCGTCTCGGGCCCGGGCGTCGCGGTGACGCCCAAGACGCTGCCGTTCGTCGCGGCGTACCAGAAGAAGTACGGCAACGTGCCCTCGTACGCCGGCTACACGTCGTACGACGAGGTCTACATGATCGCCGACGCGGTTCACCGCGCGAATTCCAGCGACAGCGACAAGCTCGTCGACGCGATGGAAAAGACCGACTACGTGGGCACGATCGGCCACGTGTCATTCCTGCCCAAGGGTGACCCGCACGTGCACGGCCTGCGCACGGGCAAGGGCTACATCACGGGCCTGATGCTGCAGTGGCAGAACGGCAAGCAGGTCAACCTGTGGCCGCAAGAGCTGGCCAACGCCACGCTGAAGTTCCCTGCGTTCGTCAAGGTCGCGACGCACTGACGGCGACGCGCGGGCCGGCGCATCGCCGGCCCGCGCCAGCCCACCGCACGGGACCCGGCGCTGCGAACGCATGCTCTTCTGGCAGATCCTGATCGACGGCTTCGCCATCAGCGCGCTCTATGCGCTCGGTGCGACCGGCTTCACCCTGATCTTCGGCGTCTCCGGTGTCCTGAATCTCTCGCACGGCGCGATCATGGTCGCGGCCGCGGTCGCGGCCTGGGCCGCCGCCGGAGCGCTGCACGTCGATGCCTACGTGGCCGCCGTCATCGGCGTCGCGGTCGGCGTGGTGCTCGCGTTCGCCACCTATTTCGTCGCCGTGCGCCCGATCCAGCAATCCGCGCGCATCGCCGAGTCCGAGCGGGAGATCTTCATCCTCACCGCGACCCTCCTCTGGGGCATCATCATCCAGGAGATCGTCGCGTACCTGTACACGAACAACGCCAAGACGGTCCTGCCGATCGTCGAGGGCGTGGTCACGGTGCTCGGCGTGCGCACGCCGGCCAACGAGTTCTTCACCGCGGCCGTCTGCTGGGTCGTCATCGGCCTGCTGTGGGTGCTGGTCAATCGCACGCGGCGCGGCAAGGCGGTGCTGGCCGCGTCGATGAATCCTCGCGGCGTGACGCTGCTCGGCATCGAGCTGTCGGGCATCTACATCACGGTCTGGGCCGTCTATGGCCTGCTCGCCGGCATCGCGGGCATCCTGCTCGGCATGTTCCTTGGCGTGAGCTCGTACAGCGTCGGGCCGCTCACGGCGAGCGCGTTTTCGATCGTCGTGCTCGGTGGACTCGGCAGCGTGTCGGGGTCGCTGATCGCGGCCTACGTCGTCGGCTATCTCGAGACGATGACGGCGTACATGCTGTCGCCCGCCTACCGCACGATCCCGGCGCTGCTGCTGCTCGTGATCGTGATGTACGTGCGGCCGCAGGGCCTCTTCGGACGCCGCTGATCATGCGCGCCGTCTTCACCTCGCGGCTCTTCTGGATTGGCATCGCGACGCTCGTCGTCGGTGCCGTGCTGCCGCTCTTTGCGTCGGGCTACGTTCTCGGCCTCCTCACCGTCGCGTTCTACACGGCCGTCTTCGCGATGTCGTGGGACCTCCTCTTTGGCTTTGCCGGCGAGGTCAACTTCGGGCCGACGTTCCTGATCGGCCTGGGCGCGTACACGGCCGGCATCCTCGATGCGCGACTGTCGCCGCAGATCTCGATGTGGGTTTGCGTGGCCGCGGGGGCGGCCGCCGCCGTCGTCGGCGGCGTGCTCCTCGCGCTGCCGGCGCTGCGCCTGCGCGGGCCGTACTTCGGGCTCACGACGCTGGTCGCGGTGCTCATGCTGCAGAACTTCGTCGTCGTGTTCGCGGACCTCACCGGAGGCGAGATCGGCCTCTCGGTGCCCGACGTGATGTCGGTGGATGCGCACGTCAACTACTGGATCGCGTTCGGCTTCATGGCGCTGAGCGGCGCCATCCTGTTCGGCCTCTCGCGCTCGGCCGTGGGCCTTATCCTGCAGGCGAGTGGGCAGGATGCCGTGCAGGCGGGCGCGCTCGGCTTCAACGTCGTGAAGCACAAGCTCGCCGCGTTCGTGGTCAGCGCGTTTTTCTCCGGGCTCGCCGGCGCGCTCATGGTGTTCTACATGGGCACCGCGTCGGTCGGGACGTTCGTCGACATCGCGGTCGGCGTCCAGGTCATCATCGCCGCGGTGCTCGGCGGCCGCCGCACCGTCATCGGCGCGGCCATCGGCGCCATCTTCCTGATCGGCATGGGCGAGCTGCTGCGGCCCCTCGGGGAACTCGCGACGTTGATCGTCTCCGTGATCGCGCTGCTCGTGATCCTCTTCTTCCCGGACGGATTCCTCGGCATCCTGCGGGGCAGGGCCCGGTCGTGAACGCATCGTCGGTGCCGTCGCTCGAGGTCTCGGGCCTCACGAAACGCTTCGGCGGGCTCGTCGCCGTGAAGGAGCTCAGCTTCGGTCTTCGCGGCGGCGAGATCCTCGGCCTCATCGGTCCCAACGGCTCGGGCAAGTCGACCGCGATGAAGGCGATCCTCGGCGTGGAGCCGCCCACAGAAGGATCGGTCAAGCTCGACGGCATCGAGCTCGCGGGGCTGCCCGCCTACCAGATCGCACGCCTGGGGGTCGGGCTCGTGTTCCAGCATTCGCGGCCGCTGAACCGGCAGTCGGTGCTCGAGAACATCAAGATCGCGTTGCTGCCCGACCGGCTGACGCAGCTCGTGGCGGGTGCGCAGGCGGACGCGCAGGCGCGCGCCATCGCGGAACGCGTCGGTCTCGGCCGTGTGCTGGACCGCAAGCCGCCGACGCTTGCATTCGCCGACCTGCGTCGGCTCGAGCTCGCAAAGGCGATCGCCCGCCATCCGAAGCTGGTCATGATCGACGAGCCGTTCGCCGGCCTGACCCTTTCGGAGGTCGCGGTCTTCTCGGACCTGATCCGCGAGTTCCGCGACGAGGGCCGTGCCGTGCTCCTGGTCGACCACAACGTCAAGGGCGTCGCCGCGCTCGTCGACAGGGTGCTCGCGATGTACCTGGGCAGCAAGATCGCGGAAGGCAGCGCAGACGAGGTCATGCGCAACGAAGAGGTGCGACGGGTGTATCTCGGCGGCGCGCTCGGCACGGCCGCCCGGCCCGAGAACACCTTTCGCGACGCCGTGCCGCTGCTGCAGGTGGAGGGTGCGGGCGTCGTCTACGGCAAGGCACTCGCGCTCCAGGACGTTTCCCTGCACGTGCACGAGGGCGAGTTCGTCTCGGTCGTGGGCCTCAACGGCGCCGGCAAGACGACGCTCTTCAACGCCGTCTCGGGGCTCGTCCCGTACACCGGCGCCATCCGCTGGGCCGGCGAGAACCTGCAGACGCGCAGCGCCGCCGCCATCGCCCGCGGTGGCGTCGTGCAGTGCGCCGAGAGCCGCGAGCTGTTCGGCGACATGACGGTGCGCGAAAACCTCGATCTCGGCGGCAACGCCTTGCCCGACGACGAGCGCGAACAGCGCCTCGAGTGGCTGTTCGAGCTGTTTCCCATCCTCGAGAGGCGGCAGTCGCAGCTCGCGCGCACGCTGAGCGGCGGCGAACAGCAGATGCTCGCCATCGCGCGCGCCCTCATGATGAAGCCGCGCCTGCTGATCCTGGACGAGCCGACGCTGGGGCTCGCGCCGGTGATCCTCGAGGCGCTCTCGCAGGCGCTCGAGAAGTTGCGCAACACCACGACGATCAGCGTGCTGCTCGGCGAGCAGAACGTGACGTTCGCGTTGCCTCACGCGGATCGCGTGTACGTGCTCGACCACGCCCGCATCGTCTGGGAAGGGGCGCCCGACCGCTTCGAGCAGGAAGCAGCCGCGACCTATCTCTAGCCTGGGCCTCGGCCTTCCCCATCGGTCGGCGTCCATGGGGCCGATCGACCGGCTGCGCGCGGACGACGCGCCGTGCCGCGCGGGCGTTCAGATCGCCGGCAGCAGCGTTCCTTCGCAGGTGCCCAGGCCGATCCGCCGGAAGCCATCGCGCGTGCAGGCACCGCGCAGGATGATGCGATCGCCGTCCTCGAGGTACGTCCGAGTCTCTCCGGACGAGAGGCGCAGCGGATGCTTGCCGCCGCCGGTGAGCTCGAGCAGGGACGCAGCCTCTTCCGGCAAGGGACCGGAGAGCGTGCCGGAGCCGAACATGTCGCCCGGCTTGAGGTTGCAGCCGTTCACCGTGTGATGCGCGACCATCTGCGCGATCGTCCAGTAGGCGTCCCTGAAGTTCGAACGCGACAGCCGGTCGCCGCCCCGGCCCTGCTCGCGCATCGCCTTGGTCTGCAGCGAGACCTCAAGCTCGATCGAGATGGCGCCGCGATCGCGGTTCTCGGGGGCGTCGAGATAGGGCAGTGGCTGCGGATCTCCGGGCGGGCGGGAGAACGGCTGTCGGAAAGGCGCGAGCGCGTCGAGCGTGACCATCCACGGCGAGACGGTGCTCGCGAAGCTCTTCGAGAGGAACGGTCCGAGAGGCTGGTACTCCCAGGCCTGGATGTCGCGCGCGCTCCAGTCGTTGAGCAGCCCGATCCCGAACACGTGGTCCTCGGCATCGCGCATTGCGATGCGACGGCCCTGGTCGTTACCGGGCCCGATGAAGATGGCGAGCTCCAGCTCGAAATCGAGACGGCGGCTGGGGGCGAGCTCAGGAGCCGGTGCATCGGCAGCCTTGAGCTGGCCCATGGGGCGATGGAACGCGCTGCCGCTCGCGACGATCGACGACGCGCGGCCGTGGTATGCGATCGGCACCCACTTGTAGTTCGGAAGGAGCGGGTTGTCGGGGCGGAATTGCCGCCCGATGGTGGTCGCGTGATGGACGCTCGCGTAGAAGTCGGTGTAGTCGCCGATGTCGCATGGAACACCCAGTGCCACTTCCGATTGCGCCACGAGATGCGGTTCCCACGCCCGACGTTCGCCGCTTCCCCTGCGCAGCCCGCGCGACAGCGTCAGCCTGAGCGCGCGGCGCGCGGGGCGCGGAATGCTCATGAGGCGCTGCATGTCGGCGTGCTCGATCACGCCGGCGCCGCGCAAGTCGAGTACCTCGTCGCCGATCGCCACGCCGATGCGCCAGCCTGTCTCGCCGTCGCGGCGAAACCGCCCGAAGGGAAGGTTCTGGATCGGGAAGTCCGTGTACGGATTGTTCGCCGAAGTGACCCAGCTCTCGAGCGTCGGGTCGTGGGACTCGTCCAGGGCAAGCGGCATCTCGGTCATCGCAGTCGGGCTCGAGCAGAAGGAGGCAGTCTATGTCCGCGGCTGCGGCTCCGTGCACCTGCACGGCGGGCTCAGTGAAGCCACGCCTCGGCACCCCGACGCCCGCCGTCGCGGAGATGAAGCTGTTGAAGCGATCCTCCAGACCCAGAGCGAGTCCGGGGCGGAAAGATATCCGCCCGTCGCTTGCGTCTTCAGGACGTGGACATCGGCCGGCGCGAGCAGTCCGGGCGCCTGGATCAGCTTCCAGTGGAGGTCGACAGAACCCGGGGCGAGCGGCGCTCCGTTGTCGTCGACGCCCGTCTCGAAGGACTTGTTGGCGTTGCTAACGATGCACCCCCCTGGATCGTGCCGAAGGCGATTCCTCGATTCCTCGAGACCGTGCGCGCGGCGCTGAGTCCGGGTCGAGACGGCGTCTCGCGCTTCAAGGATGCGGCAGGTTATTCGCTGGAACTGTCAGGTCTCACAGGTGGCACGACACATTCGCGAACGGGGATCGTTCATCGCCCCGGCTCGGCTCCGCACGCTTCCGACGCGACGCCAGAAGCCCGCCTGACGCGGCTACGCGCTCTGGAGCAGAGGGGACGCTTTGCTCTCGGCAGCTGCTACCGTGGTCTACGTTCTAGCGGGGGAGCAGGTCGCGATCAGGAACCAGATAGCCAGCACCCGCGTCGT
>Ga0335069_10012309_pt1 | contig 12039 bp, 6 predicted proteins | sample Lox_Sample_11_FD_206714 | JGI IMG/M metagenome (GOLD analysis project Ga0335069, IMG submission 206714) | Soil microbial communities from Loxahatchee National Wildlife Refuge, Florida, United States - Lox_Sample_1.1 | ecosystem: Environmental > Terrestrial > Soil > Wetlands | place: USA: Florida...
TCCTTTAAGCTACGAAAAAGAGCGCGAATCATGCTGGATAGGTCGCTTGTCGAGAAACGGCCGTGAACGCTTCAGATCGGTGGCGAAACATTGAAGGGAATACTGTTTCTAGCGGTGCTTTTGTTTATCCTGCTGATCCCATTCTTTGGTTATGCGGAGCTGTGGAGAGTTATGGGCGCGGACAACTTGAAGACCCTCTTTTTCCAGTCGAGGGCGCAGGATCGTTGAATTCGATAATGCAAATTCTTTGGTTGACAATGAAGCGGGAAAGACCCACAGTGTTTGCCATGCGAATACCATTAACTATATTCTGCCTCTTAGTATCCACCCTGCTCCCGTCAGTAACCCGAGCAGAGACTCCTGTTTTCGTGATTACGCCGGAAGACAGCTCGATTACCTTCTTTGTGAAGGCGTCGATGTCTTTAAAAGGTACCTTCGACAAATGGGACTCCACGCTCACATTAAAGACTACTGATGTGGAAAGCGCAGTATTAGAAATCAAGATTCAGGCAGCCAGCGTGGATACTGGAAGTGGCATGAAGGACGGCAAGCTGAAGAGCAAAGACTTCTTCTACGTCGAGCAGAATCCGTTAATCACGTTTGTATCAAAGAAGCTTGTGCAGACCGGTCCCAACACCTTTGAGGTGGACGGCGACTTTACGATACGCGGTGAGACTAAAAGCGAGACGCTCACGTTTACAATGGAAGGCGAGAGGGGGTCAGGCAATGGCACGATTAAAGGGACAATGGCTTTCGACCGTAAGGACTACGGGATGACCAAAGGCATTCCCTTCATCAAAATCGCCGACCGCATTGAGGTGACTGTCAACCTCAAGGTGAAACGAACCAGTGGACCTCCGGTGACCTTCAAGCAATAGCCAGTCTGGATTCATCATTTTCACCGCCCCGTGTCGTCAGAAGGCTCGTGCGGAGTCTTGCTGCAGTGTGGTCAGATGTGTTCCACCACAGCGTTGGCAACAGACGAAGCCAAGCCGCTTCCCAGCCCGCGTTTGTGAACAGCCGCTCCTTCAGGGTGGGGTCCCGCTCGATTCACAGGACTGGCCAAAGCACGACAGGCGTTACTTTTCATCGCAAGTTCCTCCCAGCCCGTCCTCGTTGTAGTCCTCGCGTACCGTGCCCCACTGCCTCTCGCTGAGGTAGGGTCCCCATTTCTTCCATGGAATTCCCGCCTCTCACGCATCATTCAACCGCTTCTGTTCGGTGACGTCGATAATCTTCTGCGCTGCCAGGGTTCTTTTCCTTTGCGATGTCCCCGCTTCAATAAACCGGCGCGGCCCGTCACCTCTCCAATTCGAAGCTATTCTTACTCTCCCCCGAAGCGGAAGGCATCAGCAACTGTTCACTCAACGTCCGAACGTCCTCACGGCCCACTTGGGCCACGCTGAGTAAACCCGTGAAGGTGAGAACCTCGAAGAAGGGCATATGTCACCAGGTCGGGCAGGATTACCAATTGACACCAGTCAATGCTTTCCCTTATAAGCTTGATCATGGCTCGCTTCTGCTCCTGGTTGCTAGACCACTCCCGCTGGAGTTTGTCCCTCATTCTTCTTCTGAGTGCAGGATGGCTGATTCCCTTGCGTCACCTGCAGTTTGACAGTTCATCATCCTCTTTTGTTCAAGCCAATTCAAAACAGAATACTTATTACGAAAGAATCCAAAGGATTTTTGGTAACGACGAAATCCTACTCATCATGCTTACCAGTCATGATCTTCTGAAACGCTCGATGCTGGAACAGATCCGGGAGGTTACGGCGAATATTGAGAGGGTCGAGGGTGTCAAACGGGTATTAAGCCTCACGAACCTGATGGATGTTGAAGGTCAAGGGGATGAAGTCAAAATCAAACCCCTCGTTCCGGCAAACCTGGAAACGCTAAACCTTGACGAATTGCGACTCCGAATCCAGGCAGATCCTCTCCTGGAGAAACATATCATATCCAAGGACCTCCAGAGCACTTCGATCCTGGTCTTTTTGGAAAACTTCGAACGCCAAAGGGCGCTTTCCCAAGGACGCTTTGTCACTCAACGAGTGCTTGAAATCGTTGATCCGCTGCGACAGCACGCGGAGGTGTTCATTGGCGGCCTGCCGGAGATGGAGTTCGAGGGCACGACAAATATGATGAGCGACCTCAAGCTCTTCACCCCGCTAACCCTCATTTTGGTTGTGGGACTCCTCATTGTGAGCTTCCGCTCCTGGCGCGGGATTTCATTACCTCTGGTGGCCGTACTGATCGCTCTGCTTTGGACCCTAGGACCCATGGCCCTCATTGGACGTCCTTTGACAATCACAACCCTCACGCTTCCGTCACTCCTGATTGCCAACGGTAGTTCCTACGTTATCCACTTCCTTGCCCAGTACTATCGGGCCTTGTTACGAGCCTACCGGCTGCAAGGACACACACACACGCCAAGGGATAAAGACTCCTTTCTCAACGCCCACGAATCAAGCGCTCCACTTGCGCCATTGGGAAAACAGAGTTATCGGGCGGTTTTGCTCGAAACAATCAACTATACCCATGTCGCCATCCTTATCTCTGCGACAACAACCATGGCCGGATTTGGGTCACTGGTCATTAGTCGCATTCCGACAATTCGCGACTTCGGGATTTTTGCAACCTGGGGGGTTTTCCTGGGTTATTTCCTTTGCATGACGCTTGTGCCGTTGCTCCTATGGCATCATCGGATACCCCGCCTGAATGAAGTGCCGGGGCAAGAGGATAGTCATCGCTATTATCTGATGGGAGAACTCGGTCAATTTGATTTTCGCCGGGCACACTGGATCTATGGGGCTGCCCTGCTCTGTGCGGTCTGGGCACTCTGGGGGCTCTATCGCTTGCAGGTTCATACGGACTACCTGGGCTACTTTCGTCAGTCTTCCCAAATTGCCAAGGCATCAGAGGCTTTTGCTAGCCGCCTGGCGGGACTCGCCACATTTTCTGTAGTGATCGAGGCTCAAGGAGACCGCTCGGTACTGGATCCCGAAATCCTGATGACGTCCGATTCGCTCCAGGGTTCGATGGGCCAGACAGCAGGGGTAGATAAGACTCTCTCGATCATCGATAGCCTGAAGTTGCTGAATCGTGCCTTTCATTCCGATAACCCCCAGTTTTATGTTCTGCCTTCCGATCCGGCAGTGATCCAGGAATTGGTGGAATTTGCCGAATCGGACCCGAGTAACCTGACCGAAGAGTTCCTCAGTGCCGATCACCGAACCCTGCGTATTCTGGTTCGCACCAGGATCTTCCGATCGACGGAGCTCAGAAGCGAATTCAACCGGATTGAGCGCCAGGGTAAGGAACTATTTCCGCCCGACATACAGGTCCATTCGACTGGAACCCTGGTCTTGATGAATCAGACCTCAGACAGCGTGGCCGAAGGGCAAGTAGAGAGCCTTTTGCTCTCCACCTTGTTGATCTCGGCAATCGTCATCGTTCTGTTCCGATCTTTCAAGGTGGGCCTGCTCTCGATCATCCCAGCCGGCCTGCCTGTTCTTTTCTTCTTTGGACTTTTAGGCTGGACGGGAACCCCATTGAATATTAATACCAGCGTGATTGCCAACATTTCGATCGGCATTGCCGTAGACAACTGCATCCACTACTTGATTCACTTCCGCCGTCACAGGGTTCGTAGGAAATTGACGGTACCCGATGCCATGCGAGAAGCCCTCATGAGTGCCGGCGGCGCCATGATTTCGTCGGCTATTGCGCTGACCTTTGGGTTCCTCATCTTTGGCGCATCGCGTTTTGTGCCTGTCTCCCAGTTTGGCCTTCTGTCTGCCTCGGTCATGGGGGCTAATCTCATTGCCACAATCTTTCTGCTTCCTGCCCTCATCCTATTGCTGGGTCGTGCAACCTTGAAGAAAATTGACATGACTGAAAAAGTCTGCGAGGAGTTGTGAATCTCTGCAGGGTCGCTAAACGTTTTGCGGTGAGAGATGTGGCGCTGTGGATTAACAGGCAACCCAGCCGGGGGCTGGGAATGGGGATGTTTGCCAAGTTTCCGATCCGATGGAGTCATTCCATTGATCATCCACCTCGTAGAGTCACACAGGAGTCATTTCATGAATCAGAGAACCTCTTTCATATCGTCTTCCATTTTGTTCCTTCTTGCCTCGCTCCCTACGCTACAAGCCGATCCAAAGGGGGAACAGCTCGTCAATCAGTATCTCAACCAGTCGGCACGCCGCAGCGCCATTTTCAAAATGGGGGTGGATTACAGGGAAGCGGAGAAGGATCCTATTCACCTTGAGTTCACCTGGATGAGGAAGGCTAACCAAGGATTGATGTCGCATTTGATAAGGCTGGAAGCACCGCCTTCGGAAAAAGGCAAGCTGCTTCTGGTACATGAGAAACCTGATGGAGACTCAGATTATATCGCCTATCGGCCCAACAGTGCTCTCAAGAAAAAGGTCCGGGTGTCTGGAGCGCGAAATTATAAGTTCAAAGGACTGACGATTTCAGTGCAAGAACTCATTGGGGGAGAATTGCAGAAATATGATCACCAGGCAAAGGGGATGAAACAAATCGACGGCATTCGATGCCATGAGGTTGAGAATCGGATTAAGCCAAAGTTCAAGAACGACTCGAACTACCCTCGTTCGGCCTCCTATTTTCGAGAAGACAATGGAATGCTCCAGAAATGGGAACTCTTTGGAGACTCGGATAAGCTTGAGAAGGTTATCTATGCCGATGAAATCAAGAAGATCCAGGGGAACTGGACTGTGACAGTAGCGCGTGTTGAAGACTTTAGAAAGAAGGGGAAACTGGTTTTAAAGCTAATTGAAGGTCACTACGATCCATCTCTTTCAGACGAGTTATTTAACGAGGATTATCTAAAGCAAAATTCGAAGTAATTGAAACTTGGACTTAGCTATGGTGCGCAAAGATAGATCCAAACACAGTAACGATTCTTACCCCGGGAGGTCACATGGACCGTAGAACCTTCATCGCAACCATGGCAGCAGCCGGACCGGCCGCTGCCGCCCTGGCGGGCACCGCCGAGCTTCACACCGAGATTATTGTGGGTTCGCTGTCGGACCAGAACTGGCACCGTCAGATCCGGAAGCTCCGGCTGGATAGCACGGCACGGCTCGACTACGTAATCCACAAGACGGTTGCGATCGCCAAGGAATTCGGTTTCTCGCCGATGGGAATAGATCTCGACATTGCGGCCTTTCCCTCGACCGACAAGCGCTACATCGACGAGCTGAACACGCGACTCAGGGAAAACGACCTGTGGCCGGTGGTAGAAGTGGGCGGGGTGGCGGTGACCTACGATGACGAAGTCCGTCTTACGGCGCTCGAGGCGGGCCGCCGCGACCTTGAGATCGCGGCCCGTTTAGGCGCGCGGACGTGCACCTTCTCCCCGGATATCAACGGGCGCCTCACCCGGGCGGCGAGCGTCCGGCTGGCGACCGACTCCATTCGAGAGCTTGGCAGATCGGCGAAAAGCCTCGGGCTCCGGATCTGCCAGGAGGACTACGATTACTTCTCCTCTGACGACCTCATCCGTGTTTCGGAAGGGACCGGTCTCGACAACGTGGGTATCTTGAACGATACCGGCAACTGGCTTATCCTGAACGAAGACCCGTTGTTCGCCACGCGCAAATGCCTGCCGCGTACGTTTCACGCGCATGTCCGCGACTATGCGCTCGAGAACGGCGTCTACAACGGCGTCGCGCTTGGCCGGGGCCTCGTAGATTTTCCCACGCTGCTGCCGGTCCTCGCACAAGCCGCGACCGGGGAACGGATGGTTTTCACCATCGAGCTCGACACCGATAACCGGGACGAGGATGAGGAACTGCACGAAAGCTACCGGTATGCCAAGGCCTGGCTTGTCGCAAACGGACTGATGAAGTAGGGGTCATCCCGGTGTCCGCAGACGGGATAGACGACCGGAACCGCGCACCCGAATAAGACGAGCAGGTCTTTGAGAAACTGGATTTCCGTCAGCTGCCTGCCCGAAAAACCTCATAGCCTGTGATTTCTAACGTCTTAGAGAAGTTGCGGAGATAGAATTCTTAAGGGCACAATAGACTGGTTCGACATTGGAAGATTGCCATGGAGGATGGCTGAACTGCTTATCTCCTGATAACGCGAATGAGTCCTAATCGAATGGACCGGGGGCGACCCCTGAGGAGGTCAAGTTGGGCGAACCTGCAGTTCAAACCGTTCCGAATTCCGGAGCATCGGCGCCGCGCCTGCGCCGGGTGCTGACCCTGTGGGACCTGATCTTTTACGGCATCGTATTGATCATGCCGATTGCTCCGGTCCCGATGTTCGGCATCGCCCAAAAGCTCTCCAATGGACATTTCGTTACCACCATCCTCATTGCCATGCTAGCCATGCTGTTCACGGCCGTCAGTTACGGACGGATGGCGGCAATATATCCCACGGCGGGTTCGGCCTACACTTATGTCGGACGAGGCTTGAACCCCCACTTGGGATTCCTGACCGGCTGGGCGATGTTCCTCGACTATCTGATTCAGCCGCTTCTGAATGGAATTTTTGTGACCCTCACCGTAAAGCGATTTCTACCCCAGGTTCCCTATTTCGTACTGGCGGCATTCTTCGTAGGCATCATGACGTATATGAACCTCCGGGGCATCCGCGCGACGGCGCGAGCGAACATAGTCCTTGTCGCTGTCATGTCCGTGGTGATTGTCGCGTTCATGGTGTTGGCGATCCGGTACCTCTTTCATTGGGGAGGATGGGGTGGAATTTTCTCCTATGAACCTTTCTACAACCCCAGGGCGTTTGACATTCGTACGATTTGGACGGCTACTTCTTATGCAGCGCTCACCTACATCGGATTCGACGGCGTTACGACTCTGGCCGAAGATGTGGTGAATCCCAAGCGCAACGTCAAGCTGGCAGCGATATCGGTCTGCCTGTTCACAGGCATTGTCGGGGGATTCGAGGTCTACCTCGGCCAGAGGATTTGGCCGGATTTCTCGACCTTCCCGAATCTGGAGACGGCTTTCATGGATGTCACGCGGCGCGTCGGCGGCCCCTTGCTCTTCCAAGCGCTGGGAGTCATTCTGATCTTGGCCTGCATGGGAGCCGGCATGACCGGGCAGTTGGGAGCGGCGCGCCTGCTCTTTGGCATGGGCCGGGACAACGTCCTGCCGCGCCGTATCTTTGCTTACCTCGATCCGAAGCACAATACTCCCACGCGCAACATCTGGTTGATCGGGATCGTGGCGTATGTCGGGACGCTCCTGATATCTTACGAACAAGCCGGGGAGATATTGAATTTCGGCGCCTTCCTGGCATTCATGGGTGTGAACTTCGCGACCTTCTGGCAGTTCACGGTCATTCCGCGGCCTGACCATAAACGACGCTCGCTGCAAGACGTGGTCATGCCGTTGATCGGCTTTGTGTTCTGCCTGTGGATTTGGGTGGGCTTGAGGACTCCGGCGCAGATTGTGGGCGGGATCTGGTTTCTTAGCGGACTGATTTACTGCGCCGTCAAGACACGGGGCTTCCGCACTCGTCCCATCATGATCGACTTCAGCGAGTCTTAACCCGTTACCCCGTTTGTCAATAAATCCGGCGTGTGTGTCGCGATGACTCTTTACCACTGAACGACCTTCGCCCGGAGGTCAGGTGAGAGATGAATTTATAGCTCGGAGGAATCAAACCATGAGACACATCAGCAACCGAATTTTCCTGGCTTCCCTGGTGATCGTCACGATCACCACAGTCGCGAATGAATCAGCCCGGCACACCGAAGAGGGGATGGAGAGATCAACTGCGGCGCCGGCCTTTCGCAGCTCGGCCGAGCTTGTCGGCAATTGGCGTTTTCAAATCGACATGCCCGACGTGGGTGAAAAAGAGAATTGGCAGGCGACGACTTTCGACCGGTCCGAGTGGACGAAGGTGGAGGTGCCCAAGGCGTGGGACCTTTTTGACGACGCCCTGTGGGGCTATGAGGGTGTGGGATGGTATTCCACCGAACTCCCTGCTGCTCTCGCTACCAAAGGCAAGGTTCAGCGGTTGAAGTTCGGCCGGGTTAACTATCACGCGAAGGTCTGGCTGAACGGCCAGCTCCTGGGAGAGAACCTCAACGGCTATCTCCCCTTTGAATTCGACGTGACTGGCAGGCTATTGCCGGACTCAGCAAATCAAATGGTGGTGAGGGTGGACAATACAGCCAGGCTTACCTGGCTCCCCGGCGCCAAGAAGATCGAATGGATGTCCTATGGTGGCATCCTCGAGCCGGTTGTTCTGGAGACAAGCCCGCAAGTGTATATTTCCGATCTGACCATCCACGCCGTGCCTAACGGCGCAGGCGCAATCGTTGACGGCACGGTAGAGATGACTTCGCGCGCGACTGAGGCCACCCAAGTTACCTTGCGCACGAGCATACTCGGCCAACCTGGCCCGCAGGGCGAGGCGAAACTCACCGTATCGCCCGGAGGCAAGTCCGTGCAGAAGTTTTCCATCGCGCTCCCCCAGGCGATTCCATGGTCGCCGGAGAAACCGAATCTCTACACCTTGAACGCGACGATCGAAGGCGGCCGCGACTCCGATTCAATGGCTTCCCGCTTCGGCATCCGGAAGATCGAGACGCACGGACGCGACATTCTGATCAACGGTCAGAAGTTCTTTGCCAAGGGGGTCAACCGTTATGACGAATATGGACGGTACGGGCCGCGACCGCCGCGGGAACTCCTGCTGGCCGACATCCGCCGCATGAAGCGGACCGGCATCAACATGGTGCGCGTTCATTATCCACAATCACCGGAAATTCTCTCGCTCTACGATGAGATGGGCATCGTGTTGAGTGAGGAAGTGACGATCAACTGGTGGGGCAACAACTTCTCTGACAGAGGCGACGAGGTGCTTGACGAAAGCATCCTCACCCAGGCCATGCCGGCACTCGAGCGCATGATCCAGAGGGACAAGAACCATCCATGCGTCATCATCTGGAGCATGGCCAACGAATCGCAGACCGCCAAGCCGGCAGGAATTGAAGTGATGCGAAAACTGATCCACCGAGCGAAAGAATTGGACCCGTCACGGCTGACGACCTTCGTCATTTCAACAGAGGATGCCAAGCCGCACGCGGCATACGAAGATGCAGATTTGGTCGCGATCAATGTTTACTTGGGCACGTTTGGGCGGAACCGCTCCCTTCATGCCGGCGATCTCGGCGAGCGAGTCACCCGGCCTGCTACGGAACATATCCGGCGGCAGGGGTCTGCCTTTCCAGACAAACCGGTGCTGGTGACCGAGTTTGGGACGTGGGGCGTGCCGGGAATGCATGGCGACATGGTCTATACCGAGGATCACCAGGCCGCACTGATCGAGGCGGTTTGGCATGCCATCCAGGATTGCAAGGAGTGCTCCGGCGGGATTCTGTGGTGCTGGGCGGACTATTATCATCGCCGAACATTCAATGACAACGGCCCCTTTGGATGCTTCGGAGTTGTCACCGTGGACCGGCGCCCCAAAGCAGCACTCACTGCGCTAGCGCGAATGTACGGTGGACATTTGACCGAGGAGGACAAGCCTGCTCAATAGAAGGGAGACAGTACAGTCACGAATGTCGCTTAATAATTAAGGATTCCCATTGGGCCCCTGAAGGGGTCCAACAGGCCAGCCCAGGGCGCCCTGGTGCTTGAGCCCGTGACTTCTTTCTCTACCTTTTTGCCCTAATAAGAACCAGCGGAGAGGGTTTAGCCATGTCTTGTCCTTCTCCGTTTCCCGGCCCGTAGTAAAATGCTCCCGACGAGGGGTCCGAACCGTCAGGCGGAGGGCCGATCACAGGGATCTGTCCCGCAGGTGAGCCAGGAGTTTTCAGGTCTCCCCGGCCGCTGGGTCGCTGTAATTCGATTTGATCCCCGTGTATTGTTCCCACGTAGGTCAGGTTGCCTGCCTTGAAAGTGATGCTGGCATCTTCCACTTTCCCGTCCCTGATCGCAACGGGTGTTTCTCCACTGCTTTCGTTGCGGCCACCGGTTCCCCCTTCAACAGCTCCAGTGAGCATGGTTCCATTCTGCCGGAAGGTGAAGATCTGAGCAGTTCCACGGCTACCGCCTGCAGGAACATAGGCAGCTGCTGTCGGAACTAGTCTCCAGAGACCCGTGATGCCCGCTCCAACGGGAACTTCCCGTTCCCAAACCGCAACCTGAGGCCGTAGCGTCACTTCTTTCGTCGTGATTATGACACTGACCGGAGTCAAACCGGGCGAACTCGCCTGAACAGTTATGTTGCCACCTCTTTTCGTCGATTGCAGGATAGCCATACACATGCCGGAGAAAGCCCTACGAACGTTGCCGGTGTCGGATTCGTGACTTGTAGGGTCTCCATTCCCAACGCCGATCAGTTTTCCCGGCCCGGAAATGCTGAAGGTCACCTCGTTGTCAGCGACAGGCATATAGCGCCCCTGCGAATCCTGAACCTCCACCGCAAATATTGCGACATCCTCGCCATCGGCCAAGATTTCCCGGCGGTCGACAGTCATTGCCAGCTTCGTCGATGCCCCTGTGGTTTCACGCTTTTCGGTCATCATCAGCTTCCCGCCCTTGTATCCTCGTGCCTCGATCATGCCGGGAGCGTACCTTACGTTCCATGCCAGATGCGAATTCTTCTTCATTTCCTTTGCTCCCAGGCTCTGGCCGTTTAAGAACAACTCCACCCTGTCTAGGTTTGAGTACACCCAGACTGCTATTTCCTGTCCCTCGAGCCCCGGCCAGTTCCAGTGAGGGAACAAGTGCAGCACTGGTTTTGCCGTCCACCACGATTGGAAGTAGTAGAAACTATCCTTGGGGAAGCCACAAATGTCGATGACGCCATATTGCGAGCTGACATTAGGCCATCTGTTTGGCGATGGTTCGCCGCGGTAATCGAACCCTGTCCAAATGAAGCCGCCAGCCAGCCAGGGGCGAGCGTCGCAAAAACTCCACCATCCCTCGCAAGAGGCGCGGCCGCTGGTGGTGTACGGGTCGTACGACCCCACATAGCCGCGCCTAGGATCCATGATGTAGATCCCGCGAGTGGCCACGGCACTTACTTGCTCCGTGCCCATCACGGGGACTTTAGGATTGGCCTTATGGAACGCGTCGGCCTGCGGATCGGCATAGTTATACCCCTGTACGTCGCATACGGCGAAACCGAATCTACCCATGCTGCCGCCACCAACGGGAGCGATGGAAACAGGTCGCGATCCATCAAACTTGGTAGCAACGGCTTTCAGGGCCGTCAGGATCAACAGCCCACGATCGGTGGCGGCCAAGGGTTCCTCATTACCCATCGACCACATGAAAACGCTCGGATGATTGCGATCACGCCGCAGCAGATTCTCAAACTGGCTCAGGCCTTCGGGATTTGATGACATCCTGCGTGTTTCGTCCAATACCAACATGCCCAGTTCATCGGCTGCGTTCAACAGTTCCGGAGTAGGCGGATGGTGCGTAGTTCGCAAAGCGTTGCAACCCATTTCCTGGAGTTTACGGACACGAAAATACTGAATGGCATCAGGCAGCGCGACGCCCACTCCCGCGTGGTCATGGCAATTGCATGTTCCCTTCAGTTTTACAGGTTTACCGTTGAGCAGGAAGCCCTTCTCCGCGTCAAACTCACATTTGCGAATACCAAAGGTGGTTTCATATCGATCCGTAATGGTACCTCCTGCCTCGATCTCGGTCACGAGTTTGTAGAGATTTCGCTCCCCAAGCGACCAAAGCGCAGGCGCCTTCACTAATACCTGCTGTTCATAAACATGCTCCTCACCTTCCTCTATGGATGCCGGCGGGGTCGTCGCTTTACTCACCTCCTTGCCGGTGGGATCCATAATGGCCGAGGTGACGCGCGTGCTTTTCACCCCTCTGCCATGGTTTTCCACCTCAGTCCGGATCCTGATTGTCGCATCGTCCGGGCGTACCTCTGTGCGCACGAACGTGCCCCACTTTTTCACATGCACCGGGTTGGTCTTAACCAGCCAGACGTGCCTGTAAATGCCTCCTCCTTCGTATTCACCATCGGAAGCGCTGCTTTGGGTGGCATCCACACGCA
>Ga0335069_10012310_pt1 | contig 12037 bp, 9 predicted proteins | sample Lox_Sample_11_FD_206714 | JGI IMG/M metagenome (GOLD analysis project Ga0335069, IMG submission 206714) | Soil microbial communities from Loxahatchee National Wildlife Refuge, Florida, United States - Lox_Sample_1.1 | ecosystem: Environmental > Terrestrial > Soil > Wetlands | place: USA: Florida...
TCCCCGGTGATGGCGTCCGCGTAGCCGCCCGCGTCTCCGGCGAGGACGAGCCTCGCCGCCGTGCGCGCCGCGGCGCGTCGCCGAAGCGGCCCGGCGCCGGCGATCCCCGGCTCGAAGTCCGCGGTGGCGAGGCGCGCCTCGAGCCGCGGGAACCGGGACAGGAGCTCCTCGTAGCTCGCGGCGGAGCGCTCCTCGAAGAGGAAGGCCACCCCCACCCGGCCCGGGCCCGTCGGCGTGACGTACGCCTCGACGCCCTCGGCGAAGTGCACCTCGACCGCGTCCGCCCAGGGCGCGACGGCCACGTGGCGCCGCAGGCCGAAGCGCCTCGGGGCGGGCGCCGGCCGCCCCAGGCCCTCCCGCTCGCGCACGGGGGAGGAGAGCCCGTCGGCGGCGACGAGCAGGCGAGCGCGGACCTCCTCCCCGGTGGACAGGCGGACCACGGCCGCCTCGGGCTCCACGCGGTGATCGACGACGGCGACGAGCTCCCGGACCTCCGCCCCGGCCTCCCGGGCGCGCGCGGCGAGAGCGGAGGAGAGCGTGAGCCGCCGGACGCCGAGGCCGTGGGGCGGCGGGAGGGCCGCCTCGGCGAGGGTCCCGTCCTCCGAGATCCACCGCACGGACCGAAAGGCCATGGCGCCCGCCGGGTCGAGGTGGCGGAGCGCGCCGAGCGCCTCGAGCGCCGCCACCCCGCGCGGGAGCAGGCCCTCGCCGCACGCCTTGTCGGCGGGGAGCGCGCGCCGCTCGACCACGAGCGCGTCGAGCCCCCGCCGCGCCGCCTCGGCCGCGACCGCGAGCCCGGCGGGCCCTCCCCCGACGACGAGCACGTCCCTCACTGCCCCCTCCGCGGGCGCGCGTAGGCGAGGCCGGACCGGAGCGCGTGGCGGGCGAGCGCGAGGGCGGTCACCCGCGCGGGCGGCCGGAGCGAACCGGCGAGGTGGCGCCGCAGCGCCTCGAACCGCCGGAGCTTCCCGCTCGAGGTGCGGGGGAGCGTCCCGGGCGCGAGGATGCGGACGGCGTGGGCGCGGACGCCGGTTCGCTCCAGGACCGCGCGCCGCGCCGCCTCGGCGAGGGCCTCGTCCGTCTCCCGGGACCCCCGCGCGCGCTCGGCGAGCAAAAGCAGCTCCTCCCCCTCCCCGTCCGGCGGGACGAACCCCACCGCCACGGCGCAGCCGGGGCGAAGACCGGCCACGCCCGCCAGGCAGGCCTCGAACTCGTCCGGGGCGTGGTTCGCGCCCCGGACGATGACCACGTCCTTCGCGCGCCCGTGGATGAAGAGCTCCCCGCCGAGGTGGAAGCCGAGGTCGCCGGTGTCGAGCCAGCCCCCGGGGATGGCGAGCGCGGTCGCGGCGGCGTCGCCGAGATAGCCCTGCATCACCGACGGGCCGCGGACGAAGATGCGCCCCAGCCGGCCAGCGGGGAGCGGCTCGCCGCCCTCGCCCCGGACCTCCACCTCCATGCCGGGCACGGGCCGTCCCACGGAGACCACGTCGCGGGCGCCGGGCGCGACCTCGCCGGCCGCGAGGCGGGAGGGGTCGAGCGCCTCGACGCGGAGCTCCCGCCCGCGGGGAGGGAAGGTGACCGCGAGCGCTGCCTCCGACAGCCCGTAGACCGGGAGCAGCGCCCGCGGATCGAATCCGCGAGCGGAGAAGCGCGCGGCGAAGCGGCGCAGCGCCGGGGCGGTGACGGGCTCCGCCCCGTCGAGGGCCACGCGCCAGGACGCGAGCGAGAGGCCTGCGAGGTCCTCGTCGCCGACGCGGTCGGCGGCGTAGGCGTAGGCGAAGTGGGGCGCGGCGGAGATGGTCCCCCGGTGGCGGGCGATGGCCCGGAGCCACAGCGCCGGCCGGGCGAGGAAGTGCTCCGGCGGGATGAGGACGAGCGGGCCCGGGTAGCTCATCGCCCCGAGCAGGCACCCGATGAGCCCCATGTCGTGGTAGAGCGGCAGCCAGGAGACGAGCACGTCGGCGTTGGTCGGCTCGACGAGGACCGTCAGCGCCTCCACCTGGGCGAGCAGGTTCGCGTGGGCGAGCGCGACCGGCTTCGGGTCGACGGTCGAGCCGGACGAGAACTGGACGAGGGCGAGGTCCTCGCCCCGGCGCGGCTCGAGGAGCGGCGCGCCGTTCGCGAGGTCCCCCGCGTCGAGCACGCCGAGGTCGAGCCTCGCCCCGGCGACCGCCTCCCCGAGGAGGCGGCGGATCCCGCGGGAGGCGACGGCGAGCCGCGAGCCGCTGACGCGAAGCATCCGGGCCGTCGCGGCGAGGTACTCCTCCATCCGCCCGAGGCGGACCGGCGGGTAGAGGGGGACGGGCACGGCGCCGGCGGCGAGCGCGCCGAAGAAGGCGTCGAGGAAGGCGGCCTCCGTCCGGAGCACGATGGCCACCCGGTCTCCCGGCATGAGCCCCCGCGCGCGGAGGACCCCGGCGGCGCGGAGCGCCCTCCGGTGGACCTCGCCCCAGGAGAGCCACGTCTCCTCCTCGCGCAGGCCCACGAAGGTGACGCCGGAGGGGTGGGCGGCCGCGGCCTCGAGCGCCCGCGGAACCGTCTCGTGGCGGGGGCGGGGGGCCGCGGGACCGATGAGCCGGGTCTCGTTCACGGGGGGAGAACCTCCGGGGGGGCCCGAGAGGCGACGACGCGCGCCAGGTCGGCGAGCGACCGTGCGTGCGCCGCGTCCTCCTCGGTGAGGGCGACGTGAAAGCGGTCCTCGACCGCGACCACGAGCGAGAGGAGCGCGAGCGAGTCGAGGCTCGAGGCGAGCTCGTCGCCGTCCCCGGCCTCGACGGCCAGCCGGAGCTCGTCCCGGGCGATGCGCCGGATCTCGCGGGCCACGGCCTCCTCGACGCCGGTCACGGGACGAACCTCCTCTTGCGGGCGAAGGCGCGCTCCCAGGCCGGTCCGAGCGCCCGCTCCTCGTCGCGGACGCGCAGCGCGAGGAGGAGGGCGTTCCCGGCGGAGAACGCGAGAGCGAGCTTCCACAGGCCGAAGGCGAGCGGCAGGCAGGCGACCTCGAGGACCACCGCGAGGTAGTTCGGGTGGCGTAGGAACGCGTAGGGGCCGCTCGTCACGGGAGGATCCCCGGGGACGACGATCACCCGGACGTTCCACCGGCCGCCCAGCGAGGCGATCGCCCACCAGCGGAGCCCCTGGGCGAGGACGACGCCCATCGCGAACGGCCAGGCGAGCCGGGGCGGCTCCGGGTGGAGGAGCGCGCCGCAGGCGACCGCCACGAGGAGCGAGACGTGGAACGCGACCATCCAGGGGAAGAGCGCACGGCCGCTCTCGACCCCGCCCCGGGCGAAGGCGCGCCGGGCATTTTCCCCCGAGACGATCACCTCGGCGACGCGCTCGGCTGCCACGGCGGCGACGAGGAGGAGGTAGGCGACGACCGGCCTCAATCACCACTCCAGGAGCACGAGCTCGGCGCAGAAGCCCGGGCCCATGGCGACGAGGAGCCCCCGGTCGCCGGGGCGCGCGCGGCCGGACTCCAGCAGGTCCGCGAGCACGAACAGCACCGACGCCGAGGAGAGGTTGCCGACCGCGGCGAGCGACTTCCAGGAGAGGTCGAGCGCGCCCTTCGGGAGCTCGAGCGCGCCCTCGAAGGCCTCGAGGACCTTCGGCCCGCCGGTGTGGGCGATCCAGTGGCGGACGTCCCGGCGGCCGAGCCCCTGGTCCGCGAGGAAGGCGTCGACGTCGCGGGCGATGTGGGCGCGCGCGATTTCCGGCACCTTCGCCGACAGGACCACCTGGAAGCCGGTGTCGACGACGTCCCAGCCCATGACCCACTCGGTGTCCGGATAGAAGGAGGAGCGGGTGGCGAGGATCCGCGGGCCGGCTCCGGCCGTTCCCGGGCGCGCCCCGCCGGCGAGGACTACCGCGGCCGCGCCGTCGCCGAAGATCCCCGAGGCGACCGCGTTTGCGACGGAGAGGTCGTTCCGCTGGAGCGTGAGCGAGCAGAGCTCCACCGACAGGAGCACTCCCACCCCGCCGGGCATGGCGAGGAGGGCGTCGGAGAGGCGCGCGAGCCCCGCCGCCCCGGCGACGCAGCCCAGCCCGAAGATGGGCACCCGCTTCACGTCGCGACGCATCCCCAGGCGGTTCACGAGGCGGGCGTCGAGCGACGGGGTGGAGAGGCCGGTCACGGTGACGAAGAAGAAGGCGTCGACGTCCGCCGGGACGAGGCCGGCCCGGTCCAGGGCGCGCTGCACGGCCTCCGCGCCGAGCTCCCCGGCCACCCGGATCCAGGCGTCGTTCGCCTTCCGGAAGGTGTCGAGCGCCTCGTACTCGGAGAGAGGGAGCGCGAGGTGGCGGCCGCCCACCTGGACGGCGCGGTGGATGTCGTCGAGGCGGGCGGGGTTGAAGTGGCGCCTCGACCAGTGCGCCCGAAGCGCCGCGAGGATCTCCTCCTGGCTGGCGTAGTGCGGGGGGAGCGCCCGGCCCACCGCGCGGACGGAGGGCGGGGGGGGTCCGGGTCGGGCCGGGTCGGGCATCTCCCCCACGTAATCGGGGGGCGGCGTCGGCGCTCCCGGGCCCCTCCGGGCCGGCTCCCCGGCGCACCGTCGCTTGCCAGGGGCGCGGGGATCCTTACGTTGCACGAATGAGACCAGACCGTCTGACCGTGAAGGCCCAGGAGGCGCTGCAGGAGGCGCAGGCGCTCGCCCGCAGGCGGGACCACCAGGCCATCGATATCGAGCACCTCCTCCTCGCGCTGCTCGGCCAGCAGGACGGGGTGGCGCGGCCGATCCTGGAGAAGATCGGCGCGAACCCGGGCCAGGTCGAGGCGCGCCTGGAGGACGAGCTGCGCGGCGTCCCCCGCGTCCAGGGCGGGGGCGAGCCCTACATGGGCAACCGGCTCACGAAGCTCCTCGACCGGGCGGAGGAGGAGGCGAAGCGCCTCAAGGACGAGTACGTCTCCACCGAGCACCTTCTCGCCGCCGCCGCCGAGGACAAGGGCCCGCCCGGCGAGGCGCTGCGCGCGGCCGGGGCGAGCGCCGACCGCATCCGCGGGGCCATCAAGGACATGCGGAGCGGCGCCCGGGTGACGAGCCCGGAGGCGGAGAGCCAGTACCGCGCGCTGGAGAAGTACACGAAGGACCTCACCGAGCTCGCGCGCCAGGGGAAGCTCGACCCGGTGGTGGGGCGCGACGAGGAGATCCGCCGCACCGTCCAGATCCTCTCCCGCCGCACGAAGAACAACCCGGTCCTCGTCGGCGACCCGGGCGTGGGCAAGACGGCCATCGTGGAGGGGCTCGCCCGGCGCATCGTCGACGGCGACGTCCCCGAGGGCCTGAAGAACAAGCGCATCCTGGCGCTCGACATGGGCGCGCTCGTCGCCGGCGCCAAGTACCGCGGCGAGTTCGAGGAGCGCCTCAAGTCGGTCATGAAGGAGGTCGTGTCCGCCCAGGGCCAGATCGTCCTCTTCATCGACGAGATGCACACCATCGTCGGGGCCGGTGCGGCCGAGGGGGCGATGGACGCCGGGAACCTGCTCAAGCCGGCGCTGGCGCGGGGAGAGCTCCACGCCATCGGCGCGACCACCGTCGACGAGTACCGCAAGCACGTGGAGAAGGACCCGGCGCTGGAGCGGCGCTTCCAGCCCATCTTCGTCACCGAGCCTTCCGTGGAGGACACGGTCTCGATCCTCCGCGGGCTGAAGGAGCGCTACGAGGTGCACCACAAGGTGCGCATCCAGGACGCGGCGCTCGTCGACGCCGCGCGCCTCTCCCACCGCTACATCGGCGACCGCTTCCTGCCCGACAAGGCCATCGACCTCGTGGACGAGGCGGCGAGCCGGCTCCGCATCGAGATCGACTCGATGCCGAACGAGGTGGACGAGGTCCGCCGGCGCATCGGGCAGCTCGAGATCGAGAAGCAGGGGCTCCTCAAGGAGAAGGACGACGCCTCGCGGCGGCGCCTCGCCGACGTCGAGAAGGAGATCGCCGGCCTGAACGAGGACTTCGCGCGCCTCAAGGCCCGCTGGGACCGGGAGAAGGGGCTCATCCAGAAGCTGTCGTCGCTCCGGGCCGACCTCGAGGCGGTGAAGGGCCAGCAGGCGGACGCGGAGCGGCGGGCCGACTTCAACCGGGCGGCCGAGATCAAGTTCGGCAAGCTCCCCGGCCTCCAGAAGGACATCGAGGCGGTGCAGAAGGAGCTCGTCGAGGCCCAGAAGGCCGGAGCCATGCTCCGGGAGGAGGTCACGCCCGAGGAGATCGCCGAGGTCGTGTCCAAGTGGACGCGCATCCCGGTGTCGAAGCTCCTCGAGGGACAGAAGGAGAAGCTCCTCTCCATGGAGAAGCGCCTCGCGAACCGCGTGGTGGGCCAGGAGCTCGCCGTCCGGGCGGTGTCCGCCGCCGTGCGGCGCGCCCGCTCGGGGATGCAGGACCCGAACCGGCCCGTCGGCTCCTTCATCTTCCTCGGGCCGACAGGCGTCGGGAAGACGGAGACCGCGCGCGCGCTCGCCGAGTTCCTGTTCGACGACGAGGCGGCGGTCGTGCGGATCGACATGTCCGAGTACATGGAGAAGCACGCCGTGAGCCGGCTCATCGGGGCCCCGCCCGGCTACGTCGGTTACGAGGAGGGCGGCCAGCTCACCGAGGCCGTGCGCCGCCGTCCCTACTCGGTGGTCCTCTTCGACGAGATCGAGAAGGCGCACCGGGACGTCTTCAACGTCTTCCTCCAGATCCTCGACGACGGCCGCCTCACCGACGGGCAGGGGCGCACCGTGGACTTCCGCAACGCGGTCCTCATCATGACCTCCAACGTCGGCTCGGAGGAGATCCAGCAGCTCGGCGTGCGCCGCGCCGGCGAGAAGGAGGTGCGGGACGCCGCGCTCGAGGCGCTCCGCGCCCAGTTCCGGCCGGAGTTCCTGAACCGGGTCGACGAGATCGTCGTGTTCCGTCCGCTCTCGCGCGAGGACCTCTCCGCCATCGTCGAGATCCAGCTGGGCCGGCTCCGGAAGCTGCTCGCCGATCGCCAGCTCACCCTCGAGCTCGGCGCGAAGGCGCGGGAGGCGGTGGCGGACGCCGGCTACGACCCGGTCTACGGCGCCCGGCCGCTCAAGCGCGCCCTCCAGCGGATGATCCAGGACCCGCTCTCGACGAAGATCCTCGAGGGGGAGTTCCAGCCGGGCGACCACATCGTCGTGGACGAGGGGAAGGGCGGCGAGCTCGAGTTCAAGAAGGCGAGCTCGCCCGCCGGCCGCGTCGCGGGGAAGCGGGCCTAGGCTCGCCCCTCGCCGGTCGGCTCGGCGAGGCCCTCGAGCGAGGGGCGGAACCGCGCGTAGAGCGGCGGGGGCACGCGGACCTTCCGCCCCTCGATCATCGAGCGCAGCATGGCGGCGTTCGCCACCTCCTGGCCTCCGAAGTGGTTGTTCGTGACGACGTAGACGTCGGCCACGCCGGGGAGCGCGGCGAGGGTCTTCGCCCGCTCCGCCCAGGGCGTGAGCTCGCCCGCCGTGTACAGGTAGTCGTAGCGCTCGTCCCGCCCCGCGTCGGCCCGGAACCAGTCCTTGTAGTTGCGGCCGTGGATGCGCACGTACCCCACCGCGGCGGTGGCCACCGCCGACGGCGCGAGCGAGTTCCGGAAGAGCGGCTGGTCGACGTTCACGAAGCCGATCCCCTGGTCGTGAAGCGACCGGTAGAGCTCCGGGACGTTCCACGAGGCGTGGCGCACCTCGAGCACGAGGGGCAGGCCGCGGAACGCGGCGGCGACGTCCCGGAGCCACTCGCGGCTCGCGTCGTCGCGCTTGAACGACCACGGGAACTGCACGAGCACCGCACCGAGCCGCCCGTCCTCGGCGAGGGCCTCGAGCGGCTCGCGCGTCCGCCGGACCTCGTCCGCCGAGTAGGCGTCGCGCTCGTGGGTGAAGCGGCGCCAGAGCTTCGCGGTGAAGCGGAAGTCGGCGAGGTGTGCCACGCGCCGCGACCAGGAGCGGGCCACCCGGGCCGGGAGCGGACGGTAGAACGTGGAGTTCACCTCGACGACGTCGAAGTACCCGGCGAGGTAGGCGAGCGGGTCGAACCCCCGCGGAGCGGGCTCCGGGTAGACGGGGCCCCACCAGTCGTCGTAGTCCCAGCCCGCGACCCCGACGCGGATCACGGTGGCGCCCCCGTGGCGCCCGGCCCGGCGGACGCCCCGGGCGGGACGATGGGGAAACGCGAGACACCTGTCCCGTTTCTCCCCGCATCCTGCAATCCCGCGCGCCGGGCCCCCCTGCCAAGTTCCCGGATTTCCATCGCTCCGGCGGCGCCCGGATCGGCACGGCACCTGCGATGGCGCTTCTCGACCCGGTCCGGCGGACCGGCCCCCTCGAACGTCAGGAGACGAGAAACCAAACCAACTGCTTCCCAGTGCTCAAGACCACGGGGCCGGCGGCGAGAGCTGCCGGCCTCGCCGTTTCCGGGGCGACTCGGGTCACGGACCGTAGAAGACCTCCTCCAGGAACAGCCCCTGGGGCGGGGCGGTGGCGCCCGCGCGGGTCCGGTCCCGCCCCTCGAGGAGCCCGGCCACCGAGCCGGGGTCGCGCGCCCCGAGCCCCGCCTCGACGAGCGTCCCCACGATGTTGCGCACCATGTGCTTCACGAAGGCGGTCGCCTCCGCGACGACCTCGACCTCGCCTTCCGCCAGGAGGATCACGTCGAGCCGTCGGAGCTCGCGGACCGCGTGCTTCGACGCGCAGTCCGAGGCCCGGAACGCCGCGAAGTCGTGGCGGCCGACGAGCGGGCGCGCCGCGGCGCGCATCGCGTCCACGTCGAGCGGCCGGAAGATCTGCCAGCGCGTCCGGCGGGTGAGCGGCGCGCGGGTCGGGATCGCCTGGATGCGGTACCGGTAGCGCTTGCCCCGGGCGTCGCGCCGGGCGTCGAAGCCGTCGGGGAGGAGCTCGGCGACGCGGACGGCGACGTCCGGGGGCAGGAGCGCGTTCATCCCCTTCACGTAGGCGGCGAGCGGGAGCGCGCGCGCGACCGGCACCGACACGACCTGCCCGAGCGCGTGGACCCCGGCGTCGGTGCGACCCGCCGCGGTGGCCCGCAGCGGCTCCTTGTGCAGCGCCTCGAGCGCGCGCTCCACCTCCGCCTGGACGGAGGGGCCGTTCGGCTGCCGCTGCCATCCGACGTAGTCCGTCCCGTCGTACTCCAGGGTGAGCTTCGCCACCGGCATCGGCCGAACCGTAGCACGGGGGTGCCGCCTGCCGGGTGCCCCGGCCGTCACGGGGGCCAGGCGAGCGAGAGCCCGAGCGCGACGTCGGGCGCGTTGGTGTCGTAGTACCAGTCCCCGGTCCCGTTGCCGGGGTTCGCCCCGAGGGTGAAGTCCTCCATGATCCAGAAGGCGACCGGCCCGGCGCGCACCCCGAGCGCGACCTGGTTCTGGGGGCGGAAGAGCGCGTAGAAGGCGGAGCTCTGGACGGTCCCGCCCCTGCCCGCGTCGGCGAGCGCCCAGCCGCACTGGAAGGCCTGCGTCGCGAACCGGTCCTCGAGCAGGATCGCCACCCCTCCGACGAGGAAGGCGAGCGACAGGTCGAGGCTCCCGTGCCAGCGGGCGGGCTCGAGCGGGAAGGACCCGGGGAAGCCCGACCAGTACGCGGCCGCCCCGAGCAGGTGGACGACGAGCCACGAGGTCGCCTCCGCGGACGCCGAGACGCCGAGCCCCACGTCGAGCCCCTGGGACCCGCCGAGGTCCGCGAGCCGCCCCACGGGCACGTTGAAGTCGAGCCGGAGGGAGACGCCGGCCCGGGCCGCCTGCCCCTCCGCGAGGGGCTCCCCGCCCTCCCAGAGGAGGAGCTGGTTGCGCACCACGACGTCGCCCGCCGAGAGGACCGGCCTCGCGACCTCGACGAGCGGGGCGCTTCCGAGCTCGGCGAAGGCCACGTGCACCTGGTCGCGCGGGTAGAGGTTCCGGGAGAAGTCCGTGTAGTTCCCGAGACCGTGCCACGCCTCCACCGCCCCGTCGGTGTAGCCCCCCCAGTGCGCGGTGGCGCGAAACTCGACCCCGGTCGCCACCCGCCGCGCCCACGAGCCCTGGCCGGCGACGGCGCTCCACGGCGTGCGAAACGCGATCGAGAGCGCGTCGGCCTGCTCGTCGAGCTCGACGAGCACCGTGCGTCCTCCGCGGGCGAGGGTGGTTGGGGTGCTCCAGTCGTTCGCGAGCGACCAGGCGACGGTGAGGCGGGGGGCGGGGATCTCCCGCGCGTCCCAGAGGACCACGTCGAGGAACAGGTCGCGCACCGTCCCGGGCGTCCGGAGCTCGAGCGGCCCCTCCGGCGGCGCAGCCGACGCGACCCGCGCGGCGAGCGCGAGGCCGAGCGCGAGGCGAGCGGATCCCTGCACGCGTCCTCCGCGCGACAGGCTAGACCAAAGCCTCGGCCGTGGATGTCCTTTGACGCCGGCGACCGCACCGCGCTATACCCGCGCGGTCCTCGTTCACGTTTTCTTGAACGGCCGACCGGGTCCGCGCGCATGGGGAACGACCAGGCGATCCTGCAGCAGCTCGACGAGGGCGCGCTCCGCGGGGTGCGCCCCGAGAAGGCCCAGGCCGCGCTCGCCGCCGTCCCGCGCCTCTTCGAGGAGCTCTCGGGCCTGGAGGCGGACCTCGAGCGCGCGACCGCCGACGCCGAGGCCACCCTGCAGGCGGCGGCGCGCCACCTCGTCGCCTCCGGCGGAAAGCGCATCCGCCCCACGGTGGCTCTCCTCTCCTGCGGCGCCTGCGGCGGCGACATGTCGCGCGCCGTTCCCTTCGCGGTGGCCGCCGAGCTCACCCACTCGGCGACTCTGCTCCACGACGACGTCATCGACGACGGTCCGATGCGCCGCGGCCAGCCGGCCTCGCGCGTCATCTGGGGCAACACGGTCTCGGTGCTCGCCGGCGACTGGCTGCTCACCCGTGCGCTCGAGATCGTGGCCGCCCACCCGGCCCGGTCCGACGCCCTGCCCTCGCTGCTCGCCACCATGCGGCGGCTCGTGGAGGGCGAGGTGAAGCAGCTCTCGCTCCGCGGCGGGTTCCACGCGACCGAGGGCGACTACTTCGAGGTCATCTCCGGAAAGACGGCGTCGCTCTTCGGGTGGGCGTGCGCGGCGGGCGGCTGGGCCGCCGGGGCGAACGGCGAGGCGCCGGGACACCTGGCGGCCTTCGGGGAGGGCATCGGGACGGCCTTCCAGCTCGTCGACGACGCGCTCGACTACGCCGCCGACCCGGAGCGGCTCGGCAAGCGCCTCGGCGCGGACCTGGTCGAGGGCAAGGCCACGCTCCCGCTCATCCGCGCGCTCGCCGCCGACCCGTCGCTGCGCCCGAAGCTCGCCCCCATCGCCGACGGCGCCGAGCCGGAGGACGCCCTGTGCCTCGAGGTCATCGACTCCGTCCGTCGCACGGGCGGCGTCGAGGCCGCGCGGGCGCTCGCGCGGGAGCACACCCGCGCCGCCCTCTCCGCGCTCGAGCGGGTGGCCGACGGGCCGCACCGGCGCGCGCTCGCCGCCGCCGCGGTGATGCTCACCGAGCGCGCCTTCTGACCCGCCGCCGCCCGGGCTACCCGCCCGGAGGGGCGTAGATCGGGACCGGGAACGCCGCGGCGTAGTCGATGCCGGGCGCCTTCCCGCGCACCCGAAGCCACCAGCGGCGCGGGACGGGGCCGGTCAGGTCGGTCCCCAAGGGGCGCGTCCCGGCGGGCAGCTCGAAGCGGACCCCGAGCGAGCGCGCGCCTCGCGTCACCTGCGTCGCCCGGTAGAGCTCGACCTCCGTCCAGCCGTGGCGGGCGGGGTCCCCCGCCTCGGGCTCGGGCGGGCGACTCTCCTCGCAGGAGAGCGTCACCTCGAGCGCCCGGACGAGCGGCGCCCGCTGGCCGAGCACGAGCGTCGCCGCGAAGGTCTCCCCGAGGAAGTAGGGGAAGCGCTCGAAGCGAAGGCGGCTCGTGCCGTACTTGCGCCGCCGGAGCCGGAGGTGGGCGGCGCGCCCGAGGAGGAGCACCGGGACGAGGTCGAAGACCGCGAGGGCGAGGACCGGGACGCCCTCCGGCTCGAGCGCGAACAGCGCGTGGAACGGCAGGAGGAAGGCGGCGGCG
>Ga0335069_10012311_pt1 | contig 12037 bp, 8 predicted proteins | sample Lox_Sample_11_FD_206714 | JGI IMG/M metagenome (GOLD analysis project Ga0335069, IMG submission 206714) | Soil microbial communities from Loxahatchee National Wildlife Refuge, Florida, United States - Lox_Sample_1.1 | ecosystem: Environmental > Terrestrial > Soil > Wetlands | place: USA: Florida...
TGCGCCACCACCAACCGGGGGACGCGGTCGACGAGCCCGAGGTCGCGCAGGAGGAGGAACCCCTTCCCCACGGCCCCGGCGTTGCCGAGGTTCCCCCCGGGGATGACCACCCAGTCGGGCACCCGCCACCCGAGCTGCTGCGCGATCTCGACGGCGATGGTCTTCTGCCCCTCGATGCGCAGGGAGTTCATCGAGTTGGCGAGGTAGATGTCGGGGGTCTCCGAGAGCTCCGCCACCACGCGCATGCACCCGTCGAAGTCGGTCTCGAGCTCGAGGACGAGCGCCCCGTTCGAGATGGGCTGGACGAGCTGGGCGGTGGAGATCTTCCCGCGCGGCAGCAGGACCACCGCCGGGATGCCGGCCGCGGCGCAGTAGGCCGCCAGCGCCGCGCTCGTGTCGCCGGTGGAGGCGCACGCCACCGCGCGCACCGGGACCCCGCGCGCCTGCATCTCCCTGACGGCGGAGACGAGGACCGTCATGCCCAGGTCCTTGAAGGAGCCGGTGTGGGTGACCCCGCACTCCTTCAACCGGACGTCGCCGAGCCCGATCTCCCGCGCGTAGCGGTCGATGCGGATCAGCGGGCTTCCCCCCTCGTACATGGAGACCACGTTCTCGTGCGCGATCTGGGGGTAGACCCACTCCTTCTTGCCCCAGACGCCCGAGCCGAGCGGCCAGGGCCCGGTCCGGAACCGGCCGTCGAACAGGCGCTTCCACTCGTCCGGGGAGACGCGGCGGAGCGCGGCGAGGTCGTGCTCGACCTCGAGCAGCCCCCGGCAGGTCGGGCAGCGGTAGACGACCGCCGTGAGGGGGGCTCGGAACTCGCAACCCGACGCGCAGCGGAACCAAGCGGAGAACGGCTCCGCGCTCATGCCCGCTCCGGGTGCGGGGTGGCCGCAGGCCGGGCGGTGCGCAGGAACTTTTCGACCCGCTCGGCGGCCACGCGGATGCGCGCCTCGTCCTCGATGAGGGCGATGCGGACGTGCCCGTCGCCGGCCTTCCCGAAGCCGATGCCGGGGGCCACCGCGACGCCTGCCTCGTCGATGAGCCGCTTCGCGAACTCCAGGCTGCCCAGGCTCCGCCAGCGCTCGGGGATGGGCACCCAGGCGAACATGCTCGCCTTCGGCGCCGGCACCTGCCAGCCGGCCTCCCCGAAGTGGCGCACCAAGGCGTCGCGCCGCTGCCGGTACCGCTCGCGGATGGCGACCACGTCGGCGTCGCACTCGTCGAGGGCCACCACGGCGGCCCGCTGCACGGCACCGAAGAGCCCGTAGTCGAGGTAGCTCTTCACGCGGGCGGCAGCCGCGACGAGGGCGGCGTTGCCGGCCGCGAAACCCACGCGCCACCCGGGCATGTTGTAGCTCTTCGAAAGCGACATGAACTCCAGGGTCCGGTCGCGGGCGCCGGGGACCTGGAGCATGGCGGGCGCCGCCCCGCCGTCGAAGACGATGTCGCAGTAGGCGAGGTCGGAGATGATGAAGAGGTCGCGCGCCTCGGCGAAGCGCACGATCTTCTGGAAGAGCTCGGGAGTGGCGACGGTGGCGGTCGGGTTGCCCGGGAAGTTCACGACGAGCCCGCGCGGGCGCTGCTCGGCCTGCTCGGCCGCGGCGAGCAGGGCCTCCATGAAGTCCACGTCCGGTCCCACCGGAACCGGGATGGTCTCGGCCCCGGCCAGCACGGCCCCGAAGGCGTGGATCGGGTAGGTCGGCGTGGGAGCCAGGACCGCGTCGCCGGCGGAGAGGAAGGCCATCATCGCGTGGCCGATGCCCTCCTTCGAGCCGATGGAGACGAGCACTTCCCGCTCGGGGTCGAGGTCGACGCCGTGGCGCCGCTTCCACCAGCGCGCCGCCGCCCCCCGGAGCTCCGGGAGTCCGCGGGGGTTCAGGTAGCGGTGCATCCGCGGGTCGCCCGCGGCCGTCCGGAGCGCCTCCACCACACGCGGCGGCGTTGGCTGGTCGGGATTGCCCATCGAGAAGTCGACGACGTCGACGCCGCGGGCGATGGCCGCGTCTCGGAGGCGATCGGTGATGGTGAACACGTAGAGCGGAAGCCGCTTCACGCGGGCGAAGGTCTCGGGATCCGTGAACGTTTTCATGGGCGGGGCCGATGAATCTGCACGGATCCCGCTCTGTTGGCAAGAGTCCGGAGCCCGTCACCGGGCCGTGCGGGCGCCGCACGCCCGGCAGGCCTCGCCGGTGGTCGGCGTCCCGCAGGAGCGGCAGGGCGCCCCCGCCGCCGCCTCCGAGGCCGGGCGCGGCGCGCCCGAGGGCAGGCGCATCCCGCAGCGGTGGCAAAAGGTGTCCGTGGGCGGGGCCGGGGTGCGGCAGTACCGGCAGACGGGTCCCGCGGCGTCCTCGGCGGGCCCGTCGTCCGGGACGGGGGCCTCGAAGGTCGGCTCGAGGTCGGCCATCGCCTCGACCCTCACGTCCACCGCGGCGGTCCTCGTCGGGTCGATCTCGACCGGCGCCACCGGCTCCGCGGGCCCGGGGGAGAAGGCCGTCGGCTCGAGGTCGGGGAGGGCCTCGCCCGCCACCTCCGCGGCCTCGAAGAGGGTGGGCTCGAGCGCCTCGAGCGGGGGCACCTCCGCCCCGCCGGAGCCCCCTCCCGAAAACGGGTTGCCGCAGACGTCGCAGGAGTCACCGGCGTCCTGCGCGTTCTCGCACAGCGGGCAGACGGGCATCGACCACGGATGTTAGCACCGGTCGCGGGCGGCGGCGCCCCACGGTCAATGGACGGCGGGCCTCGCGTGGACGAGCGGGACGAAGCGCACAGGCAAGAGCTCCCGCACCGACACGCCACCACCCCGGTCCTTGTCCACGCGGACGAGCTGCTGCACGCCTTCCTCGTCGCCCACCGGCAGGACCATCCGGCCGCCGGGGCCGAGCTGCTCGACGAGCGCCGAGGGGATCTCGGTGGGCGCGGCGGTGACGACGATCCGGTCGAAGGGAGCCTCGGAGGGCCAGCCCCCCGACCCGTCGTCCACCCGCAGCGACACGTTGGCGAGACCGAGCGTCCCGAGGAGGACCTGGGCGGCGCGTGCCGCGAGGTCCGGCACGACCTCCACCGAGTAGACCCGGGCGGCGAGGAGGGCGAGGAGCGCGGTCTGGTACCCGGAGCCGGTCCCGACCTCGAGGACCTTCTCGCTTCCCCGCAGCTCGAGCTCCTCGGTCATGCGCGCCACGACGAAGGGCTGGGAGATGGTCTGGCCGTGGCCGATGGGCAGGGGGCGGTCGTCGTCGGCCTCCGCCCGCAGCGCCGGAGGGACGAAGAGGCGGCGCTCGACCTGGGCCACGGCCCACAGCACGCGCTCGTCCCGGATCCCCCTCTCGAACAGGTCGCGTGCGAGCGAGCGGCTCATGCGCCCAGCCTACCCCACCCGCGCGAGCGAGAGCCGGCTCGACCAGCGGGCGAGCGCCTCCGACGCGGGCCGGTTCTCGGGCCGCGCCAGCTCCGGGTCCTCCTCGGCGAGGCGGAAGGCATCCTCGCGAGCCTCGTCGAGAATGGCCTCGTCCCGGTACAGGTCGGCGATGTCGAACAGGGGCAGGCCCGCCTGCCTCGTGCCGAGGAGCTCGCCGGGGCCGCGGATGCGCAGGTCGGCGCGTGCGATCTCGAAGCCGTCCTGGGAGCGGGTCATGGTGCGCAGCCGCTCGCGGGCCTCGTCCCCGGCCCGCGCGTAGTGGGCGACGAGCAGGCAGTGGCTGCGCGCCGCGCCGCGCCCCACGCGGCCGCGCAGCTGGTGGAGCTGGGAGAGCCCGAATCGCTCGGCGTGCTCGACCACCATCACCGTCGCGTTCGGCACGTCGACCCCCACCTCGATGACGGTGGTGGCGACGAGCGCGCGAATCTCGCCGGAGCGGAACTGCTCCATCGCGGCCTGCTTCTCCTCGGAGCGCATCCTGCCGTGGAGCAGGCCGACCCGGAACGGGGCCAGGATGCGGCGCAGCTCCTCGGCCCCCCCGGTGGCGTCGGCGAGGTCGCTCTTCTCCGACTCCTCGACGAGCGGGTAGACCACGTAGACCTGGCGGCCCTCCTCGAGCTCCCGGCGGGCGATGTCGTAGGCCCTCTTGCGCTGGGAGTCGCCGAAGGCGCGCGTCTCCACCGGGGTCCGCCCGGGCGGGAGGCCCGTGATCTTCGACTGGTCGAGGTCGCCGTAGAACGCCAGCGCCAGCGTGCGGGGGATGGGGGTGGCCGTCATGACGAGGACGTCGGGGCGGGCCCCCTTCCCGATGAGCCGGGCGCGCTGGAGGACGCCGAAGCGGTGCTGCTCGTCGACCACGACGAGCCCGAGCCGTTCGAAGCCGACGTCCTCCTCGAGGAGCGCGTGGGTGCCGACCACGACGCGGGCGGCCCCGCTCCGCGCCGCCTCGCGGGCCTCGCGCTGGCCGCGGCCGCGGGCCTGCGCCGCCACCAGCGCCACCTCGACGCCGGTCCCGCCCAGCCATCCGCGCAGGGTCCCGGCGTGCTGCTCGGCGAGGAGCTCCGTCGGGACCATCAGCGCCGCCTGCCATCCCGAGCGGACGGCGAGCATCATGGCCGCGAAGGCCACCGCGGTCTTGCCGCTGCCCACGTCTCCCTGCAGGAGCCGGTTCATCGGCTCGGGGCGACCCATGTCGGCCGCGATCTCGCCCAGCGCCCGGGACTGGGCGGCCGTCAGCTGGAACGGGAGCAGCGCGAGCGCCTCGGCTCTCCGCGCCAGCGAGACGTCGAAGGCGATCCCGGGCTCGCGCCGAAGGCCGCGGCGCCGCAGCGCCAGCGACAGCTGCAGGAAGAAGAACTCCTCGAACACCAGCCGCCGGAAGGCGGGCGTGGCCCGGGCCGCCGCCAGCGCGACGTCCGTGCCCGGCGGCGGGAAGTGCGCCTCGGCGAGCGCCCGGGCGCGGGAGACGAGCGCGCGGCGGCGCCGCACCTCCGGGGGGATCTCCTCGACGGCGAGCGGGGCCCACTCGTCGCAGAGTCGCTTGAGGAGCTTGCGGAGCGCCGGGTGCTGGTGGTCGGCGGGGCCGGCGTAGAAGGGCACGATCCGGCCGAAGTTCGCCGAGTCCCCCTGGGTCAGCTTCTCCACCTCGGGCTGCGCCATCTGGCGCGCGCCGCCGTAGCCCTCGGTGACCTGCCCGGAGACGAGCAGCGAGTCGCCCGCCGCGAACTGCTTCTGGCGCCACGGGGGCGGGTTGAAGAACACGAGCTCGAGCCTGCCGGTCTCGTCGCCGGCCGCCACCTTGAGCATGGGCTTGCCGCTGCGCATGCGCTGGTGGCGGGACGAGCGCACGGTGACGATGGCGATGCCCTCCTCGCCTGCGCGGAGGTCCGCCACCCGGTGGACCACGGTCCGGTCCTGGTAGGCCTTGGGCCAGAAGGCGAGCGCCGCCTCGACCGTGGAGCGGTCCCGCTCCTCGAGCAGCGCCCGCGGAGCGGGGTGGACTCCGGGGACCGACGCGAGCGGGGTGGCGAGGCGCCGGCGGCGCTCGGACCGCTCCTCGGGGGTGGCGGGGGGCGGCGGCGCGGCCGGGGCGGGGCGCGCGGGCGGCGCGGCGGAACCGCCGCCTTCCTTCCTGCCCGGGGCAGGCGCCTGCGCCGCCGGGGGAACCTCGCCGCTCGGCTCGATGCGGCCCCGGCGGGCGAGGTCCTGCACGTCGGCCGGGACCGGGACGAGCGACGCGAGGTGCGCGGCGATGCGGCAAAGGGCGCCCCGGCGCCCCGCGGCGGGCAGCCGGTCGAACGCTTTGGCCTCCGCGGCGAGCCGCGCCAGGGCAGGGCTCTCGGGTGCGCCCGCCGCGCGGGCCCGCTCCACGGCACCCCTCACCGTGTCGCCGAGGCGGGCGAGCCGGGCCAGGGCGGCCGGGTCCTGCCGGGCCGCGAACCTCAGCGGGGCGAAGAGCGCCTCGAGCTCCCGCGCGCCCGCCGGCGGGCCGGCGGATTCCCTCGGCGCCATCGCCCTCCCGTCCGACGGGACCCTAGGCCGGCTCCGCCGGCAGGTCCTCCTCCACGAACTCGACCGCGCAGATCTCGTACTCCCGGGTGCCGCCGGGGGCCTCGACCTTCACGACGTCTCCCTCGCTCTTGCCGATGAGGGCGCGGGCGATGGGGCTCGTGATGCTGATCTTGCCGAGCTTCAGGTCGGCCTCGAGCTCCCCGACGATCCGGTAGAGCACCTCGTCGCCGCCCTGGCTGTCGGCGAGAGTGACGGTGGCGCCGAACACCACGCGGTCCCCGGACAGGCGGGAGACGTCGATGACCTCGGCGGTGGCGATCCAGTGCTCGATCTGGGCGATTCGCCCCTCGACGTGCGACTGCTTCTCCTTGGCGGCGTGGTACTCCGCGTTCTCGGAGAGGTCGCCGTGGGACCGGGCCTCGGCAATCTCCTTCACGATGCGCGGCCGCTCCGCGACCTTGAGGCGCTTCAGCTCTGCCTTCAGGCGCACCAGGCCGGCCTTGGTGATGGGCTGGCGGGGATTCGACATGAGGCGACCACCTTCCGAAAAAATGTCGCGGCCGTCCCCGGGCGTCTCCGGAGCGGCCGCTTTCATTCATAGTGCGGGAGCGCGGGCGCGCTGTCAAACTCGCCCTACCCCCCGGCGGGTCGGTGGTATTCCTGCAGCGACCTCACGCCCGGTCCCGGCCCGCGGGCCGCCTCCATCGCGCCGAGGGCAGCCCGCGCCCCGGTGAGGGTGGTGAAGTACGGGATGCGGTGCATGAGCGTCTCCCGGCGGATGGAGTAGCTCTCGGCGATCTCCTTCTTGCCGGCGGTGGTGTTGATGACGAAGTGCACCTCGCCGTCGATGATGCGGTCGACGATGTTCGGCCGGCCCTCGCCCACCTTGAGCACGCGGGTCGACGGGATCCCCTGCCCCCCGAGGTACGTGGAGGTGCCGGCCGTGGCGAGCACCTCGAAGCCGAGGTCGACGAGCCGCCGGGCGATCCCCGCCGCCACCGGCTTGTCGACGTCCTTCACCGAGACGAAGGCGAGCAGCCGCTCGCCCGGCCGCGGCAGGGGCAGCGTGTTCCCGGCCGCCGACTGTGCCTTCCAGAAGGCGCCGAAGAAGTCGCCGGAGATGCCCATCACCTCGCCGGTGGACTTCATCTCCGGCCCGAGCACCGGGTCGACGCCGCGGAAGCGCGCGAACGGGAAGACCGCCTCCTTGACCGAGATGTGCCGGGGTCGCGGGCTCTCCATCACCCCCTGCTCGCGGAGCGTGCGCCCCACCATCGCGAGCGCGGCCACCTTGGCGAAGGGGACGCCCGTGGCCTTCCCCACGAAGGGGACGGTGCGGCTGGCGCGGGGGTTCACCTCGAGCACGTAGATGTCCTCGCCCTGGATGGCGAACTGGGCGTTCATGAGGCCCACGACCCCGAGCTCCCGGGCCATGGCCTCCGACTGCCGCTCGATCTCCCGCACCACCGCCGGGGCGAGGCTGAAGGGGGGCAGCGCGCACGCCGAGTCCCCCGAGTGGATGCCGGCCTCCTCGATGTGCTCCATCACGCCGCCCACCACCACGTCCTTGCCGTCGGAGACCACGTCGACGTCCACCTCCGCCGCGTCGCGGAGGAACCGGTCGACGAGCACCGGCCGCTCGTTCGAGGCCTGGACCGCCTCGGCGAGGTAGGTGCCCAGGTCGGCGTCGTCGTAGACCACCTCCATGGCGCGCCCGCCGAGCACGTAGGAGGGCCGCACCATCACCGGGTACCCGATGCGGTGGGCCACCTCGAAGGCCTCCTCGGCGCTGCGCGCCATCCCGTTCGCCGGCTGGCGCAGCGCGAGGCGATCGATGAGGGCGGCGAAGCGCTCGCGGTCCTCGGCCCGGTCGATGGCGTCCGGCGTCGTGCCCAGGATCGGGACGCCGGCCTCGTGCAGCGGCACCGCCAGCTTGAGCGGGGTCTGGCCGCCGTACTGGACGATGAGGCCCATCGGCTTCTCGACCCGCACGATCTCGAGCACGTCCTCGAGCGTCAGCGGCTCGAAGTAGAGGCGGTCGCTCGTGTCGTAGTCGGTCGAGACCGTCTCCGGGTTGCAGTTGACCATGATGGTCTCGAACCCGGCCTCGCGGAGCGCGAAGCTCGCGTGCACGCAGCAGTAGTCGAACTCGATGCCCTGGCCGATGCGGTTCGGGCCGCCGCCGAGGATCATGACCTTGCGGCGGTCGGTCGGCTGGGACTCGTCCTCCTCCTCGTAGGTCGAGTAGAGGTACGGGGTGTAGGCCTCGAACTCGGCGGCGCAGGTGTCGACCCGCTTGAACACAGGGTGCACGCCCGCCGCCCAGCGCGCCTCCCGGGCCTCGGCCTCGCCGCGGCCGGCGAGCCAGCCGATGCGCCGGTCGGAGAACCCCCTGCGCTTCGCCTCGCGCCAGGCGGCGGCGTCGGAGGGAAGCCCGCGCGCGAGCACGGACTCGTAGGCCACGATGGCGCGGATCTCGCGCAGGAACCAGGGGTCGATGGCGGACAGTTGGAAGATCGCGTCGACGTCCAGGCCCGCGCGGAACGCCTCCGCCACCCAGAAGATGCGATGCGCCCTCGGCACGCGGACCTGCTCGCCCACCCGGATCCGCTCGGCCTCGGTGAAGGCCGCGCCGGGGCGCTTGCCGAGGGGGGAGTCGAGGCCGCTGCGGTCGATCTCGAGGCCGCGCAGCGCCTTCTGCAGGCTCTCCTGGAAGGTGCGGCCCATGGCCATCACCTCCCCCACCGACTTCATCTGCGTGGTGAGGGTGTCGTCCGCCCCCTTGAACTTCTCGAAGGCGAAGCGGGGCACCTTGGTGACGACGTAGTCGATGGTCGGCTCGAACGAGGCCGGGGTCTCGCGGGTGATGTCGTTGCGCAGCTCGTCGAGCGTGTAGCCGATGGCGAGCTTGGCGGCGATCTTGGCGATGGGGAAGCCGGTGGCCTTGGAGGCGAGCGCCGAGCTGCGCGACACCCGCGGGTTCATCTCGATGACCACCATGCGCCCCGTCTCGGGGTGGGTCCCGAACTGGATGTTCGATCCCCCCGTGTCCACCCCGATCTCGCGGATGATGCGGATGGCAGCGTCCCGCATCCGCTGGTACTCCTTGTCCGAGAGCGTCTGTGCCGGGGCCACGGTGATCGAGTCGCCCGTGTGGATGCCCATGGGGTCGAGGTTCTCGATGCTGCAGATGATGACGACGTTGTCCCTGCGGTCGCGCATCACCTCGAGCTCGTACTCCTTCCACCCCAGGATCGACTCCTCGCAGAGGATGGTGTGCGTGGGCGAGAGCTCCAGTGCACGGCGCGCCAGCGCGTCGAACTCCCCCCGGTTGTAGGCGACGCCGCCCCCCTCCCCGCCCAGCGTGTAGCTCGGCCGGAGGATGATGGGAAAGCCGATCTCCTCGGCGACCGCGCGCGCCTCCTCGAAGTTCCGCGCGTACCCGCTCTTCGGCATCTCGATGCCGATGCGGTTCATGGCGTCCTTGAAGAGCTGGCGGTCCTCGGCCTTCTCGATGGCCTCGAGCGAGGCCCCGATGAGGCGCACCCCGTGGCGCTCGAGCGCCCCGCTCTTCGCGAGCGCCACCGCCAGGTTGAGCGCCGTCTGCCCCCCCAGGGTGGGGAGGAGCACGTCGGGCTTCTCCCTCGCCAGGATCTGCTCGGCGAAGCCCGGGGTGATGGGCTCCACGTAGGTCCGGTCGGCGAAGCCGGGGTCGGTCATGACCGTGGCCGGGTTGGAGTTGAGGAGGACGACCTCGTATCCCTCCTCTTTCAGGGCCTTGCACGCCTGGGTCCCCGAGTAGTCGAACTCGCAGGCCTGGCCGATGACGATCGGCCCGGACCCGACGAGAAGGATCTTCCGGATGTCGGTTCGGCGGGGCATTCGGCGGCGGACCCTAGCACAACGCTCGGACGGTCGAAACGCGTCCGGAGGTGGGCTAGTGTCCGGCCCATGCGGCTTCTTTGCACCCTCATCGCCATCGCCTCGGCGCAGTCCGGGCCGGCCTCCGGCCCCGCCGCAGCGCCGCCCGAGGCGCCCGCAGCCGCCGCCGCGCCGGAGCCGGCTCCCGCGCCGGCCGCCGCCCCCGCCAGCCGGGAGGCGGAGAAAGCGGCCGAGCCGGCCGCGTCCCCGGCGGAGCCCCCCGCCCCCGCCGAGCCCGTCGACCGGCCCGCTCCGGGCCTACGCCCCGCCCGGGCGGCTCCGGAGGCGGCGGCCGGGCGTCCCCCGGTCGCGGCGGGCGCCCCTGCCGCCGCTCCCGCCGCGCGCGCGGCCCCGGCGGCGCCGGAGCGCCTCCAGGTGGCCGCCGCCGCCCGGCGCTTCGTGGAGCTGCTGCTCGCCCGCCGCCCGGCCGACCTCGCCGCGGCCTGCGCCCCCACCTTCTCCTTCGACGGGCGGGGGGCAGCCGGAGCCGACGGGGTGCGGGCCCGGTGGGGGGAGATCCTCGCCTCCCGCGACGGCGGGCGCGAGGTGCTGCTCGACCTCGCCGTGGCACCGGCCGCGGAGGCCCAGGCCAGGCTCGGCAGGCCGCCGCGGCGCCTCGCCGGCGCGCTCGCGCCGGGGTCGTGGGTGGCGGTGGCGAACATCTCCGGCAGGCCGGTGGTCATCGTCTTCGCCCGCCACGGCAGCGAGTGGCTCGCGACCGCGATGGAGGGCTGACCGCGGCCGCGCGCGGGACGAGCCGCGCCGCCGCACCCCGGGGCGAGGCCCGGGCGGCCCCTAGCGAAGGCTTCTCGCCGCCTCGGCGATGCGGTCGACGCCCTTGTCGATCTGCTCGAGCGAGATGGCGAAGGACAGGCGCATGTAGCCCGATGCGCCGAAGGCCGACCCGGGGACCGCGGCGACCTTGTGCGTGTCGAGCAGGTACGCGATGAACTTCTCGTCGGTTCCGACCGGCTCGTTCGTGCCCGGGATCTTCCGCTCGAGCAGCTTGCCGAGGTACGGGAAGGCGTAGAACGCCCCTCCCGGATCGAAGCAGTTGATGCCCTCGATGGCGTTGAGGCGCTCGACGATGTGGCGGCGGCGGTCGTCGAAGATCTTCCGCATCCGCTCGACCTCGTCGTCGATCGGGAGGGAGAGCGCCGCGAGCGCCGCCTTCTGGGCGATGGAGCAGGCGTTGGAGGTCGAGTTGTCCTGCAGCTTCTGCATCGCGCTGATGAGCGGCTGCGGGCCCGCGGCCCAACCGATGCGCCAGCCGGTCATCGCGTAGGTCTTCGAGACCCCGTTCACCAGGACGACCTGGGGGTGGAGGGCGGGGTCGACGGTGAGGACGTTCTCGAAGCGGCCCTTGTAGACGAGCCGGTCGTAGATGTCGTCGGTCACCACCACGATGTCCTTGCCCTTCACCTCGCGGACGATGTTCTGCAAGGTGGCGCGCCCGAAGACCGCCCCGGTGGGATTCGACGGGCTGTTCACGATCACGGCGCGCGTCCGCGGGGTGAAGGCCCTCTTGATGGCGTCCGGGGTGGGCTCGAAGCCGTCCTCGTGTCGGGTCTGGACGATGACGGGGACGCCGTCGGCGAGCCGCACCATGTCCGCGTAGCTCACCCAGTACGGGGCGAAGATGACGACCTCGTCGCCGGCGTTGAGCAGCCCCTGGAAGAGGTTGTAGAGCGCGTGCTTGCCGCCGCAGCTGACGAGCACCTCCGTGGGCTTGTAGGAGATGCCGTGCTCCTGGGCGATGCGCTTGGCGATGGCCTCGCGAAGCTCCGGGATGCCGTTCGTCGGCGTGTACTTGGTGAAGCCCTCGTCCATGGCCTTCGCCGCCGCCTGCTTGATGGCCTTCGGGGTGTCGAAGTCCGGCTCGCCGGCGCCGAAGCCGACGACGTCCACCCCCTTCGCCTTGAGCTCCTTGGCCTTGGCGGTGATGGCCAGGGTCGGGGAGGGTTTCACCGCATCGAGCCTCTTGGCGAGCCGCATGCTCACTTCTCCTTGACGGGTATCAGGCCGCCCCGGCGGGAAGCCGGTGGGGCGGCGAAGGATAGCAAGGCGGCCAGGTCTTGGGAACGCCCGGCGCGGGACCGCCTAGCGCCTCGGGAACTTCCGGGCGAGCCCGGCGGCCACGTTGGGGGGCACGAGGCCGGTCACGTCGCCGCCGTAGCTCGCCACCTCGCG
>Ga0335069_10012312_pt1 | contig 12037 bp, 12 predicted proteins | sample Lox_Sample_11_FD_206714 | JGI IMG/M metagenome (GOLD analysis project Ga0335069, IMG submission 206714) | Soil microbial communities from Loxahatchee National Wildlife Refuge, Florida, United States - Lox_Sample_1.1 | ecosystem: Environmental > Terrestrial > Soil > Wetlands | place: USA...
GTCTTCACACGCCTGGAGGTGCGCCCGGAATCCTTGCGGAATATCCTGGCCCGCCCCCCTTAGGTAATCTTCCAGGTGATCCCTGATTGGCTGATGCATGACTTCTTCCCTCAAAAAGAAATGCTGGCTAACACTGCATACGGATCGAATCGTCCGTTTTCTGACTTCCAATACTTCCGCTACTTTGTATCACATTCCATCACGTCGCCGTGTGGCCGCCTCCTCGGCGGAGCCGCTGCGCGGTCTTGAGCAGCTTTTGACGGGCCCGAAACAATTTCACCTTGATTGTATTTTCGTTCATACCGGTCATCTGCGACAATTCCTCCACTGAGTGCCCTTCCACTTCCTTCAGCAGCAGGAGGCTTCGGTCTTCGCTGGAGAGTTTCTCCAGCAGCTTCACCACCAGGTCCCGCTGCGCCAGTTGCGTGTCCACGGCGGGTCCCGGATCGGTGGCGGTGTCGCTGTTCTGCATGCGTTGTGTGTCTTCGTCGGAAAAATCGCTCTCGTAGACCAGCTTTCGCACCCGCTTCTTGCGCAGGTAGTCGTAGCATTCATTGACCGTGATCTTGTAGATCCAGGTGAGCAGCGAGCTGCGAAAATCGAAACTCTGGATGGAGAAGTAGATTTTCGAGAAAACCTGCTGCGCTATGTCCTCGGCGTCGTTGTGATTGCGCAGAATGCCGTAGATGATGGAAAAGACCTTCGCCTGGTAGCGATCCACGATTTCGCGGAACGCCAACTCGTCGCGCGCTTGCACCCTGCGAACGAGCGCGGCTTCTTCGGAGTTCCGGTGGTCCACTCTGGTCCTGGTCTGAGTCCGGCTACCTGACGCTGGAAAGGGAAGTGTGCTGGCAAGACCACTCATACACCCATGCTGACGTGCCCCAACCGCCTACGGTTGCAGCGAGTTGGGACCCAATGCAGGCGCCCGGCAGCGGCTTGTGCATCCTAACTGGGAGTGTAGCATCCAACCGGTTGGTGGGGTTCCGGGCGGAATGGTTGCCAGGGTGGCAGCTCTGGTACATAATGAAGTTTAGGCGGTTTTTACCACACAAGGGAGATCCAAGAAAACATGGTTCAACTGACTGAGACCGCAGTGAGCAAGGTAAAAGAGATTCTGGGCACTCAGGAGCCTCAACCGGCCGGTTTGCGGATCGCGGTGGTGGGCGGCGGATGCTCTGGGTTCAGCTATTCGATGGCCTTCGAGAACACCCCCAATCTCCTTGATAAGACATACAGTTTCGACGGCCTCAAGGTTTTCATCGACCAGGCCAGCCTCCTCTATCTGGACGGCGCCGAGGTGGATTATGTTGAGACCATGGAAGGTTCCGGCTTTAAATTCAACAATCCCAACGTGAAAAGCACCTGCGGGTGCGGCAGCTCCTTCAGCGCTTAAGCGGCCATCCGGGGTGAAGTATTGGAGCGGGCGTCGTGGGGTCTTTCCTCCGGCGCCCGTTCTGTTTGTTAAGGTCCTTTCATGAAGCTGGATTCGCTCCTCACCGAGCAGGTGAATCCCGATTCCCAGGGCATTGACGCCCGTCCCACCCCGGAGATACTCCAGGTCATCAACCGGCAGGACGAAATGGTCGCGTCTGCCGTGGCCGCCGAGATCCCTCAAATCGCCAAGGCTGTGGACCGGATCGTCGAAGCGATGCAGGGCGGCGGCCGGTTGTTCTATATCGGAGCCGGAACCAGCGGCCGGCTGGGAGTGCTGGACGCAGCCGAATGTCCACCGACCTTCCAGGTCAGCCCGGACCTGGTCCAGGGAATTATCGCCGGCGGCGAGGCGGCGCTGGCCCGATCCACGGAGGTCTCCGAGGACGATAAGTCCGCAGGTGCGCGAGACTTAGGCGCCCGTGGGTTCGTTTCTCAAAAAGACGTGCTGGTGGGCATAGCCACCAGCGGCCGTACGCCCTATGTGCTTGGCGCTATTGCCTTTGCGCGCGAAAAAGGCGCTCTGACAATTGGTATCAGTTGCACGCCCGATTCCGAGTTGTCGCGAGCGGTGGAAATCGCCATCACGCCGCTGGCGGGTCCGGAGGTAATCGCCGGATCGACGCGGATGAAGGCCGGGACTGCAACGAAGCTGGTGCTCAATATGATCAGCACGGCCGTCATGATCCGCCTGGGTCACGTGTATGGAAACCTGATGGTCAACGTCCAGCCGCGCAACAGCAAGTTGCGCGACCGGGCCCGGCGGATCGTCGCGGAGGCGGCGGCCGTGAGCGATGAACGGGCGGCGGAGTTACTGGCGGCGGCCGGCGACAATTCCAAGGTAGCGATTGTCATGGCGCGCCGCGACCTGGACCGGGCCACCGCAGAAGCTTGCCTCGCCCGCGCCGGTGGCAGGATTTCCGAGGCGCTAAAGATTTAGCATGGACAAGTTCCGGATTCAGGGCGGCCATCCGCTCCAAGGCGAGATTGCGATCAGCGGGGCCAAGAACTCGGCTCTGCCGGCGCTGGCGGCCTGCCTGCTCACCGAGGAGCCCGTGAAGTTGCAGCGGATTCCACCGGTGCGGGACATCCGCACCATGCAGCAACTGCTGGAGCATATCGGCGCGCGGGTGGATGTCGCGAGCGATGGAGTGGTGGTGCACGCGGCTCGATTGAATCGGCCGGAAGCTCCCTATGACCTGGTGAAAACGATGCGCGCTTCGAGCCTGGTGCTGGGACCCCTGGTGGCCCGTGCCGGCCGCGCGCGCGTCTCCATGCCAGGAGGCTGTGCGATCGGCGCGCGTCCCATCAATCTGCATGAGCAGGCGCTCGAGCAACTGGGCGCGGTGATCCGGCACACGCACGGTTATGTGGAAGCCGAGGCGCCGGGCGGCCTGAAAGGCGCAGCGGTCCATTTCGATCGCATCACTGTGACCGGCACGGAGGACGTCCTGATGGCGGCGGTGCTGGCCGAGGGCGAAACGCTGATCCGGAATGCAGCGCGCGAGCCGGAGGTGGTGGACCTGGCGGCGTTGCTGAACAAGATGGGGGCGCGGATTGAGGGAGCTGGCACGTCGACGATTCGCGTGCAGGGCGTTCCAAGGCTCCACGGCGCCGAGCATGCCATTATTGCGGATCGGATCGAGGCCGGAACGTTCCTGATCGCGGGCGCGATGACGGCGGGCGACCTGGTGATTTCGGGTTGTGTTCCCGAACATCTGGATGCGCTCGTCGCGAAAATGCGACAGGCCGGTGCGGAGATTGCCGAGGTTCGTCCGGATGCGCTACGCGTGCGCGGTACTGGACGGCTGCGCGCCACCGATATCACGACCGAGGAATTTCCTGGATTCGCGACCGATCTGCAGGCGCAGTATATGGCCATGATGACGCGCGCCGAGGGGATCTCGTTTATCACCGAGACGATTTTTGAAAACCGGTTCATGCACACGCAGGAGCTGGCGCGCATGGGCGCCAATATCCGGGTGGAAGGCCGTCAGGCGATCGTGGCCGGGGTGGCCGAATTGGCGGGCGCGCAGGTGATCGCGTCGGATCTCCGTGCCAGCGCGTCGCTGGTGCTGGCCGGACTGGTGGCGCGCGGGGAGACCGTCGTCGACCGCGTGTATCACATCGACCGGGGCTATGAGAGAATCGAGAGGAAACTGGCCGGCGCCGGTGCGCGTATCGAGCGCGTCAGCTAGTTCCGGGATTGGTTATGAGTGCACCCAAACATCACAATGCAGCCTTTCTTGCCCTGGTGGAGGACGCCAAGTCACGGATCCGCCAGATCGACGTGAGCGAATACCAGCGCATGCTGGCGGCCAAGGATCCGCTCGTGTTGGTGGATGTTCGCGAGGATAGCGAATGGGCCGCGGGTCATGCCTCCGGCGCCGTTCATCTGGGGAAGGGAATTATCGAGCGCGACATCGAGGCGGCGGTGCCCGAGAAGGATACGAAGCTGGTGCTCTATTGCGGCGGAGGCTATCGCTCAGCGCTGGCGGCCGACGCGCTCCAGAAGATGGGCTATACGAATGCGATTTCCCTGGACGGCGGGTGGCGCGCGTATCAGGCCGCCGGACTCGCCGTGGAGAAATAAGCTCAGTCCAGTTGAGCTAGGCGCGCAGAATCATCCTCACCGACAAGAAGATAATTCCGGCCAGAGTGCCGAGTTCCAGGTACTTCACGACCTGGCTGAAGGCCGCGTTCATGAACTCGAACCGCAACAGCAGGCAGAACGCGAAACTGGTGCACAGCAGCCAGAACGGGACCGAACCATCCACGGCGCGCATATATCCGAGCGCGATCACGTAGAAGAAGATCGGGATATTGCTATCGAACCAGTTTCGCATCCGGATGTACACGACGAACAAGCCGAACGCCGCTACCAACCCGGTTGTTACCGCGTAGCTGTTGCCCGAAATATGCATCCAGCGGCTCCTGAATCAGTCCCGAGATTACCGATGGGAACGATCAGAACGTAAAGCCGAGACCGGCCATGACCACGAAGTCCGAAAGCCATCCGCTCACTTTGGAACCGTTCACCGGCAGGACCAGACTGCTCGGGAACGGAGTCAGTTAGTCGTGGAGTTCGACGCGGAACTGGGCGCCCGGCGAGAGTTTGAACTTCAGGCCGGCTCCGACGGAAACCAGCGGCTTCACGTCGCGGACATCGGAGAAAGCAGCGATATCGGACAGAGGTTGAAAAGGTTGCTCCTTGCCGGTGCCCGAGTACAGTTTTACGCCGGCGCCTGCCATAGCGAATGGCCGGACGGTGGCTTCCTTAGCCGCGAAATTCAGCACCAGGTCGTAGTGGATCGCGTTGCTCATGCTGCCGAAACTGACCTTGGTTCCTCCCGAGGAGAGTTTGAGATCGCCGTGCTCGAAGTCATAGCGCAATTCACCGCCGATCATCCCGGTACTGCTGTTGTTGTCCAACCAGGCGCTGGCCGCGATGGCAGGGCTGCGGCCGGCGGTGGCATTGCCCACCGGATTGGAAACCGTCTCGGAGGTCATGAAGCTCCCGCCGGCCCCGAAGCCGACTTCCCAACTCTGGGCCAATGCCGCCGGCGCGACCGCCAGCGACATCAAAAACGTAACGGTCAGGAAATGTTTCATAGTTGAATCCATTCTAGTCTACAACCCGCACCTGGGTCGAGGAGGAAATCGAGCCCTGGGAAATCACCAGCGGCACGTTGGTTCCGGTCGGCACATTAAACGGCACCGACACGTTGATCTGATTCACTCCCACCATTCCGGGCGCGAGACCGGAATACAGCAGTCCCAGCTGCACGCCGCCCAGCGTAACCGTGGGGACGGTAATGCTCACCGAAAGCGGATTGGCGGGCGCCGGCATCCCGTCGGCCACTGCCGGTGTGGTTGGGCCCAGGCCCGTCAGATAAATCACCAGAGCCGAGCCCGATTTGCGGTGGACGGGGTGGGAATCGGTAACCAGGAGGCCGTCGTCATTGCGGACAATGGTCGGCACATTGGTGAGCGGTCCCGCGTTTCCCGACAGGAAGACGCTGGGCGCGTTCGGCTGCACCACCAGGTTGAAGTTGTCGCTCGTGCCTCCCGGGGTCCGGAAGATCAGCGTTACGTTGCCAATCGCCTCATAAGGCATCTGGGCGTTGGCCTGGCTGGGCGATACGAAAAGGATGGGAACCGGCTGTCCGTTGACGCTCAGGCAGCTGTTGGCGAGCGCAGTCGGCAGCGGAAGCTCCGAGCTGGCCATGTTCACCGGGCTCAGATTGTTTCCGAAGACCGAGATCAAACCGCCAGGCGCGACGTTGGAACTGAAATCGGCGGCATTGACCACGCCGCTGATATTCGGCGGCGTCACGGAGGCAGCGTAGCTCCAAGGCAGGACCGTGAATCCGGAGACGCTCAGGTTGATGATCGCGCTGCGGTCATACAAAGGCGCGAGGGTACGTGTGAAAGGCGAAGTGGTGTTGCCGAGCAGCGGTGCTTCCACCATCTGAGTAGCCTGGCTGACCGAAGCGGTCGGGTTGATCATATCCACTCTTTGAATCACACCGGGCGCGCTGCTCTGCGCTGCTCCGGTGGCGGGGGCAGGAGCCGTGGTCCGGTAGCCGACCTGATCGACAAATGAGAACCCGGACGGAGAGCCCGTGCCCGCCTCGAAGTCCATCACCGGAACCAGCGAGGAGTCCAGCAGGTGGTTGCCGACAACGTACTGATTGAAGGCTGAGGCTGCATAGGCGCCGGAGAGCGACGTGAAATCCTGCCGCGACGCCACGAACGCGTTGGAGTTGGCGTCATAGAGGTACACGGTGCCGTCCGCCTGCGCGATCAAAATCGCATTGCCGTTGGGCGACGCCGTCAGGACGGTATTCGGATTGGTTACGTTCTTGTACACACCCAGGGTCGGCAGTTGGCTTCCCGTTCTCTGGCCGATATTGAGGCTCAGGATGTGATAGGTACCGTCGTAAAACTCGGCCTGCGCCAGCGTGGCGTTGGCCGACGAGGCGATGGACAGAGCAACAAAGCCGCTGGGTAGCAGGATGGGCGACTGGACCTGCAAGGTGTCCAGGTCGTACACGTTGACGATCTGGGAGCCTTGGTTGCCCACCAGCAGATACTGCTGGTCGTAACTGACGGCCATGGTGGTGGGCTGGTTGCCGGTGGGCAAGGTGGCGATCAATGTGTCGTTGACGCTGTTGAAGACCTGCAACTGGTTTTTGTCGCTCCGCAGAACGAAGAACTGGTTGCGCTTGGGATCGGCGACGATGTCGCTCAGGGTTCCCGGCACGTCGATGAAAGCGCCGCGCTGTTGCGGCGTCGGGTTGTTGACCAGCACGCGGACATTGGGGATGACGTTGACGGCTGCACCCGAACCGAGAACCAGATTGGCGATCACGGTTCCGGTCTGATTGAGGAATGCCGTCGGATCGGCGGTAACCGTAACAATGGCGGGCGTAACGCCGTAGTTGGGCGACACATTCACGCCGGCGGTGTCGGAAGCGATGCTGAAAGGTGTGTTGTTGCCACCCGGATCCACGACGGTGATTTGTTGCGTCGCGACGCCCTGATTACAGAAGCTGCCGCGGAAGACCACGTCCTCCTGCTGGGCGAGCACGCGCGGCCGCTGGTTCAGGCTGCCCACCGGCAGCACCAGCACGCCCGAAGCCGAGACGGCGTACATGGTGTTGTTGTCCGGCGAAAGAACGCTCTTGCCGGCCAGATTCTCGGGCAGTTTCAGGCGCTCGTGCAGCATCAGGTTGCTGGAATCGACCACCATCAGCGTGGGCGCCTCGCCCTGCGTCTCGGGAATCTGCGCGTACAGCAGCCCGCGGCTGTCATCGAACAATGTCGTGCCGACGCTGAACTGGTTGGTGTGCTGAGGGAAGTAGTTCGTGAAGGTGCCCTGCTTGTCCACCATGACCCAGCCGGCCATGGCCACCGAGCCGTCGCTGTTGAGGCTCACCACGCGTGGACCGAGGATGCCCGTGCTGGTAACGACGCCGCCCGGAAAGATGGCTTTCAAGTTCACGTCATACCGGAAGGTGATGGTGCCCGTGGAGCCCCCCAGCCCGTAGATGGCGAGGCCGTCGGCCGAAGCCACCACCGAAGCGGCTGAGATGTCGGCGGGAAAGTTGGCGGGCGGCACCGGCAGCGTCTTCGCCACCACGTTCGCCAGCGTGTCGAGCTCCTCGGTGGTGCCCGAGGCCGGGTCGAACAGCAGGAAGTCGGTGGTGGTGGCGATCAACGCCAGCCCGTCGATGCCGAAGGCGACGCCGAGCGGGGCGCTGCCCAGCGCGAAACTCTGCTGGCCATGCGTCGTCAGGTCGATCACCGTGACTCCGTTGGCCGGCGAACTGGGCGCGGCGGCATTGCCGAAGCTGGTCGCGACCAGGTAATGGCCGTCCGGCGACAGCGCGACCGAGTTCGGTTGCGCGGCCACGTTGATGGACGTCTGGATCTTGTTATTGGCCAGAGACATCACATCGATGCGGTTGGCGGTGAAGTTGGCGATGTACAGGACGCCACGGGTTGGATCGAGCGCCAAGTCCGAGGCCTCGCCACCGATCGACACCACGGTTCCGAAAGTTCCGCCCCACGCCGCTCCGGCCAACGAAACGGCGAGAGCGGTCTTCCACCAATAAGACATGCTCAGCATAACGGTAAACTCCAAAAGACGAACAGAATTTTCCAGCCCACAACCTGACGAGCTACGGGTCGGACCCAACGGGCCGCGGCCCCGCTCTCACTCACCCATGCAATCACGCGTGTTCCAGGCGTGGCGCGCCAGGGAATCCCACCCCTGGCGCCTCGCCGCCGGTCACGCCCCACACACTACTCAGCGCTTTTCTTGCGTCGCAAAACGATCAGCCCCAAAAACAGGACTGCGAGCACAGCGCAAACGATGCGAATCATCGAGCTATCCATCGTTTTTTCTCCTTTCCCGCGAAATCATTTTTCTTCACTACATGTTGTTCATCATCGGGATCAGCTCCCGCATGATCTTCATCACCACAGGCCCCACGGTGACCACAAACAGGGAGGGCAAGATGCAAAAGAAGATCGGGAACACCAGCTTGACGCCCAGCTTGGCCGCTTTCTCTTCGGCGATCTGCCGCGCCTGTACGCGCATGTAATCGGAGTGCGCGCGCAGGCTCAGCGCCACGCCGGTGCCGAACCGGTCGGCTTGAATGAGCACCGCCACCAGCTTCTTCAAGTCTTCCACCGCGGTCCGGTCGGCCAGGTTGCGGAGCGCCTCGGCACGGCGTTTGCCGGCCTTTAATTCCAGGTTGACGATGGCCAGTTCCTCGCTGATCTCCGGGTGCGCGTGCTCCAGTTCCTTGGCAACCTGCATAATGGCCTGGTCCAGACCCAGGCCGGACTCCACGCAGACCACCATGAGGTCCAGCGAGTTGGCCAGGCCGCGTTGAATCTCTTTCTGGCGGCGCTTGGCGGCCATGCGGACATATTCGTTCGGGCCGAAGAAGCCCACCGCCACGGCGGCCAGCACGGCCGCGAACTTGTTGCTCTGCGACGCCGAAGAGTTCATCACCAGGAGCGTGGTAACGACCGGCAACAGGACTGCAAACAGCGCCTTGGCGCCATACAGCACTTTCAGAGCGTTCGGATTCCGGTAGCCGGCCCGGATCAGGCGCCGCTGCATGACGGTGACGTCCTTGGGAGAGGCCGGCACCAGGTTGCCCAAACGCTTGACCAGGTCGTGGAACAACAGACTGGGATGCACGGGCGTAGCTTCGTGGACGCTCGGTCCGATACCGGCCACGCGTTCGATTGCCTCCTTGGGCTTGACGTACAGCTTCACGCCAGCATAGGAGAGCCCGGCCGCGAAGAGCAGGAAGATGACGAAGCTGAGAATGAGGGCCATGGCTTAAACCTCGATTTTCACGATCTGCTTGATGACCGCATATCCGATGAGCTGCAAAATGACGGCCGCCAGCAGCATGATGTTGCCGACGTCATCGGTGAAGAAGAAGCGCACATAATCCGGATTGACGTAAAACATGATCACGGCGACGCCGATCGGGATGCAGGTCAGCGCCATACCCGTCATGCGTCCGTGCGCGCTAATGGCGCGGATGCGTCCGCGCAGCTTGAAACGCTCGCGGATGACGTAGGCCAGCTTGTCCAGAATCTCGGCCAGATTGCCGCCCGTGCGCTTCTGCAAAAGGACGGCCGACACGAAGAAGTGCACGTCCAGAGAGGGCACGCGCTTGGCCAGCTTCTGCAAAGCCACGTCGAGCGGAAGACCAAGGTTATGCTCCTCAAAAGTGCGCCGGAATTCGCCCGCCAGGGGTTCCTGGAATTCGCGGTGAATCATTTCGAGGGAGACCGAGAAGGCATGGCCGGCGCGCATGGAGCGGGCCACAAACTCCAGGCTGTCAGGAAACAGCTCCTCGAAGCGACGCATGCGCGCGTTGCGTTTCTTGACCACGTACAACACCGGCAGAGCGCCGGCCGCCAGCGCCACGTAGGAGTAGCGGCGGAACTGATCGGGCAGCAACATCCAGGCCAGAGCCAGGGCTGCCACTGCGCAAATCAGGCTGGTGTTGACCAGCCGGTGGGTGCTCCACTTCATGCCCGCCTGCTCGATCAGTTCCTGCAGTTTGGTTTGCAACTGGAAGCGCCGGAGGAGCTTGGTCCCGAGCAGGACGTTTTTCTCGTCGCTCTGAATCAGGGAGGCGCTCTGTACGACGGATTTAGTCTTCTTGGTTTTGCTGGTGCCGAGCAACCGGCTCTTCAGTTTGTCGAGGTCGGAATGGCGGAAGGCATTGGAGGCGATCCACCAGATGACCAGCGCGCAGGCGAAGACGGCGAGGAAGGTTACGATAAACATGCTAGACCTCCACCACTTCGTCGAACAGGTCAGCCCGCAGCCGGATGCCGGCCGCGAGCAGCTTCTCGTAGAACTTGGGCCGGATGCCGGTGGCTGCGAAGCGGCCGACGACGCGGCCGTCCGGATTGAGACCGCGCTTCTCGAACACGAAGATGTCCTGCAGGGTGACCACGTCGCCTTCCATGCCGGTGACCTCGGTAATGTTGATGACCCGGCGCGAACCGTCGCTCAGGCGCGAGGCCTGGACCAGCAGGTGAACGGCGCTGGCGATCTGTTGGCGGACCGAAACCAGCTGCATGTTGGAGTTGGCCAACGACACCATCACCTCCAGACGGCTGATGGCGTCGCGGGGGCTGTTGGCGTGGACGGTGGTCAGCGAACCGTCGTGGCCCGTGTTCATGGCCTGCAGCATGTCCAGCGCTTCTTCGCCGCGGACCTCGCCCACCACGATGCGGTCCGGCCGCATACGCAGGCTGTTGACCAGCAACTCGCGCTGCCGGACGGCGCCGTTGCCTTCCAGGTTGGGAGGCCGCGTTTCCAGACGCGCCACGTGCGGCTGCTTCAACTGCAATTCGGCCGCGTCTTCGATGGTGACGATGCGTTCCTTGGGCGAGATGAACGCCGAAAGAGCGTTTAACAGCGTGGTTTTTCCGGCGCCCGTTCCTCCGGCGATGATGATGTTCATGCGCGCCTTGACGGCCGCTTCGAGCAGCTCCATCATGCCCGGCGTCATGGCATTGCGCTCCACCAGGTCGGGCGGCATCAGCTTGTCGGTCGAAAAACGGCGGATGGACAGCAGTGGCCCGTCCACGGCCAGCGGCGGGATGATCGCGTTGACGCGCGATCCGTCGCTTAAGCGGGCATCTACCATGGGCGTGGATTCGTCCACGCGCCGGCCGACCTGTGAGACGATCTTGTCGATGATGCGCAGCAGGTGCTGGGAATCGCGGAAAGTAACCGTGGACAGCTCCAGCAGGCCTTTGCGTTCGATGTACACCTGCTTGTGCGTGTTGACCAGGATGTCGGAGATGCTGGGGTCCTGCAGCAGCGGTTCGAGCGGGCCCAGGCCGAAAACTTCGTCCAGCACTTCGTCGCAGATCTGTTGCTTTTCGAGCGAACTGAGTAGTGTCGGCTCGGAATCGATCAGCGCGATCAGCGCCTGGCGGACTTCGCTGCGCACACGCTGGTTGTCAATGGTCGCTAGCGCTTCCAGGTTGATCTTGTCCACCAGCTTCCGGTGCAGGGTGAACTTCAGTTCCTGGTATTCGGGCTTGAGCGCGCCCTTCGACTTGCCGCCATTTTTCAAAAGACGTTGTTCCCAACTGATCTGGGGCGTCGATTTGGTCTCAAGATTAGGAAACATAGAAACTCTTCGCTATACGGCGGAGGGAGCCGCCTTCAAGTCCGCCAGCGCCGTCCGCCGGCGGTCCTGGCCTGCTCCGCCCGACAACCGGCTGGCCAGATTCTCAATTGCCTTGCCAAGCTCGCAATGGCCGTCGACGGGCTGACCCAGCGTCACAGCCCGGTGCAGGGAAAAGTAATCGTTCGGAATCCGCGCGTCGATCGAGCAGTTGAACAGGCGCTCGATGTCGGAGCCGCCGATCTCGTCGCGGCGGTTGATGCGGTTCATCATGATTTGAAAGCGCTCTTTGGGGAAGCCGAGCTGGTCCAGCAGATTGACCGCCTTGCGGGCCAGATGCAGACTGGGAAGCTCGGGAGTGGACACCAGAAACGCGCGGTCGGACTCGGAGATGGCCATCAGGCTGAGCCGCT
>Ga0335069_10012313_pt1 | contig 12036 bp, 12 predicted proteins | sample Lox_Sample_11_FD_206714 | JGI IMG/M metagenome (GOLD analysis project Ga0335069, IMG submission 206714) | Soil microbial communities from Loxahatchee National Wildlife Refuge, Florida, United States - Lox_Sample_1.1 | ecosystem: Environmental > Terrestrial > Soil > Wetlands | place: USA...
TTCAAACTGGGCAGCGCGGGTGGAGTTCTCTGGGCGCTCACATCGGGGCGCATCGCCGGCGTGGGCGCAATCCTCACGGTCATTGCGTTCGCTCCCCCACCGGGCCCCTGGCGGGGATTCTGGCTTGCAGGAGCTGTTTCGGGCTCCTTCGATACCATCGGCAACGTCTTCTACATGCTGGCCGCTCGCTTTGGCCGTCTCGACGTCGCTGCTGTGATTTGTTCCCTCTACCCGGCTGGAACAATTCTTCTGGCTGCGATCGTCCTCCATGAACGCCCCACCCGCCGCCAGTTTGTCGGGATGGCGGTTGCCCTCATCGCAGTGGCGCTTCTCAGTCTCTGACCCGTCATTCCTCGCTCGTAGTCCGAGAATCCAGAGGTACCGCTAAGCGCGGACATCGAATCGGCCTTGGCCATTGTGTAAAGCATTTTCGGACGGCTATACTCACTCCGTCACTGTGAAGGTACGCTTCTTCATCTTCGTTACTGCTCTGACCGCGTTGGCCCTGGGCGCGCCCGTTCTGCGTGCGCAGGGAAACCTGCGGGCCACGCATCTGCGAGCGGAAATGAGGTGCATCGCGGTCACCGCCGGCCTTGACCGGCAATTTGGTCTCGGGGGCTCAGGAACGTACCGTCATGACCTGGTTGCATCGCCTCTGAAGCATCCCAATCCCGCGACACGATCAAGTCGGAAGCGTGGCAAGAAGATCTCCATTCAGAGCTCCGGGCTCCCTGTCACTCGGCGCTATTCTCCAGGCCGATACCTGATTCCTTTCGTTTCCGTGGCCCGCCGGCATCCGCAAGGCCCCAACCCCTCGCGCGCCCCTCCCTCGCTCATTTCGCTCTAGGTTTGCGTTCGCACAGCAGAATGACGCGGCTTGAATGAGTCGCATCCCTCTTCTCTCGTGCTGCAGGTGCGAGGCTCCTGCAGAGATTTGGGAGCAGGTGCGGTACTTCATCCACACAGCCCAAGCCGCTTGAAAGGTTGCTTTTGCGCAAATCTCCTTTCATTGCGGCGCACCCGGACGAGAGCTTCCGGGTGGAGTGACAGAGATGCGGCAGGTTCAATATTTACTTCGGTTCGACGGTCTTTGCTCGACGATGTCTGGCGAATGGTGGCCACGGTTCGCCGACATCATTCCAGAGTTTCAAGCTCCGCCGTCCTCCCGGTGAGAGGCGGGGAGCTGTCGGTTGGCGTAGTCACCTCCGCTCCGGTGACTTGCCCCGCAGAGTGGGTGCTCGTAATCAGCACCCACTCTGTGGAACTTCCATCAGCGGTTTTGCGGCTTCCTCTCAATTGGGAAGTACGCCACGAAGGTCCGGCCACCTCAATCGCTCCAGTGGCCGGCAGCGCGGGCTGAGGTGTTGCGAGCAGGTGGTGCCTCAGCCCGTCGAATTTAGCTGATTCTTCCGCTCGGATCTGACTAAATCGATTCGCTGAAAAGCCAATTGATTCCAGCTAACATGATCTGCACCAGAACTGGTTCGTTTCTGCTTTTTCCCGGCGAATTAGGTTAAAGTTGTGCGAATATAATCAGGCAGTTTCAAAGCAGGGCAGTGTGTCTTCCCCCCGGGAGATTCTTTGCATCCCCCAATTGCAAAGGAGACGCTCGCGATGTTTCCCCAATCTGTTGGTGTGGTCGATCAGTCGCCCGCCAGGATCCTCGACATTATCCTCCGTAGCACCCTGTCGCTCGTTGAATGCTACGGACCGCGGGTCCACGACAGCACGACATTGAACGACCTGAAGGTCGCATTCCGATCGACGATTGCAGAACTTCAGATGATCGATGCGGTCGAGCGCGAACGCTCAAGGCAGGCGAAGCCTCAGAACTAATCGAATCCCCATGCAGGGGATCTCATTGGATCGGTCAAGGTCTTGCGGCACGAATAAAGTCCGCAGTACGTCTGTCCTTTGCTGTTCGCCTGAGCAGGCGAGTATTCAGCTCGCTCCGATTAGCTGAACGCACGAGAGGCCCGCACCCTCAGGCGCAGGCCTCTTTATCTTCAAGGTACACAGTTGGCAAACCGAACCGGCGGCTACTTCTGCTCAGGACTCTGGGGCGGAGGCGGCGGCTGAACCGATGCCTGTTGGGTCGTCTGCGTTGGCGGTGGAGGGGTCGTATCGCTTATCCCTTTAATGCCCTCGCGGAATCCCTTCAGACCCTCGCCTAGCCCCTTGCCCAGTTCCGGCAGCCGCTTGGCGCCAAACAACAGAAACGCCACGATCGCCAGCACGACCAGGTGCCATGGCTGCAATAGATCACCCATCTCTCTTCCTCCGCGCGCCCCAATTCCTTGGCTCGCTATCAAGGTTATTGTCGCACAAAGCCGATCCAGTGCGGTGATTCATGCCACTCCTCTTGGAGCACCTCAGTTCACCTGGGCCGGATTGCCCAGCCGTTCCGTCACCATGCTGAAGAAGCTTCTCAAATCCTCTTCATCACCCATGGTCAGCCTCCGATAGACCTTGAGGATTGGAAAGAGTCTCGATCCGCGCACTTCCACGGCCGGAACCGCACTTGCCCCTCCGGGATATTGCGTCATTTCCCAGCTGCCGGCGTACCGCCGCCGCAAAACCTCTCCCAGGTAGCTCCCCCAGAGGCGCGATTCGTAATCCAGATCGATGTTCGGGTCCTCGCTCACCATCACAAGGATCTCATCCAATTCATTGATCGATTCGGCTGAGAAGTCCAGTTTCTGCCGGTACTCAACCGTAGCGGCCTCGGCGGCACCCTGCGCATACCCCTCCATCATCGTTCCCAGGTCAGGGAATGAAGCTGCCTCAAGCCGTTCACGTAACTTGTTCACCTTGATAAGACTAGCCCTCCTCTTAATTGGTAATAGTACGCAGCCGAACCCTCGGGTGTTCGTGCGCATCTGCTTTCTGTGGCAGACTTGAATCAGCCCCGAGGTCCCTCCGCCCATGAAGGTCCACAGGAAACTCGCTGCACTGTTTGCTCTATTCCTCCTGGTCATGTTGCTTCCGGGGGCCGCTGTATCCGCGAGCCGTGACATCTATCCTGATCCCTCGCAGGCGAAATCAGATATCGCAGCCGCTCTCAAGGTTGCCGCTGCCGGCCACAAGCGCGTGCTGCTCGACTTCGGCGGCAACTGGTGCGGCGACTGCATCGTTCTTGACATGTATCTCCACAATCCAGACAACCGGCCCATTCTCGAGGCTAACTTCGTTCTGGTTCACGTGAATGTTGGACACATGGACGAGAATACAGACATCGCCGCTCGCTATCAGGTCCCTCTCAGCAAAGGAGTTCCCGCTCTCGCTGTCCTAAGCGAACAGGGCAAGTTGCTCTACAGCCAGAAAGGCGGCGAGTTTGAGGCTATGCGCCGGCTGCAAGCCAGCGCCGTCACCAGCTTCCTGGTCCAGTGGAAACCCGTCAAGCCCGGATGCTCGGTCGCCATGGTGACGTGCTAGCTGATCGCTAAGCACGGTTAGGCCGTTATCCGCCTGATTGCAGCGGCGCCAGGTGCTTGGTGTTCTGATAGGTGTACTGAATCCGGTGAATCACCGTGATGGTCGAAAGCACCGCCAGCACCCACAGAACCGGCGCCATCACCCCCCAGTGGTTGAACAGCGCGCCGAGAAGGATGAGCACAATCCGCTCAGGCCGTTCCATGAATCCCACTTTGCACGACCCGATCAGCGCCTCGGCGCGCGCCCGCGTGTAGCTCACCATCAGCGACGTCACCATGACAAACGCGACCAGCACAACGTAGCGGAACCGGTTGATGCGCCCGTAGTAGACAAGCAACCCGAAGAACAGTACGACGTCCGAGTACCGGTCGATCACCGAATCGAAAAATGACCCGAACACCGTCACCTGGTTGTTCCGCCGGGCCACGCGCCCGTCCACCATGTCAAAGAGGCCCGCGCCAAAGATCACCATCCCCGCGTAGAAAAACATGCGGTCTGCATTCGTCGCGCCCGCGTGGCCAAACAGAAATGCGGCCACGATATTGATTACCAGGCCGATGAATGTCAGTGCGTTTGGGGAAATGCGGGTCAGCGCCAGACCGTGCACAATGCGGTCAAGAAGCCAGCCGCAGGCACTGCCGAAAGCACTTGTCCAGGTCATCTGGTTCTTCCTGCTTAATTCTCAGCGTCTGAGGCTTCGTCGTCCTCATCCGTTTCGTCGTGTACTGTGGTCAATTTTAGTATCTCGAGTTCGCGTTTCCCGTTGGGCGTCACGATCGTCGCAACATCGCCCACCTGTTTGCCCACCAGTCCCCGCCCGATCGGCGACGTGGTCGAGATCAGTCCCTTGGCGACGTCCGACTCCTCGCTTGTCACAAGTCGGTACTCGATCTCTTCGTCCTTCGTTGAGTCAAACACCACAACTGTCGAGCCGAATCCAACTCTGTCCTTTGGGATGTTCGCCAGGTTGACCAGCGATAACTCCGCCATGCGGCGTTTCAACTGACCGAGGCGCGCATTCACAAAGTCCTGCCGTTGCTTGGCCATGTGATACTCGGCGTTCTCAGAGAGATCGCCCATGGCCACCGCCTTTTTAATCTCCGCTGGCAGTTCGTGGGCGAGTTCATACTCAAGTGCGTGAATCTCCTTGAGCAGCTGCTTTCTGATATGGTCGGGCATTTGAAATCCATGGCGGCGAGCGAGGCTGCTCAGCCGCGGAAGATAAAACCGCTAGACTTCTCATTATACGCGGCCATGCCCCAGTGATATGAACGGCCGGTCTCGCGCTTCCGGTCTATACTTTCCGCAAGCTCAGAGGAGTTCCGATGCACGTCAAGCGGTTTCTCCCTCTCTTCCTGTTGATTCTGACGGCCTCTTTGGCGGTCGCCCAACCGCCGCAGCCGGTCCGACGTCCAGACGGCGGCGCCAATGGCAGCATGGAGAGCATCTTCATCCCACCCAAGCCGGGAGCCCCCTTCAGCCTCACATTGGTCACCGATTGGACACGCTCCACCGGCACTGGCGGCTCGTTCACACTGGTCAACACGCGCCGGATCGTGCGCGACAGCAAAGGGCGCATCTACCAGGAACGCGCCGCGCTTGTCCCCAAGAACGGCGACGTGACGACCTTTGTGACTACGATCCAGATCACCGATCCCGACCAGCACACTTGGTACAACTGCATCGTCGCGACAAAAGTCTGTGACTTGTACCGGTATCACCTCAGCAGCACCGACAACTTCAAGCCCTACACCGGCATTACAGGTACGAGTCCCGGAGGTAAGGTCTCACACCGTCACGAAGACCTGGGCGTCGGCAGCACCCTCGGCGAGGACACGCACGGTTATCGCGAAACTACGATCCTTGAGCCTTGGGTCGTGGGTAACGACAAGGCGATGATCACAACGCGTGAGTTCTGGTACTCACCGCGCCTTGCCGTGAATCTCATCTCGATTGTGGATTCTCCATTGTCGGGCAAACAGGTCTTCACAGCAAAGGAACTCAGCACCTCCGAGCCCGATCCCAGTCTCTTTGAAGTTCCTGCCGGCTACAAGATTGCTGATCACCTCAACGACGAGAATTGATCGGCGATAGGTTCGCCCTGCGTCACGCCCGCCTTTCGCGCGGCAGATTTATACTCCCGCTATGCGCTTCCAAGCCATTCTTGCCGCTCTGTATTTTTCTCTGGCCTCATCTCTTGTTGTTGCGCAGCAGGCTGCTGAATCAAAGCCCGCTGCAGCCGAGGACGCGAAGGCCTTCGTAGACCGCGCCAACGCCGATCTGCTCAAGCTCAACACGGAGTCAGCGCACGCCGAGTGGACGGCGAAGACGGACATCACGGAAGATACCGAGGCCACAACAGCACTTCTCTCAGGGCAATTCAACGCGCGAAACCTGGAGCTGATCGCGGAGAGCCATCGTTTCGACCATCTGGATTTGCCTCCCGACATTCGACGCCAGATCAAGCTTCTCCAAGTGGGAGCTCCGGCAACGCCGAGAGAACCCAAACTCCTCGAGGAACAGTCGGAGCTGGCCGCCCAGCTCACCGGCATGTACGGCAAAGGAAAGTACTGCCCCGGCACGGCGGCGGGCCAGGCACCTGCTCCCGGTGTGAAGTGTCTCGGAGACGATGACCTCGCTGTCCTCATGGCCACGTCTCGCGATCCGGAAGAGCTCACGCGGCTCTGGATTGGTTGGCACGCCATCGGCGCGCCCATGCGTGATAAATACGCACGATTTGTTGAGCTTCAGAACATTGGCGCGCGAGAACTCGGTTATCGCGACACAGGCGAACTCTGGCGAGCCAACTACGACATGACCCCGGCGGAGTTTTCTGCTGAACTCGATCGCGCATGGGCACAACTCGAGCCTCTTTATAGGGAACTCCACACGTACGTCCGCTCCCGTCTGATCGCGAAGTATGGCAAGGCCGCCGACCGCCCCGACGGTCTAATCCCGGCGCAACTTCTCGGCAACATGTGGGCTCAGGAATGGGGCAACATCTATGACATCGTTGCTCCAACCGACCCGCGCCTTGCGCAGTTCAAGCCCATCGATCTTGAGGCAGCGCTCAAGACGCAGATCGCCCAGCGCGATCCTGCGGCAGCGCCGGCATTCGCGTCACGCACCGATCCAGGCTCCGATGCCGCCTATGACGCGAGGCTTGCCGCCGCCCACGACATGGTTCGCTACGGCGAAAGCTTCTTTACCTCGCTCGGATTCGCGCCGCTTCCGAAGACCTTCTGGGAACGATCGCTGTTCATCCATCCCCGCGATCGCGAGGTTCTTTGTCATGCCTCCGCGTGGGACATCGACTCCGTTGACGATCTGCGCGTGAAGATGTGCATCGAGGTCACCGCCGATTACTTCACCACGGTGCATCACGAACTCGGTCACAACTTCTACCAGCGCGCCTACAACCAGCAGCCGTTTCTCTTTCGCAACGGAGCCAACGATGGCTTTCACGAAGCCATTGGCGACGCGATCGCCCTCTCCATCACGCCGGCTTACCTGAAGACGCTAGGTCTTGCCGATTCGGAGCCGCCTGCCGAGGCCGATATTCCGCTTCAGCTCCGCACCGCCCTCGACAAGGTCGCGTTTCTCCCCTTCGCGCTTGCTCTCGACAAGTGGCGCTGGCAGGTCTTCTCAGGAGAGATCAAGCCTGCAGACTACAACAAAGCCTGGTGGGAACTGCGTGAGAAGTACCAGCGGGTCGCCCCACCCGTCGACCGCACCGAAGCGGACTTTGATCCAGGAGCGAAGAACCACATTCCCACCAACGTCCCATACGCTAGCTACTTTCTTGCCGGCATCTACCAGTTCCAGTTCTTCAAGGCGATGTGCGACGCCAGCGGATACAAAGGCCCACTCAACCGCTGCAGCTTCTACGGATCGAAGGAGGCCGGGGCAAAACTCCAGAAGATGCTTGAGGCCGGCCAGTCCCGGCCCTGGCAGCAGACGCTCAAGGAAATGACCGGAACTGATCATCTTGACGCACAGCCCATGCTGGACTACTTCGCGCCGCTCTACGCCTGGCTCAGGGAGCAGAACAAAGCGCACCAATAAACTGGGTGCCCCATATCCCGATTCTGGGACCTGGGAAATAGGCCGGCCGACCCCATCAAAATCTATCGCGCCGCCCTTTTCTCCGGTCCCATCTCAATTGGCTTGATCGTGCCGTCCGCGTTGTAATAGAGCGGCGCGACACACACGCGTCGCTCATACGGGCTTGGCCCCGCAACGTGGTAGAAGAGGTACCACTGTCCCTTGAACTCGGTGATGGAGCCGTGCACGTTGCGGGAATGATTGTCGAGGATGACGCCCTTGTACTCGAATGGCCCCATCGGCCCTTTTGCCATGCTGTATTCCATCAGGTTCGCGACCATGTCGCCTTTGTTCGAGGGATAGCTGAAGTAGTAAACGCCGTTCCGCTTATGCACCCAGATCCCTTCGTGATAGTTGTGCACGTCGAGCACCTGTATCGGTCCGTCCCTGGTGATCATGTCCGGCTTCAGCTTCACAACACCCAGTTTGCCGTTACTGTTTCCAAAGTAGAGATAAGCCTGTCCGTCATCATCGATGAACACCGCCGGATCGATTGATCGAATGCCCGCCTCATTCCGCGCGATGAGGGGCTTTCCCAGCGCGTCTTTAAACGGTCCTGTAGGCGAGTCGGAAACCGCAACGCCGATCTGATCGTCAGCAGGGAAGTAGAAATAGTACTTTCCATTCCGCTCGATGCAGTCAGGAGCCCACGCGTGCTGCTTCGCCCATGTAATGTCCTTCAGGCTGAAGATCACACCATGGTCCTTCCAGTGGACCATGTCATCCGTTGAGAAAGCGTGCCAGTCAAACATCTCCCAGTCCTTGTTCCCCGCCAAGTCATGGGAGGGATAGATGTAAAGCCGTCCATGGAACACGCGAGCGGAAGGATCGGCCTGAAAGTCCGGAAGGATTTGATTTTGCGCACGGGCAAACGCAGTTGCGGTGCAAAGCCAGCAGACAAGGAGAAATGCACGGATGAGCCGGGATCTGAACATTGTTTTTTCCCCGCTCTCATTGTAGGGCGACGCCCCCTTACGCACCTTTCTCAACGAATGGGCTCAGTCGGTTGTGATTCACCTCACCTGGCCACAATCTTCGCGCATCTCACTGCACTGCTGGGAACTTTCGCTTTATCATTGGCGTTTCATTGGATGGAACTACAACACAATCATCGCGTCGAAAGGGACGCTATGCTCGAATTGCGCAAAGTATCAAAGCATTTCTCGGGGATTCCCGCGGTCGACAAAGTTTCCTTCAGCGCCCGCCCGGGCGAAGTCACCGGCTACCTCGGCCCCAACGGCTCTGGCAAATCCACAACTATGAAGATGATCACGGGCCTGATCGGGATGACTTCTGGCGAGATCCTCTTCCAGGGCGCGCCGATTCGCGAGAACCTCATCGCATACAAGCGACACATGGGTTACGTTCCCGAAGAGCCATATCTGTACAATCACCTCTCGGCTGCCGAATATCTCACGATGGTCGCCCAGCTTCGCGACCTGCCTGTGCGCCAATCCATCGATTGCGTTGATGGGCTCCTGCGATTGCTCTCGCTCTATGATGACCGGCATGCATCCATCTCCGGCTACTCAAAGGGCATGCGCCAAAAGGTTCTCATTGCCGCGGCGCTCATGCACAACCCAGATCTTGTTCTGCTCGACGAACCATTCTCCGGTCTCGATGTTGGGTCCTCTCTCGTCCTTCGCAGCCTCATTCAGGAACTGGCTGCGCGCGGCAAGGTTGTGCTCTTCAGCTCTCACGAATTGGAAACGGTGGAGCGCATCAGTACAAGGGTCGTGATCCTGCACCGGGGCAAGGTTGTCGCCGACGATTCCATCGAGCGGCTTCGATCCATGATGGAGTTGCCTACTCTCGAAGAGATATTCTCCCAGCTCGCAGTTGAACAGGACACGGGAACAACGGCAAAGCAGATCGCGGATCTTATCCATGCATAATCTCGTTCGCAATCTCGTCGACTTCCTGCCGCAGCAGTTTCGTGTGCTCTACCGGCAGTTTCTTTTGCGAATCATCGATCTCGAGGCGCTATCGATCCAGGCGGATATTCCCCGCTTCCTCGGTCAGATCTCGGGCGTCCTCATCATGTTCAGCATGATCCACACGCTGATTGCATGGGCCTACCTTGGAGACACCGAAGATTCACCGCCGAAATTGCTGAGCTTTGCCTGGCATCTCGAACATCACCTCATTGCCATGATGATGCTTGTTGTGGGACTGATTGCCGTCGCCAGCTGGGACTCCATCTTTCCGGACCGTCGTGACACGATGATCCTCGGCCCATTGCCGGTGAAGCCCTCGGTTGTTCTTGCCGCCAAGGCCGCCGCCGCCGCAGCGGTTGTTGGCCTCGCGATTGTTACGCTCAATGTCGCTGCCGGGTTTGCCTGGCCGTCTGTGCTCGCAATGCGTGGGCGTGGACCCTCGGAATTCCTGCCGACTCTCGCCTCCTACTGGCTCACAATGATTGCGGCTTCCGTCTTTGTTTATGGCTCCGTTCTCACGGTCCAGGGACTTACCGCGCTGCTGTTGCCGCGCCGTCTCTTTCTGCTCTGTTCTGCCTTCCTGCAACTGGCCGCATTTGCAGTCTTCTTTGGCGTCTTCTTTCTTCAGCCAACACTCACCACTCCGGCAGAGTTCGCGAATCCCTCTTACGGGGCATTCCTCTCCTGGGCACCGTCTTACTGGTTTTTCGCTCTCTTCAATCGGCTTCGCGGAGCGCTTCCCGAAAACCTCAATTGGCTCGCAACCCGCGCCTGGATCGGCCTTGCCGCCGCTGTAGCAGGCTCTGTCTTCTCTTTGCTCTTGTGCTACCTGCGAACCATGCGCAAGACCATCGAGCAGCCCGATCTGCTTCCCGCAGCGCGAGGACCTCGTATGAATCTCCGGCTGGGCAGCTCTATCGAAGCTGCGATCCTTGCTTTCAGCTTTCGATCGGTCACGCGTAGTCGGCAGCATCGCGTCGTCTTTGCCTTCTATATGGCGATCGTTCTCGCAGTCGCGCTCTCTTCAGCACGCAGCTTCCTCGCCGCTGCGGCTCAACCCCTTGCTCCCGGCTTCCTCGTGGCTTCTTTTGTGATGATGAGCTTCGCTGTCCTTGGCCTGCGCAGCGTTTTCTCGCTTCCCATATCGCTTACAGCAAACTGGATGCTGCGCATCTCGCAGCTTTTTCCCTCGTGGCGCTACATTGCCGCCACCCGGCATGCCCTGCTCTGTCTTACCGTTCTGCCGGTTTGGATTACCGCCGCCTTGCTCTCTCTTCATTTCCGGCCATGGCCACAAGTTGCGGGCCACCTTATCGTTCTCGCTCTTCTTGGTTCCATCCTGGCTGACCTCAGCCTAATTGGCTTCTACAAAGTACCCTTTACCTGTTCCTATCTGCCCGGGAAAGTTAACATCCAATTTGTTTTCTGGGGATCTTTGATTCTGTTTTTGACTCTGGGCCTCACCGGCGCAAGGTACGAGCTCGCAGCGCTTCACAACCCCGTTCGCTTTGCATGGATGGTGATTGCTCTTGGCTCAATGGCCGCGTGTCTCCGGGCCTTCAATCGCTACCGCGCTCGCGATGCCGAAATCTACTTTGAGGAGGTGCCCGCCGAGGTCATTACCTCTCTTCGTCTCATTTCTTTGCCTTCGTCAGAAGAGGCGTTTTGATCGGCGAAAAGTCCGGCCTTAGGCGAAAGTCGCAAGCGGTCTCAAGCCGTTTCACTTTCCTCCCAACACCCTCTTGAGGATGACGGCCTCGTTGTGTTCCATGTCCCGCGCGGCGAAAAGAAGCGTGACGGGTCCCTTGGCTGTCTCCTGCCTCAGGATCGCCATCGGCTCACCGCGAGTCTTCAGCTCATCGAGATAGCGCTCCTTAAACTCCCGCCACCTATTCGGATCGTGACCGAACCACCTTCGCAGCTCCGTGCTCGGCGCAATCTCTTTCAGCCATAGGTCGACTCTGGCTCTCTCTTTGGTCAGGCCGCGCGGCCAGAGCCGATCGACGAGGATGCGGAGACCGTCTGCCTTGCTCGGTTCCTCGTAAACGCGCTTGATCGCTACCTGTACCATGACCTCGCTCGCCAGTCTCTCTCAATGTTATGCGCGACATTGATAACCAGGTCGGGGCCCTACTTCTTGTTCGCTGCTTGTTTATCCAGGAATCCCTGAAGAATCAGCGTTGCTGCTACCTGGTCCACCACGAAGCGATGTCTGTGCCGCGCCTGTCCTGCCTCGTACAGCAGCTTGTGCGCTTCATGAGTCGTCAGGCGCTCGTCCCACAGGTGGATGGGCAGCCCAGCCAGTTCGCCAAGTTCCACAGCAAACGCATGCACCTTCGCGGCTTGGGGGCTGATCTCGCCGGTTAGCCTGATTGGATTGCCCACAACGATTCCTGCCACGCCAAACCTCCGGCAGAGCCGCGCAATGGAGCGCAGGTCCTCGCGCCGGCTGCGACGGCGCTCCAGGGTCAGCACAGGTTGAGCCGTCATGCCGAGTTCATCCGACACCGCAATGCCAATCCGCTTGGTTCCGACATCAATGGCAAGGTATCGGGGTGGT
>Ga0335069_10012314_pt1 | contig 12036 bp, 6 predicted proteins | sample Lox_Sample_11_FD_206714 | JGI IMG/M metagenome (GOLD analysis project Ga0335069, IMG submission 206714) | Soil microbial communities from Loxahatchee National Wildlife Refuge, Florida, United States - Lox_Sample_1.1 | ecosystem: Environmental > Terrestrial > Soil > Wetlands | place: USA: Florida...
ATCAGCAGCCGACGCATAGGCGAACTTACCCGGCCACATCATTTTTCGACCGACGTTCTCTGCGGCTGCGGGTATTCCCGTTGCCAGCGCCTCCGTCAATTCCGTCCCCGGCTCCATGCCGCTTGGCCGTTTCAGGCCCGTAGCCGGGTCCACGAGCATCTGACTTGCGTCCAGCGCCGGCTTAACTCCGGGCGGGAGAGGTCGCAAGGGTTCGACCGACTCGAAGTCATCCCAAGCCGTTCCTCCGCCCGTGTCCTGGGCGTCAACCGGCTCGAAGTCGGAAAGATCAACGGGCATGGTTATGCGCCTTCGTTCACCGGCACGGGCTGGCCGTTGACGATCTTGTAGAGCTTGCCAGTCTTCTTGTTCCGCACGGTCTGGCCTTCCTTGAATGGAGATTGAGGCGTAGAGCCTGACGGCCGGGTGAGCGGCACAACCTTTGGCGCGGCTGGTGGCGCTGTCCCGGTTGCGGTTATCGGCCTCTGCGTCGAATACTTCGCCTCCAGGGCCGTGCGACGATCTTCCAGCTCTCCCCATTCCTGAGTCAGCCGTTGCCGCACGTCTTCAGGGGGTTTCATGTCCATCTGTCGCTCAATCGCCGCCTGGCGAGCAATGATTCGGCTATGCTCCTGATTCTCCATAGTCGAGGCTTTTGGAACTGGCAGTTTCAAGGCTGGGGTGGGCTTAGGCCGGTTCCAATGTTCCACTTCCGCCTTTTGAAATTCCGTCATGGGCTTTGGTCCAGTGGGCTGTGCTCGAAGCACTCGGGGCAGCCAAACCTGAGCAGCCGCCGCAGGGTCCATTCCCTGGGCGACTGCCCGCTGGTATCCCTGCTGGGCCTGGAACTGGTCCTCTCCGATGGCGGTCAGCCGGGGATCGTAAGGTGGCCGGGTCGCCTCGGCCACGCGGCCGGCCGCGCCGGCAGCCTGCCCGGGGCTCGCCGGAGGGGCATTGATGTAGGCTTGGCCAGGAGGCACCAGCGCCCGAATCTGGGCGTCGGAAATGTTCGGGCCGACATACATGCGTCCGGTTGGCGTCGAGAGCGGGCTTGTGTTCGGCAGGGGAACAGTCGGGCTTCCCTGGGTGACTTGGCCTCCACGGTTAATGAGTTGCGGTGTTGCGCCCTGTGGAAGTGTGGGCTGCGTCGGCAGCGTCTTTGGCAGCGCATCCGCCGCGCGGTGCGCTTCGGCCAGCAAGAGCGCCCGCTGGGTCGCCTTGGCGTCTTCGGTTGCCTGTTTGAGCCCCGCAACGGCGTCCTCGGCCGTGTCCGCCCAGGAATCGCCCGAGTCCTGAGAATCGGGGTCAACCGGATAATCTGTGTCGTCTGCCATAAGATTCCTTTCGCTTAATCGCCGCCCGTGTCGCCTTCACCAAGCCCGTAGTATCTGTAGAAGTCTCCACCAGCTCCGTAGTCCGGCGCCCCCTGAACGTCTGTCCAGTTTCCTCCTCCGAGCCAGTAACTCTGAGAAACAGGCGTCGGTGTAGCTCCGCTGGTCGGATCGTAATAGGTCGTTCCAAGGTTATAGTCGCCCATCCCAAGACCGTAATCGTAATTCACGGTATCCGTGCCGGGATCGTAATAGGTGTAGGCAATGTCGGGCGGGTACTGCTGCATCTGGCCTGTGGCCGGGTTGGTCCAACTGCCGTCGGAGTTCTGCACCCACATCTGGCCTGTAGTCGGGTCTTGCACTTGATAACCCGCCGTGCCGGTTGTCATTCCCCTCGTTCCAGTCATGCCGCCCGCCGCCTGCCCCGGTGTCGGCCCAGGATAACCGCCGCCGTAACCGCCCGTCGAACTGGGATAGCCTCCCGAGGGTATGGAGCTTCCTCCACCGCCTCCCCCGCCAGTCGTTGTCCCGCCCGTGCCGCGAGTCGTGCCAGGTCCGGCCCCCGCGCCACCCATTAAATCTGACGCCTGCCTGGATGCGAGGCTGGCAATATCGCCTGGAGTGACGAACCCGCTTTGCACACCGTAGAGGGTTGGCCGCGGATACATCTGGTTCAACGCTCCGAGGTTGGTTATCCCCGCCTGAACCTGCTGTTCCGCTGTCAATCCCATCGCCCGCTCCGCCGCCGCGCTGATTGCCGCCGAGTCCGGCGCAAATCCGCCCGCGCCGTATCGCTGGGCCATTTCGTCCTCGATCATCGAGACGGTGCCCGGTGCCAACTGGCCGGCCAATTCGGCCGATACGTCGCTGGCTCCCTGCTGCTGCAAGCCCGCGCCGCCCGGAAGGTTCCCCACGTTAAGCGCGTTCTGCGCCGCAAGGTTCGTCGCGTTGACTTGATTGGCAAGCTCGGTGTCGTAGTTGAGCGCGTTCAGGTTGGCCCGGCCGGTGAGCGCGCCCAAACTGGCGGCGACTCCGCCCGGGCTAAATGCCTCCTGATACGCGGCGTTGGGGTCCATGCCCGTGCTGCCGGTCATGCCCGTGGCGCCGGTAACGCCAGCCGGTAGAATGTCGCCGGTGTAGCCGAATACGCCTCCGGGCGCGGCGGCTGACAGCGCGATAGGAACTGAGGTTGCCATAAGAGAGATGTGTTGAGGTTATGCGAACGATGGACGAAGCCGTTGACTGCCCCACAGGGGCATGTTAATCGCCGTGCTGACCTTCCCTTCGTACAGGTCCATCTGACCATTGAGGAGAGCCAGCGCGCGGCCATGATGCAGCATGGACTGCTGCGCGCCGTTGTCCATGCGAGAGTAGCGGATGCTCTGACATTCTTCGAGCAAGGCCGGGACGTTCGGCAGCGTCAGGTAATCCGTCTCGTTCTGGACGGGGATAAACTCCAGCCGGCCCTGGGCGGTGATGGTGAGCGGGTTGGCCGGGCTCGTGCAGCACAGGTTGACGTTGGGCACCCCGGAAATCAGGTAGCGCCGATACCAGGCCGTGCCTTCGTTCGGCTCCATCGCGGACAGGGCCGACTCGGTTCCGGTCGCGTCCACCTGGAAGAACTGGATCGGGCCGTAGGTCTGATCCTTCTGAATGCCGGTGATCGAGGAGTACTGATTCACGCTGTCCACGAAGGGGAACTTGAGCGCGATGTATTCGCCTGGCGCCGATAGGCCGGTGCCGGGATCGGTGGTCAGGACGGTCTGGCTGTTTTGGTCCTTGCCCTGGAGCAGCACTCGCAGCCCGGTGTCCCGGCTGTCGGTCGGGTAGATGCGAACGGTTTGGGCGGTGCCGAGCAGCGGGGCGAGCGTCGGCACGTTGTCGCGCTGGTATGCCTGGAACGTGTCGCCGCAGCCAATTCCGGTGCAGGTCCTTGGCCGAATCCCGGTGCCGAATTGCAGATATTCGTAGAAGCCGTTGCGGATGCGGATGGGCTTGTTGCATACGTCGAGCACGAGCATCCTGGCAATCTCCTGAGGCGTTGTGACGTAGGCCGATCCGTTGGTGACACTAGCGCTCAGGTTGAGCGTTACTGAGCTTCCCCACCAGCCTTCTTCGGGCGCCATCGGGTCCATCAGCAGCCGTTGCTGCGAGTCGTTGCAGTAGGCGGTGACTTGCGGGTCCGCCTGACAGATGCCCATAGCCTCGGCAGGCCACTGGGCGCGAAAGGTTGAAAGCGTGGGTCGCAGCATAAATTACGATGGATGGTTATAGCTCCCACCGGGCAGGATTTCTCCCGGGTGAGACAGGTAATACTCGTAGGCAGCAACATCGGAAGCGTAGCCCTGATAAGGCCCCCCAGGTGTATTGATGGTATAGACCCGGTTTCCGCCCAGGTCCCTGCCGGTCGCCGGATTGACGTAAATGTGGCCGACCGGAGTTGATTCGACGCCCTCCACCTCGCCAAAGTTGGTCGCTCCGATGGCATACCACGAAGGCGGCAAACCCGCCGCGGCCCAATAAGCGGCATCATCCGGTGTCAGGCCCGTAAAGTAGGAAGCGTTGAAAGCGTCCCCGGTGCCGGCTCCGGACCAGATCGAAGAAAGATCGGGGCTGGAGGCGGGCGCAGTAGCGTCTGCCTGCGGCGTGGTGGCCGCGGGCGTTGCGGCGGGCGGCGTCAGTGCCGGCGCGGCGGGCTGAGCGTTGCCCGGAACGGCGCTCTGCCATGTCCCCTGAAGGGCGGTTCCTGGAAGACTTGGGCTTGTGGAGGCAGGCGGCGTTAGCGCGGCCGTAGGTCGAACAGGTCCGGCAGTGGGGCTGGTGACCGGAGTAAATGTCCCAGGCGCACTGACGGGATAGCGCGCTGCGCGCGGTGTATTGGAAGGAATAGGACCAGAAGAACCTCTCATTACAACTGGTCGGCTCAGAGAAAATCCGGTGTTTGGCATAATCAGTAGTACTGGACTGTAACCCAAAGGAGAGTAGTCACTTGTCCGCCAACAATCAGGTAATCTACCAGAATGCCCCATTGAAAACTGACGCTCTCCCCTTGCAGTAATCCCCCGTGAGGTCCCGTCCCGCCCGGTATTTTGTAGTCCGCAACGTTGACGATGCTGCACCGGGTGCCGTAGTTGGTGCCTTGGGCCTGGAATCCAAACGTTCCGTAAGGATAGTTGAGAGGATCGCACGTCGGACCCCCTACTGAGCCATGAATAGTCAACACCATTTCCCGGTTGCAGCAGTTGCGGATGGCGGAATTGAACATAGTATAGCCTGTGGCGTACACGGTTTTGGAAATGGTCGAGCCGGTCCCGAAAGCGTCTCCCGTCCAAACCAGATCATCAATGTTTGTGGCAACCGGGTTGCCGTCAGCGACGACGTTGATATGGACATTGAAAACGCATTGGGTATGGTCGGGGAAAGTGGCCGTTGCCTGGAAAGTTTGATTGCCGGACTTGATCGGTATTCCGGTGATTTGCCCGCTCGCGGACAGGATCAAACAATCGGGGATATTACTGCTGGCCCAACTTGTTGCGATGGGCAGGTTGCCGAGGTAATCATTGAGATTGTCGCCCACGTAAGTCTGACACTGTTTGCCATCCAGAATCGTGATGTCACCCACCGTGACCTTAATGTCGCTTTGAGACTGGCACGACCTGCCCTTGGCGTCCGTCACCTGCACCTTGAATTTGAAATCGCCGCATTCCGACTTGAGTTGGCCGCTTAGCAGGCCCGAGGCTGACAGCGATAATCCGTTGGGCAATACTTCACCCTGGGCGAGAGCGTAGGCGTAGGGCGATTGCCCGCCTGCGGCGTTGTACTGATAGCTGATCTGGTCGTCATAAGTATGGGTTTCGTTTAACGCATTGGTTATGCCGAGTATTTGAACGGTGTCCTGGGTAGATACCGTGACCGGCACTCCGCCAACGCTCATCGTAGCGGTGACCGTATAGGTGAAATTACCCGGTGACGATGGTATGCCCGAGAGCTGCGCGCTGTTGTTTCCGGACGGCACCAAAGACAGGCTGGGCGGAGGGTTGCCTGTAAAGGTCCATTGGTATAACGCGGCATTTGCCCCCACTACTTTATAGGTCGGGACGTTCGTTGGAGCCACACCGGCACACATGAACGGGTAAAGCGGGGCGATAGAGTATTGCGCCTGTCCGCCGCCGCTTGGCGGGGCAGTGGGCTCATACCGGCCGCTGCCGCCTCCCCCCCCTCCGCCACGACTACCTACATGCGACGGACCGCCGCCTGCGCCAGCCGCAGTTGATCCTGCCCCACCCGGAACACTTGTCCCGCCAGCGACGATGCCGGGAAGGCCGCTCTGCGCCCGCTGGCAAACCGCCGCATCGTAGGCCGCCAGCGCATCCGCGTCTATTTGCGACAGGGCGGATGTCGCCAAGCCATAGCAACCCTGCTGGATAAACTGGCCGTTGGTGCCGAGCGCAGGGGGCTGGTAGGGATTGTAATTGGTGAAGCCGATTCCGGTGAAAATCATCGGGTCGGGAGCTTCCGAGCTTAGGTTGAGAACCGCCTCCTCGGTGCCCGGGCAGGGCGTGATGGTGATAGGGCAGAGACGTTTCATTAGTCGTGCAGGACTTGGAAGCCCAAGCCCGTGAGAATTTGCGCGCACGCCAGCCCCGTTGGTCCGGGGGCGGCACTGCTGCTAACGTCCACGCCACGCGCCAGGTTATGATTGTAGTGGTTGCCAATCATGTTGGTTTTCATCTCGCACAGGATGTTGTCCACGGCGGCACTGCCGAACGAGTTGTTCGAGGCCCGAACGTATTGCAGAAACAGATGGTTGGTCAAGTCGAGCACCGTCAGGCTGTTGTACGAGCAGCCCAAAAACTGAAGCGACAAGTTTTGGCTGATGTCCAGGGACTTAATCTGGTTGTTGAAGCAATAACAGTGGGTCAGGGCCGGGTTATGGGAAAGGTCGAGCGAGGCCAGAGAGCCTCCGCCCGTCCCGTTCGTGTTGGCGCTGCAATCCAGGTAACTCAAGAGCGGGCACCCGCTGACATTGATCGAAGTCAGCGTAGTGGCCTGCGTGCCGGCGTCGCAGTTGGTCAGTAGCGGGTTTTGGCTCACATCGAGCGAGGTCAACATGCAGTTCGGGCAGGAAAGGCTTTGCAAGAGCGGCAGGGACCCCAGGCCGGTGATAGACGTTACATTGACCGGAGAGAGGGTGGGATAGGCGGGAATTGACAGCGAAGTGACCTTGCTCGGGTGGGCTGTGGACTGAAACGCGGCCAGGTTGCCTGTGTGATAGCCGGTGTCGTCCGTCCAGCCAATGACAATGGAGGGATCGTCGTAGCTGAAGGCGGCGGAAGCGCCAGTTGTGAATGACCAGTCCGCGCCGACCGTCACGCCGTTGGCATTGACCGAATCCACGCGCCAGGAGTATGCGGTATTGAGCGAAAGCGAACCGGGATTAAACGTGGTTGCGGCTTGGCTGGCCTTCAACTGGCCGTTCAGATACACGTTGTAGCTGGTGGCGTTGGCGGCCCCCTCCCACGAAAGCTGGGTATTGCTTACGCCCGTTTCTCCATCGGCCGGATAAGGGTCGGTTACTTGGCTCGGTGGGCTGGTAGTTCCACCGCCCGAAGAACCGCCGCCGCCAGTCCCGCCACTGGCAGAATAACCCGTGCCCGAGTCAATAAACGGATTGGGCAGCCGGGCCATGCCCTGCGGCACATTGCTTGGGCAGCAGATGCCCTGGAACTGGGGCTTTTCGAGCGGCCAGGCATACAGCATTAAGCCCCGGATGCGCATGTAGCCCTTCACCACAACCCGGACCTGGAACTGGTAAGCGTTGGTGCTGGGCCGAACCCCCATCGCGTCGGCAACGCCCTTGGCCTCGGGGAACACGACCGGAAAAGCGTATCCGGCCTGGATGGCCGTTTCCGGGTAACAATCCAGTGGCGGATCTTGTTCCCCGCAGCGGCCCGCACAAACCTGGCAATGGCTCCACAAATGCCAGCAGGGATCAGCGTCCTGCCGGTAGTAGGAGTCTATCTCGACCGTGCCGACGATTTGGTCAACCCACAGTTCGCCGCCGCTTAACCGCTTGAGTTCATACTCCAGCTTCGAGCTGGCCCAGGTGAACGCGGGAAATTCGACCGACCATGTTACCCGGTTGTCGCCGTTCTCCATCTCGCTATAGTCGGTCAATTCCCAGATATTGAGCGAGCCGTCCACGTCGGAGATTATCGCGCTGAACGCCCGCGGCAACCCCCCAAAGTCCGCCGTGAAGATTTGAATGTGGTTGAGCCCGCTATAGGCCCCTTCCCAGACAGGCGACGATTCCCCGGACAAGTTGCTAACGATGTCGAAGTCCAAAGGCATAACGCCCTTGTGAATCACGTTCACACCATCAGCAGCCAGTTGCGGGAGGGCCAGCATCCATAGGCGGCTGTCCCAGTTCATCCCACTGCTGAACCGCATCAAACTGCGGTCGTTATTCTGAAGAATCCGGTTTTCGTTCTGAGAAATCACCGTGTTGCCCCACTGCTCAAAGTAGCGTTGGGCCATCACGAGCGAACGAACCGATGGTTCCAAACCCATGTAGAACAAGTCGCCGTTGACGGACACAACACAACGGTCGCCCACGGCTCCGTTGTCAATCTGGACGACGGTAAGTTGCGGCTGGTTGGTCGCGGTCGCGTTGATCCAGTCCAGGCGGGTGACAGGAACGGACAAGGCATAAACAACCTTGCGGGTGAGAATGAAGAATTGGCCCTGGCCACTTGTGGCGCCGATGGCGCTGGAGTGGCGCAAGGCGCGGATGTTGCCGCCGTTGGTCGGGATGCTGAAACCGTCGCCACCGAAACAAAGCGGGTTTTCCGTAACGCTCAGGATCGAGTCGCGGTAATGGTTGGCCTGGGTTCCCGAAGGCCCACCCACCATGTCGCCCGCCGACACTGACCGGCCTTGAGCGTACCAGATATGGCCCCCGTAATAGTCCATCTGAGCCGCAGCGGGGATCTCGTTCACGCCGGGCTGGATTGCCGGAGCCGGGTTGGTAATGCCCAGGGAACGCCTTAAAACAGACCCGTCCCAGATCAGCGGCAGCGTTGGGGTTGCGGCGGTGTAGTAGTCCCCAGCCTGCACGATCAGGTAATTCTCGGCCTGGACGAACCAGCACGTTTCCGCAACGTTCGGCGCCGAAGGATTGCGCAACGCCGCATTGCCGACCGTAAGGTCCGTGACGGTGTAGGGGGACACAAGCTGGATGGCGTAGAGCACGCCCGAGATTTGGCAGACCAGATACGGATAGCCGTTATCCGGCTGGTACATGTAACCGCCCTGCCAGTAAAACCCTGATTGCTTGACGGCATTGACCAGCGGTTGCCAGCCGGGCCGTTGGGTAATCCCCCCGTTGCGAACCGTGGCGTTAATCAGCCAGGCAAGCTGATTGCGCGCCAGCCCGTTCGGGTTGAGGGAAGAAGCAATAGTAGTGGCTTTGCTGCTGTCAACCCCGCCAGACCAGTCAAACGCGCCATCCGCGTAGTAGATCGTTTCCTGGGCTTTCGTGGCCATAGGGTTTTCTACACCGTATGAAATGACAGTCGCACGATACGGATATGTCCTTGCGAACCGCCCGGTTGTCAATATCTTTCAGGCGTGACCCGCTACGGATTGAACTGGCCAGGCAACAACGCGCTGGCCGTTGAAATCAAGCTGATCCAGAACGGGGGATACCTCACCATCCAAGGTATCCGCTACGGCGAGGGCCTTTTCTTCCACTACAAGGCGATGCAGTCGCTCCTCTGGCCCGAGGACGATCATCACCGCTGGTCGGACCTGATCCTGCGCGAGATCATCGCCAATCGGATCACGGTCATTATGGGCAGCCGCGATTCCAGCAAGACCCGCACGGTCAGCAAGTGGGCGTTGTGCGACTACTACTGTTTCCCGGACGAAACCCTGACCCTGATGACGAGCACCAACCTGCGCGGGCTGGAACTGCGCGTCTGGGGCGACATCAAATCCCTGCACGAACGCGCGCGCGACCGTTACCCCGCGTTGCACGGCAACGTCGCGGACTCGAAGCACGGCGTTTTCACCGACAACATTTCCGACGGGGACGAAGTTCGGGACATGCGCAAAGGCATCCTTTGTATTCCGGTACTCGGTTCTCAAGGAGAATTCATGGGAGATGCCTTGAAGGACTTTTGTTTTCCTTCCGGAACTCTGGTGAATACTCCGTGGGGCCTCAGGCCCATAGAATTGATTGGTCCGGGGGATAAAGTCCTGTCCGCTATTGGGTATCGGCGGGTGGCTGCCACGTCAATAAGACTCGCTTCCGAGTTGGTCAAGGTTCGATTGAGGGACGGTCGGCAAATGACCTGCACCCCGAACCATGAAGTCCTCACGCAAAAGGGTTGGGAAAAAGCTTGCGAGCTTAACGAGACGCATTATATTCTAGGTCCGTATGAAACCATGTCCTCAATGCGGTATTCCAACCAGCAACAAAGTCGTCTGCTCTCGAAAGTGCTGGTACTTAATGATGGCCACTCCAGAGGGAGTGGCGATGATCTGTACTGCAGAACGCCGCCGCAAGGTGAGCGAGAAGGCGCGTCATCGAATGCTTACAGACAATCCGATGAGGGACAAGGTTTGCAGCAACAAGGTGAGCGCGGCATTGAAGTCTTTGGGCCACAGTCCCAAGATTCGCGGGGGCAATGGGACTGGACCCACCAAAGCCGAGTGGCAACTGATGAGGATGTTTCCCGAGGCTCAATGGAACTATGGCATCAAAACCGGAAAGCGGAATGGGAGCGGTTATCCGTCCTGTTACAAAGTGGATTTGGCGTTTCCCGACATCAAATTTGCCCTGGAGGCAGATGGATCGAGTCACGGCAACTGGGACAATCGGAAATCCAAGGATCAGAAGAAGGACGCATTTCTACAGGGTCTTGGGTGGACCGTGTTGAGACTATCAAACAAACGGATTCTCGATTTCCAAGAGCAACATCGAATTCTGGCCGATGTGCAGTGTACAATCTCGAAGTTGAGGGGCACCCCAGCTATTGCGTAAATGGGCTGGTAGTTCATAATTGCGGCATCAAGCAAAAGCGGCGCAGGTTGATCGGGGATGAGCTTCAGCATGTGCCGACGGCGTACCTCAAAGTCCTTGATTCTTTCGACAAGGGCGATTTCAAGGCCGGTTTCCTCGGCAACCCGATTGCCGACAACGGCAAGGCCCTCGACCGCGTGGCGGAGCCGGTGGACGGATGGGACTCGGTTGCTGACCTGACCAAGACGAAGACCTGGCCGAACAAGTACAACGGCCTGACGATCAATCTGGTTGGGATAGACTCACCCAATTTCGACCCTGAAACGCGCAACCGCTACCCCTATCTCGTGGATCAGGGCGACGTGGACCGGGTATCGCGGCGCCCAGGCGGCAAGGACTCTATCGAGTGGTGGTCACAGATCATGGGGGTGCGCAAGGCCGGAGCTGTGTCCAACCGCGTGCTGACCGTGGCGGAGATCGAGCGGTACGACGGGTTCAAGGATTGCGTCTGGTCGGGCTCGGGCGATCGGGTCAAAGTCTATTCGATAGACGCCGGGTTCGGCGGCGACGAGTGCGTGCGGACCTGGCTGGAATTTGGGGAGGTCGTTGGGGGCCGAAAAGTGATTTCGTTCAAGGACCAAAAGGTAATCCCCATCCGGCTCAGTGTCGGGGACTCGCCTGAAAAACAGATTGCCCGTTACGCCAAGGAGGATTGCGCCCTGTTGGGCATTCCCGCCGCGCACGTCTTCTTTGAAGCGGGCATGTATGCGACCCTGGCGGTCGAGATGGCGCGGGAACTGGGCACGGAAGTCAATGCCGTCAACTTCGGCGGGCCGGCGACTGAACGCCCGGTCAGCAGCGAGTGGCTTGTGTTCGACCAGCGCACCGAGCAGCGCCGGCTGAAAACGTGGTATGAGCACGTCAGCAAGTTTGTGACCGAGCTTTGGTTTGTAGTCCGGTTGCTGGCCCAATGCCGCCAGGCCCGCAACTTCCCGCGGCAGGCGGCGGAGGAATTCGGGCGGCGGCAATGGAACTACGTTTCTAACGACCGCTACGAACTGGAGCCCAAGGACGATTACAAGCTGCGCTACCAGGGCGAATCCCCGAACCATGCCGACTCGCTCGTGGTTGGTGTCGAGGGCGCGCGTCGCCTCGGGTTTGCCATCGAAGCCATACCCGAAGACGGCCGGGAAAGGGAAGCGCCGGACGATTACCTGAAGAAAGAGCTTGAAGCGTATCAAAGAGAGCGTAAAAAGAGATCACTCAGTTATTCGAGATGAAAACAATACCTCTTTCTCAAGGCAAGTCGGCTCTAGTTGATGATGAGGACTTCGAGCGATTGAGCCAGTTTAGGTGGCGCTACTTCTCCAAAGGAAGAAATGAATACGCTCATTGTCACAGTCCAATGATACAGGGGAAGCGGTCCACACTACTAATGCACAGAATCGTAATGAGAGCGGTTAATGGTCAGGAAATAGACCATCGAGATAACAATGGGCTGAATAACCAGAAGTCGAATCTCCGGTTTTGCAATCGCTCTCAAAATAACGGAAATATGCGAGTTGATCCTAAAAGCAAAACAGGATTTAAAGGGGTGCGCTTCATTGGCAATCAACCGTTGAATCCCTGGCGCGCCCAACTGGGATTCCGAGGAACGTTAATTGATTTAGGTTCTCATCCAAC
>Ga0335069_10012315_pt1 | contig 12036 bp, 12 predicted proteins | sample Lox_Sample_11_FD_206714 | JGI IMG/M metagenome (GOLD analysis project Ga0335069, IMG submission 206714) | Soil microbial communities from Loxahatchee National Wildlife Refuge, Florida, United States - Lox_Sample_1.1 | ecosystem: Environmental > Terrestrial > Soil > Wetlands | place: USA...
CTTGTCGAGGTGGTAGACGGCCAGCGCCCGGCCGATTCCGGCCGCGGACGCCGCCTCGTCCCGGCTCACCGCCCCGGGCTGCCGGGTCACGACCTCGTACAGACGGCGGCGCACCGGATCGTCCAGACTGCTCAGCGAGGCCAGATCCGGGCCGCCGGGTGATAGGCTCATGACTGAGACTCTATCACTAAAAATTCCTAATTAAAGAAGCCGAGCAAGCCGCCAAGGAGTCCCGCATGACCGATCGTCCGCCGCTACCGCCGTTCGACCTGGAAAGCGCCCTGACCAAGGTGCAGGCCGCCGAGGACGCCTGGAACACCCGCGACCCCGAGCGCGTCGCGGGCGCGTACACCGTGGACTCGGCCTGGCGTAACCGCGACTCCTTCTTCACCGGGCGGGCCGCGATCATCGAGTTCCTCGCCGCCAAATGGAACCGCGAGCTTGACTACGCCCTGCGCAAGAACCTGTGGGCCTTCCGGGAGAACAGGATCGCGGCCCGGTTCCAGTACGAGTCCCATGACGGGCAGGGCCAGTGGTGGCGCAGCTACGGCAACGAGCTGTGGGAGTTCGACGAGCACGGCCTGATGCGCCGCCGCGAAGCCAGCATCAACGACGTCGCGATCGAGGAGTCCCAGCGGCGCATCTTCGGCCCGCGGCCGGCCGAGGAGCGCGGCGTCGAGTTCCCGATCCGCTGACCGCCGCGGACTTGGGTTACCCCGGCACCGCCAGTATCAAAACATACGGAGCAGACCGGGGCGGCGGAGGGGGAACGGCGGTCACAGCAGTGTCCCGGAAACGCAAGAGCACCAGGAATCACGGCCCGGGGCTTGCGCCGCCCTTCGAGACCCACTCAAGCTGAACGGCATCGCGAGCCGCCCGGCCCGTTCGGCTCTATATTTCTTGACAGTTATATAGCTGAGAAGTTATGGTCGCGGCATGTTCGAGGTTCTGGCCGAGCCGCGCCGACGCCGGATCCTGGACCTGCTACGCGTGCAGGAGCAGGCCGTCGGTGACCTGGTGTCCGCGCTGGGGATCAGCCAGCCCGGCGTCTCCAAGCACCTGCGGGTGCTGCGCGAGGCCGGCCTGGTCGAGGTGCGGACCGACGCCCAGCGGCGGCTGTACCGGCTCCGGACCGATCCCCTCCGCGAGATCGACGAGTGGCTGGCGCCCTACCGCGCCGCCTGGGCCGGCCGCCTCGACGCGCTGGAAGCCCACCTCGACGACATGGACGCCAGCTAAACCAACACCGAGCAGGAGACCACATGGATGACACGGATCTTGGCACGCTGTCCCGCGACGGAGACCGGTGGATGCTCACCTTCACCCGCAGGCCGCGCGCGACGGCGCGGGCTGGCACGAGTGCCTGGACCGCCTGGTCAGCGAGCTCGACGGCACACCGCCGCGGCCCTGGGGTGAGCGCTGGGGTGAGGTCCACCCGCGCTACCTGACCCACCTCGGCCCCGACGCCGCCACCATCGGCCCGCCCCCCGGCTGGGACGGCACCCAAGCCGGGTAATCCGGCCCGCGCTCACAGGTAGCGGGCGACAAGGCGACGGCCTCAGTCGTCGAGGGTCTTCAGCTCCCGGCGCATCACCTTGCCGGTCGAGGTCTTGGGCAGGCCGGGCACGAACCGGACCGAGCGTGGCCGCTTGTAGGCGGCCAGGTGCGGGCGGCAGTGCTCGATGATCTCGGCCTCGGTGGCGGCGGTGCCGGGGCGGAGCACGACGTAGGCGCGGGCCAGCTCACCGTAGGTCTCATCGGGCACCGAGCCGACCGCGACCATGGCCACCGCGGGATGGGCGGCGACGACGCGTTCGATCTCGGCCGGATAGACGTTGAACCCGCCGGTGAGGATCAGGTCCTTCCTGCGGTCGACGACGTAGTAGTGGCCCTCCTCGTCCCGGGTGGCGATGTCGCCGGTGTGCATCCAGCCGTCGGGCTCGATCGTGGCCCGGGTGGCCGCCTCGTTGCCGTAGTAGCCGAGCATGACCAGCGGCCCGCGGATCATCAGCTCGCCCGGCTCGCCGTCGGGCAGGGTGATGCCCGGATCGTCGATCGCGGCGATCCGGGCCTCGGTGCTGGGGAGCGCGAAGCCGATAGAGCCGTGGATGTTGGGCATGTAGGTGCAGTTGCTCGTGCCCAGGCCGGCCAGTTCGGTCATGCCCCAGATCTCGAGGAGGGGGACACCCGACCGCTCCTCCCATTCGCCCATCTTGGCCGCCGGCATGGTCTGGCCGCCCACCGTGCAGATCCGCAGCGAGGACAGGTCGGCGCGGGGCAGGGACGGGTCGGCGAGCATCATCGCGTACATGGTCGGCACGCCGTCGAACACCGTGGCCCGGCGGCGCTGGATCTCGGCCAGGGTCACGGCGGGATCGAAGCGCTCCATCATCACCAGCGTGGCGCCCACCATGAAGGTGCCGTTCATGATCACGTTGCCGTAGACGTGCGGCAGCGGCAGGGCGTTCAGCATCACGTCGCGGTCGGTCCGCGTGTGGAGCGCGAATGTCGCCGCGCTGTTGAGGAAGACGGCCCGATGTGACTGCATCGCACCCTTCGGGTGGCCGGTGGTCAGGGCAGCACTTTCCTGACAGCGTGTCACGGCTTGTGACGTCGGGTCCTTGACAAGGCCGCCGGATCGGTCGAATGTTGGCTTTCGTACCACAGTGGCGAGTGCCTGCTCGTAAGGCCTGACTTGGTTTGGGGGATTTCATGACACTGTCGCCCGATTTTTCTTTCCAGCCGCTGCCGGCCTTGGAAAACGAGATCCTGCAGCCATTTCCGGAGGTAGCGAGCCCGCTGGGGCCGCTCGCACCGCTCGCGGGGAAGTGGACCGGCCGGGGCTTCAACATCATCTGGCGGCCCGATAGCGTGCCCGGGCAGGATCGCTTCCTCGAGATCAACGTGACCAGCGAGGAGCTCGATTTCACCCCGATCCCCGGGCCGATACCCAATCGCGGCTTCCTGCAGCCCGACATCAACATGTTCGGCCTGACCTACCTGCAGCAGATCTCCGACGCGAACGTGCACGCGGGCCTGCACGTCGAGCCGGGCCTGTGGGTGGTCATCCCGCATACCACCGACCCCAACGTGGTCCCCACCGTGGCCCGCCTGGCCTCCATCCCGCACGGCACCACGATCCTGGCCCAGGGCACCGCTACCACGTCGGCCGGTGCGCCGCACATCCCGAACACCAGCATCAAGCCGTTTTCCATCGGCCAGCCGCTCCCCGAGATCGACTTTCCCGAGCAGACCCTGACCAACCACACCAGCTTCCGGACCTCCGGCGCCGGGCTGACCGGGGTCACGCAGGCCATGGTCAATAACCCCAACAGCATCCTGCAGGCGGCGATCGCGGGCCAGCACATCACCGCCACGACCACGCTGCACGTGACCAGCACCAGCACCCCGGTTCCCGGCGGCGGAACCGCGAATACCGCCTTCCTGAAGGGCACGGCCGATGGCCCGAACGCGGACGCGGCCAGCGTCGACGCCACGTTCTGGCTGGAGACGCTCGAGGGACAGGCGGCTCCCACCCAGCTGCAGTACGCGCAGAAGGTACTGCTGAACTTCAACACCCTGAGCTGGCCGCACATCACGATCGCCACGCTGCACAAGTCCTGAGAGTTACCGGCCCAGGTAGGCGCGCTTGAGGTCCTCGTCGCGGAGCAGGTCCGCGGCGGGGCCCTCGAGGACGATCTCCCCGGTCGACAGGACGTAGCCGCGATCGGCGATGGATAGGGCCATGGTCGCGTTCTGCTCCACCATCAGGACCGCCACCCCGGTGGCGTGGATGGTCTTGATGATCTGGAAGTTCTGCAGGACCAGGGCGGGTGACAGCCCCATCGACGGCTCGTCCATCAGCAGCAGCCGCGGCCGTGACATCAGCGCGCGGCCCATCGCGACCATCTGCTGCTCGCCGCCCGACAGCGTGCCGGCCAGCTGGCTCCGCCGCTCGAGCAGCCGCGGGAACAGCTCGTGCACCCGGTCGTAATCCTCGGCGAGGGACTCGCCCCGGCGCAGCACCGCGCCGAGCTCGAGGTTCTCCCGCACCGTCAGCTGCCCGAACAGGCGCCGGTTCTCCGGCACGATCGCCATCCCGGTGGCGATGCGCTGCGGCACCGGCCACTGCGTGACGTCCTGGCCGTCCAGCAGGACCCGGCCGGAACGCGGCCGGACGATCCCCAGGATGGTCTTCAGCGTCGTCGACTTGCCGGACGCGTTTCCGCCGAGTAGGCAGACCAGCTCGCCCTCGTTCACGTGCAGCGAGATCCCCTCCAGGATCCGCATCTGGCCGTAGTACGTGGTGACCTGGTCCAGCCTCAGCAATTCTCCGCTCACTCCGCCCCCGCTAGGTCCTCGGGATGGCGTCCCAGGTACGCCTCGACCACCGCCGGGTGGTTCGCGACCTGGTCGAAGCCGCCTTCGGCGATCTTCACGCCGTGGTCGAGCGCGACCACGCGGTCCGAGCAGCCGGATACCACGTGCATGTCGTGCTCGATCACCAGGATCGAGATCTCGCGTTCGTCGCGGATCTGCCCGATCAGCTCGGTGACCTCGTGCGTCTCGGCGGGGTTCATCCCGGCGGCGGGCTCGTCGAGCAGCAGCAGCCGGGGCCGGGTGGCCAGCGCCCGCGCGATCTCGAGCCGCCGCCGGTTGGCGTACGACAGCGAGTAGGCGGGCTGGTCCCAGCGGTACCCGGCGAGCCGCTGGCCGAAGAACGACAGCACCTCCTCGGCCAGCACCCGCGCCTCGCGCTCCTCGCGCCGGGCCCGCGGCAGCCGGAGCACCGACTCCCACGGCATGGCCCTGGTGCCGCCGTAGGTGGCGGCCATCACGTTCTCCAGCACGGACATGTTCATGAACAGCCGCAGCGTCTGGAACGTGCGCGCGATCCCCAGCCGGGCGATGGCGTACGGCGGGCGGCCCGCGATCGATTCTGCTGGCCCGGGATGAGCGCCGAACCTGACGTCGCCCGCGCTCGGCTCGTAGACGCCGGTGATCACATTGAAGACCGTGGTCTTGCCCGCGCCGTTCGGCCCGATGATGCTGACCACCTCACGCTCGCGCACCTGCAGGTCCAGCTCGGACAGGGCGCGCAGCCCGCCGAACGACAGCGAGAGGCGATCGAGCTCGAGCACGGGGGCGGCGGTGCCGCCCGTCGGCTCGTGTCCGGCGCTCATGTCGCGACCTCGACCCGCCGCTGCCCGAGCAGCCCCTGCGGGCGGGAGATCATCATCACGATGAGGATCGCGCCGATCATCAGCTGCCGGGTGATCGATGGCTCGTTTACGAGCCTGGCCTCCCATACGAACGCGGCCAGGTAGATCGTCGGCACCAGCAGGATGGTCCGCCACCTGCCCTTGACCTGCACCAGCGTGAGTGCCAGGCAGATCAGCACGACGAACCCGAAGTTCCCCACGGTCTGCGCGGTCTGCGGATTGCCCGGCACGATGATCCAGTCTTGCAGCCCGTCGCCGATCAGGCCGGTCGACTGCGGCCCGCCCGCGACCGCGCTGGGCGCGATGGCCGCGGCGATGGCGTGCGCCGCGAAGCCGAGCGCGACGGTCGCGCCGAGGACCACGGCGAGCCTGCGCCAGGGGCGCAGCTTGACCAGCAGGGTCAGCAGGCCCAGCCCGTAGAACAGGATGCTGGCCTCGGCCGGGCTGCGCAGCACGCCGTCGTAGATGACCATCACCACCAGCGCGCCGGTCGCCGCGCCCGCGATGCTGCCAATGCCGCCGAGGATGAGCCCGGCGTAGATCAGGATCAGGATCGGGGTGTCGAAGTCGGTGGGGAACACGCTCGCCTGCTGGGCGGCGAAGATGGTGCCGGCCAGCGCGGCGACCATGGCGCCGCAGGCGAACGCGGACAGCTTCACCCGGTTGACCGGGATCGTCATCGCCGCCGCCGCCAGCGGGTCCTCGCGGACCGCGCGCCAGGCCCGCCCGGTGCGCGAGTACTCCAGCAGCCGCAGCACCGCCATCGTGACCACCAGCACGATCACCAGCAGGTAGTAGTAGCTCTCGTTGGTCGTCAGCTGGATCCCGAAGCCACTGATCGGGTCGATCGTGGTGATCCCGTTCGGCCCGCCCAGCTTGGACGGCGCCACGTTGTTGGTGACCTCGACGAACGCCTCGCCGAAGAACAGCGTCACGATGGCCAGGTAGTCGCCGAGCAGCCGCCGGGACGGCAGCCCCACGGCCAGCCCCAGGAGCGCCGCGCCGATCATCACGATCGGCAGCGACAGCCAGTACGGCAGGTGGATGCCGTTGGCGCCGAGCTGGGGCGAGGAGAGCAGCGCGTACCCGTAGGCGCCGCAGCCGAAGAACGCGACGTAGCCGAGGTCGAGCAGCCCGGCCCAGCCCACCACGATGTTCAGCCCCACCGCCAGCAGCGCGATCACCAGCGCGTCGATGCCGACCTGCAGCTGGAAACCGCCCAGCCCGAGCAGCGGCAGGGCCAGGCCGGCCAGCCCGGCGATGGCCAGCCTGGGCCACCAGCCGACCCGCTCGCCCGCCCGCTGCGCGTGGCCGAGCCAGGACGGCAGGTACTCGCGCCGGTGCCCCTGCCTGGCCACCCACTCGTCGGCCCCGACCTTCGGCCCCTGCGGATCGATGCTCATCAGCCCGTCACACCTTCTGCAGCTGGGCCCGGCCGAGCAGCCCGGTGGGCCGCAGCAGCATCACCACGATCAGGATCCCGAACACGATCAGGTTGCTGTAGGTGGAGGAGATGTAGCCGGTGACGAACGATTCCGCGACGCCGATGACCAGGCCGCCGAGCATCGCTCCGGGTATCGAGCCGATCCCGCCGACCACGGCGGCGGTGAACGCCTTGAGCCCGACGATGAACCCGATCGTGGACGTCACCTGGTTGAACAGCAGCCCGCCCATGACCCCGGCCACGCCCGCCAGGGCCGAGCCGAGGAAGAACGTCGCCGTGATGACGAAGTTCACGTTGATCCCGAGCATCTCGGCCGCCTCCCGGTCGGCCGCCACCGCCCGCATCTGCCGGCCCAGCCTGGTCCGGTTGACCAGCAGCTGCAGGCCGGCCATCAGCACGACGCCCAGCACCAGGACCAGAATCTGCACACTGTCGATGGTGACCGAGCCGATCTGGATGCCGCTGGACAGCGAGATGAAGTCCGCGGTGTTGTAGACGCGGTACTGCGCGCCGAACAGCAGCAGGGCCGAGCTCTCCAGGAAGAACGAGACGCCGATCGCGGTGATCAGCGGCGCGATCCGCGGCGCGTCGCGCAGCGGCCGGTAGGCGAACCGCTCGATCGCCACGCCCAGCCCGCCGACCAGGGCCGCCGCCAGCACGAACATGATCAGCAGGAGCAGCGGCACCGCGATCGTCAGGTGCTGCGCGCCGCCGAACCACTGGATCACGAAGAAGCCGATGTACGCCCCGATCATGTACAGGTCGCCGTGCGCGAAATTGAGCAGCTTCAGGACCCCGTACACCATCGAGAAACCCAGCGCGACCAGCGAATAGAGCGCGCCCGTGGTGAGGCCGTTCACCAGTTCCTGGAAGAAGAAGCTCATCCGGCGCGTCTCCTGTCCTTCAAGGCCCGCACACGCGCTCCGCCGCGGGCCGACGCGCAAACGCCGGCCCGCGGCGGAGCTGCCGCTCGTATGTTCAGCTGATCACGAACTCGGGATCAGCTGGTACTTGCCCGACGAATTGATCTTGAACAGGAAGAACTTGCCTCCGTTCAGGTCACCGTGCGAGTCGAAGGAGATCGGCTGCCCCAGGATCGAGGCCGGCTCGTTCGTGGCCTTGATCGCGGCCAGCACGTTGCTCCGGCTCGGCGTCTGCCCCGACTTGCAGACCGACGCGATCGCCTCGTCGAGCACGTGCGTCGCCGCGTACACCGGCGGGCCGAACGTGCCGAATTGCCCGAACTTCTGCAGGGCGGCCCTGGCGATCACCGCGTCGGCGGGCATCGCGGTGATGTCCGGGCCGAACGAGGACACGTACGAGCCGTTGATCGTGAACGTGCCCGGCGAGAACAGGCCGTCCGTGCCGAAGATCACCGCGGTCTTGTGCTGCTGCGCCAGGTTCCGGCCGAACTGCTGGGCGTTCGCCGCCACCTGCCAGGGCAGGACCACCACCGAGGTGTCCGGCGTGACCTTGGCGACCAGCGAGGAGAAGTCGGTGACCTTCTGCGACACCGACTCGTGGTCGACCTTGATCCCGGCCGCCTGGAAGACCGGCGTCATCGCGCTGACCAGGCCGGTCGAGTAGGCCTCCTGGTCATCGACGATCATCAGCGCCTTCGGGTGCAGGGTCTTCACGATGTAGTTCGCGTCCTGCGGGCCCTGCACGCTGTCCTTGGACACCACCCGGAAGAACGTCGGGTACTTCCCGGTGGTCAGCGCCACCGCGGTCGCCGACCCGGAGATGAAGCCCAGCCCGGCCCGCGCCATCGGCCCGCCGACCGCCTCGACCTCCTGGCTGCCGGCCGGGCCGACCACGCCCATGATGGCCGAGTTGGAGATGAACTGCTGGGTCACGGTCGTGGCCTGGGCGGGCTGCAGCTGCGTGTCGCCCTGCACCAGCGTGATCTTGGTCTTGTTGGCCAGGTTGTCCCTCGCCACCGCGAGCTGGGCGAAGTGCAGCTGCTCGGTACCAAGCGGCGCCACCGGCCCGGTGATCGGGCCCTCGAAGCCGATCGACGCGACGCACGACTTGGTGGCGGCCGATGCACTGCCGGTGCTGCCGCCCGCGGCGCTGCTGGTGCCGCCGCTTGCGGCGGTACTGCTGCTGCTACTGCAGCCGGCCACGGCCAGCGCGCCGGTCGCGGCCACGGCTAGAACCAGGCGTCCCTTCATGGATACGCCTCCATTCCCGGGTTATCTCACGATGTAGAGGTTGGAGTCATGCCGCGCGGGGTCGCGCGGGCTGGCGAAACACCCCCGGGGATCGGCCGCCTGCGGGATCTTGCGCCGTGACGCCCCGTCCGCGCAGACTCAATACGCCCTCCCCGACGGCCGAATTCGTAACGCTGATCAAACCATCGCCGTTCCCGCCAAGGCAAGAGGGCTAATGTGGTACCGGCCTGGCAGTTGCGAAGTCGATATCTAGGGGGCGGCGTTCCCCGGGAGGTAGCGTCCGGTGGCCGACATGCTCAGCGCGGAAGTAGACGTCGCGGCCATCCGGGCCAGGTTCTCGTCGCTGCGGGAGGGTTTCGCCTACTTCGACGCCCCCGGCGGCACCCAGGTCCCGGACGAGGTGGGCGAGGCGATCGCGCGAGCGCTGCGGGAGGCGAGCGCGAACCTGGGCGCCGGCTACGCCACCAGCATCCGGGTCGGGCAGATCCTCGAGGAGGCCGAGCACAAGGCGGCCGGGTTCCTCGGCTGCGAGCCGCACGAGGTGATCTTCGGGCCGAACATGACCACGCTGAACTTCGCGCTGTCCCGGACCGCCGCGCGCGCCTTCCGGCCGGGGGACGAGATCCTGGTGTCCTGCCTGGATCACGACGCCGGGGTCGCCCCGTGGCTGGAGATCGCGCACGACCGGGACCTGGTGGTCCGGCACGTCGCGCTGCACGACGACACGACGCTCGACTTCGCGGACCTGGAGAGTAAGCTCGGCCCGCGCACCAGGGTGGTCGCGTTCGCCTGGGCGTCGAACGCGGTCGGCACCGTCACCGACGCCCGCCGGGTGTGCCAGCTCGCGCACGACGCCGGCGCGCTCGCCTGGGTGGACGCGGTGCACTACGCCGCGCACGAGCCGATCGACGTCCGCGCCCTCGGTGCCGACATGCTCATCTGCTCGCCCTACAAGTTCTGCGGGCCGCACCTGGGCGTCGCGGCCGGGCGGGCCGAGGTGATGAGCCAGTGGCGGCCGTACAAGGCGCGCCCGGCCCCCACCAGCCCGCTGGGCCGCAGCTTCGAGACCGGCACGCAGTCCTACGAGCTGCTGGCCGGCTTCAACGCGACCATCGACTACCTCGACTCGATCGGCGGCTTCCCCGCGATCACCCCCTACGAGCGCGCGCTGGGCCAGCGGTTCCTCGACGGCCTGTCCGACGCGGTCACCGTCTACGGGCGGCCCGGGATGGACGGCCGCGTGCCGACCTTCCTGCTCAACGTGGACGGCGTGGCCGCCGAGGAGGTGGCCGCGCGGCTGGCCGGTGCCCGGATCGGGGTCTGGGCCCACGACTCGTGGTACTCGCTCGGCCTGTACCAGCGGCTCGGCTACACCGGCAAGTCGGTCCGGATCGGCTTCGTCCACTACAACTCGCCGGAGGAGGTCGACCGGCTCACCAGAGCGCTGAACGGCCTGAGGTTATCCGCGACCCCGCCCGCTGGGGGCGGCCCTACCCGTCGGCCCCGGCGAGGATCTCGGCCAGCTTGTCCAGGTTGATGTTGCCGCCCGAGACCACGCACACGATCTTCCCGGTCCCGGCCCGGCCGCTCAGCGCGGCCGCGGGCGCGAGCGCGCCCGCGCCCTCGGCGATGACCCGGACCCGCTCGGCGAGCGTTCGCACCGCGGCGGCGACGTCGGCCACCGGGACGGCGACCGCGTCGTCCACGAGCGGCGCCACCAGCGGCCACATGCTGTCCAGCACCCGCCGGCTGCCCGAGCCGTCCACGAATGAGGGGCGGTAGTCGACGTCGGCCGGATGTCCGGCGGCGACCGCCGCGGCCAGCGCCGCCGCGGTGTCGGGTTCGGCCGTGACGATCCTCGTGCCGGGCCGGATCGCCTTGACCGCGCTGGCGATCCCGGTGGTCAGGCCGCCGCCCCCGTACGGGATCACGATCGCGTCCGGGTCGGGCAGGTCCTCGAGTATCTCCAGCCCGATCGTGCCGTTGCCGGCCATCACCCCCGGGTCCTGGACCGGGTGCACGAACAGCCCGTCCGCCCCGTCGACGCGGCTGGCCACGATGGCGTTCCACCAGTCGTCGTAGGTGATCTTCATGACCCGGCCGCCCAGCCGCTCGATCGCGGCGACCTTGGCCTCGGGCGCGTGCTCGGGCACCGCGATGGTGGCCGGGACACCGAGCTCGCGCGCCGTCCACGCGACGCCCTGCGCCATGTTCCCCGCGCTGGCGGTGACCAGCCCCCTGGCCCGCGCATCGGCCGGGGCGAGCATGACCGCGTTGGTCGCCCCGCGGATCTTGAACGAGTTGATGGGCTGCAGGTTCTCCAGCTTGAGGTAGATCTCGGCCGGGGCGTCCGCGACGTGCAAGCGCACCAGGGGCGTGCGGACCACCGCGCCGGCGATCCGCGCCCGCGCCGCCTCGATCTCGGCCAGCTCGATCATGGTTCGGGCCGCTCAGACGGACCTGCCACGGCCGCCTCGATCTCGGCCCGCTCGTCCTCGGTGACCGGATGGCGCAGCGCCTCGGCCATCGGGGCCAGGTGCTCTGGGCGGCCCGGGCCGATCACGACCTGGGTTACCCGCTCATCGGCCAGCAGCCAGCCGAGCGCGAGCCCGGCCAGCGAGGTGCCCCGCGCCGCGGCGACCGCCCGCAGCCGGTCCAGCGCGTCGAACGTCGCGCTGGTGACGAGCTCGGTGTACGACTCGGGCCGCTGGGTCATCCGGGACCCGGCCGGGTACGGCTCGCCGCGCCGGTACTTGCCGGTCAGCCAGCCGCCGGCCAGCGGGCCGAACGCCAGGTAGGCGACGCCCCGGCTGGCGCACAGCGGGAGCAGGCCCGGCTCGTCCTGCCGCGCCAGCAGCGAGTAACTGTTCTGGACGGCGCGCGGTGCGCCCGCCGCCAGGGCGGCGGTGAGCTGGGCGGCGTCGAAGTTGCTCACGCCGTACGCGCCGATCAGGCCGTCGGCCTGGGCCGCGCCGAACGCCCCGAGGGTATCGGCCAGCGGCACGGCCGGATCGTACTCATGCGCCAGGAACAGCTCGACGTGGCTGACCCCGAGCCGGTCCAGGCTCGAGCGGAGCTGGCGGGCGATCCGGTCCGGCTTCAGCCCGTGATCCGCGCCGGCCTCCATCGGGTTGTACGTCTTGGTGGTGAGCCGCGGCCGGACCCCGCGCACCGCCATCCAGCGGCCGATCGCCCG
>Ga0335069_10012316_pt1 | contig 12035 bp, 9 predicted proteins | sample Lox_Sample_11_FD_206714 | JGI IMG/M metagenome (GOLD analysis project Ga0335069, IMG submission 206714) | Soil microbial communities from Loxahatchee National Wildlife Refuge, Florida, United States - Lox_Sample_1.1 | ecosystem: Environmental > Terrestrial > Soil > Wetlands | place: USA: Florida...
TCACGAGACAGAAACTGTATCGACAACTCCCTGGATACTTTTCCTGATCTTTGTTTTCGGTCCCTGCGAACCGCTTATTCCGCTGGTTATGTACCCGGCGTCGAAAAACAATATTCACGGGGTAGTCATTGTCTCGTTGCTTTTTGCCGCTGTTACAATTGCAACGATGCTTACAATCGTGATGGCCTTCAGGATGGGACTGAGCAAGATCAACCTTAAACCCCTCGAAAAATACAACCACGTGATTGCAGGGGCAATCATACTGATTTCGGGTCTGGCTATCCAGTTCCTGAGTCTCTGAAATTTTTACTTTACCTCGCTGAAAAGAAGCTTTACATCGGGGTCGGGCGTGATTTTAATATCCCTGCTTCCGGCAATTTCGACCGAAACTTTTTTCCCTGTAACAGGTATTATGATTTTCCGGCTGCCCGACTGATCTTCAGCAATCACCTCAAGGCTGAAACTATAGATAAACGGCTGGGTCTGTTCGACGAAGATCTTCATGGTACCCTCTTTCTCACCGTTACCGGTATAAATTTTTAAAGCCGGGCATCCTTTCACATAAAGCCACTGGTAAAAGAATTCCCTGAGATCCCTGCCGCTGACTGTCTCCATCACCGATTCAAAATCTGAAGTCAGGGCGTTGCCATCCCTGAACCTTGAATAATACTCTCTCAGCCCTTTTTTAAATGCCTCGTCCCCGATATAGTTTCTGAGCATGTGAAGGACCCACCCCCCCTTCTGGTAGGTATCGGTATTCAGCAACGACATCAGACCGGTGATTGTTGTATCTATTACAGCCGTAGTATTCCCGGAATCAAACCTCAGAACCCTGTTCCTGTCATTTTTCATTGCGGTTCTGAATCTCTCCTCGCCATACTTATTCTGCAGATACATATTGGTGAGATAGGTTGCAAAGCCTTCGCTGAGCCAGATGTGGTGCCAGTCCTTTTCAGTCACCGAATTGCCGAACCACTGGTGGGCCTCCTCGTGAGCAATGAGCGATTCGTCGCGGCCCTCCCCTGTTACGGAATTCTCGGCATAAAATATGCACCCGGCATTCTCGAGCCCTCCGAAAATTGTCTTTGACTGGACATTCGCAAGCTTCTCGTAAGGATACGGCCCCGCAAGTTCGCTGTAATATTTTAGCGGCTCGGTCGCGACAGCATAATCCCGAAATCCCTCGCTCCTGTTTCTCTCGAATACCCAGGTCCAGACCTGTATATCACCTGCTTTCCCGGCATTGCCTATTGCAAAGTTTGCTGCAGCAAATGACATTACCTTAACCGGTATCGGAACGTTTTCCTGCCAGTGGGTTACTGTCATCCCTTTGCCTGGAGAGTATTCCTCAAGCAGCTGCCCGTTTGCCACAACCCTGTATTGCGAGGGGGCCGTGATGATAAAATCGACTGTTGCCTTATCGGAGGGATGATCGACAACGGGAAGGTAGTTCGAACCCCTGTCGGGCCAGTTATCGGAGAAGAAGGTTCTTTCGCCGAATTTATTCTGTGAAATTATCAGCCCGTCACGGGGTATGCCCGAATATGTAACCGAAATATCAGCTGATGAGCCTGCCGGAGCCGTTTCAGGAAGACTGATATCCAGCCTGTCGCCGGAATGGCTCCAGACGGCGGCTGACCCTGAAACCATTACATTTTTAACCTGCATCCCTTTGCCGTCTCCGGAAGCATTCTTCAGGTCGAGAGTGATATGACCGGCTGCGTTTTTGAAAAGAACCTTTATCACGGCAATGCCGTGAATTACGTTATTCGAATCGCTTAATTCAATTCTGAATTCGTAATGTATGATATCGATTGCAGGATCAGGTTTATAATTACCGGCGCCGACCCTTATCGAGGCCGAAAGGAGTATCAGAACAAGGACCTTTTTTATTTTCATGGCGTACAGCAGAGATAACTGCCATAAAGTTAGCAACCCCCGGGGAACAATAGCTAGATTTATTGGCTTTTAATTATTAGCTTTGCACAGATTAAATATAAGCGGATGAGTTACGATTACAATACACAGCGAAAAAGAATGGCATTGCCCGAGTATGGAAGGAATGTTCAGAAGATGGTGGACCATATCAAGACCTTAAAGGATCCTGTTGAAAGGAATCATGCCGCAAGGACCATCATCCAGATAATGGGTAACCTGAACCCGCATCTCCGCGATGTGGGCGATTTCAAGCATAAGCTGTGGGACCACCTTGCACTCATAGCCGATTTCGATCTCGACATCGAATCACCATACCCGACTCCCGAAAGATCAAAATTCAATGAATCGCCGAACCAGATCCCATACAACCAGGGAAATATCAGATTTCTTCATTACGGTAAGATCGTTCAGCTTCTCATCAATGAAGTTTCGAAGAAAGAAGACGGAGATGAAAAAGAATATCTCACTTCACTGATTGTAAACCAGATGAAAAAATCTTATATAACCTGGAACCGCGGACAGGTCGCCGACGAAGTGATAATAAACGATCTTAACCACCTGTCGGGTGGCAAACTCAGGGTGACAGAAGGTGTAAAAATACTTGAAATCAAGGATCTTCTTCCGCAGCCAAAGAAGAAACCACAGGGAAAACAGCACGGGAAGCAGCAGAACAAGTACTCCAACAAGAAGAAAGGATATAACAGGGGCTGATGTCCACATTCATAGTAAACGGCGGCAGACATCTGCACGGAGATATAACCCCGCAAGGAGCTAAGAATGAAGCCCTGCAGGTAATTTGCGCCGTCCTTCTCACAGGCGAAAAAGTCACAATAAACAACATCCCCGACATCAGGGACGTGAACAAGCTTATCGAGCTTATCGGGTCGCTTGGCGTTAGCGTTACCAGGAACAGCAGCTCTTCAGTTTCATTTGTGGCCTCAGAGATCAACCACGATTATTTCAGGACCGAAGAGTTCAGGGACCAGAGCATAGCACTAAGGGGATCAATAATGATCGTCGGACCCGTGCTTGCAAGGTTCGGGAAGGCTCTTATACCCAAACCGGGGGGCGACAAGATCGGCCGCAGGAGGGTTGACACTCATTTCATGGGTTTCCAGAAGCTTGGTGCCCTTTTCGAATTCGACAGCTCGGATTCGTTTTTTTCAGTGGAAGCCAAAAAACTGGAGGGTGCGTACATTCACCTCGACGAAGCTTCGGTCACAGGAACGGCAAATATTATCATGGCGGCCGTCATGGCAAGGGGTAAAACGACTATTTATAACGCCGCATGCGAACCGTATATCCAGCAGCTTTGCAGGATGCTTGTGAGAATGGGTGCCAGGATAAGCGGGATCGGATCCAACCTACTTGCCATCGAGGGAGTGGACCGCCTGGGAGGATGCACCCATACTATCCTTCCCGATATGATCGAGATAGGCTCCTTCATCGGGATGGCGGCAATGACTGAATCGGAAATCACCATAAAGAATGTCTCATACGATAACCTTGGCATAATACCCGATTCATTCCGAAGGCTCGGGATAAAGCTTGAAAGGAAGGATGATGATATCTTTGTCCCACGGCAGAAACATTATGAAATAGAAACGTTTATCGACGGCTCAATAATGACCATCGCCGATGCCATCTGGCCCGGCCTGACCCCCGATCTTCTCAGCGTATTCCTGGTAACTGCAACCCAGGCAAAGGGTGCGGTCCTTATCCACCAGAAGATGTTTGAAAGCCGCCTGTTCTTTGTCGACAAGCTGATCGACATGGGAGCCCAGATCATTCTGTGCGACCCTCACAGGGCAACTGTGATTGGTCATGACAGGAAAATCCGCCTCAGGGGAACCACAATGTCGTCGCCCGACATCAGGGCCGGGGTGGCACTTCTGATAGCGGCAATGTCGGCTGATGGCAAAAGCGTGATTCACAACATTGAACAGATCGACAGGGGATATGAAAGAATCGACGCCCGGCTCAACGCCCTCGGTGCCGATATCAGGCGAGTCTGATAAATTCCATTAAAAAATAAATACTGACCTGCCATTTTGACAAACAGAGCCATTGGCAGAATATTTGTATCAATACTGCATATCAAATCAAATCATTTGAGAAATGACCAGGAAGAAGCACGAGGAAAACGGGGAAATAAAGAATAATGAAACTGGCAACATTATTGATAATAAGAACATTAATTCAGGGGTACAGGGAACGGTCGATGAAATTCCTGTTGAAATGACAGGAGTGACTGATGTTCAGCAACCTGAAGAGGGTCAGAAGGAGAAGCCTGCTGACAGCAGCGAACAGTCTGACAAAGAGACCATAAATGTCGATGAGAACCTGGTAAAACTGGCAGAGATGCAGGATAAATACCTCCGCCTCTCAGCCGAGTTTGACAACTACAGGAAAAGGACGCTGAGGGAAAAAATTGAGCTGACAAAACATGCCGGTGAAAGTATTCTCAAAAGCATTATCCCGGTGATGGACGATTTTGAACGCGCATTGAAATCGATGGAAAGCTCATCAGACTGTACATCAATGAAATCGGGAATTGATCTTATTTATAGCAAATTCCGGGATTTTCTAACCCAGAACGGGATAAAGGAGATTGAATCGCTGAACTCCGAGTTCAATGTCGATCTTCATGAAGCAGTCAGCAAAATGCCCGTCGAGGACGGTAATCTGAAGGGAAAGGTAGTTGAAGTTCTTCAGAAAGGATATTATCTACACGATAAGGTGATGCGTTTCTCAAAGGTTGTTGTTGGTGAATAATGTCCTGAAATAAAACCAGAGGATGACAAAAAGAGACTTTTACGAAATTCTTGGAGTTCCGAAAACAGCTTCAAAGGATGAGATCAAGAAGGCCTACAGGAAACAGGCGCTGAAATTCCATCCCGACAAAAATCCCGGGGATAAAAGTGCCGAGGAGAAATTCAAGGAAGCTGCCGAAGCTTATGAGGTACTTTCAAACGATGATAAACGGGCCAGGTACGACAGGTATGGCCACTCCGGTCTCGGCAGCCAGGGTAGCGGCTTCTCGGGTAACGGGATGACCATGGATGACATCTTCAGCTCCTTCGGTGATATTTTTGGAGATGCTTTCGGCGGTTTCGGCGGATTTTCATCGGGAAGGAGAAGCAGGACAGTCAATAAGGGAAGCAACCTGAGGGTCAAGGTTAAACTCAACCTTCACGAAATAGCAAACGGTACCGAGAAAAAGCTGAAAGTCAGGAAGTATTCAAAATGCCCGACATGCGACGGTACTGGTGCGGCCGATTCCTCAAGCTACTCCGATTGTTCCACCTGCAGGGGCTCGGGTCATGTGACAAGGGTGACTAACACCCTGCTGGGACAGATGCAGACAACTTCAGTTTGTCCAACATGCGGTGGAGACGGTAAAATAATCACGAAGAAATGCACCGCCTGCTACGGCGAGGGAATAGTCGAGAAGGAAGAGGTAATAAAAGTCAGCATCCCTGCCGGGGTTGGAAAAGGCATGCAGATGACGGTGAACGGCAAGGGTAACTCGCCAAGGCGAGGTGGCGTTGATGGCGATCTCATCGTGGTAATTGACGAGGAGGAACACGATGAGCTGATCCGTGAAGGTAATGATCTCATCTACAATCTTTTTATAAGCGTACCCGATGCAATCACCGGAACACACGTGGAGGTACCCACGGTTGACGGGCAGGTCAAAATTAAGATCGACCAGGGGACACAACCCGGAAAGATACTCAGGCTGCGCGGCAAGGGCCTGCCGGAGGTGAATGGTTACGGGCGCGGCGACCTGCTGGTTAACGTGAACGTATGGATACCCAAAAACCTTTCAAAAGAGGAAATGCGCATAATCGAAAAGTTCAAAGATTCGGAGACCTTCACACCGAAGCCCGATAAAGACGACAAGGGCTTTTTCGAAAGAATGAGGAATTATTTCCAGTAAGTGTTTGGCCGCTCAGGTCACAGACAGGATCGCTCCTGCCCTGTTTTGCACTTCATGATATCAAAGTCATTACTTACCGATAGTTTGCCTGCTTTCACAGATATTATTTTCTTCAATGCACAGGCTTGATCAATTTTGACATTTTTAAAGCACTTTTATGAGATTTGCTGCCATGATTTTGATGATACATAATTGATTATATTTACAATCTGTTAATAAAAGGAAAACCTTATTCTATGGAACTATTTGAAGCTAAGAATGTTTCCAAGCAATTTGGAACCCAGATGGCTCTCGACAATGTGAGTATCGCCGTTCCGGAAAAATGCATCTACGGGCTGCTGGGGCCAAATGGAGCCGGGAAAACCACGCTTATCAGGATAATAAACCAGATTACCGGACCTGATACCGGTGAACTCTACCTCGACGGTCGCAGGCTTATGCCGGATGACGTCAGGTTCATTGGTTACCTGCCCGAGGAAAGGGGTCTCTACAAGAAGATGAAAGTCGGCGAACAGGCCCTGTACCTAGCACAGCTGAAGGGTCTTTCGAAGCAGGAAGCGATGCGACGCCTTAAATACTGGTTCAAGAAGCTGGATATAGTCGACTGGTGGGGTAAGAAAATTGAGGAACTCTCGAAAGGGATGGCACAGAAGGTCCAGTTTATATCAACCATTCTTCACGAGCCCAAACTCATAATCTTTGATGAGCCATTCACAGGATTCGACCCGGTAAATGCCAACACGGTAAAGAATGAAATACTCTTCCTCCGCGAGAGGGGCGCCACGATAATATTTTCCACTCATAATATGGGATCGGTTGAAGAGCTGTGCGACAACATCACGCTGATTGATCATGGCAAAACAATCCTTGAAGGAAGGGTCGACGATATAAGAAAAGCATGGGCCGGCAATGAATTTGATCTCATCTTCGACGGCAAGGTATCGGTCAACGGCAACAGCCACTACTCAATTATAAGGCAGGAAAGCGAGGACAGCAAAACACTTGTCAGGATAAAGACCTCCGGTTCAATACCCACAAACCAGATACTGAATACCATGATGGAATCGGGAAACATCATATCCTTTAACCCCGCATTGCCATCGATGAATGAAATATTCATCAGGGTAGTTGAAGCACAGGATGTATCAACTGGAAAATCATCAAAATAAAAATCCACCTATGAACAAGATATCCGTAATTATAAAAAGGGAATACGTTACACGCGTAAGGAAAAGATCATTCATTGTTATGACACTCCTGGCACCTTTGCTCATGGGGGGCATAATAGCTTTTCAGATATTCACCATGACAGGCGGCGACAAGGAATTCAAAAAGATTGCCGTCATTACTGAGAATGCCGATCTTTTCAGGAAATCAATCCCGAACACCAAGGAAGCTGAATTCGTGTGGCTTGAAAATACCAGGGTTGAGGACCTGAAAACCAGCTTTGTAAAAGCCGGGTATTATGGGATACTTGTCATCTATCCCGAACTGGTCAGCACTCCTAATGCTATCCAGCTGATATCCAAGAACCAGCCGCCTATCGGACTGCTTGAACATATCGAGAGATCTCTTGAAAAAGAAATCGAAAGGCAGAAGCTTCTTGCCTATAAAATTGAAAATCTCGATGAGATTATGAAAACCATTAAAACCTCAGTCTCTGTCCAGACAGTTAAAATTGATGAGACCGGGGCAATCAAGCAGACAAGTACCGGGATCTCCATGGCACTTGCATACCTTGGCGGATTCCTGATGTACATGCTCGTTTTTATGTTTGGTGCCCAGGTTATGCGTGGGGTAATTGAAGAAAAGACCAGCAGGATTGTCGAAGTGGTGATTTCCTCGGTAAAACCGGTACAGCTTATGATGGGAAAGATTATAGGCGTTGCACTGGTTGGCCTTACCCAGTTTCTTATCTGGATTGTGCTGACAGTTGGTGTTGTGATGGTCGCAAAATCATACGCTTTACCCGGAGGTACAAAAGAGATTTCACAGAACATCACCCAGAGCTTAATGACAAATAACAACCAGCAGGCCAACCTGAACACCGGTGTTGTAAACCAGGTTACCTCAAACACATCGGAGCTCACAAAAATGTTCACCAGCGCGATGAACCAACCCTGGGGATTGATGCTTATTTGCTTCGTATTCTATTTTATCACCGGATACCTGCTCTACGCGTCCGTATTTGCAGCAATTGGTTCGGCCGTGGATAACGAGACTGAAACGCAGCAGTTCATGCTGCCTGTAACAATTCCTATTATACTTGCATTATTCGTGGCAATGAGTGTAATGCAGAATCCTGAAAGTTCCCTCGTATTCTGGTTCTCGCTCATACCACTTTTTTCTCCTATTGTTATGATGGCAAGAATTCCCTTTATGGGCCCGGGCCAGTACTGGCAGATTGCCGTGTCTATGGCTCTGATGGTTGTGACCTTCCTGGCTTTTGTATGGATGGCTGCCAAGATTTACAGGACGGGAATCCTGATGTACGGTAAGAAAGCCTCGTGGAAAGAAATGTGGAAATGGCTGCGTTACAGCTGATCAACGGTCCAATTCCGCGGTTAAAACAGTTTTTATGTCAAAGATTCTTGTAATAGATGATGAGAGATCTATAAGGAACACCCTGAAGGAGGTACTCGAATATGAGAATCACCAGGTGGATATGGCAGAGGACGGGCCGTCAGGATTAAATCTGTTTTCCGAAAATGCCTACGACATCGTTCTTTGCGACATTAAGATGGCAAAGATGGATGGCATCGAAGTGCTGCAGAAGATATCGGAGTCCTCACAGGATGTACCGGTCATAATGATTTCCGGACATGGTAATATTGACACCGCCGTCGATGCTATAAAAAAAGGTGCGTACGATTTCCTTGAGAAGCCCCTCGATCTGAACAGGCTGCTTATTACCATCAGGAATGCAATGGACAAGTCAAGGCTTATTACCCAGACCCAGGTCCTGAAGAACAAGGTGAGCAGGATGTACGAGATTGTAGGCGAATCGCCTTCAATTGCGCAGGTGAAGGAGATGATCGACAGGGTGGCTCCCACCGAGGCAAGGGTACTTATCACAGGTGCCAACGGTACCGGAAAAGAACTGGTCGCCCACCAGATCCACGAGAAAAGCAGCAGGGCCAGGGGACCATTCGTTGAAGTCAACTGCGCGGCAATACCATCCGAGCTTATCGAAAGCGAGCTGTTCGGTCATGAGAAGGGATCCTTTACTTCAGCCATAAAGCAGAGGATAGGAAAATTTGAACAGGCCAGCGGCGGAACCCTGTTTCTTGATGAGATCGGTGACATGAGCCTCTCCGCCCAGGCAAAGGTGCTCAGGGCCTTGCAGGAAAACAGGATAACCAGGGTAGGCTCCGATAAGGACATACATGTCAATGTAAGGGTGATCGCCGCGACAAACAAGAACATAAAAAAAGAGATAGAGAACAACACTTTCAGGGAGGACCTTTACCACAGGATCAGCGTCATTCTTATTCACGTCCCTACCCTGAATGAAAGAGAAGATGATATTCCCCTCCTCGCCGAACATTTTAACGGCATTATCTGCAACGAATACGGGATGCCGAGGAAAAACATTAAGAAGGATGCCATCAGGGAGCTTCAGAAAATTCAATGGACAGGGAATATCAGGGAGTTCAGGAATGTCCTGGAAAGACTGATTATCCTTTGCAAGGATGATATTAACGGTAAGGATGTGATCACTTATGCACGCCCGGTCTCGGCCGGAAATATCTGACCTTTACGGTAAACGTGATGAAAGGTATTGCCGGTCCTGAATTCCGTTTCCCATGGAAGATGATAGAAGAACTTAATAATGTACAGGACTGAAAAGGATATTGTTGGTGAAATGCAGGTGCCCGCTGAAGCGCTTTTCGGAATTCATTCGATGAGAGCCAGGGAGAATTTTCCATCTGATATACCATTTCATATCGAATGGTACCGTTCCGTAGGCATCACCAAAAGTGCCTGTTACTCAACTTACAGGAAATTCCGCGATGCTGCAGTCAGCAGGTTCGGTAAAACCCAGCCCTTCAGGATCATCGGGGATGAAATACTCGGGGCCCTTTCTTCGGCTGCTGCCGACGTTGCCGAAGGAAAGTACTTCGACAACTTCATAGTGCCGGCGGTACAGGGTGGAGCCGGGACGAGCATCAATATGAATATCAATGAGATCATTGCTAACCTGGCCCTCATAAAAACCGGTAACAGGCCGGGCAGGTACGATCTGATCGATCCGATAGAACATGCAAATATCTTCCAGTCGACAAATGATGTTGTTCCTACTGCCCTGGCAGTAGCGGTAATAAAACTTCTTCAGCAGCTGGAGGATACAATTAACCATCTCAGGGGCCGGATGGAAGAGATGGAAAAAGAGAGCAGGGATAAACTTCGGCCCGGATATACACAGATGCAGGAAGCGGTCCCTTCCTCATTCGGATTGCTTTACAGCGCATATAATGACGCACTCTCGCGCGATTGGTGGAGGGTATCGAAGTGCTTTGAGAGGGCCCGCCAGGTAAACCTTGGAGGAGGTGCCACCGGAACGGGAATAGCTGTTCCCAGGTTCTTTATAATGGAAGTGGTACCTGAACTGAGAAAAATCTCAGGGGTACCTGTCGCTCACAGCGAGAACCTGTCAGATACCACATCGAATCTTGACAAATGGGTGGAGGTGCATTCCATCCTGAAGGCCCATGCAGTCAATCTCGAAAAAATGGCAGGCGACCTGAGGTTACTTGCCTCTGACCTCACAAGGTATCAGCTGCTTACATTGCCTGCCCGTCAGACAGGCAGCTCCATAATGCCGGGGAAAATAAATCCGGTAATACCGGAATTCGTCATATCTGCCTCACACAAGGTATATTCGAACGACCAGCTTGTCAGCTCATTGTGCGGACAGGGAACTCTCGATCTGAATGCCTACCTGCCTGTTATCGGGCACAGCCTCATTGAAAGCATCAGGCTGCTTACAGGATCAGGCAATTCGCTTCACGATAACCTTCTTGCGGATCTCATCACGGCTAAAAGTGCCGGATATGATGCACTCATGGGAAGTCCTTCCGTAACCACGGCACTGGTTCCCTTCATCGGGTATAAAAAAGCCTCCGAAATCGCTGTATTGATGAAGCAGGACGGAATAGATATTTTCGAGGCTAACAAAAGGCTCAGGATTATCAAGGAGGAGAGACTCAGGAAGATCCTTGAACCTGGAAACCTTCTGAAGCTTGGATTCTCACTTGATGAGCTGAAAGAAAATGAATAAGGGGAAAGAGGCAAAACCTCATATCGGGATTTATGGAAGAAGGAACAGCGGGAAAAGCAGCCTTATAAATGCCCTTGCGGGACAGGATATTGCCATCGTTTCAGAGCATCCCGGTACGACCACGGATCCGGTGAAAAAATCGTTCGAGATAACGGGGTTCGGCCCCGTTGTACTGGTAGATACTGCCGGCATAGATGACACAGGTGATCTCGGCCTGAAGAGAATTGACAGGACCCTGAGGACACTCGATGCCGTGGACCTTGCCCTTCTTGTCACCTCAGGAAACATTTGGGGCGTCTTTGAAGAAGAACTTATCAGGTCCTTTACCACGAAAGAGATTCCTTTCCTGGTTATTCACAGCAAATCTGACATCGAAGTTCCCTCACCTTCATTTATTGCCGGTGTAAAAAAACTGACAGGACAGTACCCTCTTGAATTCTCTTCAGCTGATAAGAGGAACTACGAAACTCTTACGGGTGCAATTAAGGAGGCGGTTCCTGAAAAATCTTTAAGAACTCCTGCCCTTTTAGGCGACCTGATAAAATATGGCGATATAGTGATCCTGATCACTCCCATTGATGTGCAGGCGCCCGAGGGAAGGCTTATACTCCCACAGGTTCAGGCCATCCGGGATATTCTCGACAACGACGCGGTTGCAATTGTCGTCAAGGAAAGGGAAGTTGATGCTTTCCTTAAGAAGACCGGGATCAAACCCGCGCTTGCAGTCACGGATTCACAGGTCTTTGTGAAAGCCGATGCCGCGATACCATCCGATATACCGCTTACCAGCTTCAGCATCATGCTTGCCAGGTTCAAGGGGGATTTTGATAATTACCTTAAAGGTACTCCAAGGATTTCTGCACTGAAGGATGG
>Ga0335069_10012318_pt1 | contig 12035 bp, 6 predicted proteins | sample Lox_Sample_11_FD_206714 | JGI IMG/M metagenome (GOLD analysis project Ga0335069, IMG submission 206714) | Soil microbial communities from Loxahatchee National Wildlife Refuge, Florida, United States - Lox_Sample_1.1 | ecosystem: Environmental > Terrestrial > Soil > Wetlands | place: USA: Florida...
CCGGGTGGCAAGCACGCCAAGCCGCTCAGCAACATGGCGATGCTGGCGCTTCTGGAGCGCATGGGACGCGCCGATGTGACGGCACATGGCTTTCGCTCGACGTTCCGAGACTGGGCTGCCGAGCGCACGAACTACGCCAGCGAGGTCGTCGAAATGGCGCTGGCGCACGCGATCGACAACAAGGTAGAGGCCGCCTATCGCCGCGGCGACTTGTTCGAAAAGCGTTGCGATTTGATGGACAAATGGGCGACGTTCTGTGCCCAGCCCAGAAGATCGGACGCCGGGAACGTCATCGCGATGAAGCCGGCGTGAGGATCAGGAATCGTTGGTTACAGGGGCGGTGTGCCTGAACTGAGAGCATACAGCCACTTAGCTATCGGTGGGACACCAAATCTTCCCAACGTTTTCTTAGACCCCATGACCCGTCTCCTATGCGTGAGGCTCGGCGTCGGACCATCCGACGCAATCCTCGTCACCCGCATACTGCGGGACGGGTCACCTCAGCGCCCCAAGACGGACATGGGGTCTAAGGGATCGCCGCCGAAGGACGCTGTTCCCTGGTGCTTGGGTGCAAGCGTGCCGGGCCGCATCGGGCAGTCAAGGCTGGCGCTTCGCGCCCCCGCGCTTTCGCGCGGCTACCGGCCTTGACAGCCCGATGCGGCCCGGCAGGCGCTGCCCAAGCACCAATGGTGAATTGAGGCTCGAGGAGCCTGCACCTGCGCTCAGCGCGGATAGCGCACCGCTGAATGCCGTAACTTACGAGCTGGCGCTGCATGGGGAACGCTGTCGCTTGGGCACGATGGCGAGAATGCGCGTACTTAACGCCGGTTGCCCCCGCTACGGTTCAGCGGTTCACTCCTGGCGTTGCGGCCGCGCAGGCTGGGTTGAAAATTCGGAGGGTCGAAATGCTCTCGATGATCTCGTTCGGACAAGCGATCTTTCCCCTTATCATCGCCATCTCCTCGCTTCAGCGCGATCCATCCGTTGGAGCCGGACAGCGGGTTGACCGGGCGACACTCGGCTGCCGGCGTCGAAATTCCACCCGCCGGATTGACCGTCCGGCTCGGCCTTGTCGAACGCGGCTGGGAACGCTGGAACTGAGAAGCCAAAGTCGGCTCACATTCGATTCCTAGTCGGCACATTCTGGAACTGGCTCGCGCCATGGTGCGCGCTCGCCGGCAGCCCGCCCCCGCGCAGGAACTGCCGCACGGACCTCGAGCTCGCACGGGACTCGATGCCGCGAAAATTTGCTTCGCGGAGCGTCTCACCTGCACCATTGCCGAGGCATGTGAGGCTACAGGTCTCGGCCGGACAAAGCTCTACGAGCTGATTGGCGCAGGATGTCTCGAAACAACATTGATAGGGCGACGCCGACTGGTGCTGGTACGCTCCCTTCGAGCGCTCGTAGAAGTGACCGGAAGCCGTCCGCGTCGGGACTCCAGATGACAGGGCGGCATTGGTACACAATGAGGGAACGCTGCATCCACACCTGCTCCTCTTCGCAATGTGACTGCCCCGCACGACGACGGTGGCATTGAGACGTTTCCACTTGAGGAGTCGCCGAGCCTCGCAACGCTTATCGAAGAAGGTAGCGCATGGCACTGCAGCGGCGATCTAACCTCGCTCGGTGATAGTGTCGACTGCTGTGGTTGGTATTACCGGCCCCACAAGTGATTGGACGTTGCCCGGCCGCGGAAACTCCGCAGGCCGAAATTGTAATTCGGCTCCGAAGTTTCACCCCTTTCGGCTTCCAAGCGTGACCCCAGCCAAAGACGCAATTTCTTTAGTTTTGCTGTCCGTTTGCACCTCGATCACAGGGGTCCGACTTCGGCGCCGATTTGGGGTCAAATGACGCGCCGATTCACAGACCGGACCCGCCGGGTTTGACCCTGGTTGTGTAAAAACACCCCCGTTGGCGATCCGACGTGGGACACCCTCCCTCACCGGTACTTATTGCACCAGGTTGATCTACGTCAATGCGCTGCCCGATCCTCGCTGATATTAGAAATTCGATCAGTGCAGCCACCTGAGCATCCGGAATGATCCTGCTGCCCTGACGCCCGCTTTGAAAAGCGCCACGTTCCTGGGAGAGCAGGCAATGAAAGTCGGTGTCGTTGGGGCTGGCCTGGTCGGCAGCAGCGCTGCATATGCCGTTGCCCTGCTTGCAGCAGCAAGCGAAATCGTCCTCGTAGACGTCAACGAGAAGCTGGCACGCGCGCAAGCAGAGGACATCCTGCACGGCGGGCCGTTCCTGTCGCCGACTCGGGTCTCGGCCGGGGGTTATGAAAACCTGAAGGGAGCCGGGGTTGTCCTGCTCTGCTGCGGGGTGGCACAGAAGCCCGGCGAAACCCGGCTGCAACTGCTAGGCCGGAACGCAGCGATATTCCGCGAAGTCGTTCCCAAGGTGGTCGCCGGCGCGCCCGACGCGGTCCTGGTCGTCGCCACGAACCCTCTCGACGTAATGACCGGTCTCACTGCGAAGATTGCGCAGCTGCCTGCGGGCCGGGTGCTCGGTTCGGGTACGATCCTCGACAGTGCGCGATTCCGCGCCCTCGTTGCCGGGCACGTCGGAGTCGCGGCTCCTTCGGTTCACGCCATATGCTTGGGCGAACACGGCGACTCGCAAGTACTGGTTTGGTCCAACGTTCAGGTGGGCGTTTTTCCGCTCGCGGCGTATGCCGAGCAGGTAGGGCGCCCGATCACCGACCAAGTGAAGCAGCGAATCGACGAGAAGGTACGTCGCGCGGCATACCACATCATCGAAGGCAAGGGCGCGACCTGTTACGGCGTCGGGTCCTCGCTCGCCCGTATCGTCCAGGCAATCCGCGACGACGAAAAGTTGGTCGTGACCCTGTCCGCTCCCGGGGACGGAACGGGACCGACCGGCGACGCTTGCCTCTCGCTCCTGCGCGTTCTCGGAGCCCGGGGGATAGAGGCCACCTTGCACTCGTCGCTGACCGCGGAGGAGGCGGCGGCCCTAAAGCGCAGCGCCGAGATTTTGCGCGAGGCGTCCAAAGGAATCACGTCATAGCGCAGCGGCGGACCGCAGCGACGGGAGCTGGGTCAACAAGAATCGCGAGGCTTGGCATGAGCGCGATACCTCACGACATGACGCCGGTCTACAAGGCGACGATTGCGAAGGGCACGGGCGCAATCAGATGGCAACGGCCCGTCTATGTCGATCATTTGCCGCCGTGCAACCACGCGTGTCCCGCGGGGCTGAATATCCAGGCTTGGCTCGCCCTCGCCGAGGCTGGCCGACAGGAGGACGCCTGGCGCGAATACATGGCGGACAACCCGCTGCCGGCAACGCATGGGCGCGCCTGCTATCATCCATGCGAAGGAGCCTGCAACAGGCAGTTTCTCGACCAGCCCGTCGCAATCCATTCGCTTGATCGGTACCTCGGCGACCTCGCCATCCAGAACGACTGGAAGGTAGCGGCGGGGGCGCCGACTGGAAAGCGCGTTCTCGTGATCGGCGCCGGACCAGCGGGGCTGTCTTGCGCCTACCATCTGCGGCGATTTGGGCACGCCGTCGAAATACGCGACAGCGGCAACGAGCCCGGCGGCATGATGCGCTACGGCATCCCCGCATATCGTCTCCCTCGCGACTGCGTCGCCAGGGAGATCGCGCGCATCGAAGCCATGGGCGTGAAACTGGTGCGCAAGCACCTCGTCTCGGATGTGCTTGCCGAGCAGAAGGAAGGCGGCTTCGACGCGGTTTTCGTCGCCATCGGCACGCACGTGGCGAACCATCTCGGCGTGCCGGCTATGGACGGCGCCAAAATGATAGATGCCATCACTCTGCTCGAGCAGGTCGAGAAGGGGCGCGCCCCGGTGCTCGGCCGCGTTGTCGGCGTGATCGGCGGCGGCGACACCGCCATGGATGCGGCGCGGGTGGCCAAACGCCTCGGCGCCGATCAAACGGTGCTGATTTTCCGCTTCGACAAGGAGCACATGGAAGCCCATCCCTACGAGGCCATGGAGGCCTCTGCCGAAGGGGTGAAAATCAAGTGGCTCTCGACCGTCAAGCAGTTCGACCGCGATGACGTGCTGGTTGAGCGCATGGCGATGACGCCGGACGGATCCGGTTGCGTCGGCACCGGCCAGTTCGAGCGACTCAAGGCCGATTCCCTCGTGCTCGCCGTCGGTCAGCATTCCGATGTCGCGTTTCTCAGGACCGTTCCCGGCATCGGGATCGGCCGCGGCGACATCGTCGAAGTCGATGCCGCGATGCAAACCGGGCACGCCGGCATCTTCGCGGGCGGCGACCTGATCGGCGGCGCCCGCACGATGACGACGGCTGTCGGTCACGGCAAGAAGGCCGCGCGCAATATCGACGCCTTCCTCAGAGGCAAGGTCTACAACGCCCCCGAGAAGCACCCGATTATTCATTTCGAGGCGCTGAACCTGCCGGTCCATCTGGACGCGGCGCGGCAGGAAGAGCCGGAAGTGCCGGCTGCGAGGCGCACCAGGTTCGAGGAAATCGTGCATGGCCTGACCGAGACCCAGGCGCGATACGAAGCGCAGCGCTGTCTTTCCTGCGGTAACTGCTTCGAATGCGATAACTGCTACGCCGCGTGCCCCGAGCAGGCGATCATCAAGCTCGGCCAAGGCCGGGGGTACCGAGTCAATTACGAGCTATGCTCGGGCTGCGCCGTTTGCTTCGAGCAGTGCCCGTGCCACGCCATCGAGATGATTCCCGAGCCGGCCGCCGTCGTTGCCGCCGGGCTGATCGGCGAGCCAACATCGCCGTCAAAATTCAAGGTTCGCCCGTGACCCCGGTTGAGACAAGGAGCGTGCGCGACATGGCACCCCAGACCGCCATCATCGACGGGAACACCGCCGCGGCCCACATCGCTTACCGAACGGACGAAGTCTGCGCGATCTACCCGATTGCGCCCTCCTGCCCGATGGCCGAACTCGCCGACGCCTGGGCCGCGAGCGGCATCAAGAACATCTGGGGCCAGGTTCCCGTCATTCAGCAGATGGAGTCCGAAGCCGGTGCGGCGGGCGCGGTACACGGCTCGCTGCAGGCCGGCGCGCTGACCACGACCTTCACCGCGTCGCAGGGATTCCTGCTGATGCTGCCCAACATGTACAAGATCGCGGGCGAGCTTAACAGCTGCGTGTTCCACGTTGCCGCGCGCGCGGTTGCCACCAATGCGCTCTCCATTTTCGGCGATCATTCGGACGTAATGAGCGCCCGCATGACCGGGTTCGCCTTGCTCGCAGCCTCCTCCGTCCAGGAAGCGCATGATCTTGCCCTCGTCGCGCGGGCGGCGACGCTGGAAGGGCGCGTGCCGATCATCTTCTTCTTTGACGGCTTCCGGACCTCGCACGAGGAGAATACGATCAAACTTATCCCGGACGAGCAGATCCGGGCCATGATCGACGATGACCTGGTGCGCGCCCATCGCGCCCGCGCGCTGTCGCCCGAGCATCCCGTGCTCCGGGGGACCGCACACAATCCAGACACCTACTTCCAGGCGCGCGAAGCATCGCATCCCTTCTATACGCGAATGCCCGGCATCGTGCAGAAAACGATGGACCGCCTCGCGCAGCTGACCGGCCGGCAATACCACCTGTTTCGTTACGCCGGCCATCCCAAGGCGGAGCGCGTTGTGATCGCCATCGGCTCCGCGGTCGAGGTTCTCGACGAAACCGCCGCTTGGCTCGCCGCCAATGGGGAGGAAAAGGTCGGCGTGCTGCAAGTCACGCTCTATCGTCCCTGGGACAGCGCCGCATTTCTCGCCGCCATGCCTGCTACAGTCAAAGCGGTTGCCGTACTGGATCGAACGAAAGAGAGCGGGGCACCTGGCGAGCCGCTCTACCTCGACGTGCTCTCGACCTACGCCGAAGCGCTGTCGAGCAGGAAGCTCAAGACGATCCCGACCGTCGTGGGCGGCCGCTACGGTATCGCCTGCAAGAACTTCGATCCCGCGATGGCGAAGGCCGTCTTCGACGAACTGAAGAAACCTCGGCCCGAGAACGGGTTCACCGTCGGCATCGAGGACGACGTTTCGGGCACGAGCCTTTCTGTCGAGGCCGAATTCGACATCGAGAGCCCTGAGACGGTGCGCGCGCTGTTTTATGGGCTTGGGGCCGACGGAACGGTCGGAGCGAACCAGAACTCGACGAAGATACTGGCTTCCGAGCCGGGCCGGTATGCGCAGGGCTACTTTGTCTATGATTCCAAGAAGTCGGGTTCCTACACCATATCGCATCTGCGCTTCGGCCCGAAGCCCATCCATGCGCCCTATCTGCTGAAGTCGGCAAGCTTCATAGGAGTCCACAAGTTCGAGTTCCTTTTCAGGTTCGACGCGCTGGCCCCTGCCCTACCCGGGGCCACCGTGCTTCTGAATAGCCCATATGGGCCGGACGAGGTCTGGCGCGAGTTGCCCCGCGAAGTGCAGCAGCAGATCATCGACAAGCGCCTGAAGCTCCATGTGATCGATGCCTCGAAGGTTGCGTATTCGCTCGGCCTCGGATTCCGCACGAATACCATCCTGCAGACCTGCTTCTTCGCTCTGTCGGCCGTGTTGCCCCGCGAACAGGCTATCGCCGCGATTAAGGCGGCTACCGCGAAGACCTATTCCCGCAAGGGAAAGGCGGTGATCGACAAGAACTTCGAAGCGATCGATGCCGCGTTGGCAAATCTCTTCGAAGTCAAGGTTCCCTCGGCGGTGACCGGCAGCCTGACCCGGCCCAAACTGGCTCCGAACGCGGCGCCGGAGTTCGTGCGAAACGTCGTGGAACCCATTCTGGCTCTGAATGGCGACCGTCTTCCGGTCAGCGCATTCCCGGTGGACGGAACCTATCCGACGGGAACGACGAGATACGAAAAGCGCAACATCGCCGAGATGGTGCCGGTCTGGGATCCCGATCTCTGCATCCAGTGCGGCCAGTGTGCCGTCGTGTGCCCGCACAGCGTCATCCGCGCGAAGTCCTACGCGGAGGCCGCCCCCAACAGCGCACCGCCCGAGTTCAAGTCCGCCCGGGTGAATGCCCGCGGCTTTCCTGATGCACGGTACGCTCTGCAGGTCTATATCGAGGACTGCACCGGCTGCGGCGTGTGTGTGGAGAACTGCCCGGCTCACAGCCCGACAGATGCGAATATCCGCGCGATCAACATGAAACCGCGTCTGGAACATCTGGAGTCGGGCCGGCGCAGCATAGAGTTTTTCGAATCGCTTCCCTGGATTGACCGCACCCGTGTCAACTTCGCGAATGTGCGCGGGGTTCAGTTCCTTCAGCCTCTGTTCGAATTCCCGGGCTCCTGTGCGGGTTGCGGCGAGACGCCGTATCTCAAGCTGCTGTCGCAGTTGTTCGGGGACCGGCTGCAGATTGCCAACGCCACGGGATGCTCCTCGATTTACGGCGCCAATCTACCGACTACGCCATGGACGAAGAACGCCGAGGGTCGCGGGCCCGCATGGTCGAACTCGCTATTCGAGGATAATGCAGAGTTCGGGCTCGGCTATCGCCTCGCCATCGATCGTCAGACCGAACTCGCCCACGCACTTGCCCGAAAGCTGGCGCCGCAGATCGGCGAGGACCAGGCTCGCGCCATGCTCGAGGCGCCGCAGATTACCGAGTCCGACTTCCGGCTCCAGCGCGAGCGCGTCGCGGCGCTGAAGGCGAAGCTGCCCGGCATATCCGGCGACGATGCGGCCAACCTTCTGGCGCTCGCCGATTTCTTCGTACGGCGCTCGGTGTGGTGCGTGGGCGGCGACGGCTGGGCCTACGATATCGGGTACGGCGGCCTCGACCACGTTCTGGCATCCGGCCTGGATATCAACATTCTCGTTCTCGACACCGAGGTCTACTCCAACACTGGAGGGCAGGCGTCGAAGGCGACGCCGCTCGGAGCGACCGCGAAATTCGCCGCGGCCGGCAAGCGGGTCCCGCGCAAGGATCTTGCAATGATGGCGATCGCTTACGGCAACGTCTACGTCGCGCAAGTCGCGATGGGCGCCAACAGCGAGCACACGCTCATCGCCATGCGCGAGGCGGAGGCGCATAAGGGCGCATCGCTGATACTCGCCTATAGCCAGTGCATCGCGCACGGTATGGATATGCGGTTCGGGATGAAGCAAGCGGCACGCGCGACCGCGAGCGGCACCTGGCCCCTGTTCCGCTTCGATCCGAGCATGCGCCAGCGAGGGATGAACCCGTTCCGGCTCGATTCGCCGCGGCCGCGGATCCCGCTCGAGGAGTATCGGGCGAACGAGGTGCGGTTCAGCGCCTTGACCCAGACGCGCCCGGACGATGCGCGCCACATGCTGGCTCAGGCCCAACTCGCGCTCGAGGAGAAATACCGCAACTACGAGGACCTGGCGGCACGCGACGGCACCAGATTCCTTCCGCATTGGGAGGAGGCCTCATCATGAGCAACCTAGCCAGCCGCTATCTCGGACTCGATCTGGGCCACCCGATCATAGCGTCGGCGTCTCCGCTAAGCTCAACCTTCGACGGAATGCGGCGGCTCGAAGACGCCGGGGCAGCGGCCGTGGTGATGGCTTCGCTCTTTGAAGAGCAGGTGCGAGCGGAAGATACGAAATACGCGACGATCAGCGAGTATACCGCGGGTTCTCACCCAGAAGCCCTGACTTATTTCCCCGAGTTGCCTGATTACCGGTATGGAGTCTCCGGTTATCTCGACACGCTGCGGCGGGCGGCAGACGCGCTCGATATTCCGGTCATCGCCAGTCTGAACGGTATCACCGATGCCGGATGGCTCGACTTCGCCTTGCAGATCGAGCAAGCGGGGGCCGCCGCCCTCGAGCTCAACATTTCGCTTCTTCCCACCGACTTCAGCATCACGGAATCGGACATCGAGCAGCGCTGCCTCGAAATCGTTCGGCACGTCAAATCCAGGGTGCGCATTCCGGTTTCAGTCAAGTTTCCGCCATATTTCATCGCATTGGGTAACTTCGCCCAAAAGTTGGAGGCAGCAGGCGCAGATGGGCTGGTCCTGTTCAACAGCATGCCCCAGACCGAGATGGATTTGGATACGCTCACCATCACCCGCGCTGTCGCCTTGTCGCGGCCGGGAGACATCCATCTGCCGCTCATCTGGACGACGTTGCTTTCTGGATGCGTGAACCTGTCACTGGCCGCCGGCGGTGGCGTAGACACCTATGCCGACGTCGCGAAACTCCTGCTGGGGGGCGCGGATGTCGTCGCCACAGCATCGGCCTTGCTGCGCCATGGCGCCGAGCGCATGACGGCGCTTGTGGAGGGATTGGAAGGCTGGCTTACCGAAAACGCATTCGAGTCCGTGGCCGAAATCCGCGGTTGCCTCGACGCAGCTCATACCGGCCGTCCCGAGATGTTTATGCGAGTCGAATATGCGCGCGCGCGGATGCTCGCCGATTTGGCGCTGGAGGGTCAGGGCTATCGCAGTTGACTTTACTCACCCAAGCATGAGCGGCGGGTGGGAGGCGCGCTTAGCCGGATAAGATCACACCCGCGATCGGGTGCCGGAACGCGCGAATATCGCGGGTAGCAAAAAGCACGCGCCATGACCGACGAGCGAGCAGCGGCCGACGAATTGCCGAATCCAGAGGTGCTCGCACTCCTCGGTTTTGTGTGTTTGACTCATTCTGGGTGAGCGCCAACGATCGGGGCCAAGTGATGACCGCTAACCAAACAGCGCGCGCGGGCGCGAAGGCGCAAATCCTCGTCGTCAATGCTGGCTCGTCGAGCATCAAGTTTTCGGTGTTCGAGAGCGACGCCAGCCGATCGCTTTCGCCGGGCGCGCACGGGCAGGTCGAGGGAATCGGCCTGTCGCCGCAGCTCGAGGTCACCGACGCGTCGGGGCGGACGCTCGCCAAGGAGCCCGTGACGCAGCCCGGCCATCATGGGGCGATCGCGGCGATACACGCATGGCTCTCGGCGCGCAGCGATGGCAAGGCGGCCTTCAGTGGTGTCGGGCATCGCGTCGTGCACGGCGGATTCGACTACGCCGAACCCGTGCTGATTGACGCGCCCGTTGTTGCGAAGCTTGAAGCGCTCGTGCCGCTCGCCCCGCTTCATCAGCCGCACCATATCGCGGTCATCCGCGCCATCAGCGCCATTGCGCCGGAGCTTCCGCAGGTTGCCTGCTTCGACACGGCGTTCCACAGAACGCAGCCGCCGCTCGCGCAGGAATTCGCGCTACCGCGCGAGCTGACCGCCAAGGGCGTTCGGCGATATGGCTTTCACGGCCTCTCCTACGAATACATCGTCTCGAAGCTGCCGCAGGTGGCTCCGGAATGTGTCGGCCGAAAAGTCGTGGTCGCTCATCTCGGCAACGGTGCCAGCATGTGCGCCATCGACAACGGGCGCAGCGTTGCCAGCACCATGGGCTTCACTGCCGTTGATGGTCTGCCCATGGGAACACGGACGGGCGCTCTCGACCCGGGCGTGATCCTGTATTTGCTGCAACATGAACGGATGGATGCGGATGCCATTGAGCATCTTATCTATAACCGATCCGGGCTTCTCGGCGTGTCCGGCCTTTCGAACGACATGCGGACGCTGCTGGCGAGCGACCTCCCCGCGGCGAAGGAGGCGGTAGCGCTTTTCGTCTATCGCATCGGGCGCGAGCTGGGCTCGCTCATGGCGGCGCTTGGCGGCCTCGATGCGATCGTCTTCACAGCAGGCATCGGCGAGCATGCCGCCGAAATCAGGGCGCGCGTCTGCCGCGACGCAAAATGGCTGGGTGTGGATCTCGATGAGGACGCTAACAGCGGTGGCGGCCCTCGGATATCCCGAGCGGGGGCGCGGGTCTCCGCCTGGGTAATCCCGACCGACGAGAACCTCATGATTGCACATCACACCCGGGACGTTCTTGCCACCAGGAGGCAGCCGTGAGTTTTCATATCCCTGCGCGGAGTCACAGCCTGCCGTTGCTTCCCGGTAAGGTAGGGCTTGTCACCGGCATCGCAAACGAGCGCTCGATCGCCTACCTGAAGGCCGAGTACCGCATGGATCGCAACTACCTCAAGGGCTATGAGGGAGATCGCAGCAACCCCGTCCTCGCCGCCGCCGGCTACAACTTTGGCCTGCTGCTGCGCTGGCTCGCCGCGCTTTTGCGTGCCTTGATCCGGGCGATCGATCTTCGCGCCCTCCGCCAGACCCCGCGTTCGCAGATGTTCGCCACCGCCCCCGAACGCATTGAGAAATAGCCATTTTCCTGCTATCATTCGGCGATTTTTGTCCGTTGTCGTTCGCCCGAGATCGTGGGTATACGCACCGATGCCGCGGGTAAGAGCGTGGGTAGAAAGGTTGGGCGGAAATGGTCCAATTTGTGGGCAGGCTGACCGCGCTCAAGGTTCTGAGAGCCAGGCGGCCGGGGATGTACGCTGACGGCGCCGGTCTCTATCTGCAAGTGACCGGCGACGGCGACAAGCGCGTCGCCAAGTCCTGGATCTTCCGCTACCAGCTTCGCGGCAGAGCGCGAGAGATGGGGCTGGGCTCATTCGCCACGTTCGGATTGGCCGAGGCGCGGATCAAGGCGACGGAATGCCGGCGCCTCACATGCGACGGCTTAGACCCGATCGAAGCGCGGCGCGCCGAGCGTGCGCGGATCGCGCTTGAGACAGCGAAGGCTCTCACCTTCAAAGCGTGCGCCGAGCAATTCATCGCCGCGCACGGAGCGGGTTGGCGCAATGCCAAGCACGCGGCGCAGTGGAGCGCGACGCTCAAGACTTATGCGGAGCCCATCATCGGCTCTCTGCCGATCCACAGCATCGACACAGCACTCGTGATGAAAATCCTCGAACCGCTCTGGTCGAAGAAGCCAGAGACTGCGGGGCGGCTACGCGGGCGCATCGAGTCGGTGCTCGACTGGGCGACGGTGCGCGGCTATCGCACGGGCGACAATCCCGCGCGCTGGCGGGGCCATCTCGACAAGCTGCTGCCGGCGCGCGCCAAGGTCCGACGGGTGAAGCACCACGCGGCTTTGCCCTATGATCACCTGCCGGATTTCATGGCTGCGCTGCGCGCGCAAGAGGGCATCTCGGCGCGTGCGCTCGAATTTTTGATCC
>Ga0335069_10012319_pt1 | contig 12034 bp, 9 predicted proteins | sample Lox_Sample_11_FD_206714 | JGI IMG/M metagenome (GOLD analysis project Ga0335069, IMG submission 206714) | Soil microbial communities from Loxahatchee National Wildlife Refuge, Florida, United States - Lox_Sample_1.1 | ecosystem: Environmental > Terrestrial > Soil > Wetlands | place: USA: Florida...
CGGCAACATCTATGACCCGCTGATCGAGCGCGGCAAGGACATGAGCCTGCAGCCGGCGCTCGCGACCAAGTGGACGCAGACCAGCCCGAACGTGTGGCGCTTCGAGCTGCGCCAGGGCGTCAAATTCCACGACGGCACGCCGTTCACCGCCGACGACGTCGTCTTCACGTTCAAGCGCGCCGCCGGCGAGGGCAGCGACATGAAGGGCTACACGAACCCGATCAAGGAAGTGCGCAAGGTCGGGGAGCACGCGGTCGAGATCGAGACGCTGCAGCCCTATCCCATCCTGCCCGACACGCTGACCACGCTCGCGATCATGAGCAAGAAGTGGTGCGAGGAAAACAAGGCCGAGCGCCCGGTCGATCGCCGCAAGGGCATCGAGAACACCGCGAGCTTCAAGGCCAACGGCACCGGGCCGTGGCGCCTGAGGGAGCGTCAGCCGTCGCAGCGCACGGTCATCGTGCGCAACCCCGCATATTGGGGCAAGGTCGAGAGCAACATCGACGAGATCGTGTTCACGCCGATCGGCAACGACGCAACGCGCGTCGCAGCGCTGCTCTCCGGCGAGACCGACGTCATGGAGCCCGTCCCGCTGCAGGACGTCGACCGCATCAAGTCCGCCGGCAACTTCACGGTGCTGCAGGGCCCCGAGCTGCGCACCATCTTCCTCGGGATGGACCAGAAGCGCGACGAGCTGCAGTTCTCGAACGTCAAGGGCAAGAACCCCTTCAAGGACGTGCGCGTGCGTCGCGCGTTCTATCTCGCGATCGACGAGGAGACGATCAAGAACCGCGTGATGCGAGGTGCCGCATCGCCGACCGCGGAGATGGTGGGTGCCGCCGTGCGCGGCTTCCAGCCGGACATGAACAAGCGTCCCGCCTACGACCCGGAAGGCGCGAAGAAGCTGCTCGCCGAAGCCGGCTACCCGAACGGCTTCGAGGTCGGCATGAACTGCCCGAACGACCGTTACGTGAACGACTCGGCCATCTGCCAGGCGGTGGCGGCGAACCTCGCGCGCATCGGCGTCAAGGTGAACCTGATGGCGGAGACCAAGGTCACGTACTTCCCGAAGATCCTGCGGCGCGACACGAGCTTCTACCTCCTCGGCTGGACGCCGAGCACCGTCGATTCGCACGACGTGCTCTCGTCGATCATGGCCACGCCGAACGACAAGGGGCAGGGCCAGTTCAACCTCGGCTGGTACAGCAACCCGAAGCTCGACGAGCTGACGCTGAAGATCCAGTCGGAGACCGATCAGAAGAAGCGCAACGAGATGATCCGGGAGGCCTTCAAGATCCACCAGGACGACGTCGGCCACATCCCGCTGCACCAGCAGGCGCTCGCCTGGGGCTTCTCGAACAAGGTGAGCCTCGTCCAGCTGCCGAACAACTACATGGTCTTCAAGTGGATCACGTTGAAGGCGCCCCACTGACGGTCGAGCCTTCGATCACGCCGCGGGCCGATCCGCTGGCGCCGGTGCCGCCGCTCGGCGCGGCAGCGGTGCCGGCAGCGCCGGGAGCGTTCGCGCGCTTCTTCGCCGGCGACGTCTGGCATTCGTTTCGAACGTCGCCCGTGGCGGTCGGCTCGGCCCTCGTGGCGTTGCTGTGTGTGGGGTGTGCGCTCTTTGCGAACGTGATCGCGCCGCACAACCCGTTCGATCTTGCCACGCTCGAGCTCGGCGACTCGATGCTTCCGCCGTCCTGGATGGCAGGCGGGACGTCGAAATACCTGCTCGGCACGGACGAGCAGGGTCGCGACGTGTTCTCCGCGCTCATGTTCGGCGCGCGCATCTCGCTCATGGTCGGCGGCGCGTCGGTCCTGCTGTCGCTGCTGATCGGCGTGACGCTCGGCCTCGTGTCGGGCTACCTCGGCGGTCGGGTCGACGCGCTCATCATGCGCGTGTGCGACGTGATGCTCTCGTTTCCCTCGATCCTCATCGCGCTGCTGATCGCGGGCGTCGGGCGTGCGCTCTTCCCGAGCGCGAACGACACGCTCGCCTTCGGCGTGCTGATCCTCGCGATCGCCCTGCCCGGGTGGGTGCAATACGCGCGCGCCGTGCGCGGCTCGACCCTCGTCGAGCGCCACAAGGAATACGTGCAGGCCGCCCGCGTGATCGGCGTCGCGCCGCTGCGCATCATGCGCAAGCACGTGCTTCCGAACGTGCTCGGCCCGGTGCTCGTGCTCGCCACCATCCAGGTGGCAACGGCCATCCTTGCCGAGGCTACGCTCTCCTTTCTCGGCGTGGGCGTGTCTCCCACGTCGCCCTCGCTCGGCACCTTCATCAACGAAGGCAACAAGCAGCTGTTCAGCGGCGCATGGTGGCTCGTGATCTTTCCGGGCGCGATGCTGGTCATGATCGCCCTCAGCATCAACCTGTTCGGCGACTGGCTGCGCGACGCGCTCAACCCGCGCCTGCGTTGACGTCCATGCCTCGACCATGACCGCACCTCTGCTCGAGGTCCGTAACCTGCGCGTCGAGTTTCCGACGCGCCATGGCACGCTCGTCGCGATCGACGACGTCTCGTTCGGGATCGCTCCCGGCGAGATCCTGGGCGTCGTCGGCGAATCGGGCGCGGGCAAGTCGCTCACGGGCTCCGCCATCATCGGGCTGCTCGACCCGCCCGGCCGGATCGCGGGCGGCGAGATCCGGTTCAACGGCCGCCGCATCGACGACCTGCCGCACGACGAGATGCGCAAGATGCGCGGCCGGCACATCGGCGCGATCTTCCAGGATCCGCTGACGTCGCTCGATCCGCTCTACACCGTCGGCCAGCAACTGGTCGAGACGATCCAGACGCATCTGCCGCTGAACGCGGCGGAAGCGCGCACTCGCGCCATCCGGCTGTTGCAGGAGACGGGCATACCGGCTGCTGCGCAGCGGCTCGATCAATACCCGCATCAGTTCTCGGGCGGCATGCGCCAGCGTGTCGTCATCGCCCTCGCACTTGCCGGCGAGCCGCGCCTGATCGTCGCCGACGAGCCGACCACCGCGCTCGACGTCTCCATCCAGGCGCAGATCATCTCGCTGCTCAAGCGACTCTGCCGCGAGCACCGGGCCGCGGTCATGCTCGTGACGCACGACATGGGCGTCATCGCCGAAACCTGCGACCGCGTCGCCGTGATGTACGCGGGCCGCATCGCCGAAATCGGACCGGTGAGCGCGGTGATCCATACGCCGGCACATCCGTACACGGTCGGCCTGATGGGTTCGATCCCGTCGATGGCGGAGGACCGCTTGCACCTTCTCCAGATCGACGGCTCCATGCCGCGCCTCAATGCGATCCCTCCGGGCTGCGCGTTCAACCCGCGCTGCCCGCACGCATTCGATCGTTGTCGCATCGAGCGACCGGACCTGCTCGATGCAGGAGCGACGCGCGCCGCCTGCTGGCTGCATGCGCCTCCCGCGAGGCTGGCGGCGTGAGCAGCACGCTTGCGGCGCCTTCAGGCACGGCGGCGGGCATGGAAGACACGCCGCTCGTCGAGGTCGAGGATCTGGAGAAGGTGTTCGACGTCTCGGCGCCCTGGCTCAACCGAGTGGTCGAGCGTCAGGCGCGCCAGTTCGTCCACGCGGTGGACGGCGTGAGCTTCGGCATCGCGCGCGGGCGCACGCTCGCGCTCGTGGGCGAATCGGGCTGCGGCAAGAGCACCGTCGCGCGCCTCCTCGTGGGCCTCTATGCGCCCACCCGAGGCCGCATCCGGTTCGACGGGGTGGACCTCGCTGCCGCGTGGCGTTCCGCAGGTGCCCGCTCCCTGCGGCGGCGGATGCAGATGATCTTCCAGGATCCGTACGCGAGCCTGAATCCGCGCTGGAACGTTTTCGACATCGTGGCCGAGCCTCTGCGGGAACACGGGCTTGCTCGGGCGCCCGATGCGCCGCCCGAACGCGCCGATCCGGCTCGACTGCAGGCCCGCGTCACCGAGCTCCTGCAGTCGGTCGGGTTGTCCGCGGCCGATGCCGGCAAGTTCCCGCACCAGTTCTCGGGCGGGCAGCGACAACGCATCTCGATCGCGCGCGCTTTGGCGACGCAGCCCGAGTTCCTCGTCTGCGACGAGCCGACGTCGGCGCTCGACGTCTCGGTGCAGGCCCAGGTCCTGAACATCATGAAGGACCTGCAGCGCCGCTACGGCCTGACGTATCTGTTCATCTCGCACAACCTGGCGGTCGTGCGCCATGTCAGCGACCAGGTCGGCGTCATGTATCTCGGCCGCGTCGTCGAGCTCGCCGACAAGGCGGAGTTGTTCGCACGACCGCGGCACCCGTACACGCGGATGCTGCTCGACGCAATCCCCGACGTGCAGATGAGCGGGCGGGCACGCACGCCCGTGCAGGGGGAGGTGCCGAACCCCCTGCACCCGCCCGCGGGCTGCTCGTTCCACCCGCGCTGTCCGCACGCGAACGATCGCTGCACGCGTGAGCGACCGGCGCTGCTCCTTCAGGGAAGGGCGCGCGTCGCATGTCACGCGGTGGAGGAGGGACGCATCGCGGTCGGGGAGCGGGTTTCGGCCTGAGGGCCCGGCCCGAGCACGCTCAGCGCTCGGGCAGCAGGCGCTCCCCTCGCATCAGGTCCGCCACCGCTTCGCGCTCGCGCACGACGACGGGCTTGGCGCCGTCGACCAGCACTTCAGCGGCCCGCGGCCGCGTGTTGTAGTTGCCGGCCATGCTCATCGCATAGGCGCCGGCCGACAGGACCGCGAGGATGTCGCCTGCCTGCACCGCGAGCCGGCGATCGCGCCCCAGCCAGTCGGACGATTCGCAGACGGGTCCGACGACATCGTAGACCGCGGGACCGGCGGGCCGGTCGCGGCACGGCACGATCGCCATCCAAGCCTGATACATCGCCGGGCGCAGAAGGTCGTTCATCCCCGCATCGACGACACAGAAATGCTTCGTCTCGCCCTCCTTCAGGTAGAGCACTTCGGTCGCGAGCAGACCGGCGTTGCCGACGAGCGAGCGCCCGGGTTCGAGCAAGACGCGGCGTGCGCCGTGGCCACGGGCGTCGAGTCGCGCGAGCAAGGCCGCCAGCAGCGCATCGGCCGACGGCGGTGCGTCGTCCTCGGCGTAGCGGATCCCGAGGCCTCCGCCGAGGTCGAGGTGCGGAATGCGGATGCCGTCCGCCTCGACCGTCTCCACGAGATCGAGCAGCCGATCGAGCGCGTCGAGGTACGGGGCGATCTCGGTGATCTGGGAGCCGATGTGGCAGTCGATGCCGGTCACTTCGAGGCCCGGGAGCTCGGCTGCGCGGCGATAGGCCCTCGCCGCGTCGACGTGAGCGATGCCGAACTTGTTCGCCTTGAGGCCGGTCGAGATGTACGGGTGCGTGCGCGCATCGACGTCGGGGTTCACGCGCAGGCTGACGCGCGCGGCCGTCCCGCTGGAACGAGCGACCTCGGACAGCACCTCGAGTTCGGCGAGGCTCTCCACGTTGAAGCAGAGCACACCCGCTGCGAGCGCGGCGCGCATTTCCGCGCGCGTCTTGCCGACGCCCGAGAACACGACCTTTGCGGGATCGGCACCCGCGGCGAGCACCCGGGCGAGCTCGCCGCCCGACACGATGTCGAAGCCGCACCCGGCGCGCGCGAACGTCTGCAGCACGGCGAGCGTGGAGTTCGCTTTCACCGCATAGCAGATGAGGTGATCACGGCCGTTCAGCGCGCGGCGATACGGCTCCAGTGCGTCGAGCATCGCGGCACGCGAGTAGACGTAGAGCGGCGTCCCGTGCCGGCGCGCGAGGTCCTCGACGGCGCAATCTTCCACGTGGAGCGACCCGTCGCGGTAGGCGACGTGCGGCGAGCCGGGGAGGGTCACGGCACGCGCGGCGCCGAAGCCGCGCTGGCGGGTGGGGGCGTGGCAGGGGCCGCGTTCGACGGCGGCAGCACCAGCGGCCCCTTCTGACCGCAGGCGGCGAGCACCGCAATGCCGATGCCGGCGGCGAAGCGCAGGCGCCGCGGCGAAGACCGCGTGGACGTCGCGGCGCCGGGCACCTCTACACTGCATGCGTCCATCAGCATCGGTGCATTATCGAACATGGGTGACCACAGCACTCCGGCACGAGTCGGCGATGCCGGCTATGACGCGCGCACCGCAGCACTCTTCGCCAACGTCGAGGCCACGCTCGACCGCTGGCTGCAGGACGACGTCATCGACGTCGACACGCATCGCACCGGCGGCCTGCTCGAGCTCGAGTTCCCCGACCGCAGCAAGATCGTCCTGAACACGCAGCCGCCGCTGCAGGAGGTGTGGCTCGCCGCGCGCTCCGGGGGCTGGCACTTCCGATGGACGGGCGGACGCTGGATCGACACCCGAGACGGGCGCGAGTTCCACGCGGTGCTCTCGCAGTGCGCATCCGAGCACGCGGGCCGCGCGCTCGAGTTCCAGCCGTTGGACTGAGCCGTTCGGGTCAGCGGCGGAACAGGTCGAGGATGCTCTTGCGTTCCTCGTCCGTGTTCGTCGGCGTGCCTGCAGGCGGTGGTGCGCCCTTGTCCTCGAGTCCGAGGCTGCTCACGCCGCTCCCGCGCGCGTACTCGTCGTAGTACCACTCGCCGTTCACGTTGACCACGCCTTCGGGCGCGGTTGGTTCCTGTGTCGGCACGCCCTTGAGGACGGTCTTCATGTACTCGATCCAGACCGGCAACGCGAGGCCGCCGCCGGTCTCGCGGTCGCCCAGCTTGCGCGGGTTGTCGTAGCCGATCCAGACCACCGCGACGGCGCTCCGTTGCCACCCGGCGAACCACGCGTCGAGCGAATCGTTCGTGGTTCCCGTCTTCCCGTAGATGTCGGGGCGGTTCAGCGCACGGCCGGCCGAGGCCGCCGTCCCGATGTGCGTCACGCTCTGCAGCAGACTCGTCATCACGAAGGCATTGCGGGGCTCGATGACGCGCAGCGATTCGTCGAGCGCCGGCATCTTCGCCTCGCTGAGGATCTTGCCCTTCGGGTCGGTGATGCGCGAGATGAGCACCGGGTTGACGCGATAGCCGCCGTTTGCGAACACGCTGTACGCGGTCGTCATCTGCAGGGGCGTGACGGACCCGGCGCCGAGGGCCATGGTCAGGTATGCGGGGTGCTTCTCGGGTTCGAAGCCGAAGCGCGTGATCCATTCCTGCGCGTATGCCGGGCCGATCGCCTTGAGGATGCGGATCGAGATCATGTTCTTCGATTTCGCCAGGCCGTTGCGCAGTGACATGGGGCCGTCGAACGTGCCGTCGTAGTTCTTCGGCTCCCACGGCTGGCTGCCGGTGGCACCGGCGTCGAAGAACAGCGGCGCGTCGTTGATCACCGTGGCCGGGGTGAAGCCCTTCTCGAGCGCGGCCGAATAGATGAAAGGCTTGAAGCTGGAGCCCGGCTGCCGCCACGCCTGCGTGACGTGGTTGAACTTGCTCTTCGAATAGTCGAAGCCGCCGACCATGGCGCGGATCTCGCCCGTGCGCGGATCGGCCGCGACGAACGCACCTTCCACCTCGGGCAACTGCGTGATGCCCCACGCACCCTTTTCGTTCTGGACCACGCGGATGACGGCGCCTGGACGGATCTGCGTCTTCGGGTTGCCCTTCGGCGCCAGACCCGATGCAGCCGGCTTGAGCCCGTCGCCCGTGATCGAGACCGACGTGCCGTTCTCGAGCGTGGCGACGACCTTCTTCGGGCTTGCTTCCACGACCACCGCCGCCTTCAGCTCGTCGTTGTCCGGGAAGTCCTGCAACGCCTCGGCGATGCGCGCGTCGAGCTCGTGCGCATCGGCGGGAAGGTCGACGTAGTCCTCGGGCCCGCGGTACACCTGCCGGCGCTCGTAGTCCATGATGCCCTTGCGCAGCGAGCGGTACGCGAGCTGCTGATCCCCGGAGTCGAGCGTGAGATAGACGTTGAGCCCGCGCGTGTACGCGTCGGCGCCGTACTGGCTGAAGACGAGCTGGCGGGCGGTCTCGGCGACGTATTCGGCATGGACCGGCACCTCGCTCGGCGTGCGGTAGTGCAGCACCTGCTTGCGGGCGGCGTCGCGCTGCTCCTGCGTGATGAAGCCGTTCTCGAACATGCGGTCGATGATGTAGCGCTGGCGCGCGATCGCACGTTCCGGGTTCACGATGGGGTTGTTGGCCGAGGGGGCCTTGGGCAGGCCGGCGAGCATCGCGGCCTCCGCCACGGTGATGTCCTTCAGAGGCTTGCCGAAGTAGATCTCGGAAGCCGACGCAAAGCCGTAGGCGCGCTGCCCGAGCGCGATGTGGTTCATGTAGACCTCGAGGATCTGCTCCTTTGTGAGCAGGCTTTCGATCTTCATCGAAAGCAACACCTCGTAAATCTTGCGTGTCAACGTTTTCTCGGTCGACAGATAGAAGTTGCGCGCGACCTGCATGGTGATGGTCGATGCGCCTTGCGCGCTGCGTGCCTCTCCGAAGTTCGCAAGCCCGGCACGAATCACGCTGACGTAGTTGACGCCGCTGTGCTGGTAGAACTTCGCGTCCTCCGCTGCGAGCACCGCGTCCTGCATGACCTTCGGGATCTGCGAGATCGGGACGAAGTTGCGCCGCTCCTCGCCGAACTCGCCGAGCAGCACCCCATCGGAGGACCAGATGCGCATCGGCAGCTTCGGCCGATAGTCGGTGAGGCTGCTGACGTCGGGCAGGTTCGGATACGCGATGGCCAGAGCGATGCCGACCAGCATCAGCGCTGCTGCGCTCGCCGCCCCGAGAGCTGCGAACAGGCCGAGCAGCACGCGCAGCAGGCTGCGCCACCACGAACGGCTCGGGCGCTTGGCCACGGCGTCTCGTTGCGGATGCTCGGGATCGCTCATGGCACTCGACAAGGCGGCTTCATTATAGAAAGGCCCATCCGAACCACGGTTCGAGCGACGCGCCTGCCGGCGCTGCATGACCCTTGTGCGGACGCGCCGCGAACCCTGTCACGCCCATCGCGAATCGCTCCAAAAGGGGTGTGAGATTTGCAACGCGCCCCCCTATACCTCGTTGCGTTTGTCGATGTTCGACAAGGGCTTTGCTGCTAGCATGGAAGTAACTTATCAACAGTCCAGCTCGCTCGTGCACGGCTGGTTCCAGGGGGGTCCGTGAGCTTGCTCGACACGTTGCTGGGCCGCACCCATCCGCCGATGATCGGGCTGGACATCAGCTCGTCGAGCGCAAAGCTGGTGGAGCTGGGGCAGACGGCGAGCGGTGACTATGTGCTCGAGCGATTCGGTTCCGAAGGCTTTGAAAAAGGCTGGATCGCCGACGGCCAGATTGAGAAGTTCGACGAGGTCGCGGAGGCCGTCAAGCGGCTGGTGAGCAAGAGCGGGACGCGCACGCGACAGGTCGTGATGGCCATGCCGCAGTCAGCGGTCATCACCAAGAAGATCGTGCTGCCGGCCGGGTTGCGCGAGGAAGAGCTCGAACTGCAGGTCGAGTCTGAAGCCAACCAGTACATCCCCTTCTCGCTCGACGAGGTCAGCCTCGATTTCTGCGTCGTCGGGCCCAGCCAGACCTCGGTGGGCGATGTCGACGTGCTCATCGCGGCGTCGCGCAAGGACCGCGTGCAGGACCGGCAGGGCCTCGCGGAGGCGGCGGGCCTGCGGCCCGCGATTCTCGACATCGAATCGCATGCGTCGCGCCTGGCCATGAGCCGCGTCATCTCGGCGCTGCCCAACGAAGGCCGCGACGCGCTCGTCGCGCTGTTCGAGATCGGCGCCGACACGACGAGCCTCAAGGTGCTGCGCGACGACGAGATGCTGTACGACCGCGACCAGGCGTTCGGCGGCTCGCAGCTGACGCAGCTCATCTCTCGTCAGTACGGCTTCTCGTTCGAGGAGGCGGAGCAGAAGAAGCTGTCCGCCGACCTGCCCGACGACTACGAGAGCTCGCTGCTCGCGCCCTTCGTGGACAGCCTGTCACAGGAGATCGGTCGCGCGCTGCAGTACTTCTTCACCAGCACGCCGCACCACAAGGTGCACTACGTGATGCTGGCGGGCGGCACGGCCACGCTGCCAGGCCTGAAGGATCGCGTCACGGAGCTGACCGGCTTCGCGTCGATGGTCGTCAATCCGTTCGAGAACATGAAGCTCGGCTCGGCGGTGCGCGAGAGCAAGCTCCGTCGCGAAGCTTCGTCGTACCTCACGGCTTGCGGCCTCGCCATGCGGAGGTTCGTGCAGTGATCCTCATCAACCTGCTACCGCACCGCGAGGAGCGGCGGCGGCGGCGCAAGATCGCCTTCTTCGTCGGGCTCGGGCTTTCGGCCGTCGCGGGCCTCGGCGTGGTGGGCGCGTGGTACCTCGTGGTCGAGCAGCTGGTCTCGAACCAGCAGCAGCGCAACGCGTTCCTCGGCGGCGAGATCAAGAAGCTCGAGGTCCAGATCAAGGACATCGCGACGCTGCGCGCGGAGATCGGCGCACTGAAGTCGCGTCAGAGAGCGGTCGAGGACCTGCAGATCGACCGCAACGTGCCGGTGCACATCCTCAACGAGCTCGTGCGCCAGACGCCCGAAGGCATCTACCTGACCTCGGTCAAGCAGGACAACCAGACGCTGGCGGTGACCGGGATCGCGCAGACGCAGGAACGCGTTTCCGAGTTCCTCCGCAACACCGCCTACAACTCCGAGTGGCTCGTCCACCCGGAGCTGATCGAGAGCAAGGCGACCACGGCGCAGACGGCGAACCGCGAGCAGAAGCGGCTGTTCGATTTTGCCGTGCGGCTCACGGTGAAGCGTCCGCAGGACGCCCCCGCGCCCGCACCGGGCGCCGTCCCCGCGGCGGCCAAGCAGCCCGCGCCTGCCGCGGCGAAGCAGCCGCTGCCCGCCGCCACGCCGGCACCTCCGCCGCCGGCACCGAAGAGCACCTGACGTCGCCATGGCCAGCAAGCCCAAATCGGTCAACGTCGACCTCAACTCGGTCTTCGAAGGCGCAGCGTCCCAGTTCAGGGGGCTGAATCCCAACGAGCCCGGCCAGTGGCCGGTGCTGCCGAAGGCGATGGCCTTCCTCGGCGTGGCCGTGATGATGGTCGTGGTCGGCTGGTTCATGCTCCTCTCGAGCGCGCACGACGAGCTGGACAACGAGCACGCCAAGGAGCCGACGCTGAAGGCCGACTACCGCGCGAAGCTCGAGCAGGCGGTCAACCTCGGCGAGCTGCGCAAGCAAAAGCTCCAGGTCGAGGAGTACGTGACGCAGCTCGAGAAGCAGCTTCCGGGCAAGGCCGAAATGGATGCGCTGCTCTCCGACATCAACCAGGCCGGCCTCGGGCGTGGTCTGCAGTTCGAGCTGTTCAGGCCAGGGCAGGTGGTCGTGAAGGACTACTACGCGGAGCTGCCGATCTCCATCCGCGTCTCCGGGCGCTATCACGACATCGGCTCCTTTGCGGCCGACATCGCCAACCTGTCGCGGATCGTGACCCTCCACAACCTCACGCTCGTGTCGGCCCGCGACAACAGCACGGGCCTCCTGTCGATGGAAGCGACGGCGCGCACTTATCGGTATCTCGACCAGGCCGAGCTCGAGGAGATCCGCAAGAACTCAGCGAAGAACAAGCCGGGGCCGAAGAAATGAGGCAACTCGCGCATCGAACGACCTTCGCTGCTGCGGCCCTCGGTCTCGCGCTCGCGTTGCAAGGGTGCGCCGACGACCAGGACGAGCTCGCCCAGTGGATGGAGCAGCAGAAGCGCGAGGTCAAGCCGAGCGTCGAGCCGCTCGTGGCGCCCAAGAAGTTCATGCCGCAGGCGTACGGCGCCTTGACCGGTGTCGAGCCATTCAGCACGCAGAAGCTCACCGTGGCGCTCAAGCAGGAAGCCCGGCAGCCGAATTCCCTGCTGGCGGCGGAGATCAACCGCCGCAAGGAACCGCTCGAGGCCTATCCGGTGGACAGCATGGCGATGGTGGGCAGCGTCGTGCGCGGCGGGCAGCAATACGCCCTGCTGAGGGTCGACAACTTGCTCTACCAGGTGAAGGCCGGCGACTACCTCGGCCAGAACTACGGAAAGATCGTGAAGATCACGGAGACCGACGTGTCGTTTCGAGAGATCGTGCAGGACGCGGCCGGTGAGTGGATCGAGCGCATGAGCGCGCTGCAG
>Ga0335069_10012320_pt1 | contig 12034 bp, 15 predicted proteins | sample Lox_Sample_11_FD_206714 | JGI IMG/M metagenome (GOLD analysis project Ga0335069, IMG submission 206714) | Soil microbial communities from Loxahatchee National Wildlife Refuge, Florida, United States - Lox_Sample_1.1 | ecosystem: Environmental > Terrestrial > Soil > Wetlands | place: USA...
CGGGCCCAGCCCTGAATACCGGGGAACTTTTAACCTCATATCTGACCACCGGAACCCTGCCACCGGCCCTTCAGTCGCAGGTCGACCAACAGGTGGCGGCGGCGAAGGCGGCTATTATTCAGGGCTATGCTACCCGGAATATGCCGACCGACCCCACGAAGAACTCCGCCTTGGCGCAGGATCTAGCCAATATAGATGTCCAAAAGGAAACCATGATGGGCAGCCTGCAACAGAATCTGGCCCAAGCCGGACAGCAGATGATTCAGACCGCGACCAGCCTGCTCAACTCCGGGACGTCGGCCACGCAAATCTCGGCTAACATCCCGATTATGATGCAGAATTTGGATATCCAACTGTCCAAATTGACCTCGGAATCCATCTCGAGCTTTGCCGCGGCCCTTAACGGCGGGGCACGTCCGGCCAGTGGCGGCGGTCAGTCTCCCGCAGGCACAGTAAATGGCTGATCCGGCCCCCGATATTGCCAGTGCGGCCACGAGCAGCGCTCCACCGCTGACTGACTTGGCCACGGACGACTCTGCCAAAAAAGCCAAGGCATTAGCGGGCATTACCAATGCTTATGAAACCAAGATCGGAGCTGATGCTGCGATCGAGGCCAAGCGTGATCGGCAAGATGCGCAAACCCGCGCGCAAATGGAGAAAATGGTAAATGCTGAAGGGGCTTCCATTGATGAGTTAAAGAACGTCTGGAAGCCCGAACAGCATGAACAGCACACCAATCTCTGGGAACAGTTCGGCTCTCCTGGGTTCCTTGTGGCTATGATGGGATCGGCGTTTTCTGCCATGCCGATGAATTCAGCCCTAGCGGCCGGTGGCGCGGCGATCGAGGCCATCCATCGTGGGGACGATGAAGCCTATAACCGGGCCTATAAGGCGTGGCAGGACAACACTAAACTGGCCATTGACCGGATTAGGATGGAGCATGAGACGTTCGAGGATTTCGATCATCTCCGTGATTCTGACCTGCATAGCTGGACCGCCAAGGCAGCGGCAGCTCTGGCAAAGTTCAATGACCAAAGGAAGTTAGCGCTCCTACAGGCGGGGATGCTTCCCGAGTACGATGAGGCCCGCAAGGGGGAGATTGAGGCCGCCAAACAGCTCGAGGAAACCAAACGATACATTGAGGAAAACAAAGAGTTAGCCGACGCCATTAAAGCGAAAGATGCGGCCGACGCCAAAAAGAACAAGGAGGCGGGCGGGGTAGAGCAGCCAACCCCGGAACAGCACTGGAAGAATCATAACGATGCCATCGCCGAGATGGAGGCCGCCAAGGCCAAGCGGTACGGGGCGGCCGGTACTGTGACTATGGCCAAGGAACAGGCGCAGACCATGGAGGACGTCAAAGCCCAACTGAAAAAGGACCATCCGGACTGGGCGCCTGGCAAAATTGATTTGGAGGCCGCCAAGCAAGTCAAGGAGGCGTATGCCCCGCCGATCACTGGGAATAAACGTCTGGATGCCGAGGCTCATCTTGGGCTTTATGACGATGCGACCAAACTGATCGACGGCATTGAATCGACGTTGCACAAGTATACGGGTGCCGCGGGTGCTGCGGGTTACGTGACCCGTGCAGGCGAAACCGTCAGCAACATTCTCGGCGGAAATGAAACGGATAGAAAGCAATTAGAGCGCGATATCAACCAATTGCAGTTGGTTGCTCCACAGTTACTGTTGGATCGCACGACCGGCCGACCTCTTTCAGCCGAACACGCTGCGATCAGCAAGATCATCGGCGGGCTGAATATGGGCGATACGACCGCCAACACATTGCGCAGCATGGAAGAAATCAGGGATCGCCTAGAGGCTATTAAACGCCGCGGCGCTGCCCGGCTCGAGACTGGCGACAAGCCCGCTGGTAGTTCCCAGCCTCCCGCTGATACAAAGGGCTGGGACGCTTACCCGTTGGTGAAGTAAATGGCCGAAGCCGTTAGCCTCGACATGCTGGGTTACCCGGAGTCGGGGACTCCAAACATTGAGCAATTGCCTAAGGTTTCCTCCCCGGATGAGGCGGCTAAGTTCAACCCGGGTACGGCATTTCTTGATCCGTCTGGGAACAGACGGGTAGTTCCCTACCGTCCCAAGTCCTTGAGCGAGGTGGATAGCCTCCCCGAAGGCGCGCATTTCCTGGATCCGTCCGGGAACTTGCGCGAAGTCCCGAGATATGAGGGTTTAGATTTTACCGCCCAAACTCTTTACGACATGGCGGTAAACGATAAGGAGCGCGAAAAGGCTCTCAGCCGGTCCTATCCCGGAAAGGTTAAGAGGAACGAGCGCACTGGGGAATTCTACGTCGATGATGACGGTACGCTCAGGCGATCGAAGGGTTTCCTGAGTGCCCCAGGTGCGACCATCGCTGCGGAGGCAGCTCCGGTTATAGGGAGTATCGGCGGGGGTATCGCGGGCGGTGTGGCGGGTACGTTTGCCGGTGGCCCTATTGGCACATTACTTGGCGGGGCGGCCGGGGGCGAAGTCGGCGGGGCGACAGGCCAAGCCTTTAACGATGCCATCATGGGGTTGGCGGGCGTTTATGACCGTTCCGGCAGTGAGGAAGCCATAAACCTTGCCAAGTCCGGTTTCCTAGGCGGGCTGGGGGCGGGTATTGGCGGCGCGGGCGCGGGTGCCGCACCAGCCATTAAGGGAACCGTAGAGAAGGCTTTGCCCAAAGCCGCCGCGTCATTTCTCGGGGCCGATAAAGAGGGGCTCGAGACGGCTATTCGGCTCCGCGGCGAGGGGGTCTTAGTCCCGCCGTCAGGTTGGGCGAAGGAAGCCCCGCACATCCATAATATCGTTGAGGTATTTGATCCGGCCTTTCACACCCAACGCCCACTTCAGCAATCGGCCACTCAGCATTACGAAAAAGAGGCTGGGCGTATTCTTGAGAGCAAGGAGATTGGTGGCACGCGGCCAGCCAGCCTGAGCGATCCGGAAGTTGCGGTTTCGACGGAAAAGACCGGCGAGGCACTGCTTGGCCGCAGCCGTCAGGAATTGGCCGCCGCGGATGCTAAATTGCGACAAGTGCTGGAGGCAAAGCGCACCGCCGTGCAAGCTGGAGCGCAAAGCAATACCGCCTATATGGAGGCGCTGCGCGCCACGGAGCGCGAGTCCCGCGCCGCCGCGGATAAGGTTATTGCCGAAGGCTTCAAGGCGATCGACACGGATATTGACCGCGCCATGAAGGCGGTCAAGGCCGATCAGAATAGCGGTGATCTATGGCAACAGGTCGGGGACAAGCTGCGTAAGATCAAAGTTGGAATCTCGCAACGGGCCGCTGTGCGCTACCAGCAGGCCGATGAATTAGCAGGCGGACACCTCCCCGACATTGGCAACCTGACCGACGTTGCCTCCAATGTCCTAGCCCAAATGCCGGAAGGTTTTGAGGGCAAGTACCCTACAATCGTCAAGCAAATCCGCGACTTGGCGGGTGTTGTTGATGAAAAGACTGGGGGTTGGGTGAAGGAGCCCGTCCAACCCAGCTTTGGGGAACTGCATAATCTCCGCACTGTTTTGCGCAACAATATCAATTACTTCGACCTTACCCCCGATTTCAGGGAGGGGGCTGTTAAGCTCATGGAGCGCACGGTCAACGAAGTCCTGCACGACCAGGAAGCAGTTCCCGAATTACAAGCCGCCGCTCACATGCTGGATGAGACGGACAAGTGGTATGGCAAGGTCATCAAACCACTGACGGACAAAAATATTCAGGCGGTGGTGAGCGGGCTGGAGTCAGGAATGCCCGCCGATCCCAAATTGCTTTACGATACGCTGGTCAAGGAAGGCCGCACTGAATTGACCAACAAGGTCAAGAAGCTCGTCGGTCCCAACCTGTGGGCGGGGATCAAGGCGTCAGACATCAAGGAAATGCTGGATCAGTCCAAGACGCTCACTCCGGGGGTGATCGACGGGCGTCGGTTTGCCCGACAAGTTTTAGACCGTTACCGTACCGGAATGCTGACGGCGGTGCATGGCGAACAGGCGGGCAGGTTATTGGAGCAAGCCCGCAATATCGAAATGCTTGAGGGTAAATTAGATATCCCAACCCGTCCGGGCGATACCATTCTTGACGTGATCAGCCGGGCGCGGGCGGCGGCGGACGCTGTGAAGGCGGCTGCTAAGCAAGATCCACTGGCCCTGCTCAATAAGGAGATGAAGTCGGTTGAACGCGAGCACGCCCGCGAGGCGCAGCGCATGGCCAAACTGCGGCAGACCGATCCGCTGGCCTTTCTCTACAAACCGACCACGGGCGCCACGGAAGCGGTCGATCGTATTCTTGGCAGCGAGGACTTGATCCTGGCCGCAGCGGCTAAGTTTGGCGACAAATCCCCTGAATTCAACATGCTACGGCAGGTTTGGGTACAGCGTATTCTCCAAGGGACGCTCGAGCCCAGTCAGCGGCTGGAGAAGGCGTCCGAGGAAGTACAGCGGATTATGTTCCCCGGCGTCAGTCTTGATGCCATGCGGCAATTGGCAAAAGACATGGATTTCTTGATGAGTAGCCGTGGCGCCCACGAAGGTGCGGGAACCGCTAGGTCAATGGCGGCAATGTCTAAAGTCGAACATCCTCTTTCCCAATTGCCTTTCCAGACCGGCAAGTTGCTCAATATCGCTACCCTTGGCCTAGGCGATCCCATCGCTCGTGCGACATTAGGCGGCTATTACAAGATGATCCGCACCATCTTTAATAACCCCGCCTTCATGCGCTGGGTGGAAAAGGGATTAAAGGGTGACGATCGGGCCCGGGAGATGGTCCGTGAGGAAATCCAGCGCCGGATGAAGATCGGCGGGCCGGTCGGCGCGGGTGTGGCACAGGCGGGATACCAGAGCCAATGAGCAACGCCCTGAAGAAAATCGAGCAGTTTATCTCCAGTCTAGCCACCTCGTTAGAAAATAAAGATATAGACCTCGGCCTCAAAATAGAGGGCGCGAAAGTCCTCGCAGCCTATTATGCCAGCCTCAAGAAAGCAGAGGCGCTGGCGGATTCTGAGGCTGACGATGATGAGATCACCATCTCTGGCCTCCAGAACCAGCTTGCCAAGGTAACGGAGGCTGGTAATGGCGGAACAGTTCCGCATCGTAAGCGAAGACGATCCCCCGCCGACGCCAACTAAGGCCGATCCGCTCAGCCAGATCGGCATCCAAACCCTGATGCTGGGGCTGAGTGCCCTATCCCAGCGCACGCTCGCCGCCCTCTCCAGGCTGTTCGCCCTGATTACGGTCGTCAGTGCCTTTGTGCTGTGGTGGGCGGTAATGCCCAACCCGACCGTGCTTCAGCTTGTCGGGCTTGGCATGTTCGGGGTCTTCGTTCTGGCCATTAACGTGATCGTGCGGAGAGAGTAGTGGCTGGCGTTCTTCAGAGCGGCAGCGTCAGTCCGGGTCACCCCGCTGTCTGGGTGACGACCGGCGTCATCGGGGATGGCGGTTATTTCCCGGCTGGGCCCCGCGTTCTTGGCCGCCAGCTTGGCGCAAGTTTCAGCACCACCACCGACCAGCCGATTTTATTGCCGCAAACTCTTACGGCGATGCAACTCACCGGTATTATCGTCACCAATGCTTCGGTCAGCCTTACCACGGCGCAGGGTGGCTTCTACACCCAGCCCTCGCAGGGCGGTCAGCAACTAGTGCCGTCGTCGCAAATCTACGTCGGTCTTACCAGCCCATCCGTTCTGATCATGCCAACGCTGACCGCTTATGCGACGTCGACGCGGTTCACCGCGTCAATTCTCGGGCCGATCGGCACGCAGATGGCAATCTTCTTCTCGCTGACCAACGCGCAGGCTGGGGGTGCGACGGCGGACATCTATGTGCTCGGAACTGACCTCTCGCCATGATCAAATGGATTTCCATTGCAATTGCATTGCTGCTCAGCACCGCTGCGCAGGCGCAAACCGGTAATCCTGTCCGTCAGCAAGGCCACGTTACGCCCGGCCATGCGGTGCAGTGGACGACCAACGGTATCATCCAGGATGCCGGGACTCCGGCGCAGGGCACGCTAACCGGTATTGGGGTCACCACATCCGGTCTTGGCATTTGTCAAAATAGTGCAGCTGTTACTTCGGCCTATAATTCAATCTGTTTAGGCGCGACCAGTTCTGGTGCGTCCATCACCATGGCGAACGTGGGTGGCGCGACGGGCGGCCTGACCATTAGTGCGCCCTCGATCATCCTGCCCACCGTCAGTGGCTGCTTGCAGGTCGTCAACAATATCCTGCAAGGCACCGGCAATTTGTGCGGCTCCGGCGGCGGCGGTTCGGTTTCCAGTGTCAGCAATAGCGACAATACGCTGACCATTTCCCCGACCACCGGGAACGTGGTTGCCTCAATCAATCTGAATAATGCAAACACTTGGACCGGCGTACAAACCTTCGTTAGCAGCGGTCTTGTGCTGAAAGGCTCGGGGACCGGCACGACCATCTTTGCCAGTGACAATTCATCCAGCTCCACCTTCACCATCACCGTGCCCGCGACCAGCGATACGCTGGCATTGCTGGGAGCAACGCAAACCTTCACCGGCACAGACACGTATTCCGGCACGCTCAATGTGTCAGGCACATTCGAGATTGGCGGCACGACTGTTTCGTTGCCGATCTCGGTGCCGAACGGCGGGACGGGCGCGACAACCTTTTCGTCCAACCTCCCGTTGATCGGTAATGGGACGGGGGCTGTTGCCCAAGGCTCGGTATCGGGCAATACCACTGTCTTTGCCACGGCCACGGGAACGCTCACCAACGGTCACTGCGTCAGCATTGATTCCAACCATAATTTCATTGATGCAGGCGGGGCCTGTACGACAGGCGGCGGTGGTGGCACGGTATCTTCGGGGTCAGCCAATCAACTCGCCTATTATCAATCGAACGGCACCACCGTCGTCGGCCTGACGACTTGCAACAGCGGTGTTTACCAGACTGATGGTTCTGGCGTCCCGTCCTGCGGCACGACGCTCTCGAGCACGGTCCAGGGCAACATCACTACCGTCGGCACGGTTACCTCTGGCACATGGCACGCCACGGTCATCACGGGCACCTATGGCGGGACCGGCGTCAATAACGGCGCCTCCACCATCACCGTAGGCGGGAATTTCAGCACCGCGGGCGCAGCGTCCCTGCCGTCCATTGCGCAGGGCGATATCTGGTACGGCTCCGCGAGCGGTGTCATCTCGGCACTGGCTAAGAGCGCCACGGCCACGCGCTATCTCGCCAACACCGGAACCAGCAACAATCCGGCTTGGGCGCAGGTCAATCTCGCCAACGGCGTTACCGGCAATCTGTCGGTCAACAATCTCAATAGCGGTACGAGCGCTTCGTCCTCGACATTCTGGCGCGGTGATGGAACCTGGGCCTCGCCGACGGCTGTGCCCACCCCAGCTAATCTCACGACCTCCTATTCGTTGCAGACAACCGACAACGGTAAGATTTTCAGCATTACAGCGGCCTCCAAGGCCACAATCTCAATCGGTTCTGCTTCGGGCTTTACCGCGCCATTCCAGGTCACGTTCAAGAACACGACGTCGATCGGCCACGTGCTCGCCATCACTGGCCTGTTCACGACCTGGCTCTATCCGGGTCAGACGGTGGATCTATGGGTCAATGCCTCCGGAGGCTGGTCGACCAATCCGGCGATTACCCAGCTCACGGGGACTGGAGCAAGCGGCTCGAATTATTATTTCAACTCCCCGATTGCCGGGTTTCTGTTCAATACGGCAAGTACGGTATTCGTTGCCTCGACCAGCGGCGGCGGCGGTAGCGATACCGCGAATGACGGTCTAACCTCGAGCACGCCGTATGCAACCTTGGCCCAGGCCATCGCCTTCGTTGAAGGCTTGGTGGATGGGCAGGGTCAGGGCCCCGCTATTCAGCTTGCCAATGGATCGTACTGCACGCCTTCAGGCGGCTGGTTCTTGAGCGGCACGCCACAGCACGGCCATGTGTTTACGATTGTAGGAAACTCCGGGTCGCAAACTTCAGTCCAGCTTATCGTCGCGCACAACAGCGATACGATGTTCAACATCCAAGATAATGCGACTTGGACGCTGCACTATCTGGCTCTCACCAGTTACGATTCGGTCAATACTTGTGGCGGCGGCTCCAGCCATCTCTATACCGGCACCACGCTTCTATCGATTCAGCGTCAGTCCAATGTCGACATGGGGAACATTACCTTTTCGGCCCTTGATGGGACGATCGCAAACCTAGCCGATGCCGGTCACCTTGCCTTCAACGGCAATGTCGAATTTGCCATCAACACAATCGGAACGACAAATTACCCCTTCACCGTCCAGTACGATTCCACGCTTGATTTTGGTCAAGAGACTTACACTTGCAGCACCAGCATGACGTTCATCTCGTTTACGTTGGCGCAGTTCGGCGGGTCGATTCGCTTTGATCCCTCGTCAACCTGGACGAATTGTGGATCCGGAGGCGGCGGTAACACCATCACGGGGCTGAAGGGCACTGCCCTCTATCTTGGCAACATCATCTTCAATAGCAACACAGCCGTTGGATCGAGCACGTCGCCGACCGCCGGTTCGTCCAATATCAATTCTCCGTACTTCGGCGGCCAGATCGTCAACTAACCACTGGAGCTAAAATCATGAAGCTGCGCTACAGCCTGCCCATTCTGCTCGCCATGACCACGCCAGCCCTCGCCCAGAAGCAATGGGTGCCGTTCACCGTCGACATGAACGAGGCCCAGGCGCTGCAAGCCATTCTCGATCACAACGTCCCACCCGCCTATTCGCCGCCGATCGCACAGTGGATCAATGCGCTCGAGCAAAAGGCGCAGGACGCAAAGGAGAAGGAAGCGGAGAAAGCTAAAACGGATGCCGCGGCCCCAAAGGGCGATAAACAATGAGGTATGCCGACCTCTGGCCGCTTTACGCCAAATACTGGGACGCGATGGTAATCAAGCCATCGCGGGTCATGGAGTTTACGCGAGAAGCCGAATTCGCGATCGAGCATAAGGAAATATATCAACGAATCAGCGATGGCTCTTTATCCAAAGTGCCATGGGCGATGATCGCCTGCCTGCACCGCAGGGAGAGTGACGCAAATTTCAACACCTACCTCGGCAACGGCCAGCTCTTATCCCACGTGACGACTGTCGTTCCAAAGGGACGCGGGCCGTTTACCGGGCCCGATGCCTTTGTGGATGGCGGCATAGACGCCATCCACCAAGAGGGATGGGGGGCGATTGTCGACTGGCGGGTGGAGAAGATCCTTTACTACATGCTATTATTCAACGGCGTAGGCACCGAGCCGCATACGCCGTCGTCATACATCTGGGGCGGCACAAATATCCAAAAGCCCGGTAAGTGGATCGAAGATCACGTTTATAACCCGTATGTCTGGGATCCGCAGCCGGGTTGCGCGCCGCTTTTATGGATGATTTCCACGCACGACTCGTCCTTTGTTATTACTCGCGAAACCCCATGAGATGGCTTGACGATGTAACCGACGGGTGGCGGGCTGGATTTGCCGTCATGGTTGTGGCACTCTGCTTCCTGATCCTGTGGTGGGCGATTTCGTCGTGGCTGTCGGTGCTTGGGCTGGTGATGTGAAATGGCGGCGCATGGATTCTATTTGTATGGGATGTACGGGCCGGTAACGGATCCCGGCGCCCGGACTATGAGCCAGCGCATGGCCGAGGAACTGCCCGGCATCAACATGCACGACAGCCCCTACCGGGATTACGATGTCAACGAGATTTGCTACATCATCAAGGAACTGGCCGAGAACGATGTGGTCCTGGTCGCGGGCACATCTCTAGGATCCAACAATACCCCCGTTGTCGGGGCGTATGCTTATCTCAACAATCCCAAACGCATCATTCACGGCATCTGGGGCTTCCAGGCTTCGATCTGGGGCGCGAAGGCAGGCTCGAGTCAGTATTATCCCGGCATCACGCCCAATGTTAAGTTCGCCCATCTCGCCTACAGCACCAATCCCCTCAATTTCGGGCTGGGTGCCTATGTTTGGCAGAAAGTCCCCGGCAACCACACCACCAACCTTTACGCCTTTGATACCGGCGACCTGCATCCGGGCGATCAGAATGTAAACGTCCAGGACATGTTTCTGGCTGAGATGAAACGGGTGATAGCGAGCGCATAGAAGGGATCATGAAATGCTAACCTTGAGTCCGGCAACTCGCTTCATCATCGGTATTATTATCACGACAGCGATCGGCATCAGCGCCGGTACGGTGCACCTCACCCACGCCATCCCAGACTCATGGATCCCTGGGGTTGTCGCCTGGAGCGGGCTGATTGCCTTCGTCGGATCAGCCATTCAAACCGGACTGCAAGGACTGGGGATGACCACCACCAACAAAGTGGCGGCGGCGGCATCCGATCCAAACGTCAAGCAGATCATAACCACGACTGAAGTTGCGAATTCGCCAACTTTTGCCCCCAACGACAAGGTGATCTCGAAATGAAAAAGCTCGCTGCAATCCTTCTTCTCACGCTCAGTCTGGGCGGCTGCGCCTTCCTGCAAAATGCTTATAGTGTTGCCACGGGTGCCAGCGTCACCCCGCAACAGGCATACATTGCCGCTAATGCGTTCGATACCGTCGAAGCGTCCGCGACTCAGTATCTCCAGCTCCCGGCCTGTGGGGCCACGGCTTCTAAGCTGTGCCGTACTTCTGCGGGGGTCACGGCTGTTGTGAAGGCCATCCGGATCGGTCGCCAAGCCCGTAACAGCCTCGAGGCGGCGGTAACCTCCTCGAATGGCGCTCCGGTGTCGGCTTCGCTGTATGCGGCACTGACGGCCCAGACAAGCACGCTTCAGTCCATCATCTCCTCGTACAACATCGGGCAGTAACCATGAACTCCACCCTCACCGAACTACTCACACTGCTTGTCACGATTGTCAGCGGGCTCAGCGGCTCGTCCCAAATCGCAAGTGTGATCGCGACCCTTCAGCAGATCGTCCAAACCGGCATTGCCGAGATCGAGGCAGTGGGGCCGTTCATCAAGAACATCATCGCTGCGTTGAAGAACAACTCGGCCGTGACCGCGGATCAGATGACCGCGCTCGAACAACTGGACCAGCAGACCGACGCGGCCTTTGAAGCTGCGGCTGCGGCTGCGGGCGCTCCTCCTGCGGGGCCCTAATGCTTCGCGTCCTGATCGGTGTGATAGCCGGTGTACTTCTCAGTGCATCGGCTTTCGCACGTCATACGACCCTTAAAACAGACGGACTCGTACATCTCTTGGAAGCCCAGTTGGCACAGTCGAATGTGGTGCGCGGTGTGCCGGTGGTTCTACCCTATTGCCAATGCACCATTGAGTATGTCGGAACCGAGATTCACGGCAACCGTTATAAGGTTCTGATAGACAAGCTGGATTAGGGAATGCTGACCCTTGGTGAGCCTGCACTAGATATGGAATGGGTCTATCGGCTAGGGGAATTCTTGGTTCTCGGAAGCGGCGTGGCCGCCGCCATCATGAGATCCGGGAAGGTTTTGCAGCGCTTTGAAGATATCGCGGTGCAGCAAACCAAGGAAATCACCGAACTCAAGACCGACGTCAAGGAATTAAGCAAGGTTGTCATTGATTTGGCTCGCCAAGACGGCCGCATTAACTTGATCGAGGAGCGCAGCATTCTCACGGGAAAGCGGGTGGATGACATGGCCAAGAACATCCAAGCCCTTATGATTAAGTCCCAGGAGTGTTAGGCACTCCGATTCTCTGAAAATAATCAATATTGACACCCTTTCCTGCATCCTAAACCCTGCCGGTCCTTTCCATAAAGCACGGGGTTTGAGGATGAGGTACGTTACCTTCGTCACCATCACACTTGCGTCTTTATTCGTTGCAGGGACGGCACAGGCCCATTCCCGCCATCATCACCGGCATCACCACTACGCCCACCATTACCGTCATAACGACGACGCCAAGGGCATAGGGAACGTCGCGGGGATGAACCCAGCCTTCGTGGAGAAGCTGACCAAGGCTTTCAGTGCGATCGCGCAGGGTTCATGCCGGATCGAATCTGGCTTCCGCTCCCACGACGAACAGGCGCGG
>Ga0335069_10012321_pt1 | contig 12033 bp, 9 predicted proteins | sample Lox_Sample_11_FD_206714 | JGI IMG/M metagenome (GOLD analysis project Ga0335069, IMG submission 206714) | Soil microbial communities from Loxahatchee National Wildlife Refuge, Florida, United States - Lox_Sample_1.1 | ecosystem: Environmental > Terrestrial > Soil > Wetlands | place: USA: Florida...
AGGACGCCTGGGGCCGCGTCAGCCTGCAGAAGCTCCATCTGAACGACCGCGCGACGCTCGGCCCCGACGACGCGCCGGTGACGATCATCGAATTCGGCGACCTCGAGTGTCCGTTCTGTGCGCGCGCCTTCAGCGAGATCGAAACCGTGGTCAATACCAAGTACAAGGGCAAGGTCCGGCTCATCTTCAAGCATTTCCCTTTGAGCATCCATCCGTGGGCGATGCAGGCCGCGATCGCCGCCGAATGCGTGCGCCGCCAGAATCCCAAGGCCTTCTTTTCCTTCGTCGGCAACATCTATCGCGACCAGGGCGCGATCAACCCGGAGAACCTGCGCGACCACGTAACGGCTTACGTCGGCCAGCTCGGGCTGGACCAGCAGGTGCTGAACGCATGCATCATGGCGCCGGCCGCCGAGGCCCAGGTCACGCAGGACCGCGACGACGGCGACGCGGTCGGCGTCAACTCGACACCGACCTTCCTGATCAACGGGATCGAGATGTCGGGACTGCCGTCGGACAAGACCTTCGACTACGTGATCAACTCCGAGCTGAAGCAGCGCGCGAGCAAGTAGCGGCCGATCGATCAGAACGAGAAAACGCCCAAGAGAAAGAACCCCCGGCGCTTCCTCGCGCCGCCCCCACCCCATCCTTCACCAAAACCGCGAGAGAGGGCGTTAAACGGCCCAACGTGATTTGCTCGGCCAGGCGCCATTTCTACCCTCCCCATTACAGTTGAAAGGAGGGTCCAGCAGACGCAGAAATGTTTCGAGCAGCGCCGGCGCGGGAGAGCGCCGCGTTGGATACGGCCTGCGGCGCTACGGCGCGCCAGCGGGCTTGAGCGGTTTGACCGTCACCGCGGGCGCCGGCGATGCGGCCGGCGGCGGGGGCGCGCCGAGCTCGGCCAGCGTCTCCATCACGATCGTTCGCTCGGGCGCATACGGATGCTGCGTCAGGAAATCATTGTAGGCCGCGATCGCGTCGGCACGTCTGCCCTGCCGCTTGAGCATCCGCGCGACACCGAGTTCCGCCCTGGCCTGATCGGGACCTTCGACCTTCGCGGCCTGCCGGTAGGCGTCTTCCGCCTGCTTGAAGTCGCCGAGATCTTCGTAGGTGACCGCGAGATCGTCGAGCGCTGCGCCGCGGAAGATCGAGGAGTCGTCAGCGGCCAGGTAACGCTTGAATGAGTCGCGCGCCTTGTCGGGCTGCTTTTGCGCGAGGTACGCGATCCCGAGATAAAGGTTCGAGAGCCGGCCGACCGCGCGGCGCGGTTCGTCCTCGGCAAGGCCCTTGAGCGTGTTCTCGGCGGCGTCGTACTTGCCGCCCTCGAGCTCGCTCATCGCCCGCTCAAAGCGCGCCGCAGCCGCGCGGGTCTTGCCCGCCTGGTAAAAATAGATCGCGCAGACCAGCGCCGCCACGCCGAGCAGCGCGGCCAGGCCGATAAACACCTCGGTCCGGTGAACTTCAAAGAAAAGCGCGGCGGTTTCAAAAATACTTTGAAACTCGTCGGGCTGCTTGAGCTCTTTGCGGCTTATCTTGGGCCGGGTCGCCAATTGACTCTGCGGACGCGCGCCGGGCGGCGCACGAGGATGATCGCCGCCAGGCTACATTTTGTACTTGAAGTCGTCGGGCGACATCCGCTCGAGAATCTCGGACCACTTGTCGCGTGAGACCCCGGCCAGGTTCTGGTCGCTGCCGTTGCCGGGCTCGGCCGCCTGTTCGTGGAGCTCGCTCGACATCTCGAGCACCTTCTTCGCGACGTAGATGGGCGACTTAGTGCGCAGCGCGACCGCGATCGCGTCGGAGGGCCTCGAATCGACCTCCATGTCGCGCCCCTCGCGCGTGCGGACCAGGATGCGCGCGAAGTAGGTGTTTTCGCGCAGCTCGGTGACTTCGACCGCCTCGACCGTCGCACCGAGGTCGCCGAGCAGGTTGCGCAGCAGATCGTGCGTCATCGGGCGCTGCGGCCGGATGCCCTCGAGCTCGGTCGCCATCGAGGCCGCTTCGAGCGGACCGATCCAGATCGGCAGATTGAGCTTGTTGTCGGGGTCCTTGAGCACAACGATCGGCATCTTGGTACTAGGGTCAAGCGTCAGACCGCCGACGATCATCAGGATAAAATCTTCTCTGCGCGCAGCCATTATCGATATCTTTGTCCAGCCGCTCCGCTCGCTCCCGATTACGCGTCCGCCGGCTTCCCCGCGGCGCGCGAAGCTTCCGCCCGCACCTATCGGCGAACGCTCAGGCTTACGATCTTCGCGTCTTGAAACAATTTTGGACCAAACCCGTGCGGCGGTCAACCTGAGGTTCGCGATGAGGCTGCGCCAGAGCGCGCGGAGCGCGGCGCTTAGCGTGTGACCAGATGGTCCACGACGCGGTAGAGCTGGTTGAGATTGCGGCACTCTTCTACCAAATCGCAATGCGGCGCATAGCGTTCCATCTCGCTATCGCCGAATCCCCAGGTATTGCGGCTTTCCGGATTGAGCCAGATGATGCGGCGGGCGCGCTGGCGGATTTCGCGCAGGCACCAGTCGTGCGGCAGATTGTAATTGTTGCGCGCGTCGCCGAGCACGATCACCGTGGTGCGCTTGTTGACCGCGCCGATATGGTCGCCGACGAAATTGCGGAAGGCGCGGCCGAAATCCGAGTGGGCATAGACGTTGATCACGTCGCCCTTGAGCGCGATGTCGAGCGCTTCCTTGATGTCGTTGGAGCGGAAGTGCTCGGTGACTTCGCCGATGTCGGAGACGAAGACGAAGCTGCGCACGCGCGAGTACAGGTCCTGCAGCGAGTACACGAACTGCAGCATGAAGCGCGAGGCGTTGCGCACCGAGTCCGACACGTCGCACAGGACGACCACCTGCGGCTTCTCGCGCCGGCGCTTCTCGAAGCGCAGCTTGAACGGCACGCCGCCGTATTCCAGGTTGTGGCGCAGCGTGCGCTTGATGTCGAAGCGGCCCTTCTTGGCGTGCTTGCGGCGCACGGCGAGCACGTTCTTGAGCCGCTGCGCAAGGCGCGTCACCGCCTCCTTCATGCGATCCAGCTCCTCGTCGCTGAGGTAGTAGAAACTCTTGTCCGAGAGCTGATTTAACCGCTGTTCCTCGCGCGCCTTCAGGTCGCGCTTCTCGCGCTCCATCCGCACGTAGCGCCGGATGATGTCCTCGAGCGCCTTGAGGCGGCGGTCGAGATATTTCTCGAGCTGGGCCTTCAGCGCCGAGCCGTATTCGAGCTTTTGGATTTGCTCGCGCAGCTCGCGGATCTCCTGCTCGAGCTTGTCCAGCCCGAGCGCGCGGGCGAGCGCCCGAGCGAAGTAGTTTTCCTCGATTGTCCGCTCCACGCCCTGCAGGCGCACCGCGCGCGCCGCCTCGCGCAGACGCTTTTCGAGCTGGCCCGAGCGGTTCTGCAGCAGGTCGCGCGCAAGCTCCGAGAGCTTTTCGCCCTGCTGCTTGAGCATTTCCTCGACCTGATCGAGGAACTTCTGAAATTCCTGGTCGGACATCGAGAGCGCGTCCTGCACGCCCTGCCCGGCCTGCTTGATGATCTCGCCGAGGCCCGAGAAGTAAACGTCGAAGAGCTCTTCGAACACCGGCAGCTCGCTCGCCCGCTTGATCATCGTGGCGCGCAGCGCTCCGCGAAACGTGTCGCGGTCCGAAAGCCCCGTCATCCCCGAGGCGGCGAGCGCGTCGAGAGTTTCGGCGAGCGAGACGCGGACGCCGTTTTGACGCAGCAGATTGGCGAATTCGACCAGCTTGTCTTCCATAGGATGCTTCGGGCCCGCGCCCGGCCAGGCGCCCCGGCGCGGGCTTGGGCGCGCTAGTTCAGCAAATCTTTACTAATTCAGCAGGTCTTTGTCGCTCGCGGGCGGGCTGCCGGCAGGGCCGACGTCGCTGCCGCGCCGCGCGCGTGCGCGCCGCACGTATTCCTTGAGCTCCTCCTGTGCCTTGCGCACGTCGCCCTCGTACTTGACGATCGTGTCGAGCGTCTCGTTGACGAGATCCTGATCGAGACTCTGCACATTGAGCAGCGTCAGCGCCTTGACCCAGTCGATCGTCTCGCTTATCCCGGGGCTCTTCTTGAGGTCGAGCTTGCGCAGCGACTGCACGACGGTCACCACCTCGGCGGCGAGCTTGTCGGCCGACTCGGGCGCCTTGAGCTTGATGATCGCGAGTTCCTGCTCGCGCTCGGGAAAGTCGATATAGAGATGCAGGCAGCGGCGCTTCAGCGCGTCGGACATCTCGCGCGCGTTGTTCGAGGTCAGCACGACGAGCGGAATCTGACGCGCCTTGAAGGTCCCGATCTCGGGCACGGTGACCTGGAAATCGGAGAGCAGTTCGAGCAGGAAGGCCTCGAATTCGGCGTCGGCTTTGTCGATTTCATCGATCAGCAGCACCACCGGCTTGTCCGACGTGATCGCCTTCAGCAGCGGCCGCGGCAGCACGAAGCGCTCGGAGAAAAAGACCTCGTCCTCTTTGGCGATGCGGTCGACGGCGGCGGCAAGCCCCTGCGCTCCGGTCAGGACCTCGCTTATCTTGTCCTTCAGAATCTGCGTGTAGAGCAGTTGCTTGGCGTATTCCCATTCGTAAAGCGCCTTGCCTTCGTCCAGTCCCTCGTAGCACTGCAGACGGATGAGATCGTGGCCGAGCGCCAGGGCCAGAACCTTGGCCAGGTCGGTCTTGCCGACACCGGCCGGCCCCTCGACCAGGATCGGCTTCTTAAGCGCGGCGGCGAGATACACCACCGTCGCGATACGGCGGCTGGCGATGTACTTCTGTTCGGCAAAGCGCTCGATTACCTCTTCGATCGACGAGAACATTCATCCTCCTGGGGCGCTGCGGATGCCCGCGCGGGCTGCCGCGCAATCCCTGTTAACTATCATGAGCCGCCGGGGATTTTAAACCGTCCGCGGCTCTCAAATGTGCAGTTCTTCGAGCGCCAGCGCGCCGCGCTCGAAGCGCTCGCGGGCAAGCGCACTCGCGTCGAAACGCCGGTAATGCCCGTCCGCGATCAATTCCGCCAGCGCCTGGCCCGCGCCGTACGATTGCATCACGCCGCGCCCGCTGAACGAATGCGCCTCGAAGACGCGCGGCGCCGCGCGGCCCACGATCGCGCTGCGGTCGGGCGAGACCTCGTAAAGCCCGGCCCATCCGCGGACGTGCCGCAGGCGCTCGAACGCGCTCATCCGAGCGTAGAGCCGGGGCCAGACCTCGTTCATGAAGAACGGCTCGCCGTCGTAGTTGAAATGATAGCCCGGCGGCTCGCCGAGCGGCGAGTAGCCGGCCAGTACGTAAGCGCCCTCGTTGTGAAAATAGACGCCCGAGGTATCGACGATCATGCCGTAGGCGTCGAGATTGGTCGTGCGATTATCGACGAGACAGATCTGGCGGCGAATCGGCTCGCTCAGGTTCTTCAGCCCGACCAGCTTGAGCGCGCTCGGCGACCATGCGCCGCCGGTTATCGCAACCGCGTCCGCGGCGAGTTCGACCAGATGGCCCGCCGCAGGCACTCCCGGCGCGTCTTCGGACATCATGCGGACCAGGGTCTCGTCCAGCAGCGCGTCGTCGGCGCGCCAGCATCCGATTCGCACTTCGCTCTCGCCCGCTTCGATCGCATGGACGTAGAGCCGGTCGAGATACTCGGCGCCGAGCGCGCGAGAGCGCGAACGATAATGCTCCTTCAGCAGGTTGGAATTGATCAGTCCGTCCTCGGGCGAAAAGGTTGCGCCCGCGATACCGTCGAGCCGATCGATTTCGGGAACGCGGCCATGGATCGCGGCGGCGTCCATCTCTTCGATCGGATGGCCGAGTTCGCGCTGCAGGCCGAGATGCTGCACTGCCTTAGGCCAGGTCGCGGCGTCGTAGAGCCAGAGATAGCCCTTCTGGCGAAAGCCAACCTCCGCGCGGACGCTTTCGTAGTATTTGATCGAAGCGCGGCAGAGCGCGATATTCACCGGCTGCCACCAGGTCGCGCGCACGCCGCCGGCGTTCTTTTCGCTCGAGCTCAGCCGCCCGCTGAGGTCGATATCGGCAACCGCGGTCCTAAGGCCGCGCTCGCAGAGCGCCATCGCGACCGAGCTTCCGATGACTCCGCCGCCGACCAGCACCACGTCGTAGCGCCGCGCGCCCGTCATGATCGGATTGTATCGCAAAGTGGGTGCGTGGACGCCACGCCGGCCGTCCTTCTTGACCGGACACCCATGAGGCGCGCATAGCAGGTTATGTCAGCCACGATGAAGGAGGTCATGATATGAAGACCGTCGTCATCGGCGGCACCGGGCTTATCGGCTCGAAGAGCGTCGCCATCCTGCGCCAGGGCGGCCACGAGGTCGTTGCCGCCTCGCCCAAAAGCGGCATCAACACCATCACCGGCGAAGGGCTCAAAGCGGCCGTCGCCGGCGCGCAAGTGGTGATTGACCTCGCCAATTCGCCTTCATTTGAAGACAAGGCGGTGCTGGAATTCTTCGAGACCTCCGGCCGCAACCTTATCGCGGCGGAGGCCGCGGCGGGCGTCCGCCACCATGTCGCGCTATCCATCGTCGGAATCGACCGGACCGACAATGGCTATTTCCGCGCCAAGGTCGCCCAGGAGAAACTGATCGAAAGCTCCGGCATCCCGTACACCATCATCCGCTCGACCCAGTTCCTGGAATTCCTCGGCGGCATCGCCGATTCAAGTGCGGATGGAAACATGGTGAGGCTTCCTCCCGTCCTGTTCCAGCCAATTGCGGCGGATGACGTTGCCGCCATCGTTGCGGAGGTGGCGCTCGCGGCGCCGCGACGCGGCATCGTCGAGATCGCCGGTCCGGAACGAGCGCCGTTCAACGAAATCGTCGCCCGCTATCTGAAAGCGGTCGGCGATCCACGTCAGGTCGCGAGAGACCCGGAGGCCCGATACTGGGGCGGCCGGGTCGAGGAGCGCTCGCTGGTGCCGTTGGGCGAGGCGCGCCTCGGGCGCATCGGTTTAGACGAATGGCTCCGCCGCGCGAAGGCCCGGGCCTGACCGTTCAAGCGCCAACCGAACCATAGACCAACGAAACGGATCCTCTGTTCCGAAGATGGCACTCGAAATATTACATCAACCAAACGACAGCCGACTGTGAATTGCCGCGATCGGACGGGCCGCGTAGCGCGCCGGTTCGAGGCCGTGAACGCGCACGTCATGGGAGCCTGAGCCTTTGATTCTGCCCCTCGCAAAGGAAGGACCTCTGGCGCTTCCTCGACGCTCGCCTTCATTGCTCTCCCGAGACACGCGAGACACGTAGAAACCATCGAAAGCGCCCGTCCATTTGGCCCCATGCGGGTCAGGAGCATGCGCGTCAGGAGCGCTCGACCATCAGGGCGGTCCCCCCTTGTTTCAGGCGCTTCGGTTTTGCCAAGTTTGGGGGACGATGTGCACGCTTGCGATCTATTTCCAGGTATTTCCCGATTACCCCGTCGTGATCGCGGCCAATCGCGACGAGTACTTGGCCCGCCCTGCCCTGCCTCCGACCACCCTGCTCGCGCATCCGCATGTCGTCGGCGGCAAGGACCTCCAGGCGAACGGCACGTGGCTCGGAATTAACGAATACGGGCTGGTGGCCGGGCTGCTGAACCGCCGGCGTGCCGACTACGGCGACCCCAATCCGGCGCTGCGCTCGCGCGGACTGCTATGCCTCGACGCGCTACGCCATCGGACAGCCGACGAGGCCGCGGCGTTCGTGCACGGTCAGCGCGGCTCGAATTACAACGCATTCAACCTGCTGATGGCTTCACGAGACTCCGCCTACGTCGCCTACAACCGCGGCGGCGGGCTCGAACTGGTCAAGCTCGCTCCCGGGATGCATCTGCTGACCAACGTCGATCTGGACGATTTCGAATGCCCCCGTATCAGCCGCGCGCACGATCGTTTCGCTTCGCTGCTTGCGCCGGCCGACTTCGCGCGCGATCCGGTCGCCCATCGCGCGCAACTGGCGAATCTGCTGGCCGACCACTCGACGCAACTCGACGCTCGCGAGGGACGGCCCAACGCGCTCTGCCAGCACATGGGCGACTACGGCACGCGCTCCGCGAGCCTGATTTTCGAGCGCGCCGACAGTACCGTCAGCCACTTTTTCGCGGCAGGGCCGCCCTGTACGGCGAGCTTCGCACCTGCGCCGGTGCCGATGGCCGCCTGAGCGCAGCCAGCTAGTTCAGGAGGCGGCCGCCGTCGAGCATCAGCGTCGAGCCGGTCGCGAAGTCGGTGCCTTCGCACAAAAAGAGCACCGCGCGCGCGACGTCTTCGGGAGAACCGAGCCGCTTGACCAGCGTGCCGGCGACCAGCCTTGCGTTTTCCTCTTCGCTGTATTCCTCGGGCGGCATCACCGGGCCCAACGCGACGCAATTGACCTGGACCTCGGGAGCGAGCGCCTTGGCCAGCGCTCGGGTCAACCCGATAAGCCCGCTCTTGGAAACGGTGTACGGCAAATAGTTGTTGTACGGGCGAATCCCGGCCCAATCGCCGATATTGACGATTTTCCCGGCGCCCTGCCGGCGCATCGCCGCGCCCGCGAACTTGGAGAGAAAAAACGGCGCCTTGAGGTTGGTGTCGAGATTGACATCCCAATCGTGCTCGGTGACTTCCTCGATCGGCTTGCGATAGAAGACCGACGCGCAATTGACCAGGACGTCGATACGGCCGAACGTTTTGAGCACTTCGCCGACCATCCGCTCGATCTCGGCGACGCTTTCCAGATTCGCGCCGAAGGGATGCGCGCGGCCGCCGGCGCGTTCGATTCCGGCGACGACCGCTTCCGCTTCGCTGCGCGAGCGATTGTAATGGACCGCAACGGCGGCTCCGCGTCCGGCTAGATGCTCAGCGATCGTGCGGCCGACGCGGCGCGCGGCGCCGGTCACCAGGGCGGCCTTGCCTTTGAGTTCCATCAGGTGATGCCGATTTCCGGGATCGCCGACGCGATCCGTCCGAAAGCTCGCGGGCTTATTGTCGCCAAGACCGCGACAGCGGTCTAGAGTCGCCAAGACCGCGGCAACGGTCTAGAGCGCAGCCTTCACCGCGCGGAGCAGCGCTAAATTATCGGAATGGCCGGTCTTGTGCGCGATGACGTGGCCCAGGATCGGCCGCCCAAGCAGATAGAGGTCGCCGATCAGATCGAGCACCTTATGGCGCGCGAATTCGTCGACGAAGCGCAGCGTCGTATTAACCACCTTCTCGTCGTCAATCAGGATGAGATTGTCGAGTCGGCCGCCGCTTGCGAGACCCATCTCGGCGAGCTTGTGGAACTCGTGCACGAAGCCGAAGGTGCGCGCCGGTGCGATCTCGCGCATGTAGGCCTCGGGCGAAGTCAGCTCGAAGTGCACGCTCTGACGGCCGATCGGCCGCGGGTACTCCAGGGTGTAGTCGATGATGAGATGGTCCGCGGGCTCGATACGAATCGACTCGCCGTTGTTGCCGACCGCGATCGCGCGCGCGATTCTCACCGGCTCGAGCGCGGCTTCCTGCTCTTGCACGCCCACTTCGGAAATCTGCCGGCAGAATTCGATCGCCGAGCCGTCGAGCGCGGGCACTTCGTCGTCGGTCTTGATCAACAGGTTGCTGATGCCCATGCCGTGCAGCGCCGACATCAAGTGTTCGACCGTGCGCACGGAGCGGCCGCCTGCGGTGAGCGTGGTGTTGTAGCCGGTGTCGGTGACGTTCTCGAGGCGCGCGGCGATCGCGGTCTCGTCGGCGACCGAGGAAAAGACTATGCCGGTCCCCGGCGGCGCGGGATGCAGGATTACGCCGGTCTTGAGTCCCGAATGAAGGCCCTGCCCTGCCGCGACCACCGAGCGCGCGAGCGTGCGTTGCCTCTGCCCGGAGCGGCTCACGAACGGCGCGGGCCGCGGCGCGGCCGGGCCGGCCGGCGCTCCGCCGGGCATGCGCACACCGCCGGACTCGCGTTCGAGCACGCGTTCGATCGAAGTGAGCAGCCCGCTGACGGAAAATGGCTTCTCGATGAAATCGGCCGCGCCGAGCCGGGTCGCGGCCACCGCGTTCTGGATGTTGCCGTGGCCGGAGATCATGATCACGCGGACTTCGGGCCGTTCGGCCTTGATGCGGCGGAGCAGCTCGATGCCGTCGATATTGGGCATCCAGATGTCGAGCAGGACCAGTGCCGGGTTCTCGCGCGTGATGAGATCCATCACGCCGGCCGGGTCGCCGGTGTCGAGCACCCGAAAGCCCTCGTCGCCCAGGATTCCACGGAGCGATGACCTGATCCGCTCCTCATCATCAACCACCAATACGGTCTCGTTCACTATTTTCCTTTGGCGGTAAGCGGACTGCGCCGGTCGGATCGCGCCAGACGCTCCTAGCCCAGAACCTTCGCGAATTGCTGCTCTTTTATCGGAAACTCGAGCACGAATCTACTTCCCCGCGGCTGGTTGTCGCGCACCCGGACGAAGCCGTGATGGTCGGCAACGATGGCCGAGACGATCGCGAGGCCGAGTCCAGTGCCGCCCTTGCGCGTCGAAAAATAAGGCTCGAAGATGCGCGAGCGCAGCGCTTGCGGGATACCCGGGCCGTTGTCGCTTACCTCTAGCGTGACGACCCCGCTTTCAGCATCGAGCGCCGTGCGCACCTCGATGTTCGGTCCCCCGCCATTGGGATTGGCGCCGACCGCGGCGTTGACCGCGTTTTCCAGCAGGTTGACGATCGCCCGCTTGAGCGCGTCGCGGTCGATCGCGATTTGCGGCAGCAATGACGCCAGCACCGTGGCGAAATCGACCCCAGGGTTGGCCTCGCGAAACGTCGCGACCGTCTCTTCGACCAGCGGGTTGAGGTCGCCCGGAACGGGATTGAGATGCGGCATCCGGGCGAACGCGGAGAACTCGCCCACCAGGCGCTTTAAGTCCTCGACCTCGCCGATGATGATGCGAGTGCACTCATCGATAAGCCTGGCGTCGCCATCGGAGGCGCGCTCGGCAAGCTGGCGGCGCAGCCGCTCCGCCGAGAGCTGGATCGGCGTCAGCGGATTCTTTATCTCGTGTGCGATGCGGCGGGCGACCTCGCGCCACGCCTCCATCCGCTCGACCTTGGCAAGTTGGCTCACGTCCTCCAAAAACAGCACCGTCCCGAGCTCGCCGTCGGCGCCGTCGCCCAGCGTGCTCGCGGCGACCATCAGCTCGATCTCGCTCCCGCCCGCCGGCTGCAGCTTGATCGAGGAGCGCACCTCGTGCGGACGGCGATGCTCGGCGAAGATTTCCTCGAGCGCGTCGGCCAGCGCGGGTTGGAACACGGAGCGCCATCGGCGCCCGAGCACCTCCCCTGCCTTAAGTCCAAGCATCCGTTCTGCGTAAGAATTGATCGCAGTGATTACGCCCTGCGAATCGAGCCCGACCACGCCCGCGCTCACGTTGCGGAGCAGTGTTTCCGTGTAAGCCCGGCGGCGCTCGAGTTCGGTCTGCGATGAGCGCAGGTCGGCCGTCATCCGGTTGAACGAATTCACCAGTTGCCCGATTTCGTCGTCGCCGACCGACGGAATTTCATGCTCGAGATCGCCGTGCGCGATAGCCTGCGTGCCCTCGGCCAAAAGCTTGATTGGAACCGTGACTCCGCGCGCGAGATACATCCCGAACCAGCTCGCCAGCAGCACGACGACCAGCCCGATCAGCATCAGGGCCAGGAAATAGCTGCGCATGATCGGCTGGCGCAACGTGCGCAATTGAAAATAGTCCTCGAAGGTCTGCGAGATGCCGGCGGCGCGCTGCGCGAGACTGCGCGGCAAGTAGTAATCGACCACCACCGCGCCCATCACCGTGTCCGACTCCGGCGAGGCGTAGATCGGAGCGCTGCCGCGGATCACATCGGACTTGCCGAAACGGTCGGTGCGCGTCATCGCATGACCGCCGAGCGTCTGCGCGAGCAGCGGCGAGTCGGGCGAGACGCCGATTCCGGTCGGGGTTTTTGGGCTAAGCGCAATCAGCAGCAGGCGGCGGCCGCGATCGAACACCTCGATCGTGCCGAGGTTGTAGTCTTCCTGGCGCTCCTCGATAAAGCTCTTGAGTTCGGCGCGGCGCTCCGGGCGCA
>Ga0335069_10012322_pt1 | contig 12033 bp, 9 predicted proteins | sample Lox_Sample_11_FD_206714 | JGI IMG/M metagenome (GOLD analysis project Ga0335069, IMG submission 206714) | Soil microbial communities from Loxahatchee National Wildlife Refuge, Florida, United States - Lox_Sample_1.1 | ecosystem: Environmental > Terrestrial > Soil > Wetlands | place: USA: Florida...
GCGGTCGAGCGCGCCGCGGTCCCGCCGGACGCGGTCGAGCAGGTGATCATGGGCAACGTGATCGGCGCCGGCCTCGGGCAGGCGCCGGCCCGGCAGGCAGGCCTCGGCGCCGGGATCCCGCGCGCGCACGGCGCGCTCACCGTCAACAAGGTGTGCGGCTCGGGGTTGATGGCCGTGATGCTGGCGGCGCAGGCGATCCGGCTCGGCGACGCCGACGTGATCGCGGCCGGCGGGATGGAGAGCATGTCGCGCGCGCCGTATCTGCTGCCGGGCGTGCGTCAGGGGCATCGGCTCGGCGCCGGCCCGGTCCTCGATGCGATGATCCTCGACGGCCTCTGGGATCCGTACCACGACTTCCACATGGGCAGGGCCGCCGAGCGCTGCGCCGCCGACCGTCAGATCACGCGCGAGGCGCAGGACGCGTTCGCCGCCGAGAGCTACCGGCGTGCGCAGGCGGCCGTCGCTGGCGGGCGGTTCGCGGCCGAGATCGCGCCGGTCGAGGTGCCGGGCCCGCGCGGCGCGACCGCGCGCGTCGACACCGACGAGGAGCCCGCCCGCGTCGACTTCGCGCGCATCGCGAGCCTCCGGCCGAGCTTCGAGAAGGACGGTACGATCACCGCCGCCAACGCGTCGACGCTGGCCGACGGCGCGGCGGCGGTCGTGGTCGCGAGCGAGGCGGCGCTCGCGCGCCACGGGCTCCGGCCGCGCGCCCGCATCGTCGCGGCGTGCGCCGCCGGCCGCGCGCCGGTCGAGTTCCCGATCGCGCCCGTCGACGCGATCCGCACGGTGCTCGCCCGGGCCGGCCTCGGGATCGGCGACGTCGACCTGTTCGAGATCAACGAGGCGTTCGCGGTGGTCGCGCTGGCGGCGATCCAGGCGCTCGACTTGGACCCGGCGCGCGTCAACGTCCACGGCGGCGCGATCGCGCTCGGGCACCCGATCGGGGCGAGCGGCGCGCGCGTCCTCGCGACGCTGCTCTCGGCGCTCGAGCAGCGCGGGCTGCGCCGCGGTCTCGCCACGCTCTGTCTCGGCGGCGGGGAGGCGGTCGCGATGGTCGTCGAACGGGTATCCGCGTGAGCGCGGACCTGGCGCTCGACGCGGTCCGGCTCGGCGTCGCCGACCTGGACGCGGCGACCGATGCGTACCGGACGCTGCTCGGCGTCGCGCCGGTGGCGCACGACCGGGCGCGGCGCTTCCAGCTCGGGCGCGGCGCCGTCGAGCTGGAGGCGGGCCCGCCGGGGCTGAGGGCGATCCGCTTCGTCGGCCGTGGTACGGTGCCGCCCGATCCGGACGTGGTCCCGGTGGTCGTCGACGCGCCGCCGGCCGTGCCGTGGCCGGTGACGCTCGACGCGCCGGTGGCCGCGATCGACCACATGGTGATCCAGACGCCGGACCCGGAGCGCGCGATCGCGTTCTGGCGCGACCGCGTCGGCCTCCGGCTGGCGCTCGACCGGGTGTTCGAGCAGCGCGGGCTCCGCCTGGTCTTCTTCCGGAGCGGCGGCATCACGCTCGAGTACGCGGCCGCGCACCCGCCGGTCGCCGACCGCACCGGGCCCGACGGGTTCCACGGGCTCTCGTACCGCGTCGTCGACCTCGGGGCCCATCGCGCGCGGCGGCTCGACACCGGCGTCGACGTGAGCGAGGTGCGGGTCGGGATGCGCCCCGGGACGTCGGTGGCGACGGTGCGCTCGCACACGGCCGGCGTGCCGACGCTGCTGCTCCAGGTCGAACCGGCGGGCGGCTGACGGCCGCGCGGAGGCGTCACCCGTGACGTAGCGTCGAAATTGCGACGCCCGCGGCCGCGCGTGGGCCCGCATCCGCCCGCGGATGCGCCCGGCCCCAGCTCGAGTGCCGCGGTACGCCCCTTGCTGAACGCTGGCTCCGATGCAGGAGTCCAACGGGACCACTCGCAAGAGCCTGTTCGTCACCCTCCGGTACCTCTACATCGTCACCGCGTCGTGCCTGCTGTTCATGCAGGTGCCGGAGCGGGGCGTCGACGTGTCGCACGTCGTGATGGTCCTGGTGGCGCTCGCCAGCAACCTCGGGCTCTGCTTCGTCTCGCCGCTCACGCTGTTCGCCTGGTACGTCGAGGCCCCGGTGCTCATCGCGGACACGCTGTGGGTGTCGTGGGCGCTCCATTCGACGGGCGCCATCGGCAGCGAGTTCTTCCTGCTCTACTTCTTCGTGCTCTTCATGGCGACGATCGGCGAGAACCTGCTGGTGGTGCTCACCGGCAGCACCATGATCAGCGCCGCCAACGTCTACCTCGTCTGGGACTCGACCGCGCACGCCGTGCTCGCGTTCCGGGTCGTGTTCTTCTACTTCGTGGCGCTCTTCTACGGGCACGTGCTCGGGCAGATCCGCCACGAGCGCCAGCGCGCCGACAAGGGGCTGGCGTGGGCCCACGACCTCCAGGCCGAGGTGGCCGAGCGCACGTCGGAGCTGCAACGGTTGTACGACGAGTCGATGGCCGCGAACCGCGTGAAGTCGGAATTCGTGAACAGCATGTCGCACGAGCTGCGCACGCCGCTCAACATCGTGATCGGCTACGCCGACATCATGCTCGACGAGGCGCGCGAGACGACCGTCGTCGAGCGTCGCGACATGACGCGGCGGGTGCGCGACGCGGCCGCACGGCTCCTCGACCTCGTCGACAGCGTGCTCGACCTCGGCAAGCTCGAGTCGGGGCGTGTGCCGGTGCACAACCAGCCGGTCGCGCTCGAGCGCCTGCTGCACGAGCTCCGGCGTCGCGAGCGGGTCGGCATCCGCGACGGCGTGGCGCTCAGCTGGCAGATCCCGACGACGCTGCCGGTGATCGAGACCGATCCGGGGAAGCTCGCGATCATCCTCGAGAACCTGGTGAACAACGCGTGCAAGTTCACCCACAAGGGCGCGATCATCGTGAGCGCCCGCGACCTGCCGGACTCGCAGCAGGTGGAGCTGCGCGTCGACGACACGGGGCCGGGCATTCCCGAGGAGCAACTCGCGCGCATCTTCGAGCCCTTCACGCAGCTCGGCACCGCGTGCGCGCCGGAGGTCGGCGGCGTCGGCCTCGGACTCGCGATCGTGCAGCGGCACCTGATGCTGCTCGGCGCCAGCATCGCCGTCAGCTCGATTCCCGGCAGCGGCACGAGCTTCCGCGTGACGGTCCCGTACCGCCCCGCGCTGAGCGACCGCCCCGCGCGCGCCGCCTGAGCGGCCGCGGCGCCGATCGACCTTCCGCCCTCCGCGATCGAAGCGTCGCGCTACGCGCGGGCGTCGAGCCCGCCGGCGCAGTACAGCGACGCGAGCCGGGCCCGCATCGGGCGCAGCGTGCGCTCGAACGGATTCAGCACCAGCCCCAGGTTCTCGAGCGTGATCGTGCCGAGCAGCGCGTGATCACCCGCCTCGCCCAGCACCACCGGGCTCGGCGCGCGCACGCCGCGATAGCCGAAGAAGCAGTGCGACACGTTGCGCGGGACGGTGGTTCCGTCGGCCAGGACGAACTCCATGGCGCGGGCCGGTTGCAGCCCGAGGGCATGCCAGACGTCGGGCGGCAGCACCGAGTACGTGACGCCGCTGTCGATGAGGAAGCGCACCTGGCGCGTCGGCCCGGGCTCCGGACCCACATCCATGTCTATCCAGACCATTCCCATGGGGGGTCCTATCTGGCGGGCTCGACGAGCCAAGGCAATCCCCACGATCGAGCGTCTTCGAGACGAAGTCTCGGGGCGGTGAGCCTAGCCCCACTCGTCGCGCCGGATGTTCCGCACGCGCTTGAAGGCGGTCGACGCAAGTGAGGCGAGCTGGACAAACGGTCCACCCCACCAGAAGTTCATCGACAGCGCGTCGTCGTCCGGGTGTGGTGGCGCAGGCCGAGCGTCTCGGCTTCCGCATGCACTTCCAGCCCCAGTGCGTCGACACCGACATCGTGCGCGGCACGGTCGCGGTGCCGAACGAGGCCCTGCGCGCGTTCTGGCGGCGGCTGCTGGCGGAGAAGCGCAGGGGACGCCCGATCGTCAGCTCGACACCGTACCTCCAGTACCTCGCGCGCTGGCAGGACTTCGGCATCTCGGCCTTCGACGATCCCGGCACCCGCTGCGCGGCGGGCCGCGGCTACCTGTACGTCGACCCGCTCGGCAAGGCGTACGCGTGCGCCTACACGAAGGGGAAGATGACCGCCGTCGACTTGCTCGCCGACGACTGGCGGACGGCGTGGGATCGTCACACGCCGTGCACGCAGTGCTCGGTCGGGCCGATGCTCGAGTTCAACATGCTCTTCCAGCATCCGGTGGCGGCGGTGCTGGAGGGTCTCCGCACGTACGGGTAGGCCTCCCGCCCGCACGCAGAATCGAATACGGGCCTCGGCCGGTGCGGCCCGCTTGCCCCGGGCCTCGATCCACGGCAAGGGTCATCACCCATGCCCGATCGGAGGACGTCCTGATGCCCATGATCGCCCTGCGGTACGACCTGCGCGCCCCCGCGTTCGCGAAGGTGACGCACGAGGAGATGTATCGCACCTGCCTCGATCAGTGCGCCTGGGGCGACGAGCGCGGCCTCGAGCTGGCGGTGCTCTCCGAGCACCACGGCGTCGACGACGGGTTCATGTCGGCCCCGATCACGCTGGCGGCGGCGATCGGCGGGCGCACCAAGCGCATGCGGATCCAGATCGCGGCCGTCCTGGTGCCGCTCCACGATCCGATCCGTCTGGCCGAGCAGCTGGCCACCGCCGATCTCGCGACCGGCGGACGGGTGGGGCTGGTGGCCGGCGTGGGCTACCGCCCGGAAGAGTTCGAGATGGCCGGCGTGGACCGCGGCCAGCGCGGCAAGCTCCTCGAGGAGTACGTCGGCGTCATGCGCCAGGCGTGGACCGGCGAGCCCTTCGAGTGGCGCGGCCGCACCATCCGGGTCACGCCGAAGCCGGCGAACCCGCCGATGATCCTGGTGGGCGGCTCGACGCCGATCGCCGCCAGGCGCGCCGCGCGGCTCCGGTCGGGGTTCTTCCCGGCGATCGGCGATCCCAAACTGGTCGAGATCTACGACGCCGAGTGCAAGAAGGTCGGCTTCGACGCCGGCTTCGCGATGCTGCCCGGGGGGCCGGGATTCGTCCACGTCACCGAGGATCCGGAGCGCGACTGGAAGCGCATCGCGCCGCACGCGCTCTACGACGCGCAAACCTACCGCGCCTGGCAGACGCCCGATCAGCGCTCGCAGGTGACCGTCGTCGACGTGCACACCGAGGAGGACGTGCGGAAGAGCGGCGTGTTCCGCGTGGTCACGCCCGACGAGTGCGTGAAGCTGGCGGAGGAGGTCGGGACGCTGGTCCTCCATCCGCTGATGGGCGGGATGTCCCCCGAGCTGGGGTGGGCCAGCCTCGAGTTGTTCGCGTCGAAGGTGCTGCCGCGGCTGAGGGCGTGACGCCGTATCCGCGGCTGTTCTCGCCTCTTCGAATCGGGCCGGTCGAGGCCCCGAACCGCGTCGTCTGCGCGGCGCACTTCACGATGTTCACCGAGCCCGCCCGCACCTGGGGCGAGCCGGGCTACTACGGCGCGCGCTACGCGGCGTATCTCGGCGAGCGCGCGCGCGGCGGCGCGGGCGTCGTCACCGCGGGGCAGGCGCAGGTGCACCCCAGCACCGCGTATCAGATGGCGAACAACGCCATTGCCTGGGACCCCGCGGCGATCCCCGGCTTCCGGAAGGTCACCGCGGCGATCCATCGCCACGGCGCGCTCGCCTTCCTCCAGCTCGCGCACAACGGCGGCGTCACCGGCAGCGCGGTGTCCAAGCGGCCGGCGCTCTCGCCGTCGGGGCTGGCGAGCTACTTCGAGCCCTCGAAGGCGCTCGACCCGGACGAGATCGCGGAGCTGGTGCAGGCCTTCGCGGGCTCGGCGGCCAACGCCGCGGCCGGAGGCTTCGACGGGCTCGAGCTGCACGCGGCGCACGGCTACCTGATCCACGAGTTCCTCTCGCCCGCGCACAACCGGCGCACCGACGCGTACGGCGGCAGCCTCGGGAACCGCATGCGCTTCGTCGTCGAGGTGCTCCGGGCCGTCCGGGCCGCCGTCGGGGCGCGGGTCGCGGTCGGCGTGCGGCTGGTCGGCGACGAGGAGCACCCGGGCGGCCTCGGCGCCGCCGACGCCGCCGAGGTCGCCGCGCGGCTCGAAGCGGCCGGGCTCGTCGACTTCGTGCACGTGAGCATCGGCGTCTCGGGGCTCGGCATGGTGCGCCCGCTCTACGTGCCGCCGGGCGTCGGCGTGTACGCGGCGCGCACCGTGAAGGCCCGGCTGGCGCGGACGCCGGTGTTCGCCGTGCACCGCATCCTCACGCCCGAGCAGGCCGAGGAGATCCTCGAGCGCAGCGACGCCGACGCGATCGCGCTCGCACGCGCGCTGATCGCGGATCCGGAGTGGCCCGCCAAGGCGCGGGCGGGTCGGGCCGACGCGATCCGCGCCTGCACCGGCAGCAACCAGGCGTGCTTCGGCTACCTCACGCGCGGCTGGGCGATCGGCTGCATCACCAACCCCGTCGTCGGCCGCGAGCGGACGCTCGGCAAGCTCCGGCGCGCGCCGCGCGCGCGCTCGGTGGTGGTGGTCGGCGGCGGGCCGGCGGGGCTCGAAGCGGCGTGGGTCGCGGCGGCCCGCGGCCATCGCGTGACGCTGCTCGAGCGCGGGGCCGTGCTCGGGGGGAAGCTCCGCCTGGCGGCGCTGCTCCCGGGGCGCGGCGAGATGGCGGCGGCCGTCGACTGGCGCGCCGACGAGTGCGCCCGCCGCGGCGTCGACGTGCGGCTCGGCGTCGCGGCCACGCCCGGGTCCGTGCTCGCGCTCCGGCCCGACGCGGTGATCGTCGCGACCGGCGGCCGCGCGACGGTCGACGGCGCCTGCAAGTATCACCCGATGCCGATTCCCGGCAGCGCGCAGCCGTTCGTGCTCGACCACGAGACGGCGCTCGCCGCGCACGCGACGCTGCGGGGCCGGGTCGTGATCCTCGACGCCGTCGGTCACATCGAAGGGATTGGATTGGGCGAGCTGCTCGCGCACGCGGGGTGCGAGACCACGCTGGTGACGCCCTTCCCGACGCCCGTTGAGCTCGACGCCGAGACCGCCGCGATGGCGTTGCGACGGGCGGTGCGGGCCGGCGTCCGCTGGCGCCCCACGTCGATCCTGGCCGTGATCGGCGACCGCCAGGTCACCGTCGTCGACGGCCTCTCCGGGAAGCCGGAGACCATGACCGACGTTGCGACGGTCGTCGTCCGCACGCACGGCGTGCCGGAGGACGGCCTGTACCACGCGCTCCGCGGCGCCGGTCCCGAGGTGCTCCGCGTCGGCGACGCCGTCGCTGTTCGTCCCGTCGATCGCGCGATCTTCGACGGCCACGCCGCCGGCCGGGCCGTCTAGCGACGATCCGTCGTGCCCCCGCCGCCGCGCGACAATAGCGATCCGAATCGGGTCAGTACGCGTCCGCGCGCAGCATCGCGTCGCTCCCGCCGTCGCAGAAGACGACGCTGCCGCAGAAGAAGCGCGCATCCGGCCCGAGCAGGAACGTGACCGCGGCGGCGATGTCGTCGGCGGTCCCGAAGCCGCCGGTCGGGATCGGGAAGCCGCGGATCGCGTCGCCGTAGAGCGGATGCGCGAGCCCTTCGCGGAGCAGCGGGGTCATCACGGCGCCGGGAGCGACGGCGTTCAGGCGGATGCCCGTGCCGGCCCAGTCGGGACCGGGGGCGTGACGGCGGACCCAGAGTGCGAGCGCCCGCTTCGAGCCGGCGTACGCCGAGTGCCCACCCTCGGCCATGGCCAGGCGTCGCGCCTCCGCCTCGTCGCCCGCGAGGCACGCGGCGCAGATCGGGCCGTCGGCGCCGGGAAGCGACGAGGAGTTGGACGAAATCGCGACCGCGGCGGGCGCGTCGCCGGCGGCGAGCAGGTCGCGGAGGCCCGCGAGCGTCGCCTCGGCGCCGAAGTAGTTGAGCGACACGATCGCGTCCCAGGCGTCGACCTGCGGCCCGAGGCCGGCGCACGCGACCACGCCGTCCAGACGACCGCCGACGGCGGCGCGGACGGCCGCGATCGCCGCGGCCCGCCCGGCGGGCGTGGCGAGGTCGCCCCGCACCTCTGCGTCCTTGACGTCCACGCCGACGACGCGCGCCCCCTGTGCCTCGAGCCGCGCGCGGATCGCGGCGCCGATGCCGGAGGCGGATCCCGTGACGACGATCGTACGCATGGCGCTCGTGTCTACGCGCCCACAGCCGCGCGGGCAACCCCGACGCCCGCCACGCAGCCGCTCGCCCACGCCCACTGGAAGTTGTAGCCGCCGATCCGCCCGTCGACGTCGCAGACCTCGCCGCAGACGAACAGGCCGGGTGTGACGCGCGACTCCATGGTCTCGAGCCGGAGTTCGCCGAGCGGCACCCCGCCGGCGGTCACCTCCGCGTGCGTGAAGCCGCGGTCGCCGGTGATCGGGAGCGCGAGCGCGGTGAGCACGCCGGCGAGCGCGCGGCGCCGCTCGCGGGTCAGCGTCGCGCCGGGCGCGCTCGGGTCGACGCCGGCCTCCGCGCACAATGCGCGCGCCAGCCGCTCGGGCAGGCGGGCCTGGAGCCGCCGCCCGGGCGTGGCCCTGCCGAGCGTCTGGAGACAGGCGTCGACGGACGCGGGCGTCTCGCCCGGCAGCCAGTTGGCGACGAGCTGCACGCCGGGGTCGTCGGCGCGGGCGTCGAGGAAGTAGCGGCTCACGTCCAGCACCGACGGACCCGAGAGGCCCGTGTGCGTGCAGAGCGTCGAGTCGGTGAACGCGACCAGCCGCTTCCCCGCCGCGCTGCGGACTTCCAGCGTCGCGGGCACCGTCACGCCGGCGAGCGCGGTGAGGAAGTGGCCGCGCGGCAGCGTGAGCGGCACCAGCGCCGGCAGGAGGCGCGTGACGGTGTGCCCGAGGCTCCGCGCGATGGCGTAGCCGTGGCCGTCGGAGCCGGTCTTCGGGACGCTGCGCCCGCCGGTCGCGAGCACCACCGCGCGCGCCGCGAGACGACCCGCAGGGCCGGCCAGCAGGAAGCCGCGCACGTCCCGCACGACGGTCTCGACGCGCCACGGATGCACGAGCACGACGCCGGCCGCGCGGGTCGCGGCGACAAGCGCGTCCAGCACGTCGCGGGCGCGGTCGCCCACCGGGAAGAGCTTGCCGGTCTCCTCGCGCTTCAGCTCGACGCCGAGGTCGCGGAAGAACGCGACCGTCGCCGGCACGTCGAAGCGACGGAGCACCTTGCGGATCGCGTGCCGCGACGCGCCTGCGAACGCGTCGGCATCGACGACGTCGTGCGTGACGTTGCAGCGGCCGCCGCCGCTGATCAGGATCTTGGCGCCGAGCGTGGCCGCGCCGTCGAGGACGACGACGCGACGATCCGGGGCGGTGCGGCCGGCCCAGATCCCGGCCATGAGCCCGGCGGCGCCGCCGCCGACGATCGCGACGTCGACCGCGTCGCTCACCGCGGCGGCGGGGCGCCGGTCACGGCCACCCGCGCGAGGCTCTCGATCCACTGCTGGTGCGCGCGGTGGAGTGCGCCGCGGAGGTACCAGCGCAGGAGCCAGGGGAGGGGGCCGCGCTCGGTCTCCTCGGTGACGAGCCGCGTGCCCGCGCCGTCGGCGTCGAGCCGCCAGGCGTGGTAGGCGTGCACGCCGGCGGCGCCGCCGACCCAGTCGAGGAGACGCGGCGCCTCGCACACCACGACCTGCACGCGGATGGTCGCGTTCAGCATGCGCCACGTCACCCGGGTTCCGGGCGCCAGCACGGGCCCGCCGCCCGGCTCGAAGCGGACGTCGGTCGCGCCCCGGAACCAGCTGGGCCAGAGATCCGCGCGCACCAGCCACTGCCATACGACGTCGGGCGGCGCCGCGATGCGTTGCTCGTTCCGCACGAAGACCGGGCACTCGGCGGGCGCGGACCCTTCGGGCCAGGGGGGCCAGGACACGCGGCGATCGAATCACGACGACTCCGGCGCCGCAATCCTTGACGGCGGACGCGCGCGGAGGTGACGATAGCGTGATGAGGCGTTCCTCCTCGTGGCTGTCGGCGGCCCTCGTGCTCCTCGCCTTGGCGGTCGCGTCGGCGACCGAGCCCGCCAGCGTGCGCGTCCGGCAGACCTCCTCGCGCATCCGGGTCCAGACGCCTCGCGGCACCGTCGACGTCTACCGGAATCCGTACCGGCTGACGTTCCGCAGCCGGAGCCGGCTGCTCACCCAGGAGCTGCCGTCGGGCGCGTGCACCTGGGAGCGGGGCGGGGCGACGCACCACCTGACCAGCGTCACTGGTGTCACGACCACCGCCGACGGCGTCGTCCTCGACGTCGGCACCGACGAGGGGGCGCCCGCGGCCGTCACCGTCCGTTGGCTCACGTCGCGGACCGCGGAGGTCGTCGTGCAGCCGCCGGCGCCGGAGACGCTCCAGGCGGTGGGCGACCGCTTCGTCTCGCCGCCGACCGAGGCGATCTACGGGCTCACCGAGCGGCTCCGCGACTCGCCGCCGATCTTCGATGGGATCATCGACACCCCGACCGACGAGATCCACCCGCCCGAGGTCGGATCGCTCGATCGGCGCGGCGAGACCGTCGCGATGTACGTCCGCCCGACGTTCGCGCTCTACGCGCCGTTCTACCAGAGCTCGCGCGGCTACGGGCTCGCGGTCGACGGCACCATGGTCGGCGCCTTCGACCTCGCGAAGACGGATCCCGGCGCGGTCGCGTTCCGCTTCGAGACCGGCACGGTGCCCGAGCACCAGCGGCTCGCGTTCCACGTCTTCGTCGGCCCCGACCACGCGACCATCCTCGACGAGTACGGCGCGCTCACGGGCCGGCCGATCGTCCCGCCGGACTGGGCGTTCCTCCACTGGCGCTGGCGCGACACGCTCGACGTCGGCGCGCCCGCGCTGCTCGACGGCGTGCCGGTCAACGCCGAGGTCGCCGAGGACGTGCAGATGTACGAGCAGCTCGGCATCCCACCGGGCGTCTACCACTTCGACCGCCCCGTGCTGGTCGGCGAGTACGGCTTCGCGCAGCTCGCGTGGGACGAGACGCGACTGCCGAATCCCGCGCAGATGCTGGCGTCGCTCCGGCAGCGCGGCTACCGGATCGGCACCTGGAGCAGCCTGTGGGCGTGCGGCGGCGGCGTCGGCGACGACGGCGCCGAGGCGCAGGCGCTCGGGTACCTGGTGCCGGGTCCCGTCGGCACGCCGCATTGCGACGACCTCGCCGGGATCAGCTTCATCATGGATCCGACCAACCCGGACATGCGGGCGTGGTGGCGCGACAAGGTGCGCGACTTCGTCCAGACCTGGGACATCGATCTCATCAAGCTCGACCGGGGCGAGGAGCACATCCCGTCGCAGGCGACCGACGTCTGGGCCGACGGCCGGACCGGCCGCGAGGTGCGCAACGCCTATCCGACGCTCCAGGCGCAGATCCACTACGACGCGCTCCTGGCCGCGCACCCCGACCACGACTTCGTGCTCTTCACCCGCGCCGGCTACACCGGCACGCCGGCGCTCGCGACGGTGTGGGGCGGCGACATCGCCGGCAGCGAGAGCTTCGGCGGCGGTCCGGGCACCGACCTGGGGCTGCGCAGCGCGATCATCAGCCAGCTCCGCGCCGCGTTCATGGGCTACCCGATCTGGGGCTCCGACACCGGCGGCTACTACGAGTTCAAGGACCGCGAGGTGTTCGCGCGCTGGATCGAGTTCAGCGCGTTCTCCGGCATCATGGAGATCGGCGGCCACGGTACCCACGCCCCCTGGGACATGCCGACGACGCCCACCTACGACCAGCAGATGATCGACATCTACAAGCGCTACACGCAGCTTCGCGCGACGCTCCAACCCTACATCGTCGCAGCCGCCGCACAGGCCCCGAGCGGGCTCCCGCTCGCGCGCCCGATGCCCTTCGTCGACCAGCGCGACCCGAAGCTCCGCAACCGCTGGGACCAGTACATGTTCGGCCCCGACCTCCTGGTCGCCCCGATCTGGAAGATCGGCCAGACCACCCGCGACGTCTACTTTCCCCGCGGCTCCTGGCACTCCTAC
>Ga0335069_10012323_pt1 | contig 12033 bp, 6 predicted proteins | sample Lox_Sample_11_FD_206714 | JGI IMG/M metagenome (GOLD analysis project Ga0335069, IMG submission 206714) | Soil microbial communities from Loxahatchee National Wildlife Refuge, Florida, United States - Lox_Sample_1.1 | ecosystem: Environmental > Terrestrial > Soil > Wetlands | place: USA: Florida...
GGCGAACTGCGGGAGACCGGAAAGGGGGCGCTGACCGCGGATCAGCAGTGGATGATCCCGGGCGTCCTCTCGAGCCGCGTCTGGATCAAGCAGGCCAACGCGCGCTGCCAGCAGGTGCTCTGCCACTGGGCCGAGCCCTTCGGCGCCGCCGCCCGCGCCTTCTGCGGCGCGCCCGACCCGTCCGGCTTCCTCCAGGTCGCGTGGCGCTGGCTGCTGACGAATCACCCGCACGACTCGATCTGCGGCTGCAGCGCCGATGCGGTGCACGAGGACATGAAGTACCGCTTCGCCCAGTGCGAGCAGATCGGCGAGAACACCACCCGGGAGGCCCTGCTCTCGCTCGCCGCCGCCATCGACGGCCGGATCGGTGAAAAGGAGCTGCGCGTCCTGGTCGCCAACCCCCTGGCCCGCCCGCTCGACGAGACCGTCGAACTGACGCTTCGGCTGCCCGCCGAATGGTCGTGCTTCAGCGAATTCTTCGGCTTCGAGGCCAAGCCGGGCTTCCGGCTCCACGACGCCCACGGGTCGGAAGTGCCGTACCAGCGGGTCGCGCAGGACATGAACCGCGCCCAGGTGCGCGCCCTGCCCCGCGGCTTCCCGCAGTTCTCCCGGACCAACGACGTCCGCGTCGCCCTCCGGCTCCGCGTGCCCGCCCTCGGCTACACCGCGCTCACCGTGCGCGAGGGCGAAGTCGCGCCCAAGGACGAATCCGTCGGCGCGTTCATGTTCCCCACCCGCCACCCGTCGGTCCCGGGCCTCGCCACCAGCGAACGTTCGATGGAAAACGCCGCGCTCGCCGTGGTCTTCGAGGCCAACGGCACGCTGACGCTGACCGACAAGCGCACCGGCCAGGTCTATCCGCGACTGCTGACCTTTGAGGACGCGGCCGACATTGGCGACGGCTGGTACCACGGGCCGGCGGTGAACGACCAGACCTTCGTCTCCATCGCCGCCCCCGCGGAAGTGGCCCTCGTCGCCGACGGGCCGCTGCTCACGCGCTTCCGGCTGCGCACCACGATGCAGGTGCCGCTCGAATTCAAGTTCGACCGCATGGTCCGCTCCGCCGAGCTCACCCCGTTGGTCATCGACAGCCTGATCACGCTGCGGTCCGACGCCGACCGCCTCGAGGTGGAGACGGTCGTGCACAACACGGTCCGGGACCACCGCCTCCGCGTGCTCTTCCCCACGGGCGCCAAGGCCCGCACTTACCTGGCCGACAGTGTGTTCGATGTCGTCGAGCGCTCGATCGCCCTGCCGGCGGACAACCCCGCGCGCCGCGAGCTGGCGGTGGAGACCGGTCCGCAGCAGTCATGGACGGCGGTGGCGGACGGACGGCGCGGCCTGGCCGTCGTCGCCCCGGGTCTGCTCGAAACGGCGGTCCGCGACCTGCCGGACCGCCCGCTGGCGCTCACGCTCTTCCGCTCGACCCGCCGGACCGTCTTCACGGACGGCGAGCCGCTGGGCCAGCTCGAGGGCCGCCTCACCTTCCGCTACTGGATCTCACCGGTGCGCGGTGCGATCGACCGCGCCGGTCTCTGCCACGCCGGCATCCAGCTCGGCGCAGGCCTGCGCGACTGTCAGATCGGGGCCGATTTCGCCCCGGCGCTGTTTGTCCCGGTGGCGGCCCAGCTTCCCCCGGCGGCTTCGTTCCTGGCCGTCGAGGGCGGACTGGTCGTGACCAGCGCGCGCGAGCGCGACGGCGTCCTCGAGGTGCGCGGCTTCAATCCCGGGACGGCCGCCGCCACCGCGACGTTTGACTTCACGGGCCGGCCGGCTGCCGCGCCCGCGCCCGGGTCCGCGCAGCGGGTCGACTTTGAGGGCCGGCCGCTCGGCCGCGCGGTGCCGGTCGCCCGGGGCCGCGTGCGCCTGCGGGTGCGCGCAAAGGAAATCCTGACCGTCCGCTTCATTCCCCGCCGCTGACCATGCCCCGCTTCCGCACCACCGTCCTGCTGGCGTCGCTGGGCTTGGCGTCCGCCAGCGCGGTGGCCGGTGCGCCGGCGGCGCCCTTGCACGTCTTCACGCTGGTCCAGCGCGCCGACGCCGCCACCTACGACGAGGCCGTCGCGGTGGCGACCGTCCAGGGCCTGATCAACCGCGACGGCCCCGAGCTCTACATCCTGTCCACCAAGGTGCCGGCCGCGCTGGCCGACCCGGCGCGTCCCGCCTACTGGCTGAAGCTGCTCACGCGCGATGGCGAATGGCTCGCCGGCCGGCCGCAGGTGACCGAGCCCGACCTCGACGCGCTCGTGCGGCTCGCGGGCCCGCGGCTGAAGGGCGCCGTCATCTGGGACCCGACCGTCCCCGCGACCGTCAACGTCGCCACGACGATCGCGGGCGTGCGCGACGCGATCGTGCTCAGCCCGGAACTCGCCGCCCGCCACCTGACCGGCTGGAGGCTGCCGGTGGTCGAGGACCTGCGCGGACGGTTCACGGGAGCCGAGACCGGCAGCGCCAAGAACGACGCCTACCGCTGGGCGATCCGCGAGTATCTCGCCCGCGGACTCTGCTCCTCCCGTTTGCTCGGACTCTACCACGACTCGTTCACCGACCGGGCGCACGGCGCCGTGGACTATGCGGTCAACCGCGACTGGACCGTGACGCAGCGGGCGTTCGTTTTTGACCTTTCGCCCTGGGGCGACGAGACGCCGGGAGACGATCCACGGCAGAGACTCGGCCTCGATCTCGAGACCTACAAGCTGGTCCTCGCCGAGACCCGCCGCCAGTCCGCCGGCCGGCACTTCACCGAGTTGGCGGGCTTCTTCGATTTCGGGAAATACTCCAACGTCGACGGCCGGGCGAGCCGCCACGAACCGGTCCCGACCGAATGGGAGAGCGTGTGGACGATGTCACCGTACAACGTCTACCAGAACACGTCGACCAGCGACGCCTACAACCAGTCGTTCCACCGTCACGCCCCGCGCGTCCCGCTGAAACAGCACCGCGCCGCCCAACCGCACGCCTACGATCCAAGGAAAACCTACCTCTGCATCTTCATGGCCGACTACGACTCGGCCTACGTGCTGTACGACTACCTGCCGAAACACTGGGACGACCCCGACCGCGGCCGGCTGCCGCTCGCCTGGGGGATCAACCCCAACCTCCTCGACGCCTATCCCGACCTGATCGCCCATTTCTACCGCACGCTGACGCCGGCCGACACGGTCGTGGCCGACGCCACCACCGCCGGGTACATCAACCCCGACCGCATTCCCGAGGACCAGCTGCCGCTCTTCGTCCGCCACTGCCGGTCCTACTTCCAGGAGGCCGATCTCGACCTCGCCCCGATGGTCCTCGACTGGGACGCCCCCACCGCCGCGGTCAAGGACGCCTTCCGCGAATTCTCGCCCGCTGGCTACGGCGCGCTGGTCTGGGATCTGCACCAGCATATCGGGCACGGCCCTGAGCCGCAGGTCTGGAAGGGCATGCCCGTGCTGAACCTGCTTAACGAGGCCAACGAGTTTCCCGACGTCGAGAAGACGGCGGACGTCGTGGCCAACTCAATCGCGACCCATTCCGGCGGGCTGCCGGGCTTCTATTTCTTCCGCATCGTCTGGGTCGATCCCTCGCAGGTCATGGCCATGCTCGAGGTGCTCCACCGCCGGCACCCGGAGATCGATTTCGAGGTCCTCGACGTCCACACTTTCTTCGCCCTCGCCAAGGAAAAGCTGGTTCGCGACGGCGCGCCCCGGCCCGCCAACCCCTGACTCCCCAACCCCGAAAGCCCGACCCCGCGCATGCATTCCCTCTCCTCGATCGACTACTTCATCATCGGCGGCTACATGCTCGCGAGCATCGTCATGGGCCTGCTGATGAGCCGCCAGGCCGGCGCCAGCCTGGACCACTACTTCCTCGGCGGACGCCGCGTGCCGTGGTACCTGCTCGGCGTGATGGGCATGGCGACCTGGTTCGACCTGACCGGCACGATGCTCATCACCTCGTTCCTCTACATGCTCGGGCCGCGCGGCCTGTTCATCGAGTTCCGCGGCGGGGCGGTGCTCATCCTGGCGTTCATGCTGGTCTACACCGGCAAATGGCACCGCCGCTCCGGCTGCATGACCGGACCCGAGTGGGGCATCTACCGCTTCGGGAACAACAAGGTCGCGCAGGCGATGCGCCTGCTCGGCGCGGTGATGTCCGTCGTCACCACCATCATGATGCTCTCCTACCTGGTGCGCGGCGCCAGCCTGTTCCTCGGCATGTTCTTTCCGTGGCCGCCGTTCTACACCACGCTGGCGCTGGTGATGATCTCGACCCTCTACACCGTGAGCTCCGGCTTCTACGGCGTCGTCCTCACCGACCTCGTGCAGGGCCTCATCGTCATGGCCACCTGCGTGATCATCAGCCTGATGGCCTGGCATCAGGTGCCCGACGCCGCGCACCTCGCCGCCACCGCGCGGGCGGTCACCGCCAATCCCGACTGGACCAACTCCCTGCCGGCCTGGCACACGCCGATGCCGCCGGGCTACGAGGCGTACTCGCCCGTCATCCTGATGGCGGCCTTCTACCTCCTGCGCCACTCGATCGGCGGCATGGGCACCGGCGGCGAGGCCCGCTACTTTGGCGCCCGCAGCGACCGCGACTGCGGACTCCAGACCTTCCAACAGGGAATCATGACGATGTTCCGCTGGCCGCTGATGATGGGCTTCGCGGTGCTCGGCATCTACTTCGTCGCCCAGACCTACCCTGACCTTTCCACGGTGAGGTCCGCCGCCGACGCAATCCACGCGCAGTACCCGGCGATCGTCGCCTCGAACTGGCACGATCTCACCAGCGACATCGTCAACCATCCCGACCGGCACCCGGCCGCGCTGGTGCAGACGCTCCAGCAGCTCTTCGGCGACCAGTGGCAGTTCAAGCTCCCGCTGGTCGGCGTCCACGGCACCATCAACCCGGAGCAGATCCTGCCGGCTGTGCTTCTCAACGTCGTGCCCACCGGCCTGCGGGGCCTGATCGTGGTGGCGATGTTCGCCGCGATGATGTCCTGCAAGAACGGCTTCGTGAATGCCTCCAGCTCCTACGTCGTGAAGGACATCTACCAGGCCTTTCTCCGGCCGCACGCCTCGAACCGCGAGCTGATCGTCACGTCCTATGCCTCGACCCTCGCAATCGTCGCCATCGGCTTCTACTTCGGCGTGGCCGCCTCGAGCATCAACAATCTCTGGGGCTGGCTGATCATGAGCCTCATGGCGGGCCAGCTGGCCCCGGGCCTCCTCCGCCTCTATTGGTGGCGCTGCAACGCCTGGGGCTGCGTCGGCGGCACGGTCCTGGGCTGCGTCGGCGCCGTCGCCCAGCGCCTGCTGCTGCCCGACCTGAACGAGATCTACCAGTTCCTCCTCACCGCGGGCCTGTCCTTCGCCGGCTGCATCGGCGCCTCGCTCGTCACCGCGCCGACACCCCTGCCCGTGCTGCAGAATTTCTACCGCACGACCCGCCCCTTCGGCCTGTGGGCCCCGCTGCGCGGCGAGATCACCGGCGCAGCGCGCGAGGCGATGGACCGCGAAAACCGCAGCGACATCCTCGCCGTGCCTTTCACCCTGCTCTGGCAGGTCACGATGTTTCTCCTGCCAATGCAGCTCGTCACGAAAACCTACACCGCCTTCTGGAGCACGCTGCCCCTTTTCCTCATCGGCGCGACCGGCATGTATTTCTTCTGGTGGCGGCCGATGATGCACCGCGAGGCCGGCACCGCGCACGGCGCGGAGCCGACGCCGAATCCGGTGACCTGAGGCTTCCGCCCCGGCCCGCCGCCGCGTCCGCCGATGTTCCCCACCCGCGAAGTCTTCCACCAGCCGTCGTGGCGTCTCGCCACGCGCGAAGTCGAGGCCTTTGTCACCCGGCGCGGCGGCCAGCTTGGCCCGGTGACGTTCCGGCTCGGACGCCGCCGCGTGCAACCGTTCTCGGTCGCACCCTGGCACGGGGAGAATCCCCGCGGCCTCCCGCCCATCCTCGCGGCGCTGCGCGGGGATTTCTTCTGCCTGCCCTTCGGCAACAACACCCGGCTCTACCGCAACGAGCGGCACCCGCCGCACGGCGAGACGGCCAACGCGGCCTGGCAATGCGTGTTGCGGGAGCGAGGCCACGCGCGCTTCCGTCTTCGCTCGCGGGTCCGGCCCGGCGTGATCGAGAAGCACGTGCTGCTCCGGCCGGGCCAGACGGCCGTCTACCAACAACACGTCGTTCGCGGGATGACGGGTCCGATGTCCCTCGGCCACCATGCGATGCTCCGCTTGCCCGACCGTGAGCGTTCGGGATTCATCTCCACGAGCGGCTTTGCCTGGGGCCAGGTCGCTCCCGAGCCCTTCGAGTTGCCGGCCCAGCGCGGCTACCAGAGCCTCCAGGCGGGCGGCTGCTTCCAGTCGCTCGCGCGCGTCCCGGGCGCCGGTGGCTGCTGGCACGACCTTTCGTCCTACCCGGCGCGCCGCGGGTACGAGGATCTGGTCATGCTGGTCGGAAACGCGCGCGACCACTTCGCCTGGACCGCCGTCGCATTCCCCGGCGACGGCTACGCCTGGTTTGCCCTGAAGGATCCCCGCATCCTCGCGAACACCGTTCTCTGGCACTCGAACGGCGGACGCCACTACCCGCCGTGGAACGGCCGCCATGTCAACGTGCTCGGCCTCGAGGAGGTCACGTCGTATTTCCATTACGGTCTCGCCGAGTCCGCCCGGCCGAATCCGGTCTCCGCCCGCGGCGGCGTCACCTGCCTCCGGCTCCACCCGCGCCGCCCGCTGGTGGTGAACTATGTCATGGCGGTGGTGCCGATCCCGCGCGGCTTCGACCGCGTCGCCTCGATCCGGCCGCTCGCCGGCGAAGGTGCCGTGCGGCTGACCGCCCAGAGCGGCCGGACGATCGAGACCGCGCTGGACGTCGACTTCCTTCAAGCCGGCGCTCTCGCCTGAAAATCGTTTCACCATGGTCCGACCCGGGCGCCGCCCGCGGAGTTTTCCCCGATGATCCGCCTCCCGCTGCTTTCGCTGCTCCTGCTGTCCGCCTTGGGCGCCGGACGGGCCGCCGAGCTCGCCCTCGCCCCGTCCGCCCCGCCGCAGCTCTGGCAGCGCGCCGAATTCGTCGTCAGCGGCGTGCCGCCGGCGCAGAACAACTTTGACCCCGAGGAGATCCGCCTCGATGCGGAGATCACGCCGCCGTCCGGCTCCACGCAGATCGTACCCGCCTTCTGGACCGAGGACTACACCCGCCGCCGCGTCGGGGCGGTCGAACAGGTGACCCCCACGGGGGCGAGCGGCTGGCGGCTGCGGTATCTGCCGACGGAGCCCGGGCACTACACGGTTGCGCTCAGAATCGCCCAGGGCGGCGCGGCTGCGCGCACCGCGCCCGTGGGCGGCTTCGACGTCGCGGACCGGAGGCCGTCCGGACGCCATGGCTGGGTGCGGATCGCTCCTGATCGCCGGAGTTTTGAGACCTCCGACGGTCTCCCTTTTCGGGTGATCGGGGAAAATGTCTGCTGGGCGACCGGCGGCGGGACGTCTGACTACGAGGCGTGGTTCGACGAGCTCCAGCGCACGGGCCAGAATGTGGCGCGCCTGTGGATGTGCCCGTGGTGGCTCGCGCTCGAGCAGCTCCCCGAGGCCCCGAACCACTACCGGATGGACGCCGCGTGGCGGCTCGACCGGCTGGTCCAGCTGGCCGAGGCCCATGGCCTCTATCTTCTGCTCTGCCTCGATTTCCACGGCATGTTTCAAATCGACCACCCGAACTGGGGCGGATCCGGCAATCTGTGGACCCGCAGCCCGTACCAGCAGAATCAGGGCGGACCCTGCGTGCACCCGAACGACTTCTTCACCGATCCGCGGGCCAAGGCCCTGTACGAAAAGCGCCTGCGGTACCTGGTGGCGCGATATGGCGCCACGACGCACCTGTTGGCGTGGCAGTTCTTCAACGAGATCGACAACGTCTACGCACCGCACCTCCTGCAGGCGGCGGATGTGGCGGCGTGGCATGCCGAGATGGGCCGCTGGCTCAAGGCGAACGATCCTTACGGCCACCTCGTGACCACCAGCCTCACCGGCAATTCCGACCGGCCCGAGATCTGGTCGCTGCCGGAGATGGATTTCGCGGTGTATCATTCCTACAACGACCCGGCGCCGGCCAAGCGGCTCGCGCGGCTCGCCGACGACTACGTCGCCCGGTACCACAAGCCCGTGGTCGTCGGCGAATTCGGCGTCGACTGGCACGGCTGGGGCGGGCGGACCCTCGATCCCCACCTGCGGGCACAGCGCCAGGCGCTGTGGGGCACCGCGCTGAGCGGCGCGGCCGGGACGGCCCTCTCCTGGTGGTGGGAGGAGATTCGCTCCGATGACGCCTATCCGATCTACTCCGCCCTGGCCTCCGTCCTGGCGCGCGCCGGCTGGCCGGAAGGCGGCTGGAGCCCGGCGCGCGTCGCGCCCGGGCTGGACCAGGCGCCGTTCGCACTTGGCGAACCGGCGGCGGACGGCTCCGCCTACACCGGCCCCATCGCGCTCAACGACGCCGGCCGGCTGAAGCTGCCCAACGAGGCCGCCCTGACCGGCGAGCTTTCGGCCCGGCGGGCGGCGGAAAAGCTCTCGGGTTACCTCCGCGGCACCGCCCAGCCCGAGGGGCGCAAGCCGCTGCGCCTCGACGCGTGGTGGACGACGGGGGCCGCCCTGAAAGTCCGGATCGCCGACGCCGCCGGCGCCGGGGAATTTGTCGCGCGCATCGACGGCACCGAAGCGGTGCGCCGGATCGTCCCGCGCCCGCCGCCCGAGGACTTCCACGGACGCACCGCGAAGGTGAATGTCGAACTGACCCTGCCCGTTCCGGCCGGACGGCACCTGATCGAATTCGAGAACGTCGGCGAACAGCTGCTGGTCCTCGACCAGCTCCACGCCACCGGGCTGCGGGACGCGGCCTTTGCCGGCGGCTGGCGCTACGAGGTCGAGGTCAACGCGGTCCGCCGCGATGATCGCGCCCTCGTGTACGTCGTTTCCCCGTGGGCCGTCTACCCGGCCAGTGCCACCCTATATCGTCCGCCGCTCCAGACGGACGGTAGCCTCACGCTGCTCGACTGGCCCGACGGCCGGTACGCCGTCGTGTGGTACGACCCGGAGACCGGCGCCGAGGTCGGACGGGCCGGCGTGACCGCCGCCGGTGGCTCTTTGAGACTCGCCTGTCCGCCCTTCGCCGCCGACCTCGCCGCCCTCGTCCGCCGCGACGCACCGTGACCACGGGCTTTCGGCCCCCTGAGCGTTCGTGAGCGTTTTAAGCACTTAAGACATTTGGAGTTTGCGCCCTTCCCCGGCCCCCCTTGACTATTCCCGTGCTCGTCCCGGACCGCCAGCGCACCATCCTTCGTCTGCTTTCCGACCGCGGCCGCCTCACCCTTTCGGAGATCCAGTCGCGCCTCGGCGTGTCCGCCGCGACCGCCCGGCGCGATGCCGGTCAACTGAGTTCGGCCGGACTCGCCCGGCGCACGCACGGCGGCCTGCTCCCGCCGGATTTCACCCTGTCGGAACCGGCCTATTCCCGGAAGGCGGAAAAGGCGATCAGCATCAAGGTGCGCCTCGGCCGCGCGGTGGCGGAGGTATTGCCGGAGGACGGCACGATCTTTGTCGACGCCGGCACGACCTGCCTGGAGGTGGGCCGGGCGCTCTTGGACCGGCCGAACCTGCGGATCTTCACCAACTCGGTCTCGCTCCTTTCGCTGGCCACTGAGGCGCGCGCGACGGTCATCGCGATCGGCGGCGAGGTGCGGAAGATCAGCCTCGCCCTCACCGGCGCCCTGGCCCAGGGCTGGCTTGAGCAGTTGCGCTTTGATGCGGCGGTGATCGGGGCCTCCGGTCTCGACCAGGAGTCCGGCGTCTTCACCACCGAGCTGAACGAGGCAAGCGTGAAGGTGGAGGCGCTGCGCCGCGCCCGCCTCCGGATCCTCGTGGCGCACGGCGAGAAATGGGCCCGGCCCTCCGCCGTGCAGTTCGCGCCCTGGACGGCCTTCCACCATCTTTTCACCGACAAGGCCCCGCTGCGCTCCGAACGCGCCGCGCTCAACACGGCCAATGTCAAGGTTCACGTGCTGCCCCCCAAATGAAGACGGCCCGCTTCAACCGCCTGTTCAACCCGCAAACCCGCCGCTGCTTTGACGTCGCCATCGACCACGGCTTCTTCAACGAGGGCGCCTTCCTCGCCGGCATCGAGAACCTCCCGAAGGCCATCGAGACGCTGGTGGCGGCCGCGCCGGACGCGATCCAGCTCACGGTCGGCCAGGCCCCGCACCTGCAGCGGCTTCCGGTCCGGCCCAAGCCGGCGCTGGTGCTGCGCACCGACGTCGCCAACGTCTACGGCACGCAGCTCCCGCGCGCGCTCTTCTCGCGCATGATCGCCGAACCGGTGCTCCAGGCGGTCCGGCTCGACGCCGCCTGCGTGGTGGTGAACCTCTTCCGGATTCCCGGCGAGCCGGAGGTCACCGACCAGTGCATCCAGGCGATTCTCGGGCTCAAGCCGGAGTGCGACCACTACGGCATGCCGCTCATGATCGAGCCGCTCGTGTTCCAGCCGAACACCAAGGCCGGCGGCTACATGGTCGACGGCGATCCCGCCAAGATCGTGCCGCTCGTCCGCCAGGCGGTCGAACTCGGCGCCGACATCATCAAGGCGGACCCGACCGACGACGTCTCCGTCTACCACAAGGTGGTCGAGACGGCCGGCGGCATCCCGGTGCTGGTGCGCGGCGGCGGCAAGGCGCCGGAGCTGGAGATTCTCCAGCGGACCGAGGCGCTGATCGCCCAGGGCGCCTCCGGCATCGTTTACGGCCGCAACATCATCCAGCACCAGCGCCCGGCCGCGATCACCCGCGCGTTGATGGCGGTGGTGCACGACGGCGCCAGCGCAGCCACCGCCGCGCGGCTGCTCGCCTAAGCCCTCTCCCCGCCTCCCATGGCCACTGCACCTCACCCCGTACGCCTTGGTGTCATCGGCGCCGGCCTGATGGGTCGCGAAGTCGCGTCCGTCTTCGGTCGCTGGTTTGCCCTGCAGGATTTCCCCGTCCGCGCCGAGCTGGTCGCGGTCTGCGACCTGCAGCCCGCCCGCCTCGAATGGTTCCGGCAGGTCCCGACCGTCCGCCATTTCGTGACGGACCAAAAGGAGCTCTGCGCCCTGCCCGACGTCGACGTGGTCTACGCCGCGGTGCCGCACCACCTGCACGAGGAGGTCTACCTGCAGGTGCTGCGCAGCGGCAAGGACCTGCTGGCGGAAAAGCCCTTCGGCATCGATCTCGCCTCCGCGCGGCGCATCCGCGACGAGGCCGCGAAACTGCGGCGTTTTGTCCGCGTCTCGTCGGAGTTTCCGTTCCTGCCCGGGGCCCAGCGCGCGCTGGCGCTTGCCCAGTCGGGCACGCTGGGCCGGATCATTGAGGCGCGCTGCGCCTTCCTCCATTCGAGCGACCTCGATCCGTCGAAAGCGATCAATTGGAAGCGCCAGTCGGCGACCTGCGGCCTGGCGGGCGTGATGAACGACCTCGGGCTGCACGTCGCGCACCTCCCGCTGCGGCTCGGCTGGAAGGTGCAGTCGCTCTGCGCCCAGCTCCAGAAAATCTACACCGAGCGGCCCGACGGCCGCGGCGGCCTGGCGGCGTGCGACACGTGGGACAACGCCACCGTGCACTGCCAGGCGGTGATCGCCGGCCAGCCGGCCCCGCTCACCCTCGAGATGAAGCGGTGCGCGCCGACCGAGACCAACACCTGGATCCTCGAACTGCTCGGCACCGAGCGCGGGGTCCGCTTTTCCACCAAGGAGCCGAAGACGCTTTGGACCTACCGGCGCGACAAGGAACAGTGGTGGGAGAAGACCGACCTCGGTTTCCAGATGCCCTTTCCGACGATCACCGGCGGCATTTTCGAACCCGGCTTCCCGGACATCCTGATGCAGATGTGGGCATCGTTTCTCGCCGAGCGCGCGGGGGTGCTCGGGACGCGCTTCGGCTGCGCGACGCCGGACGAGGCCGTGGCCCAGCACGAGCTGTGGGCCGCCGCCCTGGCCTCCCAGCAAAACCAAAGCATCGTC
>Ga0335069_10012324_pt1 | contig 12032 bp, 12 predicted proteins | sample Lox_Sample_11_FD_206714 | JGI IMG/M metagenome (GOLD analysis project Ga0335069, IMG submission 206714) | Soil microbial communities from Loxahatchee National Wildlife Refuge, Florida, United States - Lox_Sample_1.1 | ecosystem: Environmental > Terrestrial > Soil > Wetlands | place: USA...
CGTCCGAGGAGCCGTAGCCGCCTAGCAACAATATTTCCGGGACCGCTGCGTGAGCGATGTGTTCATTCGCCCGGATGCGCGCTGCCCGACCATTCCTGTCTTATTTTTGTTCGCTGCATTGACTTTCTGTTCGTTGATGCTGAGATCGCGTAATCCGATCACGCCGATCGGGTCGCGGGATTTGAGCTGCAGCTTGCGCCGCGCAAAAACGCTAAAGCGCCACGAAGTATCTTCGTGGGCAGGACCATGGAGATAGATCATGCCGAAGTGTTGCGCGCGATCCGCCTGATATCCGCACCCTGATCGTGGCCGGCTCAAGCGCCCCGCCCGATCGCAGACATCCAATCATTACATTGCTGGGAGTGCCGGTTCTTCGCCGGCAACAAGATCGCTATGTCCAATGCTGCGCTCACTGAAGTCGGTCCAGATCGCGAGGTCGAGACAGCCGCGAAGCCAACCGCCAATCTCAACGAAGACTGGCTCGCCGTCATTCTGGGCCTGGGAATCTTCGTGCTCGCTTTGGCAAGCCTGGTGCACGTCGACCTGATCGGCTGGGTCGTCAGCACGGCAGTCTGGTCCGATTTCGGTCAGGCGCTCAACCCGGTCTCGAAGGCTTATGGTGCGCTCGGCGGCTTCGGTGCTTTGATCGCGACTTATGCGGCGCTCACGCTGGTGCTCAGCGCCGGTGCCGCCGCGCTGAAAGCCAATGTCTGGAGGTTCGCGCTCGCCTTTACCGCCGTGTTCTGGATCGCTTATGTGAGCTGGATCGTCGGCAATTATGCGAATTTCGCCGCAGTGACGTCGGCTGAACAGCAGAAATTCGGTATCACCTGGTCGCTGAAACTGACCAACGAGGGCGCCTATATCTTCGCCCTGATCGTCGGATTGTTCATCGCCAATTTCCTGCCGCGCTTCGCGCAAGCGATCAAGGAGGCGGTGCGGCCCGAGCTCTATATCAAGATCGCCATTGTCATTCTCGGCGGCTTCTTCGCCGTCACCGCGGCCGGCAAGCTGAGCTTTGCCAGTTCGCTGCTGCTGCGCGGGCTGGCCGCCATCGTCGAAGCCTATCTGATCTACTGGGCGGTGGTTTATTTCATCGCCCGCAAATGGTTCGGCTTTTCGCGCGAATGGTCGGCGCCGCTCGCCGCCGGCATTTCGATCTGCGGTATTTCCGCGGCGATCGCGGTTGGCGGCGCAATCCGGGCGCGGCCGATCGTGCCGGCACTCGTCTCCTCGCTCGTGCTTGTCTTTGCGGTCATCGAAGTGCTGATCCTGCCGTTCGTGGCGCAGACCTGGCTGGCGCACGAGCCGCTGGTCGCCGGTGCCTGGATGGGCCTGGCCGTGAAGACCGACGGCGCCGCGGTTGCGGCCGGCGGCATCACCGAGTCGCTGATCCTCGCCAAGAACGCGGCCGAAGGCGTGCGCTATCAGCCGGGCTGGATTCTCGGCACCGCGGCGACGATCAAGGTGTTCATCGACATTTTCATCGGCGTCTGGGCCTTCGTGCTTGGTTACATCTGGACCAACCACATCAATGTCACGCGCGACGCCGACAAGACCAGAGCGCGCGAGATCTGGGAGCGTTTCCCCAAATTCATCATCGGTTTTGTCGTCACGTTTGCGGCCGGGCTCTATCTCGCGCTCGGCACGCCGCCGGATGTCGCCAAGGCGGTGCCGGCCGCGATCGGCGAAGCCAATACCTTTCGCGTCATCTTCTTCATCCTGACCTTCTTCTCGATCGGCGTGCTCTCGAACTTCAGGGCGCTGTGGCAGGAGGGCTTCGGCAAGTTGGCCGCGGTCTATTTCGTCAGCCTGTTCGGATTCGTCATCTGGGTCGGGCTTTTGATCTCGTGGCTCTTCTTCAGCGGCGTCACCCCGCCGCTCGCGAGCTGACACACGTCGCAATGATCGGAGACAACGCATGTCGCAATTCACCCAAGCCGAATTCCGGGACGAGATTCGTAATGCCGAAGTCGAGCCGCTCCTGCCGATCGAGAAGAAGCTGATCGGCTTCAGTCTCGGCCTCGGTATCGTCCTGCTCGTGGTCCTGGCGGCGATCAATCACCTCTACGCGCTGTGATCGCAGCGGCTTGACCCGGCTCAACGGCTGAGACTTCACGGAACCTCATCGCAGGGCGATAACCGCCCGGCTTCCGTTGTGGCCGTCTGTGACGCTAGAATGCTCTCCAAGGGGCGGGACCGAAAGTAAAGCCGTTCCCAGGGAAACCCAAGGAGAACAACCAGTGTCGAGCGTCCTTCCTGTTGACGATCCGTCCGCCGCCGCGATCGACCCCGACAATATGGTTGAACTCGATCCGGGCAGCGCCGCGTTCAAGGCCGATGCACATCGCCACATGGCCGAATGGGCGCGGCGGCCGCCGTTCTATGCCGTAGCTCCTGGACAGCGGCCGCAAGTGATCGTCGGCCGCTACGAGGACGCGCGGCGGGTGTTTTCCGATACCGAGACATTCGCTTCGGAAATGCCGCGCGGGCCCGGCTGGGAGGCGTTCAACAAGGCGATGGACGCCCAGTTCGTGACGCAGATGGACGGCGCGCAGCATGCCCGCGTGCGCCGGCTGCTGATTTCGGGCTTCTCATCGCGCCGGGTCGCTCAGCTCGAGGAGTCGATCCGCAAGATCGTCGACCGCATGCTCGACAAGATCGAGGCCAACGGACCCGAATTCGACGCCATGGGCGATTTCGGCGCTCATCTTGTGGTGGATGCGTTGCTCGAAGCCATGATCGACATGGACGCGCGAAGGAAGGCCGTGTTCGTCGCCTTCCACGATCTCATTCCGGGAACGACCTACGTGAAGCCGGGCGAAACCTGGCCGCCGCAGCTGCGGGCGGCCTTCGATCGCGCCATGGCGGAGATCAAGGTCATCATCGAGGAGCGGCGCGCCACGCCGCGGTCGGATTTCATCAGCGACCTTGTCAATGCGCGTGACCAGGGCGACACGCTCAGCGACCGCGAGTTGTTCGACCAGATTTTCGGCATTTGCGGCGCGTCGCTGTCGGCAACGAGCCGCGCCGCCGGCGGCGCACTCTATCTGCTCTATACGCACGACGACCAGCGCCGCGAATTGATCGCCGATCCGAGCCTGATCCCCGAGGCCATCGAAGAGTGCCTGCGGCTCGGCAGCAACGGCTATTTCACCTTCCCGCGGATCGCGACCCGCGATACCGAGGTCGGTGGCACCCGCATTCCAAAGGGCACGGTGGTCCGGCCATCGCCGCTGTCGCCGAACTACGATCCCGATTTCTTTCCCGATCCGCTGCGGTTCGACATTCATCGCAAGCCCAAGCGGATCATGTCGTTCGGCGCCGGGCCGCATCACTGCATCGGCAATATTCTCGGCCGCTCGACCATCACGATCGCCATCACGCGGCTGTTGGCGCGGTTTCCCAATGCTTGTCTGCGCGATCGCGATTTCAAGCCGGTCTATGGCGGTGCGGTCGGCGAGTTGCGGCTGCAGAGCCTGCCGATGCTGACGCAGCCGCGGTCATAGACGCAGAGTGATCAGTTCGTGGCGCCGGCGTCCGAATAGCGCGCGTAAAGCCCGTCGATCCGGGTCTCCCACATTCGCACGAATGCGCCTGACGTCAGGTTGTCGACCGACTTCCAGGTCTGTTTGATCTCAGGGAGCGTGTTGGCCCAGATCGCGCGTTTGCACCACTTCTCGCCTTTGCCCCGGCCTTCATCGGTGGCGCACATCGACTTCCAGGCGATCCGTTCCGGGTGCGTGACATGCTCCTCGGCGCCCTGGGTGCCTTGCTGATGGATCAGATAGAGATCGGCGATCGTCGGCTTCTTGTGGGTCGTCAGCTCGAAGGTGATGGCGGACACGGCGAACTTGAACGCGGCTGCGATGGCGTTGTCACGCGGATTGAGAATGTCGCCGTTCCCGTATCTGGAAAACTCGGATTTGCTGAGCTGAAAGAGGCCGATATACGAGCCGGTACGCTGTTTGGGATCGAAGTCCGATTCCACTTTCGCGACCGCCTTCATGAAATTGAAGTTCAAGCTGAACGCGTCAGAGGCGCGCCTGATCTCGTCGATCGGCGCGCCGAGCGGAACGTCTTGCAGAGCGGTGAGTGCGATATCGGCTGGTCTGACCTCGGGCGGTGTCTCCGAATAAACGTAGAAGTGGACCAGATCGGAAATCTGCTTACGCACATCCACCGGTACGCCCGCGCGCACGGCCAGGTCCGGCGAAAGGTCAGGCGAAGAGCCGGGCGAAGAATTGCGCGGGGCGAAATATCGCTCGATCCTGACGACCTTGTCGGCGAGCAGGTTGGCGATGCTGAGCCGGTCCGATTTGGTCGCGACGACGGTTTCGGGAACAACAGTCTCGGTCGTAGCAACGATTTCGGTCGTCGCCGGCTCGTCGGCGATCTCGTCCGGAAGCTCGGCATTGTTCCTGACAAAGAGGAACGCCACGGCGGCGCCTGCGATCGCCACGCAGATTGAAGTCGAAACCCGCATTCCCCCGGCCCGCGTTTGCCCCGTGAGACGATATCCCGGGAACGATTAACTATTGCTGAGTGTGTCGAAATTGAGAAACAAGCGGACCGGGTATCCGGCGAGACCCCGAACATGCTGATGCGACGGCACTTTTGGGAATTGGCGGCTTGCGATGCGCAAGCAGGGGTTGCGGCCATTCGGCCAATTTTGCAGCGGATGCAGGTAGGCTGTGTCGTGTCTCCGACACAGCGCATCAGGAACAACGGGAGAGCCGGACGGTTAGCCACGATGGCAACAAGCGCAAAAACAAAGACGCCTCACGGAGGCAGGCGTAAGGCCGGCCATAGATGGTCGGCGAGAGTCACGCGCGAGAGCAATGCGCTCGACTTGAAGCGTGGCATATTTGCCAGCAAGGATCCCGAGCGGATTGCCGCGTCGCTCAAACGCTCCGCGGAGCGCAGCCGCCGCCGAAAGGCGAGCCCGTATCGCTCCGCCTTGTCGATGCTGATCTTCTACATCAACCGCGCCGGCAAGAACCTTCCCGCGGCGCAGCTCAAGGTCCTCCAGCAGGCCAAAGTCGAATTGCGCAAGAAATTCGGCAGATGATGCGGTGACGGAGATCGCAAACTCCGGCACCGCCCGCGGCGCCCGCTGTTATTGATCTTTGGGAGTTTTACCGGCCTTCCACCACATCCCTATGATGAAGACGATGGCTATCGCCGACACAACTGCCGCGATGTTTTCAATTGAGAGCAGAAGAAAAGCCGCCTCCAGGGCGCCGTTTTGCGGTGGTGTGTAGTCCCAGGAAATCGGCTTGACGTCCCAAAAGAAGGCGCGGCGCAGAGCGAAGGCGGCAGCAAATACCATCAGACTCAGCAATAGCAGATATTCGGCATGGCGCATGATCTCGGCGCCGGCCGCCTTTGATATTGAGCGCCTCTGGCTTTTCGTCATGATCTATCTCCGGTTCGAAGTAGATTGGCGCAAATGCATCATGCCGTAGGCCGCTAGTCTTTGATTCATGTCAGCCGGGCGCGCGCAGATCTGCTTGTTGGCGTGGCCAGCGATCACGCTGCCAGCGCGTCGCGCTCTCGCTTTGACAGTGCCACCGGGCGGTTCTCGATCGCGGCGCGCGGCAAGGTCGGGGGATATCGTTCCGCGTCCGGAATTCCCCGGCATCGCGATGATGTCGCCATGATGCAGCTATCTGACAAAAAAGGCGTGCCCGTACCGTGCCCTAAGGGAAATCCCTTAGGGTCAATATCTGAATATTCCTTCTTCTTCGGGGAGGGTAGCAATGGGTCACGACGCCCCCTCGGAGGATAACGGACATGCTCAGTCATCGCGCCACCGCCCAAAGCGCCATTCATGCCGATCCCGTCCGCTCTTCGTCAGCTTACTATGCGCCGCATCGCAGCTACGAAGCAGCCAATTCGCTCGAACAGCAGATGCAGCTGATGGGTGCGGTGATGTCTTATCCGCGCAATACCGAGATTTTCGGCGAGGACGAGCCGGCCGATTTTCTCTATAAGGTCGTCAGCGGCAGTGTCCGCACCTCGAAAATCCTTAGCGACGGGCGCCGCCAGATCGGCGGCTTTTATCTGCCCGGCGATATTTTCGGCCTGGAATTCGCCGCCACCCATGCGCTGTCGGCGGAGGCTGTCACCGATGCGAAAGTGCTCGTGGTCAAGCGCAGCGCGCTGAATGCGCTGGCTGGACGCGATGCCTCCGTTGCCGCACGGCTCTTCGCCCTGACTGGCCGCGAGCTGCACCGCGCCCAGGAGCGGATCGTGCTTCTGGTCAAGAGCGCCCAGGAGCGTGTCGCCGGCTTCCTTTTGGAAATGTCGGAACGTCTGGCGCTCGACGATGCGATCGAATTGCCGATGTCGCGCCAGGATATCGCCGACTATCTCGGCCTCACCATCGAGACGGTGTCGCGGACTTTGACGTCGCTCGAGAGCGCGGCTGCGATCGAAGTGACCACTGCGCGCCGCATCCGGCTGCGCAATCGCAGTGCCTTGAGCCGCATGAACGCCTGACCCATTCGCACCGGCTTCGGCCCGAAGCCAAAGGAGAGAGAACCATGCGAGTCAAAGATGTCATGACACGCAACGTCATTTCGGTGGGCCCGGACGAATCGATCATGAAGGCGGCGCGGCTCATGCTGCAGAACCGGATCAGCGGCCTGCCGGTGATCGACAAGGACGGCGGGCTCATGGGTATTGTCACGGAGGGCGACTTCCTGCGCCGCGGCGAGCTCGGCACCCAGCGCCGCCGGCCGAAATGGCTCGAATTCATCGTCGGCCCCGGGCGCCTCGCCGAAGAGTACGTTCATTCCGCCGGCCGCAAGGTCGACGAGATCATGACCACCGACCCGGTGACGGCGTCGGAAGACGATACGCTTGAAAAGGTCGTCGAAGTGATGGAGCGCCGGCACGTCAAGCGGCTTCCGGTGGCCAAGAACGGCCGCGTCATCGGAATTGTCAGCCGCGCCAATCTGATGCACGCGCTGGCGAGTTTCGCCCGCGACGAGGGGCAGCGCGCCCAGCCCGACGATTCGCAGATCCGCGATAACATCCTCGCCGAGCTCGATCGACAGAACTGGGCGCCGCGCGTGAATGTTGTCGTCAAGAAGGGTGCCGCCGAATTGTGGGGCGTCATCACCGACGACCGCGAGCGCAAGGCCGTAATTGTCGCGGTCGAAAACGTCCCCGGTGTCGAGCAGGTGCACGATCATCTGGTGTGGGTCGAGCCGATGTCCGGCATCGCGTTTACCGCAGGCGAAGATGATGCCATCGCGCGATCAGCAGTGCTCTGAGTTCCGACGACATCATCTCGTATCTGAAGACGCTCGCGCATTGAACGGGGTCATAGCGGCAGATCGTTGATTCTTGGCAGCTTGTCGTTTGAGAGCACTCTGGAGCACACAATGAAGCCGATACCGGATAAAGCTGAGGTTGCGCTCGAATATCCTGATAAGCTGTATATCGGCTCGTTTGAGCGAACCTCCGATTTCGACGCGCATTTGGACGAGGCCGGACTCGCCTTGACGCTGCATCACGGCGGTGATGAAAGCGTCCGCAAGTCGGTGCGCATGCACATTCACTACGCGCTGTTCGCCGAGATCCTGTCTGACCTCGCGGCAAGTGTAGCCAAAGGTTTCACGGACGACGCGCATCGGCAGATGATCGCGCAGGCGGCCGCAGAACTTGCCGCGGCGTTGCGAGCGGCCCCTGCGTCGGGAAAAGACAGTGACGCGGACATGACGGCAGAAGAGGAAGTAACCCTGCTGCATATCATGGAGTAGGGGCAACCCCAGCGGCATCGTCGGCATTACCGCACGCGCGGAATAAGTAAGAACATCCTCGTCTTGTCGTCATAAGCAAAAACTTCGGCAAATCGCCCCCAAGCGGTCACCGCGCGCAGGGTCCGTTCGCTGTCGTGGCGGTTGAGGTGATCTTCAAGCTCGGTCTCGAAACGGGCCCGAGGCGCGCTGCCGCCGGAGCGCTCGTGCAAGACGCGGCAGATATGCGCAGCCAACGGCACGAAACGCAGGAGATGTTCTTTGAACAATTGCTTGCGCTGTTCCGCGCCGCTGCGCGAAAAAACTTGCCCTGCTGCAGTGAGTTTAAGAGCGCCCTCGCTGAGCTCGGCAAATTCCAAAATGTGAAGAACCTCGGCGATCGGAAACAGGTCGTTGACCTTCAAGCCAAGCGAGCGCGCAAGCGTGTCGAGTTCGGCGCGGCCATTATACGGCGGCGCAGCAAGGATTGAGACGAGACCGCTCATGCGATTGACCGACGCCGGCGGCAAAGGCTGTCCGGGTCCGCCATGCGCTTGCCGCAACGCGCCTACAGAAGCGGCGGCGCGCGCGGTCAGTACCCCATATACATTGTCGACGATGTCCCCGAACTCCTTGTCCAACCGATCGCGCGGTCGCGGCAGCGGCACAGGAATTTCGGCGGCGATGCGACCGGGATTCGACGACAGCATGATCAGCCGGTCGCACATCAGCACTGCTTCCTCGATATTGTGCGTCACCATCAAGACCGCTTTGGTCGGCAACTGGTGCTCGCTCCACAAATCGAGAAAATCAGTCCGCAAGGTTTCCGCTGTAAGCACGTCGAGCGCCGAGAATGGCTCGTCCATCAACAGCACTTCCGGCTGGACCGCGATCGCGCGTGCGAATCCGACGCGCTGGCGCATGCCGCCGGACAGTTCGCGCGGATAGGCTGACTGGAAGCCATCGAGGCCAATCAAGTCGATGGCCTGTTCGGCGCGCCGCAGCGCCTCGGCATGCTTGAGGCCGAGTGCGTCGAGCCCAGCCTCGACGTTTTCAAGAACCGTCAGCCACGGAAAAAGAGCGAAGGTCTGGAACACGACGGCGATACCCTCCGCCGGCCCGGCAAGCGGAGCGCCGTGATAGATCGCTTCGCCGGAGGTCGGCCGAATGAGGCCGGCCGCGATCCGCAGCAATGTCGACTTGCCAGAACCCGAGCGGCCAAGCAGGCCGAGGATCTCGCCCGAGCGGAGCGAAAGGCTGATGCTATCGAGCACCCGTAGCGGCTCGCCAGAGCGCTTAGCGAAGGCCATCGAGACATTGCGCAGATCGAGAATGGTTTCGTCTGTGTCCGCCACGATCCAGAATCCTCAGTCGAGCCGTGTACGTCGCTCAGCGTAGCGGTAGAGCGGGTGCCAGAGCAGCCGGTTCATGCCGACGACCAGCACCGACATGACGGCAATGCCAAGCGCGATCCGCGGGTAGTCGCCGGCAGTGGTCATCTGCGCGATATAAGCGCCAAGCCCGGAGCCGTTGAGACTGACCGGACCCCAGCTCACCGCTTCCGAGACGATGCTGGCATTCCAGGCGCCGCCGGACGCAGTGATCGCCCCGGTCACATAGTAGGGGAAGATGCCGGGCAACATCACGTCGCGCCACCAGCGCCAGCCGCGGATGCGAAACGTCGTCGCCGCCTCCTTGAAGTCGGTGGGAAAGGCCGTCGCTCCGGCAATGACATTGAACAGGATGTACCATTGTGTGCCGAGGATCATCAGCGGGCTGAGCCAGATCACAGGCGAAAGTTCGAAGCGAACAATAAGATAGACCGCGACTGGAAAAAGAAGGTTGGCCGGGAAGGCGGCGAAAAATTGCGCCAGCGGCTGGACCTTTTCCGCAAGCGCCGGACGCAGGCCGACGGCGACGCCGATCGGCACCCAGATCAAGCTGGCAATAACGATGAGAATGGCAACGCGCAGGAGCGTGATGCCGCCATTGATCGCCACCTCGATCAGGTCGTTTCGCGACAGAGTCGGGGTGACAAAGTGAAACAGCTGTCGGCCGATATAGGCGCCGCCGACGAGCGCACACAACGCGTAAGCGACATCGAGCCACCGGGCCGGCGGGTGCCACGGTCGGAGCGCAACATGCGGCAGGAATGACAACCGTGATCGCGCCGCCGCCTGCGCCGCGGCGCCGAACGCGTCGCCGGCGCGGCGCAGATATGTGGTGCGGCGAAACAGATCGGCGATCCAGCTCCGCGGTACGACTTGCGCCGCGGTCTGCTCGTAACGAAATTTATCCGACCAAACCACCAGCGGACGAAACAGCAACTGATCGTAGATCAGGATCGTGACCGTCATCGCAACGATGGCCCAGCCGACGGCCGCAAGGTTCTGCTGCTGGATGGCGAGCGCCACGTAAGAGCCGATGCCGGGCAGGGCGATCTGCAAATCGCCGACCGAGATGGCTTCCGACGCAACGACGAAAAACCAACCGCCCGACATCGACATCATCGTGTTCCAGAGCAGCCCCGGAACGGCGAACGGGACCTCCAGGCGCCAGAAGCGTTGCCAGGCAGAAAAGCGAAATCCGTGGCTCGCCTCGTCGAGATCGTGCGGTACCGTGCGCAGGGCCTGAAAGAAGGAGAAGGCCATGTTCCAGGCTTGGCTCGTGAAGATTGCGAATATCGCGGCGAGTTCGACGCCAAGCGTCCGCTGCGGAAACAGCGAGACAAAGAAGACGACTGTGAACGACAGATAGCCGAGCACCGGCACCGATTGTAGGACATCGAGGAGCGGGATCAGCACCATTTCCGCCCGTCGGCTTTTGGCGGCGAGGGTGCCGTAAGTGAAGGTGAACAACAGCGAAGCGGCGAGGGCCGCCAGCATGCGCATCGTCGTACGCAGCGCGTAATTCGGCAGTGCCGCAGGCGACAGCGAAATCTCCGGCTGATGGATTGCGGCGATCGGCGCCAGCATTTGCCGTGCCCCCGAGCCAACCAGGAGGATGACAGCGACGAGCAAGGCTGTGGCGACGAGATCACGCCAATTCGGAGGTGACCGCAACCACAATCCGCCCCGGAGCGCGGCGAGATGCTGATTCACAAAAGGAACTCCGTGAAGGGGGGAATTGCTCCGGGATTGTCACGTCAAGGCGGAAATCATCGAGTCCATGCTGGCGGACTCGCGCGAATCAATGAAGTCGACCCCTGGGTCAGGCGCCGGCAGCGTGCTCATAAATATCCTCCTCCTGCGCATTGTGGATGCGCACTAATGCCTCGATCGACTCGATGATGCGCTGGGCATCCCGAACGAGGTATCGATCCGCCGTTTCCGGCGACACTCCATCGGTGAGACGGTGCAGCAATCGGGACAAGTGGATGATTTCGCGGTGAGCGCGGCTCATGGCGCCGAGCCCGTGGCCGTCGCGGAGAAATTTGGCAACGCTTGGGTAGACCGTGTGTTCATCGTTACGCTCGTGTTCGACAATACGCGCTTCAACGAGACGGTCTGCCTCCGAAATGAGGATGACGGCGTCGGAGCCCTCGGCATTGTCGAGAGCGTCGGCGATCTCTCGGAGCCGATCGAGCGAGGCTTCCATGTGCATATGATCCGAGCGGAGCGACGTTGCATCCGTCATCGTCATACCCTTATGCCCGGGCGAGAAGCCGGGCGTGAGCGCGCGGAGCGCATTGAGAATAACAGCGACGTCGATGGCTTCCTGAGTCAATGCCCCAGCGACGGGCGGCAGGAATCCTACTGCCGCGAATGCGACAGCCACCCCGGACAGCGACAATCCAACGACAATGCTCTGCCACGCGATGGCGCGCGTGCGCCGCGCGATCGTCAGCGCATCGGACACGCGATCGAGGCGATCCAGGAGGATAACGACATCCGCCGCCTCGGATGAGGCGCTGGCGCCGCGCGAGCCCATGGCTATTCCGACATCAGCAGCCGCCATGGCGGCGGCGTCGTTGATGCCGTCGCCGACCATGATCGTTGGGTTGCGCCGCCGCTCGCTGACAACTGCGTCGACTTTGTCGGCCGGTTCGCGATCGGCGAGGACAGCGTCGAGGTCGAGGGCGGCGGCGATTGTGTCGGCGGCATCGGCCCGATCGCCGGTCACCATGACGATCCGCGATACGCCGGCGCCGCGCAACGATTGGACCGCGCGCGGTGTCTCGCGCCGCAAGTCATCGGCGAGCAATATGGCGCCGATGATCTCACCGTCCACCGACACGAAGACGCTGAGCGCAGATCGCCACGCCGCCCGCCGCAGAGCGCGCAC